>Ga0209382_10000788_pt1 | contig 51238 bp, 46 predicted proteins | sample SoiMetdeltSBSDD5_FD_187599 | JGI IMG/M metagenome (GOLD analysis project Ga0209382, IMG submission 187599) | Bulk soil microbial communities from a Populus tree surrounding site in Tennessee, USA - Soil MetaG P. deltoides SBSDD5 (SPAdes) (version 2) | ecosystem: Environmental > Terrestrial >...
AGGAGTCCACACCCCACTCGCCGGCCAGGTCGAGCACGGTCTTGTACCGCTCGATCGCCCGCCTACGGCCGTCCGCGTCCTTGTGACAGATGTACAGCCCATCCTCGATGCCGATCGGGCCGGTGCTGATCCCGACGATCGTCAGACCTGCCTCGTCGATCTTCTTCCGGGTCGCCTTCCAATCGAACGCGGTCGGCTCACGCGTCTGTAGCTCGATGCCGGTGTAACCGAGCGACTTGATGGCGGGCATCACCGTGTCGAGGTCCGCCACCCACGAGAGCGGCATCGGTCCGTTCACGTCCGGCGTGACCGACATGTACGCGATCTTGTCGGGAGTCATCAGCCGAGCATCTCCTTTACCTTCGAGACGGCCAGCGTCGGGCTCGAGAGGACTGGCACCTTTACGCTGGCTGGAACCTTCGACGCCAGGTGCCCCATCGAAGCCTGGGCCAGCATCACCAGCTCGTTCGTCTCGGCCAGCCGCTCAACCTCTGCCAGCACGATCGCGTCGTGTTCCTCGCGCCGTCCGGCCGAGAGCGCCTGGAACGCCTCCGGCTTCAGCACCGCGTCCAGCTCGATCTCCTTCCCCATCTCCGTCGCGATCTGGTCGATCAGCTGGCGCTGCATGGTGAGGCCGGCCGGCACCGTTGCCACCAGGCCGATCTTCTTCGCCCGCCCAAGCGCCTCGCGCACCATCAGCTCGTCGATCTTCAGGACCGGGATGTCGGACTGCTTCTGGACGTCGTCGGCTACCGACGAGTACGCCGTGCAGCTCAGGAGCACAAGCTCGGCACCCGCGTCCTCGGCGAGGTTCACCAGATTGGTCAGCCGCCGGACCAGACCGGGGGTCAGGCTGCCGCGTCGGTCGATCTCGGTGACGAGCCCCTCGTCGAGGATGTTGATCAGCTTCACGTCTGGCGCGAGCTGGCCGAACGCCGCCCTGAGCGGCTCGATCGCGGGGATGACCGCGTGCACCAGTCCGACTGTCTTGCCCACTCCCGCTCCCTCTGGTCCCTTTTCGTCACCGGGAATGCTACGAGCGAACAGCAGCCAGGAGCCAGGAGGTATGATCTTGAGTCGATGATGCGCGGATCGGCTATTCGGACAGCGCTTCTCCTGCTCGTCCTGGCGCTCGGTACGGCCGGCTGCCGCCTGCCCTGGGTGGCTGCCACCGGCTCAGACCCGCAGACCCGCGTCCGGCTCGGCGTCCGGACGACACCGGTAGCACGCGGCGACATCACCAGCCTCCTGGTCTATCCGGGCGAGCTTCGACCGAAGACCGGCGCTCTCGTGGTAGCCCGAGTCGCCGGCAGAATCGACAGGCTGCTGGTCGAGCCCGGCTCGTCAGTTCGCGAGGGTGACGTGGTGGCCGAGCTCGACCGATCCGCCCTCGAAGTCCAGGTAGTTCAGGCCCAGGCGGCTCTGGCGGCAGCCGAAGCGCGCCTCGCGACCCTCAAGGCCGGTGGACAGGGCGACTCTCAGGCCGAGGCCGAGGCGAGTCTCCGGGCGGCGCAAGCGCGCCTTGCCGCGCTCGAAGCCGCCCCTCGCGTCGATCAGATCCCGACCCTCGCGCAGGCCGTTCGCGACGCCCGCACCCGCCTCGCGGAGCTCGAAGGCGGCCGGACCCAGGCCGTCCAGGCCGCCGAAACCCGCCTGAACGCGGCGCGCGACCGCCTGGACGAGCTGCTCGTCTCCGGCACATCCGAGTCGACGACCCCTGTTGCGCAGGCATCGCCGGTTCCGCTTCAGTCGGCGAGTGTGGAGCAGGCCCGCTTCGCCGTCCAGCAGGCCCAGCAGGAGGTCGCCCGAGCCCGCCAGCCGGTCAGCCCGGACGAGCTTACCGCGGCCCGTAAGCAGTTCGCCGATGCCGAGGACGCTCTGCTCGTCGCCCGCTGGTCGGTCGGTCCGAACGACCTGGACGAGGCTCGCGCCAACGTCGAGGCCGCCGAAGCCCGACTCCGTCGGGCCGGCCAGCCGGCCTCTGAAGTCGCCATCAAGGCCGGCGAAACGGGCGTCGAGTACGCCGGCGCCGCCCTTGAGCTGGCCCGCCTCCAGTTGCGTGAGGCGACGCTTGCCTCGCCGATCGCCGGTGTGGTCGTCGAGACGTTCCAGAAGCAGGGCGACACCGTGCCCGCCGGCACAAAGATCGTCTCGATCCAGCCCCCTGACTATGAAATCTCCGTCTCGATCGACGAGCGCCAGCTCGGGCAGGTCTCGCCTGGCCAGAACGTCAGCGTGCTGGTCGACGTCTATTCTGGAGAGTCGTTCACGGGTACCGTCCGATCGGTCTCCCCCAGCGTTGACGGCCGCACCCGGACCGTCGCCGCGCGCGTTGACGTCCAGGACCCCCGTGCAAAGCTGAAGAGTGGTCTCCACGCCCAGGTCGCCGTCGCCGGCGCACGCCGGACCGGCACGCTCATCGTGCCGCGTGAGGCGATAATCGGTACCACCGACATCAGCGTCATGGCGGTGGTCGACGGGCGTGCCCGTCAACAGCGTGTGCAAGTTGGCGTGCAAGACGGGCGCAGCGTCGAGATCGTCCAGGGGCTCGGCGAAGGTACGGAGGTGATCCTGGCCCCGACAGGTATCCTCGACGGCGACGTCGTCGGCGAACAGCGGCCGTAAGGGCGCCGCGTGCTGCGCCGTACTCAGATCGGGCTGGAGGACCAGGTGAATGCACGGAGCCGGACCACGGTCGCGCTCGACGGGATGGGCGGCGATCACGCGCCGGATGTGGTGATTGAGGGTGCGGTCCTCGCGGCTCGCGAGCTCGGCGTCGGCATCCTGCTCGTCGGGCCGGAGCAGGAGCTCCGAACGCGTCTGGGCAAGGACGCCGTCAACCTCGACATCGAGATCGTCAACGCCACGCAAGTCGTCGAGATGGACGAGCACCCGGCCAACGCGGTTCGGCAGAAGCCCGACTCGTCCATGGTGGTCGGTGTCCGTCAAGTCCGCGAAGGCCGGGCCCAGGCGTTCGTCTCGGCCGGCAACACTGGTGCCGTCATGGCGGCCGGCCTGTTCGAGCTGCGACGCATCCGAGGTGTCGATCGCCCTGCACTATCAGGCGTCTTTCCGACCCGCAAGGGCGGCTGTCTCGTCATCGACATCGGCGCCAACGCCGACGCGAAGCCCGAGTACCTCGCGCAATTCGCGTTGATGGGCTCGGCCTACATGGAGGGCGTCTTCGGCATCAAGAGCCCGAAAGTCGGCCTGCTCTCGAACGGCGAGGAAGAGACGAAGGGTAGCGCCCTGGTGCAGGCCGCCCACCCGCGCCTCCGTGCGTTGCCGATCAACTTCGTCGGCAACGTCGAAGGGAAGGAGATTCCCTCTGGCGACGTCGACGTCGTCGTCTGCGACGGGTTCACCGGCAACGTCGTCCTGAAGCTCGCCGAAGGTCTTGCCGGCGCGATCACCGGCCTGATTCGCGAAGAGATCAACGCCTCGCTCTTCTCGAAGCTGTGCGCCGTCGGCATCCTGCCGGCGTTCCGGCGGGTCCGCAAGCGTCTCGACTACGCCGAGTACGGCGGCGCTCCCCTACTCGGCCTGAACGGCGTCTGCATCGTGGCCCATGGCCGATCGAACGCCCTGGCGATCAAGAACGCCGTCCGTGTCGCTGCCCAGGCCGTCGAGAGCGATGTCGTCGGGACCATCGCACGCGGCGTGGCGCAGTCGACGGTTGCCGCGCAACCCGAAGAGCCGGAGACCGCCAGTCCGGCCTGAGTCAGCCGCGAATCCGCTGATGCACGGCGTGAAACCGCCACGCCAACGCACCGGATCGTGAGCGCCTGAAACCCCATGAATTGAGTGCCGCGCCCCTCCTGCCCTTCCCGATTTGACAAATATGGGTGCACTGGCTACACTGGGGTTCGGTTCGCGATGCGACACGACGAGATCATATCTCGCGCAATCGCTCGCCGGAGGGTGGATTGGCGTACCGCCAGTACCGTGGCCGCCGCCGTCGGGGTTCAGGCTGGGGGCTCGCGTTCGGGGCGCTCGCCGCGGGCGCAATGACGCTCGGCGCTACCTGGTATTTGCATGTGCCCGTGCCAGGATGGATCGGCTCGCGCAACGTCGAAGCCGTGGCTGGTGCACTACCGGAGCCCGTGTTGCCGCCCCCGCCGCCGCCACGAAGCGCCGAAGCATTGTTGGCCGAAGCCGAGGAGGCGTTCGGCGAGGGCAGATGGATCGCCGCCGTCGACGGCTATCGAAAGGTCGTCGAGACTGAGCCAACGTTCGGCCATGCGCACATTCGCTGGACGCGAGCGCTCATCAACCAGCACAAACTCGCCGAGGCCGTCGACCGAGGACGCCATGCGGTTGCGCTGAACCCGCGCAGTGCTGAGGCCAGCGCTGCGCTCTCGGTGGCGCTGGACTGGGGCGGCCAGATCGACCCGGCCGTCCAGGTTGGCCTGGAGGCCGTCGAGCTGAACCCACAGTCGCCTGCCGCGATCATCGCGCTGGCTGAGGCGTATTCGGACCAGTACCGGCTGCGCGAGGCCGACGAGCTCGTGGCGAAGGCGCTCGAGTTGGCGCCCGCCAATCCCGAGGTTCACCGCGTGGTTGGCGTGATCCGCGAGACACGTGCCGACTACGCTGGTGCCGTCGAGTCGTATTCCAGGGCGATCGAGCTGGCCCCGGCATGGTCCTACCTGTACGTGAGCCTCGGACATGCTCACCGTGCCCAGAACCAGTACGATGCGGCGCTCGCCGCGTTTGGCCGGGCTGTCGAGCTCGCGCCCGCCGACGCAAGAGCGGAGGGTGGCCGGGGCATGGTGTACCACGCTCGCGAGGAGCACCATCACGCCGCTGCCCGCTTCCAGCGCGCCATCGAGCTCGATCCGACGTACGCTACCGCCTACGCCCAGCTCGCCTGGATCCACTACGGCCGCCGCGAGTACGACCGTGCCGAGCCGCTGTTCGCGAAGGCGATCGACCTTGACCGCGACGGCTCCAGGGTCGCGCAGTATCGGCACGCGCTTGGCTGGATCTACGTGTCGTCGCGCCGGCCGGCTGAGGCGCGCGACCAGTTCACGCGAGCGCTCGCCCTCAACCCGGGATTGCAGGGTGCGAAAGACGGCCTCGCACTCCTCCAGCAGGGCCAGAGCCAGGCGCCCAGGCGATAGCCCCTGGACTACTCGGCGAGAAGCCCCGCCAGGTTCGGTCGTTCTCCGGTCGGCCCTGTGGCCCCCAGGATCCTGGGCTGCGGCGGCAGCGAATCGGCGTGCGCCGCGTCGACGACGCGGAGCTTCGCTGCCGCCGCGATCCCCAGCGGGATGCGCTCACCCTCACGGATCACCGTAATCAGGCCGGCAGCTGGTGACACTTCGACCACGTCCAACGGTGCCCTTGGCTTGAGTCCAGACCGCTCGTAGAAGTTCATCAGCTCCAGGTCGTCCTCGGCCTCCTCGACTATCCGCTCCACGACCACCTGCTGCCCTGCCCGGACTTCTGACAACGGGAACGCGTACGGCGACGGCCGAGCGCCCGTGCCGGGGATTGGGTTGCCGTGTGGGCAGGTCAACGGGTTCCCCAGGACCGTCATCAGGCGCTGCTCGACCTTCGGCGAGATGACGTGCTCGACCATGTGGGCCTCTTCGTGAGACTCACTCCAGCCAAGCCCGAGGATCTCCGTCAACAGCCGCTCGGCAAGGGCGTGGCGCCGAACGATGCTCTCGGCCTGCTCGCGGCCCGTGTCCGTCAGATGGACGACCTTGTGATCGTCCATCGTGATCAACTGGTCCCGCATCATCCGTTGAAGCGTCGCCGTCACGGTGGGAGGCGCGACGCCGATCCGCTCGGCCAGGCGCGCGCCGATGATCGTCGCGCCGTCCCGGGTCATGTAGTGCATGACCTGGAGATAATCTTCAATCGTCTTGCTCGGCTTATGATCCATCACCTGGGCCTCCGATCCGAGCGTAAGTGCTTCTGGACGGCAAGCACCCTGAGAGTTGATACCGCGTCAGCCCGGCCAAAGCCGCGCCTACATTAGAATAACTCTTCGCTGGCATCTCCCGGCGGATTGTACGTCTTCACCTCCGGGCTCACAAGCGCCCTGATGCGAAGCCGCCCGAGGAGGGCCCGCACGCGCGGAGCACGGTGTTTCGACCATTCATTCTGCTGGTGGCCGTGGTGCTGGGGATCGTGGGAGCGGCCTGCGAGCCGGTCCTACCTCGACCAGTTACGCCACCAACAGCCTCGCCGGTGCCGGTCACGCCGATCGTCGTCGGCGCCATCTTCGACGTCAAGAACGATGCCGGTCCGGATGGTCGCCAGCGTCTCGAAGCCGCGATGCTCGCGGTCGACCTGGTCAACCGTCGCGGCGGCGTCGCCCTCCCATCCGGCGAGCGTCGGCCGCTCCAGCTCGTGGTGTTCGACGCCGCCGGGCAGCCAGACCTCGCCGAGCCGGCCTTCAGACGCCTCGTCGCGGATGGCGCCCTGGCGATCCTCGGTCCAACAGACGCCGAGTCGGCAGCACTCCTTCGGCCGATGGCAGAGTCCGCGGCCGTCCCGACGATCGTCCTCCACGAATCGGCGTCGCGTGAGTCGTCAGCCTGGCGCTGGACCTTCGCCCTGGCCGCGAGCCCCGAGGAGGCGCTGGCCGCCACGATCGATTTCTTCACGGCGAGCGGCGTTGACCGCCTCGCCTGGCTCGCCCCTCGAACGATGGAAGCTTCCGGCCTGCGGCGGGAGCTCGTTCGACTGAGCGGCGCCGCCAACATGCAGGTCGTGAGCGAGGAGATCTATCCGCCCGGCGAGGAGGAGCATACCCGGCGCCTCGCTCGACTCCAGGCCGCCGAGCCGCGCGTGATCCTGGCCTGGCCCCGTGACTCCCACGAGGGCGCGGCCGTCGCCCGTGACGCCGCGAAGGTCCCGAATCTCGTTCCGGTCTTCCTCGGGTCGGCGGCCGCCAATGCCGCGACCCTCTCGTTGACAGGGGACGCGGCTGCCGTCGTCCGCACCGTGACGCTACGCCTGCCAGTCGCGGACGACCTCTGGGACCACGATCCGCTCACACCTGCCATTCGCGACTTTCGCCGTGAGATGCAAGCTCGGACCGGCCGCATGCCCACGTCGGAGGCGGCCGGGGCCTGGGACGCCGTGCGGCTGATCGTCGCCACGCTCGAGCGGACTGGCTCGCCCCCCGGCCTGCCGACGCGCGCAGCCCTGCGCGATGGCCTGGAGGCGACCACGGACTACGTCGGCGCCAGCGGTCTGATCGCCTTCAACAGCCGCCGCCACGCCGGCCTCGATCGGCGTGCGCTGGTCGTAGCCCGCTCCGAAGGTCGCCGCTGGCGCCTCCCACCGTAGAACACGATCACCGCAATCGACTACGCTGACAGCACTCGGGACGGACGCTCTCGCAAGGTGGCTTCATCGGTCAGACTCCGCTGCGCGGACCAGCCGCTCCGACGATCCTCATGGCTGCGAGGAGGCACTCATGCAGGGCATGATGATGGAGTACCCGCTCACGCTCCTCCCGATCCTCGAACGGTCGAATCGACTGTTCGGCAAGAAGCAGATCGTTACGCGGATCGGCAACGAGACCGTCCGCGCCACCTACGCCGACCTGTACCAGCGGGTCCATCGCCTCGCCGGCGCGCTCGCGAGCATCGGCGTCCAGCCCGGCGACCGCGTCGCGACGCTCTGCTGGAACCATCAGCAGCACCTGGAGCTCTACTTCGCGGCGCCGTGCATGGGAGCCGTCCTCCACACCGTCAACTTCCGCCTCTTCCAGGACCAGATCGTCTTCATCCTCAACGACGCCGAAGACAAGGTGATCGTCGTCGACGAGGGGCTGCTGCCGCTGCTCGACCAGGTAATCCCGAAGGCGCCCGCCGTCCGTCACATCCTCGTGGTCGGGAACGTCCCACCGGACAAGGCCACGATCGACGGTCGCCCCGTCACCTCATATGAGGACGCCGTTGCTGCCGCTCCCGCACACTACACCTTTCCAAAACTGGATGAACAGGCCGCGGCCGCGATGTGCTACACGTCCGGCACCACCGGAAACCCGAAGGGTGTTGTCTACAGCCACCGCGCGATCGTGCTCCACTCGCTCACCGAGGCGCTACCGGACGTGATGGCGATCCGCGAGCGCGACGTCGTGATGCCGGTCGTACCGATGTTCCACGTCAACGCCTGGGGCATCCCGTTCACCGCGACAATGCTCGGCGCCACTCAGGTCTTGCCCGGTGCTGCGCCCGGCCCCCTCGACCTCCTCCGCCTGATCGAGTCCGAACGTGTCACCCTCTCAGCGGGCGTCCCGACCATCTGGCTCTCCGTCCTCGGGGCGTTGGAGCAAGGGAAGTACGACCTGAGCAGCCTTCAACGGCTGATCGTCGGCGGCTCGGCAGCCCCGCGCGCCATGATGGAGCGGTACGAGCAGCAGTATGGCGTCCCGGTCTGGCACGCCTGGGGCATGACCGAGATGACGCCGCTCGGTTCGCTCTGCTGGCTCAAGAGCTACCTGGACGACGTCCCCACCGACGACCGCTGGCGCATCCTGACCTCGCAGGGCCTGCCCTCGCCATTTGTCGAGTTGAAGGCGATTGACGAGGACGGAAACGACGTTCCCTGGGACGGAAAGTCGCTCGGCGAGATGGTCGTGCGCGGTCCCTGGGTCACGTCCGGCTACTTCAACGACCCGGCGCCCGGCGACCGCTTCACGGACGATGGTTGGTTCCGCACCGGTGATGTCGTCACCATCGACCCGGAGGGCTATTTCAGCATCGCTGATCGCACGAAAGACCTCGTCAAGAGCGGCGGCGAGTGGATCTCCAGCATCGACCTCGAGAACGCGCTGGTCGGCCACCCGGCCGTCGCCGAGGCGTGTGTCATCGCCGTGCCGCACCCGAAGTGGGCTGAGCGCCCACTGGCATGCGTGGTGCTCCGGCCTGATGCTAGCGCCGTCTCGAAGGCCGAGTTGATCGACTTTCTGCGCCCCAGTTTCGCCCGCTGGTGGCTCCCTGACGACGTTGTCTTTGTATCAGAGCTGCCCCGCACCGGCGTCGGCAAGCTCGACAAGAAGGTGCTGCGTGATCAGTACCGAGATCACGTCGCGGAGCCGGCCGCCGACCGCTGATCCAGAACCGTCAGGCGTGCGCCGCGGCGACCCCTCTCCCTCCCCTCGCAGGGGAGGGGTGAGGGGTCATTTCAGCGGCGCGGCACCTGCGCCGGCGCCTGGACCGGCTGGCCGCGCGGCGCGGTCGGCGTTGGACCGCCAGTGCCTGGCGCCGGGCCGGTCGACGTCGCCGGTGCACCAGGCGGCCCCACCACGGGGACCACACCCGGGCGGGGCGTCGTCAGCGGGCTCGGGTCCGTGCGAGCCGGCTCGCGGATGTCGACCGGCTGGTTCAGGTTCGAGTAGCCGATCGTCAGGTCGACGGTCGCCATCATCAGATCGCCGCCCGGCTCGATCGACGGCAGCCTCACGCTCAGCACCAGCCGTTCCTGCCGAACCATCCGGTCCTGAGTCCCAACCCAGACGTCAACCGTGCCCCGCAACGAGGAGAGCGCCTCACGGGCTTCTCGATCGGAGACTGCTGGTAGAATCGGCTCGATCAGCGAGCTCAGGTCGAGCGTCGAGGTGTAGTGCTCGGTCGCCACACCGGCAACCTGTTCGGTCCCGATCAACCGCACATCCCGGCCAAGTCGCGTCGTCTCGCTGGCGCTGATCGGCCCGACGGAGACCGGCTGCGGCGACGACTGCCTCGACCAGCGCGGCTCGAAGCGCGAGCGGGTGAAGACCGCCCCACCCACCATCACAACTTCGGCTGTGAACGGCCCGAACTTGAACGACGAGCGCTGCTTGTCCGGCGCCACCAGGTCGCCCTCGCCGAGGATGTCGACGGTGATGCCGTCCATCCTGGCCGTCCCCGCCAGCCCAAAGTGCGCGGACGTGAATGGTTGAATGTCTGGTGCCTGCTCCGCGGGCGCCTCCGACGCCGCCGCCACCAGTGCCGGTGAGCCTGCACCGAGGAGGAGCGTCAGAGCGACCACCGCCGCGATCAGCCGATGCATGCACTGCTCCCTTACGTCGAGTCCCGAACAATTCACCCCGATTTCGGAGCTCGGCCTGCGCGGAGTATAGCCCGGCGGGAAGCCTTCGACGCGGTTCCGGCGACTGTGCGCGAAATCTACATCCGTTCTGTCCGCCTGGCCTGTGAGTCGTTCGACGTCCGTGTTATGTTGCGCTGGTGAACACGACGTTCGAACCACAGCTGCACGCAGGGCGGGATTCGGGCTATCTCACCCTGCGCGAGCGGGCCGTCGAGATCCTCGCGGCTGCTCCCGCCGGCCACGATGCATCCACGCTCGCCCGGACGCTGTTCGGCGCTGGTTCCGGCGAACGCTGGGCCCTGCTCCTCCCCACGGTGCTGGCCGGCGACGACCGCCTGGAGTGTCTGGACGGTCAATGGCGCCTGAAGTCACGAGCTCGTACCGGCGACCGCCCCATCGCCGTCACGCCTGCCTCCACATTGCCGCCCGTCATCGTCCCCGATCCCCGACAGCCTGACGACGTCATCCACGCGCTGGCCCTTGCGACCACCGGCGCCGATCCCCGTCGGCATCGCGTCGCTCGGATCGCCGTGGTGCGCTTCGAGCACGGCGAAGTCGCGGCGCGGCTCGACTGCGTCGTCAGCAGCGGACGTCGACTGTCTCGCCTACTGTCGGACGCCGCCCAGATCGCCGTCGACGACCTCGACGGTGCACCCACGTTCGCCGACGTCGCTCCAGATCTCCGTGCATTCCTGGATCGACACGTCGTCCACGTCTACGGCGCTCGGCGGGCCAAGGCGTTTCTCGACGCCGAGGCTCGGCGCGCCGAAGTCCCCGGCTTCGACGTCGAGTTGCTCGAGCTGGATTCCCTGGTCGGCTCCCTCCTACCCGCCATGAATAAGCCCGGTCTGTTCGCGGCGGCCGACGAGCTCGGCGTCCCGCACAGCGGGCGAGGGTCGCCGCTCGCCGACGCCGAGCTGACCGCTCGCGTGCTGGCGCGTGTCCGCGACCGCCTCGCCGCCAGCCCGTCTCGACTCACCGTCAACCTGCCGCCCGCGAAACCGGATGCTTCGAAGCCGCTTCCCTTCACTCGCGAGTGGCTGAGCACCGTTCCCGAAACCTCCGGCGTCTACATCTTCGAAGACCACGCCGGACGCGCGCTCTACGTCGGCAAGGCGGTCAGCCTCCGGCAGCGCCTTTCGTCCTACGTCCGACGCCAGCCTTCACTCGACCGCCGCCTCGAAGGTCTCGCCGTGCGCACCTGCTCGGTCAGGACTATCGCCGCGCCGTCTGACCTCGAGGCGACCCTCCTTGAAGCGCGTCTGCTCCGCGAGCTCACGCCGACCTTCAACGTCGCCCGCGAAGTCCGCCCGCCGACCACCATCGTCCGGGCGGCTCCCGACGCGAAGTCGCCCGGCGTCCGCCTCGTCGCCCACATCGCCTCAGACGGTGCCCGCTACTTCGGGCCGTTCGAGAGCGTCAGCACGGCGCGCCAGACGCTCGCCGTCGCTCGCGCGGCCTACCCCGAGGCGTTTGCGAGGCGTCGCGGTGACGTCGCCCGGCAGCGCGACGCCGTGCTTCAGGTCTGCCAGCTGCTCGCGGGCCAGAAGCAGCCGACGCTCGCCAACCTCCGCGCCAGCATGCAGACGGCGGCGTCAGCCGGCGATCGACCCGAAGTCGACCGGCTCCGCGCCGCTCTCCGCGACGTTCAGGCGCTGACCATCAGACCGTCCGACCTGACCGGCCTCGCCGATGGATGGCGCCTGCTCGTGCTGGAGCCGATCGTGCCGGGCAGCGGCCGGCTTCACCTCGTCCACGATGGCGCTCTCGTCGCGTCGACGTTCACGGATACGTCCGCGCTGCCTGCGGACCCCGTGCACCTCCAGCGCTTCGCCGACGAGATGTTCGGCGACGCAGCTGACGAATCGGAGATCGCCCGGCCCAACTCCTGGTCGGTCAGCGACTCTACCATCCTGATGCGCTGGCTTGCCCAGACGCGTTCGCGGCTCGAGGTCCAGCGTCTCCCGCCTGACGGGCTGCTCGACCTCACCCGACCTCGCAGCTAGCCGTGCGTCTGCGCGACCACCCGCGCCGCCTGCTCTCGCCGACCGTTCCGCGCCTTCGCCAGCCGATCGGCGATCTCTGCCTTCGCCGGCTCGTCCTTCAGCGATACCAGGTTGATCTCGACGTTGGCCGCCGCCCCGTCCAGAGCCGCCACGCCGAGGAGCGCCGCCACCGCCAGGTCGCTCGCCGCGTTCGGGTTGGTCTTGCCCAGTGCCCGCTCGGCCAGATCGATAACCGTCGCGCCGGCCTCGGCGAGCGCCAGCGGCACCAGCGCGGCCGCCTGTGTTGCCTTCTGGATCGCGGCTGACCGCGCGGCCTTCTCTTCGTCACTCCCGCGTGGCAGACGGTACGTCGCCATCACCCCATCGTACGCGGCGGCATCCTCGTCGATCCCTCGCTGGAGTCGCATGCGCAACGCGTCCGCCTCGGCCTGCAAGGCACGCGCATCGACTTCGAAGCTGGCGTACCGTTCCCGGCCAAGTGTGAGGTTACAGACCATGCTGACCAGCGACGCGCCGAGTGCTCCCGCCAGAGCCGACGCCGAGCCGCCGCCGGGCGTCGGATCGCCGCTCGCGAGCCTGCCCAGGAACTCCTCGACACGCAGTGTCGCTAGTCCACCGTCGGCCATCGTTCCACCTCTCGCCGTCCGCGTCTATCAAAGGCCCGGCCAACGGCCTCATCACGGGGTCGGTATCAGGGCCACCCGTATAATGCTGCCACGCCGACGGCCACGACCGTCGATCGCCAGGAGTGCTCGTGCAGCTCGTCGAGTGCGTCCCGAACTTCAGCGAGGGTCGCCGCCCCGAGGTCATCGCCGCGATCCGAGTCGCGGCAGCCGCCGTTCCCGGCGTCACCGTGCTCGACCTGCACGCCGACCCGACGCACAATCGGATGGTCCTGACGTTCGTCGGTACCCCGGACGCCGTCGCAGAGGCTGCCTTTCGGAGCGCGGATCAGGCCGCCCGCCTGATCGACATGACCGTCCAGTCCGGCGAACACCCCCGCATCGGTGCCACCGACGTCGTCCCGTTCGTTCCCGTCGCTGGCGTCACGATGGACTCCTGCGTCGAACTTGCGAACACGGTCGGTCGCAGACTGGGCGAGGAGCTGGGCATCCCGGTCTACCTCTACGCTCGTGCCGCCCGCCGCCCGGAGCGTGTGCGCCTGCCTGACATCCGTCGCGGTCAGTACGAGGGCCTGCGCACGTCGATCGAGACCGACCCGGGCCGGAAGCCGGACTTCGGACCGTCTCGCCTCGGCACGGCCGGCGCGACGGCGGTCGGCGCACGCCCGTTCCTGGTCGCCTACAACGTCAACCTTGCCACCGCCGACCTGGCTCTGGCGAAGCGGATCGCCCGCAACGTCCGCGAGTCGAGCGGCGGCCTCCCGGCCGTCCAGGCGCTCGGCATGGCAACCGAGGACCCAAACGTCGTCCAGGTTTCGATGAATCTGCTGGACACTGCCCTCACGCCGCTCCACCTTGTATTCGAAACCGTACAGTCACAGGCGGCGGCCGACGGTGTGCAGGTTGCCGACAGCGAGATCGTCGGGTTGCTGCCGCTCGACGTGGTGGTCGCCGCCACCCGTGCGCACGTCAAGGCGCGCCAGCTCGAGGCGGGACAGATCGTCGAGGCCCGACTATTGCAGGCGCTCAGCGGGGCGGAGCCGCCCCCTCCAGTGTCGGGGCAAGCTGGCGCTTGAGCCCCGAGGAACGAGGGGGCGAAGGCTACCGGCAGGACGGGGGGCAACGGATCGTGGAAGAGACGCGCAGCGAACGGTCCGCGGCCCGCGAGCGTCCGGCCGACGACCTGCGCGCCGACGTTCGCTATCTCGGCTCCCTCCTCGGCACAGTCCTACGCGAGCAGGGAGGCGACGAGCTTCTGGCTGCGGTCGAACGGGCGCGGACCCGCGCAATCGAACTACGCGAGAACGACGATCCCGCCCTGGACGACCTGCTGACTCTGATCCGCGACCTCGACCCTGACCTGGCACCGTCCGTCGTGCGGGCCTTCGCCAGCTACTTCCACGTCATCAACACACTGGAGCAGGAGCACCGCCTGCGCTCGTTGCGGGCGCGCTCGCTGGCGAGTCCGGACGAGCCGCTCCGTGAGTCAATCGGCGAAGCGGTAGACCGCATCCCCGACGATCTGCCTCGAGATGAGCTACTGGCGTTCCTGGCCAACCTCTGCGTCACGCCCACCTTCACGGCCCACCCCACCGAATCACGCCGCCGCGCGGTCCTGGATCTGCTGGCACGTCTGGGGGAGCTCGTCCGGCTGGGCGGCGATCGGCCGTTGACGCGCGAGGAGTACGCCTCGCGTGAGGCACAGATCCTGGAGGCGATCACGCTCCTCTGGCAGACCGAGGAGGTCCGGCCGCGCCGACCGACCGTTCTCGACGAGGTCCAGTCGGTCCTCAGCATCGTCGGGCCGAGCCTGTTCGCCGTGACGCCATCGCTTCACGCCGAGCTCGCACGCGCCATCGCCGCCCGCTTCCCAAAGCTCGGCGCCCGCGCCAGCCGCGTCCTGGAGGTTCACTCCTGGGTCGGCGGTGACCGCGACGGCAACCCGAACGTTACGCCCGAGGTGACCCGCCAGACGATCGCGCGGCACCGGACGCTTGCACTCACCGGCTACCTGCGCCGCGTCGAACAGCTGGCGCAAGACCTGACCGTCGCTTCGACCCGGTCGCTCATCACCCATGAGCTGGCGATCTCGCTCCGGACGGATGCCGACGAGCTCCCTGAGACCGCCGCCGAGCTGGAGCGCCGCGCTCAGATCGAGCCGTACCGTCAGAAGCTCGGCTTCATCGCGGAGCGGCTTCGTCGGACGATCGCGACCGCCTGGGACCGCCCGGTCCCGCCGCCCGGCATCTACGCCAACGTCGACGAGCTGATCGCCGATCTGGAGCTGGTGCGCGAGAGCCTGCGCCGCTCGCGCGCCGGCCGCCTCGCCGATGGCGCGCTGTCCGACCTCCTGGTCAGCGCTCAAACGTTCGGCTTCCACTTCGCGGCGCTGGAGATTCGTCAGCACAGCGAGCGCCACGAGCAGGCGCTCGCCGAGATCCTCGCCGCCACTGGCGATGCCCCCGACTATACGGTGTTGCACGAACATGAGCGCGTCCGCCTCCTGACTGAGCTGCTCGATCATGGCCGACCGCTGCCGGCCAGCGTTGCCCGCGTGAGCCCGTCCTGCCGCGAGACCCTGGAGACGCTCGGCGTCGTCCGCGAGATCCAGGAGCGCCTCGGCCGAAGCGCCTGCGCCACCTACATCGTCTCGATGACCCACGAGCCCAGCGACCTGCTCGAAGTGCTGGTCCTGGCGATGCAGGTCGGCCTGTTCCCGGCCGGAACCGGAGCGGCCGGACTCGCGCTGCGTGTTGTCCCGCTCTTCGAGACGGTCCACGAGCTGACCCGGGCGGCTGAGATCATGGAGAGCCTGCTCGCGGTCCCCGCCGTCAGACGCAACCTCGCGGTCTGGGACGACGAGCAGGAGATCATGCTCGGCTACTCGGACAGCAACAAGGACGGCGGCTACGTCGCCTCCGGCTGGCAGCTCTACGTCGCCCAGCGCACACTCGCCGCGCTGGCCGATCGGCTCGGCATCCGCTTCGTCATCTTCCAGGGGCGGGGCGGCGCTATCGGCCGGGGCGGCGGACCGATGCAGCGCGCGATCCTGGCCCAGCCGCTCGGCGCCCTCGGGGGCCGATTCAAGGTGACCGAGCAAGGCGAGATCGTGTACGCGCGGTACGCCAATCGCGACATCGCCCGTCGACACCTGGAGCAGATGGTCGGCGCTGTCATTCGCGCATCACTCGATCCAGACGCCGTGGCCGGCCAGGCGCCTGCCGACGACTCGTGGACGGCCGTGATGGATCGCATCGCCGAGCGCGGCCGACAGGAGTACCGGAGCCTGATCTACGACACGCCGGAGCTGCTCCAGTTCTTCCGCGAAGCGACGCCGATCGACGTGCTCGGACAGCTCACCCTCGCCTCACGTCCGGTCAGCCGAAGTAGCCGCGGCTCGATCGACGACCTCCGCGCGATCCCCTGGGTCTTCTCCTGGACGCAGACCCGGAGCAATCTTCCCGGCTGGTATGGCCTCGGAACGGCGCTCGCCGAGGCCGCCGCCGAGCCCGGAGGCGCCGAGCGCCTCGCCGAGATGTACAGACGCTGGCCGTTCTTCCGCTCCCTGATCGACAACGCGCAGATCAGCCTCGGAACCGCCTCGCTCCCCGTCACGCGCCTCTACGCCAGCCTGGTCGAGGACGCCACGATCCGCGCCACGATTCTGGCCCGTATCGAGCGTGAGCTGGAGCTTGCGACGCGCTGGGTGCTCGTGGCGTCAGGCCAGGATCGCCTGCTGGAGCGCGCCCCGGTCCTCAGGCGCTCGATCGCCTTGCGCAACCCGTACGTCGATCCGATCCACTGCGTCCAGGTCGAACTGCTCCGCGAATGGCGGTCTGGCGGCAGCCGTGAGGACGATCCCCGCCTCCGAACGCTCCTCCAGACGGTGAACGGGATCGCCGCCGGGCTTCAGACCACGGGCTGACCGCGCCACCCGGCAAATGGTGAGGTGGCGGTTCCGTCAGGTAAGATCCTTCATGGATCGGAGGACGCCCATGAAGCGTCTGGAGTGTCCGCCCGCCTGAAGTGCCAGCACCCCCGGTCACGCTCCGCTGGCAGGTAGCGGGCGTTGTTCCGTGAACTGGCGGCGCGTGACGCCGTCTGGAGGTGTTGATGCCGAAGGGTACAGCCGTCGAGGTCGAGGGGACCGTCACCGAGGCGCTTCCGAACGCGACGTTTCGCGTCGAGATGGACAGCGGGCACATGGTGCTCGCGCACGTCAGCGGCAAGATGCGCAAGTTCTTCATTCGGATCCTGGCCGGCGACCGTGTCAGGATGGAGCTCTCGCCATACGACCTGACCCGCGGTCGGATCACCTACCGCTTCAAGTAGGGTCGGCTCGCCGTCGACCCCAACTCTGGTCGGCGAGTGGCGCCGCCCACCCGCTCAGCCGACCAGACCGGTCCGGAGCTCCGCCACCAGCGCCGAAGGGTCCAGCCCCTCGAAGCCGAGGAACCGCACGAACTCCTCGGCCGTGTACCGCTGGCCCTCGCGCCACCGATCGATCAGGAACCGGCCGGCCCTGACCGACCGGTGCCACTCTTCGTCGATCTCCTGCTCCAGGGACTGCCCGAGCTGACAGCCGAAGATCGCCGCCCGCATCTGCCGAGCGCCGCCGAACGAGTCGTCCAGGACATCCAGAAAGTTTTCCGCGAACGGCCTGACGTACAACGCCTCGGCGAACCGATCGACGTACTCAGCTTCGAGGGCGTCCGGCTCCTCCGCCTTTCGCAGCTCGACCTCGAACAGGTGAGACGCCGCGGCCCGGCGAAGCCGATACAGCCGCTCGAACGCCCGCAGCCTGATCGCGTCGCGCGTCGCCTCGGCTTCGAGCCGGACGCCGAGCCACTCCGGCCGACCGAGCAGGCCGCTGAACAGCAGCCCGTACCCGTCGATCACCGCCTGGTCCCCGAGTCGTCGGAAGACGATCGACTGCGTCCGGTCGGCATGCGCGTAGCGTTCGGCCTGTCCCAGCGTCTCCATCAACCCTACGAAGTCCGCGAGCCCGCCTTTCGGCGCCAGCACGGCCACGATCTCGTCGGGCACCCCGATCGGCGTACAGAACGATCGCGCTACCCGGTCGGGTAGGTCGTCCAGGTCCAGGCGGACATTTGGCTGGTCCTCCAGCCGGATCCCAAGATCCCAGAATGCCCGCGTGACCGTGGGCATCAGGAGGTGCGACGGGAATATCCGGTCGTACTCCTGGCCGCGAAACAGCCACTCGAGGTCAACCTCCCAGGTGTCCCCCTCGTCCAGGTGGTAGTGGGTGAGCTGATCGCGAAGCGCGTCCACATACAGCTCCGCGGTCGCCTCCAGGATCCACTCGGCGAGCCGCGAGACGCCCTCGACGTCCACGCCGCGCACGTGCGCCCAGAAGCCGAGATCGTCGGTCGGCACGTCGTACTGGCCGGCCTCGGCGATCTGCTGCCGCTCGGCCGTGAGCCGATCGAGCCGGAGGCGCGGCAGCGACGGCACCGCTGCCCGAATCGCCTCGTCGAGCTCGTGCCGAGGTCCGCGCTCCTCTTGAAGGCCCGCCAGCTGGCGGGCCAGCCGACCGGGGAGTACCTCGCCGCCCCACTCGACCACGGCATTTCGCTCGGCGGCAACATGACGCTGCTCGTGCCGCGCCCCGACGCTGCCGACAAACTGCTCCAATACCAGATGCTGGAGGCCCATCGCGATCCGCTCCTCGACGTCGGCATCCAGGAGCTGCTCGTAGGCGTCGAGCGACCAGACGTCCGGGAATCGCTCGTAGGACGGCGTCAGCGCCAGCCCCGGCCAGCGCCCGCTCGCCTCCAGGTAGCGCGCTCGCGTCAGCCCGGTGAGCAGCGCATCGGCATCTTGTTCGAACAGCGTCAGCAGCATCGCCCATCCCGTGCTGGTAGTTCCGTGGAAGTATCGCCGTCTGGCAGGCCGCACCGCGAGTACGAGGGCACGGCAAATCTGCTCCTCCTCCCCGCGCACGCTCAGGAGCGGACAGTCGTGCCATCTGCGTCGATACTCGCACTGTCTCGAAGACGTTCAAGTTCCGTTGTCGTCCCGACTTCCGTTGTCATCCCGACTTCCATTGTCATCCCGACTTCCATTGTCATCCCGACTTCCATTGTCATCCCGACTTCCATTGTCATCCCGACGCAGGAGGGATCTCACGCTGACGTGCCCCGAAGCGAGAGATCCCTCCTCCGCTCGCAAGCTCGCTTCGTTCGGGATGACAATGGTGGGTCACTGCCTATGCCGCCGCACCCCTGTCGGGGCCGGAGCTGAAACTGTCCGCCCCTGAACCCGCGTACGGGGGAGGTGGCTGGGGGTGGGGGCTTCCCTCGCCGCGCCTGTTCGCTGAGATCCACAATTCGTCGTGCCCCGTGAGCACAATAGTGTTTGGAGAGACAATGGTCAGCCAGTCCGTGCAGCGCGTTGCCGACGCGCTACAAGCGGCCGGCATCGAAGCCGAGATTGTGAAGTTGAGCGCCAGCACACGTACTGCCGAAGATGCCGCCACCGCGATTGGCACCACCGTTCCGAAGATCGTCAAGTCGCTGGTCTTCCTGGCAGATGGCGCGCCGATCGTCGCGCTGGTCTCTGGCTCCAACCGCCTCGACACCGACCGCCTCGGCGCCGCCCTGGGACGGACAATCTCGCGCGCTGATGCCGCCACCGTCCGCGCTGCGACCGGCTTCGCGATCGGCGGCGTCCCTCCACTTGGGCACGCCGCCGCGCTCGACGTCGTGATCGACCGCGACCTCCTCCAATACGACGTCGTCTGGGCCGCCGCCGGCACTCCTCACGCCGTCTTCCCGATCTCACCCGAGAAGCTGGTCAGCGCCACGAACGGCCGCGTGCTCGACCTCAAGGTGGAAGCGTAGGCCGAGTCGACGGCCGCGCCCCCTGGTAGAATCCGAACGCGGGTCAGCTTCAGGAGTGACCTCGAGGAACGCCATGCTTCCTGGTGCCGTCAAAGAACTGTTCAACGTCCTGACGCCTGGCGATGCGTTCGCGCGCCTCGCGCCGTATCTCCACGGCCCGCGCGCCACTGAGCGCGTGCGTACCGAGGACGCGCTGGGCCGCGTGCTGGCGGAGGATCTCACGTCTCCCGGCAGCCTCCCGACGTTCCGCCGCTCCACGATGGACGGCTTCGCGGTCCGCGCCGCCGACACGTTCGGCGCCAGTGAAGGACTCCCCGCCTACCTGACCGTGATCGACGAGGTCCTGATGGGCCGCCCTGCCGAGCGCGACCCTCGACTCGGCGAGGCCGTCCGGATCGCGACTGGCGGGATGTTGCCCGATGGCGCCGACGCCGTCGTGATGGTCGAGCACACCCAGGACGTCGACGACTCGACCATCGAGGTCTTGCGCCCTGTTGCCCCCGGCGAGCATGTCATCCAGGTCGGCGAGGACGTTAACTCCGGGGATCACCTCCTTCCTGCCGGCCACGTCCTGCGACCCCAGGACGTCGGCGGCCTGCTCGCCCTCGGCATCGTCGACGTCACCGTTGCCATGCGTCTGCGGGTCGGGATCATTTCGGGCGGTGACGAGATCGTCGCCCCGGACGCCGAACCCGGCCCTGGCCAGATCCGCGACGTCAACAGCTACACCATCGCCGCCCTGGTTGAACGGGCCGGGCACACGCCCATTCGGCTGGGCATCGTTCCGGACGTCTATGAGTCGCTCGAACGGGTCGCGCGCGACAGCCTGGATCAGGTCGACGTCCTGATCCTCTCGGCCGGCAGCTCGGTGAGCACCCGCGACATGACCGCCCAGGTCATCGCGTCGCTTGGCGAGCCCGGCGTCCTGGTGCACGGCGTCTCGCTCAAGCCGGGCAAGCCCACCATCCTGGCGATGATCGGCGAGAAACCGGTATTCGGCCTGCCAGGCAACCCGGTGTCGTGCATGGTGACCTTCGACCTGTTCGTCGCGCCGACGCTCCACAAGCTCGCCGGCCGCCCGGCTATCGATCACCGTCAGTCGCTCGCCGCCCGCCTGACCCGCAACGTCGCATCTGCTCCTGGCCGCGAGGACTATTTCCAGGTCCGCGTCGAGCAGCGCGACGACGGCCTCTGGGCCGAGCCGATCTTCGGAAAGTCGAACCTGATCTACACCCTGGTCAAGGCGGACGGCATGGTCCGCATCGACCTGGACACCAGCGGCCTGACCGAGGGCCAGTGGGTCCAGGTCATCCTCTTCTAACGTCAGTCGGCGGTCAGTTGCCCACTCTCCCTCTTGGTGAGGGCTGGGGTGAGGGCCGCGAACATCGCGTCGAGCGGCGCTCGAGACGGAGAGACGATGCCACGCAAGGTCTACCTGGAGGACATCCCGCTCGACGAGGCGCGCCGCCGCTTCTCTCGCGCGCTGGCCGCCGCGGATGCGCTCGAGCCGATCGACGCCGAGCGCGTGCCCGTTGGCGACGCCCTCGGCCGCGTGACCGCCGGTCCAGTCTGGGCTGCCATCTCCAATCCGCACTATCACGGTGCAGCCATGGACGGTGCAGCCGTCCGCGCCGAGGAGACTCGTGGCGCCTCCGAAGCCACGCCGATCCGCCTGCGCGTCGGCCGCCAGGCCGAGTGGGTCGACACCGGCGATCCGCTCCCGGCCGGCATGAACGCCGTCATCATGGTCGAGCACATCCACTCATATGGCGAAGAGATCGAGATCATGGCTCCGGTCGCGCCGTGGCAGCACGTCCGCTCGATGGGCGAGGACATCGTCGCGACCGAGCTGGTGCTGCCCGAGGGCAAGATCCTCTCGCCGGTCGATCTTGGCGCGGCGGCGGCGTGCGGGCATCCGTACCTCGACGTGCGCCGCAAGCCGCGCGTCGCGATCTTCCCGACCGGCACCGAGCTCGTCGAGCCCGGCACGAACGTCAAGCCCGGCGACATTGTCGAGTTCAACTCGATCATGCTGGCCGGCCAGATCGCCGAATGGGGCGGCGAGCCATCTCGACAGCCAATCGTCCCAGATACCTACGAGATTCTCAAGGAACGCATCTCGGCCGCGCTTGACGACTACGACATGGTGCTGGTCAACGCCGGCTCATCAGCCGGCTCGGAGGACTACACGGCCAGGATCGTCGGCGAGCTTGGCGACCTGGTCGTTCACGGCTGCGCCATTCGGCCCGGCCACCCGATCATCCTCGGCATAGCGAAGGGCAAGCCGATCGTCGGTATCCCCGGCTATCCCGTTTCAGCCGTCTTGACCTGCGAGCTGTTCGTCAAGCCGCTGATTTATCGACTGCTCGGCACCACGGCGCCCAGCCGCCCGAAGGCCACCGCGACGATCACCCGCAAGATCCTCTCGCCGATGGGCGAGGACGAGTTCCTCCGCGTCAAGCTCGGACGCGTCGGCGGCCGACTCACCGCCACCCCGTTGCAGCGCGGCGCCGGCGTCATCATGTCGCTGGTGCGGGCAGACGGCCTCGCGCTGATCCCGCGCCTCTCGGAGGGCCTGCTGGCCGGCGCCGAGGTCGAGGTCGAGCTCCTCCGACGACCTGACGAGATCGACCGCACGATCGTGGCGATCGGGAGCCACGACCTGACCCTCGACCTGCTGTCGAGCGAGCTGAGTAAGGCCCACACTGGCCTGAGCCTGTCGTCCTCGAACGTCGGCAGTCTGGGCGGCCTGATCGCGCTCCAGCGCGGCGAGGCCCACATCGCCGGTTCACACCTGATGGACGAGCAGACCGGCGAGTACAACGTCTCGTACGTGCGGCGCTACCTGCCCGGGAAGTCCGTCGTCCTGGTCAACCTCGTCTACCGCGACCAGGGCCTGATCGTGCCGAAGGGGAACCCGCGCGGCCTCGGCGGTCTGGCGGACCTGGTCGGTGGAGACGTCCAGTTCGTCAACCGGCAGCGCGGGGCCGGCACGCGCGTCCTGCTGGACTATCAGCTCGGGCAGATGGGTGCCGCGCCCGACCAGGTTCAGGGCTACACCCGCGAGGAGTACACCCATCTGGCCGTCGCCGCTGCTGTCTCCGGCGGCTCCGCCGATACCGGCCTGGGCATCCTGGCCGCCGCCCGCGCCCTGAACCTCGACTTCGTGCCGCTCATGAAGGAGCGTTACGACCTGGTCATCCCTCGGGACGTCTACGAGTCGGAACTGTTGAAACCCCTCCTCGAGCTGATTCGTGGATCGGAGTTCCGGAAGCAGGTCGAGTCGCTGGGCGGCTACGACGCCTCCCAGATGGGCGAGATCGTCGCCGAAATCTAGCCGGTAGACAACGCTCTCGATGCTATCACGGGCTGTCCGGACTGCTCCGGTACAATTCCAACCGAGACCAGGAGTGAATCTCTCCCGCTGCCCGAGATTGCGTATCAGCGGCAGCGGAGCAAGGTGGATTCGGTGGAGCACGACGTCGACGTATGTATCATCGGGACCGGACCTGGCGGCTACATCGCCGCCGTGCGGGCCGCCCAGCTCGGGATGAAGGTCGCGGTCGTCGAGCGTGAGGAGCTCGGCGGGGTCTGTCTGAATCGCGGCTGCATTCCGACCAAGGCGATGCTGCGCTCCGCCGAACTGTTCATGACGATGCAGCACTCGGCCGAATACGGCATCCTGGCCGAAAACGTGACCGTCGACTTCTCGAAGGTCGTCGCGCGTCGGGAGAAGGTCGTCAAGCAGCTCACCGGCGGCGTCGGCGGATTGCTCAAGAGCTACGGCGTCGAGGTCGTCAAGGGCACGGCGACGCTCGCGGAGCGCGGCAAGGTCCGCGTGTCCGGCGGGACGGACGCCACCGTCAATGCGAAGAACGTGATCATCGCCACCGGCTCCTCGCCCGCGAACCTGCCGATCCCTGGCGCGGATGGCCCGGGCGTCATCGACAGCGATGGTGCGCTCGCCCTGACCGAGATCCCGAAGAGCATGCTCATCATCGGCGGTGGCGCGATCGGCACCGAGTGGGCCTGCGTGTTCGGCGCGTTCGGCACCAAAGTCACGGTTGTCGAGATGATGCCGACACTCCTGCCGCTGGAAGATGAGGAGATGGGCCGCACGCTGGCTCGTTCGCTCCAGCGCCAGGGTGTCACGATGCACACCGAGGCGAAGCTGGAGGAGATCTCCCAGGGCGACGACGGCCAGAGCGTCGGCGTGCTAACCCTGAAGGACGGTAAGCAGGAGCGGGTCTCCGCCGAGAAGGTGCTCGTCGGCGTCGGGCGCAAGCCGAACAGCGCCGATCTCGGCCTGGAGGCGCTTGGCGTCACGCTCGATCGGCGCGGTTTCGTCGAGGTCGACGAGTACCTTCGTACCAGCGCCGGCAACGTCTACGCGATCGGCGACGTGACAGGAAAGCAGCTCCTCGCACACCTCGCAATGCACCAGGGCGTGTCTGCTGCCGAGGCAATCGCCGGCAAGGGCCACCCGATGGACTACAAGGTCGTCCCGGCCTGCACCTACACCCATCCGGAGGTCGCGTCTGTCGGCCTCTCGGAGAAGAAGGCGCGCGAGCAGGGGTACGACGTCCGGATCGGCAAGTTCCCGTTCCAGGCAAACGGCCGAGCGCTCACCCACGGGGACGCCGAGGGTATGGTCAAGATCGTGGCCGACGCAAAGTATGGTGAGCTGCTCGGAGTCCACATCATCGGGCCGACGGCAAGCGAGCTGATCCCGGAGGCCGCCCTCGGCATCCGACTGGAGTCCACGCTCGAAGACATCGCCCACACCATCCACGCCCACCCGACGATGGCCGAGGCGGTCGGCCAGGCCGCCTGGGCAGCGCTGGGCGGCGCCCTCGACCTCCCGAAACCCCGCCAGCGGTCATAAGGTGTGAGTGAGGTCTGGCTGCTCGACCTCGGTCGCGTCGAGTACGGCGCGGCGTACGAGCTGCAGCGCCGCCTCCAGGCGGAGCGCGACGCCGACCGAGTACCGGACCTCCTGCTCCTGGTCGAGCACCCGCCGGTCATCACGCTCGGCCGGCGCGGGAGCCGCGAGGACGTTTTCCTGACCGATCAGCAGCTCGCGGATCGCGGCATCGGCGTCTACGAGACCAATCGCGGCGGCCTGGTCACCTACCACGGTCCCGGACAGGTCGTCGGCTATCCGATCGCCCGTCTCCGCGCCCTGGCCGGCGACGCCCCGACCTATGTCTGGCGCCTCGAAGAGACCATCATCCGGACCCTGGCACGCTACCAGATCGAGGCTCGGCGCGACGCCGGCAACCGGGGCGTCTTCGCCCACGGCGGTAAGATCGCGGCGATCGGCGTCGCCGTCACCCACGGCGTGACGATGCACGGCTTCGCCGTCAACGTCTGCCCCGACCTCGACCAGTTCACGCTGATCGACCCGTGCGGTATCGGCGACCTCGGCGTGACCTCCGTCGAGCGCCTGAACGGGCAGGCGCCCGACCTCGCCGAGGTCCGCAGCGCTCTGGCAACCCAGTTCGGAATCGTCTTCGACCGGACGGTCAGTCCGGCACCCTGGACGCTTTGGGAGCTGATCGGGAGCTGGGGCCTCCTCGAAGCTCCGGTGACCGCCCGCGAAATCCGACCGATCAACTCCTGAAATCCGCTCCGTTCGGTACAATATTCCTGGTGCCCCCGGAATCTGCTACGCAATCTTTGCAACGATGCCGTGCTGTTCATCGCTCGCCCGTGGGCGCGCCACCCCCGAACAGCACCACTACGAGGAGTGCAACCACGATGTCGACGGACCCCCGCCGTGAGGACGTGCTGCGCACCTTGCGCACGGTCCAGGACCCAGACCTCCATCGCGATCTCGTGTCGTTGGGCATGATCCAGGATCTGAAGATCGACGGCGATCGGGTCAGCTTCTCGATCGTGCTCACAACACCGGCCTGCCCGGTCCGCGACAGCTTCAAGGAGCAGGCCGAGCAGGCCGTCAGGACGCTCGACTGGCCCGGCTCAGTCAGCATCGATATGCAGGCGTCAACCAGGACCGGGCGAGGCTCCGGTAACGAGCAGTTGATCCCGCACGTCAAGAACGTCATCGCCGTCGCCAGCGGCAAGGGCGGCGTCGGCAAATCGACGACCAGCGTCAACGTTGCGCTGGCCCTGGCGGACACTGGCGCCAAAGTCGGCCTGCTCGACGGCGACATCTACGGCCCGAACATCCCGCTGATGATGGGCCTCAAGGAGAAGCCGCAGTTGCAAAGCGAGGGCGGCAAGATCGTCCCCTGCCGCAGCTACGGCGTCCGGCTGATGTCGATCGGCTTCTTCCTGGACGAGGACAACCCGGTCATCTGGCGCGGCCCGATGGTGCACGGCGCGATCCAGCAGTTCCTCCGCGACGTCGACTGGGGCGACCTCGACTATCTCGTCGTGGACCTGCCGCCAGGCACCGGTGACGCCCCGCTGAGCCTCTCGCAGTTGATCCCGCTCTCGGGCGTCGTGATCGTCACGACCCCACAGGACGTTGCGCTTCAGGACGTCGCCAAAGGGATGGCGATGTTCCGCCGGCTCGAAGTACCCGTGCTCGGCGTCGTCGAGAACATGAGCTACTTCATCTGCCCGGGCTGTGACGCGCGGCACGAGATCTTCGGCAAGGGCGGCGGCGAGCGGATCGCCGCGCAGTTCAGTGTCCCGTTCCTGGGGGCCGTGCCGCTCCAGCCGCGCGTCCGCGAGGGCGGCGACCAGGGCCGTCCGGTCGTGGTCACCCATCCTGAATCGGCCGAGGCGTCGGCGTTCCGCTCGGTCGCTGGCGAAATCGCGCGGCAGGTCAGTATCCTGGCGGTCGCAGGCCAGGGCGCCTTCGTCCCGGCCATGACGTTGACACTGAAAAAGTAGGAGGAGATCGTGGGCGAAGCCGCCTCAGCGTTGATCGCCATTGGGCAGCAGGTACTTCAACAGCAGCAGCCGAGTGGCGAGCAGCCGACGGTCTGCTTCGCGATGGTGCCGCTCCTCATTCCGGCTACGCTGATCGTGGCGCACACGATCGGGCGCAAGGTCAGACAGCTCGCCGTGCGCCGCGTCTGATCCTTGTCTCGCTGGTATACTTGAAGGTGCGACGGAGGAAGGGCGGTCGCTTGCTTCGTTTCGACGGGGCGAGAGGAAAGTCCAGACAGCGCAGAGCAAGGTGCCCGGCGTAAGCCGGGGTCGGGTAACCGATAGTTAGAGCCACAGAGACCAATGCCCGTACGTACCGCTTCGGCGAGCCGCGCGGGAGTGAAAAGGGTAATCCTCCCTGCTGCAACCCCAAGCACGGCCGGTGACGCTGCTCGCCGAGGCCGGGGTAGGGGGCACCCCGAGCGATCGGGGGCCTGGCACCTTGTGTCAGGCAGATAGATGATCGCCTGAAACAGAATCTGGCTTACTCTCCTCCGTCGCACCTCTCCACACCTGAGTCGCCGTCGGGTATCCCGTTTCACGTATGATCCCGGCCGTGGTTCGGACCGTCTCGCGGCTCGCAGCAGCGTTCGTACTGGTCGTTGTGCTCGGGTTCAGCGCGCCCACGGCGTTTGCCCAGCCGAGCGCGCCGCCATCCACGGACCAGCCCGACGACACGCTCCGGCCAGCGGCGCCGTCAACGCCGGAGCCGTCGCCCACTCCGTTCGCCTCGCCGACGACGGTTGAGCCAATCAATCCGGCGGAGTCGCCCACGCCACGCGCCACGCCCACACGCACTCCCACCCCGACGCCGACGCCGCCTCCAGCGCCTCGCTTCGGCGTCCCGCGAGCAGACGGCGACTACCCGATCCCGAACGGCCACTTCTTTACCCAAGCCGCGCCCGGCCAGAACGGCAACGGCTACCGCGTCGCCAACGAGGCAGGCATCCCGTTCCTGGACGCCTTCAACGCCCAGGGCGGCGTGAGCGCCCTCGGCTACCCGCTCACCCGGCGATTCGTCTGGAATGGCACGATCGTGCAGGTGTTCCAGAAGGGCGTCCTGCGCTGGCTCCCCGACGAGTCACGCATCGAGCTCAAAACGCCAGCCGAGGTCGGCGCGCCCCCGGCTGATTCTAAGCGCACCGAGCTGCCGCTCGCGTTCAGCGGCGACGCCGCTCGCTATCCCTGGTCAGGCTGGTGGTGGCCGGCCAACGACCTTGTCGGCGGACCACGTCTCTTCGACTTCGACGGGCCGCTCGCGCGCTTCGACCGGTACGTCGAGACGCTGGGCCGGCCCGACCCTGACACGATGGAGTGGGAGCGGGCCGAGATCCGGTTCTCAGGCGTCGGCTGGGCCGGCCACTGCAACGGCTGGGCCGCCGCTTCAATCCTGGAGCCCGAGCCTGTGGTGGAGCGGGTCTTGAACGGCGTCACGTTCTCGGTTGCCGACCAGAAGGGGCTGCTGACCTCGTACCACTTCGCGGATGCTGCCGCCTGGGCGGTCGGCAGTGAGGACGTGGACGTCGGGCCGGCCGAGTTTCACCGCCAGGTGACGCGCTGGATCGGCGGCGAGCGGAAGGCCGCGATCTTCACGTTCCGACCGGTCGGCCAGGAAATCTGGAGCTACCCCGCCTACAAGTTCGAAACCGAGATCGGACCCGATCCGCTCGAAGCCGATCGCTGGCAGGTCAGAACGGTCGTCTGGCTCGTCGACAACGAGGTGCCGGCCGGGTTCGTGGGTGCTCGGCCGTGGCCCGGCCCTGACGGCAAGGTTCTCGAGTACACGTTGACAGGGACCGATCCGCACAATCCGGCCGGTGGCGAATGGCACCCGCGAACGAGCGGCAGGTTCGGCCGACCGTTCATGGTCTGGTATCCGGACCCATCGAATCGAAACATCGACCGACCGCTCACTAGTCCTGCTCTTGAGTACGCGCTGATCAGGCGGATCACGACCGGCGTCGAGCCGAAGCCGCTGTTCGATCCGCGCATCCCTGCCACCGCCCGCTAACGCCCCCTGGAAGCCGCGAAACAGATCATGTGATTCGCAAGCGGCCCGCGCCGTTCGCACGTGCGCCTGTCCTTCGACGCGGAGGTCACGCGCTCGCGCGTGACGAGAGCGCCGCTCCGACAAGCGCGCCGGCCGCCGTGCCGATCGTATTGACGACGTCGTTGGTGATCCAGGCCACACCCCGGACGAGCCGTCGCGGCTGTCCGCAGTGCGCGCCCGGGGCTTCGGCCGGCTGCCCGCACACCCCGCAGCCGTACCCGCCCTGAATGGTCGCCCCGGCCACGGAGTCCATCAGCGACCCTGCCAGCCCGGCAATGAGTGCAGGTGCCAGCCAGGACCACCGCCTCTTGTCAGCGACTGCCCAGCAGACGCCGACGACCAGGGCGCCGGCCGCCGCCGCCAGCCACCCGAGCGGCGTGACCCCGCCAGACGCGCCCGGCCGGACCACCTCCCCGCTGACGATCGAGCGCGGCGCAGTCGGCGACCGTACGCCGATCTCGCTGGCCCAGGTATCGGCAGCTGCAGCCGCGAGGGCACCAAGCGCCGCCCCGCGCCCACCACGCCACCCCCGAGCCATTGCCGCGAGCGCTAGCGCCGCGATCCCGCCGTTTGCGAACACCTGGACGGCGTCGCGACGGTGGCCCTTCGCCGAAGGCAACTCGCCGAGAACCGCCCCGCGGCGCGAGAGCGCGCTGCCAGACGCGAAGAACGCGATCAACCCCAGGCTGGCCGGAAGTCCGCCGAAGCCGAACGTCGCCGTGCCTACGGCCGCTGCCGCGATGGACCCGTCCCCGCTCAGTGCGCCCCTTCGCCACCCGAAGCCGGCCACCAGTCCGCCAAGCCCCAGCGCAATGGCGATGCGCTGCCTGCCGGTCATCGAGGTTCAGCCGCCGGTCGGGCCAGGCGGCGGCACCGGCCCCACGAACGGCCGACCGGACAACGTGCCGGCTTCGGTCCGGTCGATCAGTTCTGTCAGCGCGCTCCGCGCCGCCAGGACGTCGTCAGGGCTGTACGACGACTCGCTCTGCTCGTCGAACTCGTCCTCGTCCAACACCAGGTACCGCATGTCCGGCCAGACCCAGAGATCCAGCGCCAGGTCGACAAACGTCAGCTCGTCGCCGTCGACCCTGGCCGGCTTCGTGACGTTACAGTACCAGCCCTTGAGCGCCCCGTCTTTCGAGTAGACCTGGAACACGTTGTACCAGCGGTCGAAGTAGTACCACTCGTAGAAGACGTCGCCCTTCTCGAAGCGGACGTAGCCGAGATCACGGCCATCGCGTTCGAAGACTGCCGTGAAGAAGAGATGATCGTCGTCGCGGTGGATCTCGCGGCCGACCCAGCGATAGCTCTTCGACCCGTCGTACATCAGCTTCTGGACTACCAGCGGTCGGTCGTGTCCACCGAGGTCGGTCACGGCGACGGACGGCTCGCTCACGAATGCGCCTCAGCCGACTGTACGGTCCGACGAGCGGCAGCGACCCGGTTCGCGATCAAGCCGGCCGTCGCGCCCGCTCCCACCCCGTTCCCGATGTTCACCACGGTCAGACCTGGCGCGCAGGTCTGCAGCATCGTCATCAGCGCCGCGACCCCCTCGCCGCCGAGGCCGTAGCCGATCGGCGTCGGCAGTCCGATCACTGGCACGTCGACCAGGCCGCAGACGACCGAAGGCAGCGCCCCGTCCATCCCCGCCGCCACCACGATGACGTCGACTGGCAACTCCTGCATCGCCCGCAGCGGCTCGGCCAGTCGATGGATGCCGGCCACGCCGACGTCGTAGAACGCCAGCACCTCGCAGCCCATCTCGGCGGCCACCACCTGAGCCTCCTCGGCAATCGGCACATCGGAGGTGCCGGCCGTGAGGACTCCGACTGTGCCCCCCGGGGGCGGCGGCACGAACGACGGGCGCTTCAGCACGACAGCCCCAGAGCGTGCATACACCTCGATCCGGCAGTCGGCGTGCTCGGCCCGCAGGCGCTCGATCAGCGACTCCGGAGCCCGACTCAGGATCGCCCGCCCGCGCGCGTCGAGAAACGCCTGGGTCGCCGCGAGCGCGTCCTCCGGCCGCTTCCTGTCGGCGAGGATCACTTCCGGAACACCTTTGCGGCTCTCGCGCCCGACGTCGGCCCGGACCGTGCCGTTCTCGACCACGTGCTGGGTGTCAAGCGCCCCCAGGCGGCCCAGCAGCTGCTCCAGTTGATCGCTCATGCCGGGCATTATAGGGCGAACATTCACCCCTCGGGTTGCATCGTGAGCACCGGCGTGGCACTGTCACGATGTTACATTGTCGCCTGCCGGCAAAACCGATCCAGCGGCCAGGGCGTCTGGTACACTTGCCGTCGGACCTCTCACGCCGCATGTCGCCAGGGAGATTCGCCGATGGTTTTCAGCCCGATTTCTCCGTCCGAGCTGATTCAGCAGGACCGCGAGCACCTGATCCATCCGCTCTACCATCCTGACGAGCACGAGTCGCCGATCATCTTCGCGCAGGGCAAAGGCGCGATGCTGACCGACGTCGAGGGCCACGAGTACATCGACGGCCTCTCGTGCCTCTGGAACGTGGCGATCGGGCACGGCCGGCCCGAGCTCGCCGAGGCGGGCGGGCAGCAGCTCGCAACCCTGGCGTACGCCAGCAACTACACCGGGTTCTCGAACATCCCGGCGATCCAGCTCGCCAATGAGCTGATGAAGGTGGTGTACCCGAACCTCCGGGCCGTCTTCTTCACCAGCGGCGGCGCGGAGTCGAACGATTCGGCGTTCAAGACGGTCCGCTTCTACTGGCGTGCCCAGGGCAAGCCGGAGAAGTTCAAGATCGTCTCCCGACAGTGGGGCTACCACGGCGTCACCATCGGCGCCATGAGCGCGACCGGTATCCCCGCATACCACAAGATGTTCGCGCCGATGGCCCCGGGCCACGTACACATCCCGGCCCCGTATTACTACCGCGCCGACACGACGGCAAGCTGGGACGAGTACGGCGTCGAGGCCGCCAACGAGCTCGAGAAGGCGATCCTGCGCGAGGGCGCCAACACTGTCGCCGCGTTCATCGCCGAGCCAGTCCAGGGCGCGGGCGGTGTGATCCCGCCGCCGCCGACCTACTTCCCGCGCATCCGCGAGATCTGCGACCAGTACGACGTGCTGTTCATCGCCGACGAGGTAATCACCGGCTTCGGTCGGACCGGCAAGATGTTCGCCCTCGAGCATTGGGGCGTCGAGCCGGACATCCTCAGCTTCGCCAAGGCGATCACCAGCGGCTACCTGCCGCTCGGCGGCATCGTCGTCAACGAGAAGATCCACCGCGCGATCCTCGACGTTCCCGCCTCCGACAAGTGGATGCACGCCTACACCTACTCGGGCCACCCGACCTGCTGCGCCGTCGGCCTGGCGAACCTTCGGATCATGGTCGAGGAGAAGCTGGCCGAGCGCTCGGCGGTCATGGGTGAGCGCCTGTTGAACGGCCTCGAGGCGTACGCCGACCACCCCATCGTCGGCGACGTGCGCGGCATCGGCCTGATGGCCGCCGTCGAACTGGTCGCGGACAAGAAGACGAAGGCCGCGTTCGATCCGTCTCTCAAGATCGCCGACCGCGTCGCCAACGAATTCCGCAATCGCGGCCTCTACACCCGGGCGCGCGGCGACGTGATCATGATGGCGCCGCCGCTGATGATCCCAGAAGACCTGCTGGACAGGTCGATCAAGATCATCGGCGACACCATCGATGCCATCCATCAGCAGGTCAAGTAGGAGCCACGTCTGAGCGCGAAGCTCCTGCAAGGGCGCCCGGTCGCCGATGCGATCTGGGCCGACGTCGAGCAGCGCGCCGCCAGTCTCACGGCTGGGGGCGCGCCGCCAATCTGCCTCGCCATCGTCGAAGCGGCCGAAGACCCGGCCTCGGCAGCGTACCTGCGCCAGATCGAGCGCCTGTTTGCCCGCCATGGCCTGACGACGGTTCGCCGACAACCGGAGCAGCCCGACCAGGACTCGCTCGCAAGCGTGCTGGACGAGGTGGCCGTGGACGATGCGATCCACGGCATCCTCCTGACCCAGCCGCTTCCCTCGCCGCTACGTCTCGATCTTGCCCTTCGGCACCTGCCGGTCGACAAGGACGTCGAGGGCATCCACCCCGAGCACGCCGGGCTGCTGACGCAGGGTCAGCAGACGATCGTCCCCAGCACTCCGCTCGCCGGCATCGAGATCCTCCAGGCCGACCGTGTCGAGCTGCGCGGCAAGCACGCCGTGATCGTCGGCCGGAGCCAGATCGTCGGGCGTCCGTTGATCCAGCTGCTGCTGGCCGAACACGCAACGGTCTCGGTCTGCCACACTCGCACGCCCGACCTGGGCGAAATCACCCGTCAGGCCGACGTGCTGCTCGTGGCGGCCGGCCGGGCCAATCTCGTCACCGGCAGCATGGTCAAGCCGGGAGCCATCGTGGTCGACTTCGGGATCAACATGCTGGGCGACTTGATGGTCGGCGACGCCGAAGCCGAGAGCGTCGCAGAAGTCGCGGGTGCGCTCACCCCCGTCCCCGGTGGCGTCGGCCCGGTCACGAACGCCGTCCTGGCCCGCAACCTCGTGGAGCTCGCCGAACGCCGGTAGGGGTCGGGCAAGCCCCACCCAGCGTCAGGCCTGGCATTGGGGGGCAAGCCCCACCCCTACCGGGCGAGGTTCGGCTCGACCAGAATGCGGGCTACGTTCTGACTCCGGCGCGTACCATTCGTGTCAGGAGGCCCCTGGCACCATGACTCGGTTGACTGCGCTGCTGCTCGCCGTGCTGACGACGCTCTCGCTCACCTATGCTCCGGCCGCCGCGTCGGCACGGGCAGCTCCAGGCGCCGTCCCGGACACCCGCGCCGAGAACGCCCCCGCCTTCAGCGGCGCAGCGGCGTTCCAGCACGTCGAGGCGCTGAGCGTCGGCATCGGCAGCCGCGTTGCCGGCTCGCCGGCCCAGTCCCAGACCCATCAGTACCTGATGGCGCGCTTCCAGGAGCTTGGCTACCAGGTTGAGCTCCAGCCGTTCACGATCACCGCGTACCAGGACCGAGGGTCGTCGGCGGTGCTGGCAGAGCCGCTCGGACAGACGATCTCGACGAATACGCTCCAGTACTCGGCCGGCGGCGCAGTCGAGGCTCCGCTCGTCGAGGCCGGCCTGGGAAAGCCCGACGACTTCGCCGTCGAAGACGTCCGTGGCAAGGTCGCACTCGTGACGCGCGGTGACACGCGCTTCGCCGAAAAAGTCGACGCCGCCACGAGCGCCAGCGCAGTCGCCGTCATCATCGTCAACAACCAGCCCGGCAACTTCAACGGCAGCCTGGTGTCGATGTCAACGATCCCTGTCGTGAGTGTCTCTCAGGCTGACGGCGCAACCCTTCGCCAGGCGGCCCGCTCCGGCGCCGCCGTCCGCGTCGAAGTCAACGCCTCCAACGAGCAGAGCACCGGCGCCAACGTCGTGGCAACCCGGCCCGGTGGCGCCCAGACGCTGGTAATCGGCGGCCACATCGACTCGGTCGCGGCCGGTCCCGGCGCCAACGACAATGCCTCCGGCACAGCGGTAGTCCTTGAGCTTGCCCGTGTCATGGCCTCGCGCGACACGCCGTTCACGCTCAAGTTCATTGGCTTCGACGCCGAGGAGATCGGCCTGGTCGGCAGCAATTACTACGTTTCGCAGCTCCCCGAAGCCGAGAGGCGCTCGATCGCGGCGATGATCAACCTGGACATGGTCGGCGTCGGCGATTCGAGCCGGGTGGGCGGGAGCGAGTCGCTCGTCCGTCTCGCGCAAGCTTCAGCGTCGCGCAGCGGGCTCACGCTTGGTCTGTTGGGCGATGGCGGCGGCAGCGACCACGCCTCATTCCTGCGGGCCGGCATTCCCGGTCTCTTCATCCACCGCACCAGCGATCCGAACTATCACTCCCCGAACGACCGCGCGCACTACATCGATCCTGCCAACCTCCAGGTCGCCGGCCAGCTCGCCCTCGACGTCGTCGCTTCCCTGGAGCGCGGGGAGTAGCAGCGCGTGTCGGCGGAGCGGGACCGGGCGCGAGTCCACATCTGGATCAGCGGTCGGGTGCAGGGCGTCGGGTTCCGCTTCTCGACCTGTGAGGTCGCCGAACAGCTTGGACTCGGCGGGTGGGTGCGCAACCTCGCCGATGGTCGCGTCGAAGCCGTCTTCGAGGGCCCGGCTGCTGAGGTCGCCAGGGCGGTCGCGTGGTGCCGCCAGGGTCCGCCCGGCGCCTGGGTCTCCGACCTGCGCACCGAGTCTGAAGCGCCGATCGGCGAGTCTGCGTTCAGCGCCCGACCTTCCAGCTACCCGGGCGACGACGCGTGAGCAGAAGCGTCCGTCCGATCATGGCCGGCGCAGAGCCGTTCGAGTACCCTGGCAGACCGGACATCGGCGCGCTGCTCGTCCACGGGTTCACTGGCTCGCCGTTCGAGCTACGACCCGTCGGCAAGGCGCTGGCGGCGAGCGGCATCGGCTCGGAGGGCGTACTTCTACGCGGTCACGGCACGCACCCGGACGACATGGTCGGCTACCGCTACACAGACTGGATCGCAGATGTCGAAGCCGGCCTCGATCGGCTCCTGGGGCGCCACGACCGCGCCGTCCTCGTCGGGCTCTCGATGGGCGGGACGCTGACGCTCAACGTCGCGGCGCGCCGCGCGAACGATCCGAGAGTCGTCGGCCTCGTCTCGATCGGCGGCACGCTCTACCTCGCGGATTGGCGCCTTCGGATCGTTCACCTCATCAACATGGTCGTGAAGTGGCAGGCCTGGGGTCAGCCAGACATCAAAGATCGGAGTTCCTGGGATCGTCACGTCGCGTATCGCCGGATTCGCACCTGTACCATCCCCGAGGTGCTCCGTCTGATGCGCGAGACTTCCTCACTCCTCGCTGAGATCCACCAGCCGGCCCTGATCGTCCAGGCCCGCGACGATCACATCGTGCCGGCGGGAAACGCCGAACGTATTCGTGACGGTATCGCGAGCGTCGACCGTCGCGTGCTGATCCTGGACAACTGCTATCATGTCAGCACCGTCGACTTTGACGCCGACCTCCTGAACGCCGAGATCGTCCGCTTCGTCGAACGACTCGGGTCACGCGACGGCTCCGAGGTCGGTCGCCGGACCGCCGATTCGCCTGGTCCTTGAGTGCCCATGACTCAACAATCTCCTCGCTCTATCGTGCGCCGGCTCGTCGCGGCGGCAGCTACCACGCTCGGGCTGGCCGGATTCGTTGCCATCGTCGGCGAGTACGGGCACCGGCAGATCACGCACGCCCACCGCAACGATTTCCGCGACGACCCGACCCGGTGGGGGCTCGCCGCCGCCGAGGAGATCGACGTCACGGCGCGGGACGGCGTCCGGATCCACAGCTGGCTGTTCCGCTCGCCTGTCGCCGAAGCATCGGTCATCGTGCTGCATGGGCACGGCGGCAACAAGCACACCTGCCTGCCGCTCGCCCAGTTCCTCTACCCGCGCTACAACGTCTTGATGCTCGATCATCGCGGCCACGGCGACAGCGACGGTTTCCGCACGACGATCGGCTACGAGGAGCGGTTGGACGTCCACGGTGCCGTCGACCTCTTGCTGGAACGCGGGCTTGGGCCGGTCGGCATCTACGGCATGTCGATGGGCGGCGCCACGGCTATCCTGGCGGCGGCCGAAGATCCTCGCATCGCCGCTGTGGTCGCGGACAGCCCGTACGCCCGCCTGCGTTGGGCTGTCCAGCAGTCGGCGACGCTTCGCGGTTACCCGGCGTTCTTGTCGCCGGCCATCGCATTCCTTGGCTGCCTCACCACCTCGCTGCATCTGCGGTATCGGATGCAGGCGTTCGATCCGGTCGAGGTCGTCGAGAAACTGTCCCCCCGCCCACTCTTCATCATGCACGGCACCGAAGACGACGTCGTGCCGGTCGCCAGCGCCCATGCGCTGATCGCGCGAGCTGGCGAACCGAAGGAACTCTGGCTGATCGACGGTCTCAAGCACTGCAAGGCGCTCGAGGAGGCGTACGAGCCGTTCAAGGACCGGGTGATCGGGTTCTTCGACCGCTGGCTCGCAGCCGCGGAGCACGGCACCCCGCCCGGCAACCCGCCGTCTGAGGCGAAGGCAGCGCCGGGCTAACGGGTCGCCTTCGCGCTCCGTGCTGAGAGCGTGTCCGCCAGCCAGCCGCCGGTGAAGCCGCCGACCAGGTGGATCAAGTCGCCAAGGATCAGGCCGCCCATGTCCATCGGCCCGAGGACGTGCGGCCCAAATTTTGTCGCCAGGTCGATCTCGGCGTACGCCTTGATCGAGGCCCCGATGACGATGAAGATCACCGCCATCGCCACGCCCTGGATGACGCCCATCCGCCCGGCGATCCGCCCGGCCACGAACGCTCCGATGAACATCGCGCCGAACATCATCGACGCGCGCGCACCCAGGTTCGTCTCCAGACTCTCGGCCGTCAACGCACCCAGAGCCAGGCCGAGCGCCAGCGTCACCAGCGAGCCAGCCGCTACCCCTTTCCAGGAGATGACGCTGACCAGGCTCTCGTTCTGGGATGACGTGGAGGGTGGCGACTGGGACATCATGGCTCCGAAGCGCGGCGAATCCGCCGAGATCGTACCACGCAGCGCCGTTCGTCTGGCGTAGATGCACCGAACCCGGAATGCTGGCGCTTGCCCCAGGTTGATGGCGGTCTCGCGTGGTATCATCCCGGCGGATAGGACGGCCACGCGTCGTCCCCACGGGCGACAGCTCCTGCGCTCGACGACGCTGTCGAGCAGCGCTGCCGGTGCCCACCGGAGAGATGCCCCGGTCGATGCTACTCCGTGCCCTCGGAGCACCGAATGAAGATCATCGTCACCGTCAAGCAAGTTCCGGATCCGGACATCCCGCCGACACATTTCAAGGTGGACGAGGGAGCCCGGAAGGTCGTTCCGCCGGCCGGCGTTGCGCCAGTCATGAACGGCTACGATGGCAACGCCCTCGAGGCGGCGCTGCGCCTGAAGGAGAAGCACGGCGGCACCGTCACCGTGCTGACCGTCGGCGGGGCCGAGGCCCGCGACACGCTGAAACGGGCCATCGCCATGGGAGCGGACAGCGCCGTCCACGTCAACGATCCGTCACTGGCTGACGCCGACAGCTCCGTCACGGCCTCGGTTCTGGCCGCGGCGATCCGGAAGATCGGTGAGTTCGACCTGATCCTGTCCGGGCGCCAGGCCAGTGACACCGACGCCGGGCAGGTCCCGCTCGGCGTCGCCGAGATCCTCGACGTGCCGTCCGCCGCGCCGGTCGTCGCGATCGAGCCGAGCGGATCGGGCCTGAAGGTCCACCGGATGGTCGAGGACGGCTACCAGGTCGTCGAGATCGGGTTGCCCGCGCTCCTCGCCGTGTCGAGCGAGATCGGCGAGCCGCGCTACCCGCCGCTGCGCGGGATCATGGCCGCCGGACGCGCGCAGATCCCCGTCTGGACCGCCGCCGATCTCGGCGTAGACGTCGGTGGCGCCCGTCGCTCGACGTTGCGGCGCCTCTATGTCGAACAGCGTGAGGCGAAGGTCGATCTGATCGAAGCCGACTCGCCCGAGGAAGCCGGCGTCGCCCTCGCCAACCGATTGCGCGAAGCGAAGCTGATCTAACTCGCCGCTCAATCATTGCAGGAGGCAACGATGTCTGACACGGGCGGCGTCCTGGTCGTCGCCGAGACGATCGATGGCGCTCTGGCACCGATTTCGGCAGAGCTCGTCGGGGCCGGAAAGGCGCTTGCCGATGCTCTCGGCACGTCCGTCATGGCTGTTCTGCTCGGCAGCGGGCTGGACGGGGCCGCGTCTAGCCTGGCGGCGCTCGGTCCGTCGCGCGTGCTTGTCGCGGACGACGAGCGCCTGGCTGAGCTCGAGCCCGATCCAACCGTCGCAACGCTCGCGGCGATCGTCTCAGCCGAGGGGCCGGCCGCCGTGCTCTTCGGCCACACCCCAAACCTGCGCGAGGTGGCGATTCGTCTGGCATACCGTCTCCAGGCGGCGATCACGACCGACTGCACCGGCCTCCAGGTCGATGCCGGACAGGTCGTCATGACCAAGCCAGTCTTTGGCGGAGCCGCCGTTGCCGAGTACTCCAGTGACAGCGGGCCGGCCATCGCCACGCTGCGACCACGCGCGTTCCCGGCGGCCGAGGCCGGCGGATCGACCGCCGAGATCGTGAAGGCCGATCTCCCGGCCGATCTCGCCTCGCGCACGAAGGTGCTGGAAACCGTGCGCGAGCCCGCAAGCTCCGGCCCTCGACTGAAGGACGCAAAGACTGTGGTCTCGGGCGGACGCGGCCTCGGCGGCCCGGAGAACTGGCCGGTCGTCGAGGAGCTGGCGGGAGCGCTGGGAGCCGCCGTCGGCGCGACCCGGGCCGTCACAGATGCCGGCTGGGTGCCACCGACCCATCAGGTCGGCCTGACCGGCACGACGATCTCGCCGGACCTGTACGTCACCGTCGCCGTCTCGGGCGCCGTCCAGCACATCGCCGGCTGCTCGGGGTCTCGCAACATCGTGGCGATCAACCGGGACCCAGACGCCAATATCTTCCGCCATGCCCGATTCGGCGTCGTCGGCGACTACCAGAAGGTCGTCCCTGCCCTTACGAAGCGAATCAAGGAGCTACGGGGATAGCATCTCGGTCACCCTGGGCGGGCATCTCGCGGCGGCAGATGCTCGCCCACGTCACCATGATCGTCTGGCTGGCGCTGGTCGCCTGCCGTCAGGTAGTGCGCCCTACCCGCTACGACGGCCTTGTCGTCGAGATGCAGGCAGCCTCGATCCTTCAGATCGCCTCATTTACCCTGCGTACCGACGACGGAACGCTGATCGAGATGGTGGTCGAAGGCGACGTCGGGATCACCGCGAGCCACCTCCGCGAGCACATGGCGCTGGCCGACCCGGTCACGGTCACGGTTCGCTACGCTGACGGCCTCACCATCGCGACGCAGATCCAGGATCTTCAGCCGCCCGGCTAGCTCTCCCTCGGCTGCGCATCAGACGATCCGGGCGATAGCCCCCTGGATCTCCTCCGCGGTCGCGATGCCGTCGTACCGCTCCACGATCGTGCCGCCCCGGTCTACGAAGAAGATCCACGGCTCGCTCGGCAGGCGCCACTCGCTCACCGCGTCGGCCAGCACCAGGTTGCGCGGATCCTTGTAGATCTCGACGTGGACGAAGTTGACCGCGTCGGCGTGTATCGGTCGTACCTCGAGCAAGACGCTGAGCTGCGGCGCACAGGTCTGACTGGAGCAGTAGCCGGGCGACGCGAACAGCACGACCGACGGCCTGCCGTTCGCCAACGCCTCGTCCAGGCTCGTCGTGTGCAGCTCACACGGCGGGGCGGCCGTGCACAGCTCTGCCGGATCCTTGACGTCGCGGACCGTCCCGGTCTTCGAACGGATCGCCGGCGTCCCGATCATCGGCGCGCTGCCGGTCGCCTTGACCTCGAACGGCGATCGGATCGTCTGGCGCTGGCCGTTGCGCTCGATCAGCGCCTCGACTCCCCAGCGGCCGGCGGCGTCGAACTGGACCGGTGCGGTATAGATGCCCTTCGTCTGCTGTTCGACCCAGCGGAACGTCGCCGGAGATTCGGCCCGCTTGGTTCCCTCGTTTCCCGAGATTTGATAGAACCCGAACGTGACGCGCGCGTCCACAATCGGGCGGTTCGCTTCGTCGACGATGCCGACGGCAAACCTGTTCTGGCCGACGACGAGCTCCGAGCTCGCCAGTATCAGCGTTGGACCGCTTCGCTTCGCTTCGGCAGGTGGTGGTGTCGGCGTCGCCGGCTGGCCTGGCTGACAGCCGACGAGTGGAATCGCGGCCAGCGCAACGGCGCAAGTCCTGAGGAACGTCCGACGCGTCGTCGAGCGAGCGGAGAGTGCCATCCTGCTCCAGATCTACGGCCGGCGCAGCAGTTTGGATTGGCGTGCTGCACACGTGCCTGCGACCGTTTACGATACACCCGTGACGAGCTTCGCTGAAGAAGTGTACGCCGTGGTGCGGTCCGTGCCGGCGGGTCGGGTGACCACGTACGGCACGATCTCACGGTTGCTGGGCCGAGTTCGGGGAGCCCGCCAGGTCGGCTGGGCGATGCACAGCTGCCCGGACGACGTTCCCGCCCACCGCGTCGTCGGCGCCGGCGGATACCTGAGCGGCGGCTGGGCGTTCGGACATCCGAGCGTGCAGCGGGCGCTGCTCGAAGACGAGGGCGTCCGGTTCACTGGTCCCGAGCGCTGCGACCTGCGCGCCCACCTCTGGCCCGACGACGTGGACGTCGCGCTGCCCGTTCCACCATCCGACCTCTGACCAGCTGAGTCGGCGCCCAGGGCCACTCCGCTGCGGATCGAAGCGAATCGTGCGAATCACGGGATTGCTGAGCGACGGGCCGGGCCGATATCGTCACGCTGTCCGTTCTGTCACGAAACCCCTGGCCGATCCGTGACGATCTCGTTGCATGTTGGGACCGGCCGGACCACTGTTCGCTGCGTAACATAATCGACACCGTTCTGTCGTCTGGTCGTTCTGGCCACAGTGACAGCGGTGATCTGGCTCGGCCCAGGGGGTCAGAGCGCTCCATCGGAGGCTCCCGTGCGGAACGTGGCGTCGCTCACCTCTTCGTTGATTGTCGGAGCCACGCTCCTGATGGCGGCGATCGTCGCCTCGCCCTCGCAGGCGGCCGGCCCGCGGTTCCAGGTGCCGTCAGAGGCGACGCCTGAAGCCTCACCGGCCCCGCTCATGCCGGCTCCCTCGCCCTCACCCGCCGCATTCGGCGTCGGCCCGTATCGGGCGAAGAGCCCTGAATACGGCATGAACATCTTCATCTGGGCCAACCCGAGCACCACCGGTCGGGATCTCGGGCGCGTTCGCGATGCCGGCTTTACCTGGCAGAAGAGTCTGTTCAAGTGGCGGGACATCGAGCCCCAACGCGGCGTCTTCGACTTCACCGAGGCCGACCGGATCGTACGCGCCTCGGCGGCGGCCGGCGTCAAGATCATCGCTCGCCTCGACTTTCAGCCCACCTGGGCCCGCCGTGATGGCGCCCACAACGGCCCGCCAGACAACTATGACGATTTCGGGCGCTTCGTAACGGCGCTGGTCCAGCGGTATCGCCTCGACTCGCCGATCGGCCCGATCCACGCGATCGAGGTCTGGAACGAGCCGAACCTGGCGCGCGAGTGGGGCGGCGCCCCGATCAACGAGGCCCAGGCCGGCGACTACGTCCGACTGATGAAGACGGGGTACGAGGCGACCAAGGCGGTGGACCCCGGCGTGGTGATCATCTCAGCCGGCCTCTCACCGACAGGCTGGAGCGACGACACCGCACGCCCTGACGACCAGTACCTGGAGTGGATGTACGCCGCCGGCGCCAGGGACTACTTTGACGTCCTTGGCGCCCACGGCCCAGGGTTCAAGGCGCCCCCTGACGTCAGCCCGGAAGAGGCCGCGACCAGCCCGCTCTACGGCGGCCATCGCTCATTCACCTTCCGTCGCGTCGAAGATCTTCGTGCGATCATGGAGCGGAACGGCGACGCAAACAAGCAAGTCTGGCTGCTGGAGTTCGGCTGGACGAGCGACACGGTCAACCAGGCATACGCCTGGCACCGTGTCTCCGAGGAGGAGAAGGGCGAGTATCTCGTGGCTGCCTACCGTTGGGCACACCAGAACTGGGCCCCGTGGATCGGTGTGATGGCGCTCTGGACCCTGCCAGACCCGGGCTGGCCGTCCACGCGCGAGGAGCTGTGGTGGTCGGTCGGCAATCAGGACGGCACCGACCGGCCGGCCCTGACGCGGCTGCGGGAGGCCCGTCGGAGCGGTGATCTGCCATGACGAGAAGATGAAACAGAAGGGCTGACCGAGGCGTCACGGAGATGCTACAATCGGGCCGCACCCATCCCACCCGAGGTACGGATGCGTCCCTATCGGCTGGTCGACGAGGCGCTGGACGAGGACGAAGACGGGTATCCACACGTCCTGCCGATCGGGGCCGGTGCGCGATCGCGCACGACGCCGTTCGGATTGAGCGCCCGGTCGAGGCCGTGGACGCCCCGCGAGACGGTCGTACCAGGAGTCCCTCCCCGGCAATCCTCTCCGGCGCTCGCGGCGCCGCGGACTGGCTTCACCCGAACGCACCGGCTGATGATCGCGAGCTTCGCGATCATTTGCGTCGGGATGATCCTTGGCATGGCGATGGTGAGGGTCTGGGACGAGGCAAGCCGCGCGGTCGCTGCGCTCCCACCCGAAGGCAGTGCCGCGCCGAGTAAGCCCGGCAATGCTTCGCCGGCGCAGGCCCCGGCGCCGCCTCCGGCCGACGAGACCACGACGCAGGTCTCGGGTGCCATCACCACCGAGATCCGTGTCCTTCAGCCCAACTACACCGTGGCGCCCGGCGACACCCTCGGCAGCATCGCCCGACGGCACGGCACCAGCGTCGAGGCGCTTGCGTCGATCAACAATCTCGAAAATCGCAACTCCCTCGGCGTTGGGCAGAAGTTGATCATTCCGTAACGTATCTCCCTTTGCACTGAATCGCGCCGATCGTCGTCGACGTCACGGTACTTCCTGGCGCCATATTGTGTGCACTTCGTGACGTGACGAAAGGCGCAATCCCGGCTATACTCGCTACGCCCCGGCGTGTGGCGGAACCGTTCCAGCGCCGCTGTAGTCACACCCGACCCCCAGCGCGGAGGTCTCGTGTCCCAAACCATGGCCCGTCGTCGTGCGGTACGCACACGCCCGGTGAGCGACCGAGGTCCGGCGGCGGTCCCCAGAGGGGCGTCGTTCAACGGCGCAGCTCGAGTCGCACGAAACGTCTCGCCACGACCGTTGCGGCGTCGTTCGCTGGTCGCGGCGCTCGTGGCGTACGTGCTCGTGGGCGCGTTCATCGGCCTTGCCACCTGGAAGCTCACCGAGACGGCGGTTGAAACTGTCCAGGCGCCAGTCGCGGTCGAGCCGTCGCGCGACGAGCCGAAGGTCGCGGCCGTCGACCCGCCCGCCCCGGCGCCGCGCGGCCCACATCAGGATGGGGCTCTGCTGTCGCTGCTCGAACGACAGCCGCCCGCGAGCGGGTTCGTCGGCCTGTTCGTGCGCAACCTGACGACCGGCGCCGAGGCCACGATCAATCCGAAGCGCGTATTCCCTGCCGCGAGCCTCTACAAAGTCCCGATCATGGTTGAGACGGTCCGGCAGATCCGGCTCGGACGAATCTCTGCTGACCAGCAAGTGGTTGTCCAGCGCGCCCACAAGGTGCCGGGCTCGGGCGTGCTGCAGTCGCGTATCGGCGACAGCGTTCCCGTGCGTGAAGTGCTCCGACTGCTGATCTCCGAGAGTGACAACGTCGCCGCGATGATGCTGATCGACCTGACGGGCCTGAACAACGTCAACCTGACCATGCGAGGCCTGGGCCTCGAATCCACGAAGCTGCTCGACTACCGCGCCCCTGGCGCCAATGACGGCGTCGGTCCGTACGCGACAAGCCCCGCCGACATGGGCCTGTTGTTGGACACCATCGGCACGGGGCGGCTGGTGGACCAGGAGGCGTCCGACGAGGCGCTGCGCCTGCTCGGCCAGAAGCAGGCCAGCGATCTGCTCGGCGAGACGCTGCCGTTCAACGTCAAGGTTGCGCACAAGTGGGGCGAAATCCCGGGCGCACGCCACGAGGCCGGCATCGTCTTCACGCCGAAGTTCAACTACGTCGTCGTCATCATGACCGAGCACGTCGATCCGGCGGTCTCTCCGGGCTACATCCGGGACCTGTCGAAGGCGATCTACACGTTCTTCGATCAGCCGTCCTGACCCACGTTAGCTCGGAGTGCGCCGTGGCAGCCGGTCCTGCCCTTCCTCACCGCGAGCGTCAGCGAGCCGGACCTCCTGTGCGATCGGGTAGGCGGAGCCGTCACCGGCCCCGCCCCCCCACCACCCGGCGTGCGGGTCCGCACCGGGCGGTTCACCCCGCCGCAAGCGCGAGATAGCGCTCATGGAGGCTATGGAAGCCGAGGTTGCTGAGGGTCGCGTTGGAGCGTGCATGCTTGACCACGGTTGACCCTGCGGCCCGCCACGGACCGCCACCCGTGACCGGACGAGTGCCCGGTGGGGTGACGGCGCGGAGTGCCTGAGCGCGTCGCTGCGGCGTCTTCCACTGTTTCCCCTGGTAGCCCCGCAGCCGCCACCGGATCCACTGATCGAGCTTTTGGAACACGGACGGGGTCCGGGCACGCCAGCAGTAGCCCACCCAGCCATCCGTGAACGTCCGCAGCTCGCGCAGCACGCGGTCGACGCTCACGCCCCGATTACGCTGCGTGATCCGACGCATGGTCGTCTTCGCCCGGGTCACGCTCTCGGGGGCGACGGCCAGAGACGGCCGTGCCCGTCCCCGCAGGCGATACCCCAGAAACGTCCGCTCGCGCGTCCAGGCCACCGCGCTCTTCGCGTGGTTGACCTGCAAGCGGAGCGTCCGCTCCAGGAACCGAGCGACCGACGCCAACACGCGCTCGCCCGCTCGCTGGCTCCGGACGTAGATCTGGATGTCGTCGGCGTAGCGGCAGAAGGCGTGCCCCCGTCGCTCCAGCTCCCGGTCCAGTTCGTCCAGCAGGATGGTCGCCAACGCCAGCGACAGGGGTCCGCCCTGGGGGTCCCTTCGTGCCGTTCGAGCACCACCCCGTCCGCCAGCACGCCAGCCTCAAGGGACCGACGGATCACCCGCAGCACGCGGGGATCGCCGATCCGTGTGGCCAGTCGTCCGAGCCGCACGTCGTGGTTGACCCGGTCGAAGAACTTCTCCAGGTCCAGATCCACGACCCAGCTCTTCCCACTCGCCACGTGCTGCCGCCCCGCCTCCAGCGCCTGGTGGGCGCGCTTGCCAGGCCGGAACCCGTAACTCGACGGGGAGAACGTCGGGTCATAGATCGGAGTCAAGGCTTGCAGGATCGCCGGCTGGATGAACCGATCGACCACCGTTGGGATACCACCAGCACACTGCGTCACTTCACCAGTCATCTTCGCGATTCGTGACGGTGAGCCACCCGCACCACCCTCTGTGTGGGCAACGGGTCGAGGTCGTCCGCGTCCGACGAGGCGCTGATCCAGACCTGATCGTCCGGCTGCCCGATGGGCGCCATGCCGCGATCGCCCAGAGCTGGACCGCCGAGCCGCACCGTCCGGCGGCTGAACGCCCTGCCGCAGCCGCGCCGCTGCTGGCGGCCGATGGCCTCCGCGAGCTGGCCGCCCTCGTCGCGCACCTCCGTGCACGCCGATGCGCCAAGACCGAGATCGCCGCCAACACGCCGGGAAGCGTGCCATGATCCCACTGAGCGTCGCCCCAGGAGGTACCTGCCATGGCCGTGCCGTCGTCGTCCACCACCCCGCTCGTCACGCCCATCGTTGCGCCCGCCCAGGTGTGGGCCCGGCTCGCGGCCGAGCGCCAGGGCCGTGCCGTCCGGCTCCTGGTGCACCTGGCCTGCAACCTGGTCGCCGCTCAGGCTGCCCTGCCATCCACGGAGGTCCGTGATGCTTACCCCGCTCGCCAGCCCCAAGATTCGGTCCGATCATCTCGCCCGCCCGGCGCTCATCTACGTGCGCCAGTCCACGCTGGCGCAGGTGCGTGAGCATACGGCCAGCACGGCCCGGCAGTATGACCTGGTCCGACGCGCGCGCGACCTCGGCTGGCCGCCGGAGGCGATCACCGTGATCGACCAGGATCAGGGCCGCTCGGGCGCCTCGGCCGCCGGCCGGGACGGCTTCCAGACTCTCGTCGCCGAGGTCGGCCTCGGCCACGTCGGCGCCGTCCTCAGTCTGGAGGCCTCACGGCTGGCTCGCGCCTCCAGCGACTGGTACCGCCTGCTCGAACTGTGTGCCCTGACCCAGACCCTGGTCGTCGATGAAGACGGTGTGTACGACCCCGGCCAGTATGATGACCGCCTTCTGCTCGGCTTCAAGGGCACGCTGTCTGAGGCCGAGCTGCACTGGCTGCGGGCCCGGCTGTTGGGCGGCAAGCTCGAGAAAGCCCGCCAGGGTGCTCTGCGCGTCAAGCTGCCGACCGGGCTCATCTACGACCCGGCCGGCCGGGTGGTGCTCGACTCAAACGAGGCCGTCCAGGAGGCGATCCGCCTCGTCTTCGCGCTCTTCGAGGACGCCGGCTCGGCGCTGGCGGTCGTCCGCCACTTCGCTGCCCAGCACCTCCAGATCCCCACCCGCCACTGGGGCGGAGCGCGCGACGGCGAGCTGCGCTGGGAGCCGTTGCGCCACGGTCGGGTGCTGACCATGTTGCACGCCCCGGCCTACACCGGGGCGTACGTCTACGGCCGCACGCGGACCCGCACCCACCTTTGCCCGGGGAGACGCCGCGGCTGAAGGGCCGCACCCGCCAGGTCGCGCCGGCAGCGTGGCCGATCGTCCTGCGCGATGCCCACCCTGGCTACATCACCTGGGAGCAGTTCCTCCGCAATCAGCAGCGTCTGGACGATAATCGCACCTTCCGCCCGGAAGACCGACGTGGGGCGGTACGCGAGGGGGCCGCCCTGCTCCAGGGCATCGTCCTCTGCGGGCGGTGCGGGCGCCGCATGGCCGTCCGCTACCTCGCGGATGGCGCTCGACCCTGCTATGACTGCGCCGAGGTCCACACGCAGCTAGCCGGCGCAACCTGCCAGTCGATCCGCGGCGACGGGATCGACGCGGCCGTGGCACGCAGCTTCCTGGAAGCCCTCCAGCCGGCGGAGCTAACGGTGGCGCTGGCGGCGCTCGACGATCTGGAGGCGCGAGCGCGGCAGATCGATCGCCAGTGGCAGTTGCGCCTCGAACAGGCCCGCTACGAGGCGGACCTGGCTCGGCGCCGCTTCCTGGCCGTCGAGCCCGAGCATCGCCTGGTCGCCCGCAGCCTCGAACGGGAGTGGAACGCCAAGCTGGCCGACGTCGAGCGGCTTGAGCGCGAGGACGCTGCCCGGCCCAGCTCAACCGCGCGTCTGGTCACCCCTGAGGAGCGCCAGCGGATCCTGGCGCTCGCCCAGGATCTGCCAACCGTCTGGCAGGCACCGACGACGACCCACCTCGAGCGGAAGCAGGTGCTGCGCTGCTTGATCAAGGACGTGACGCTGACCAGGCAGGCCGCCACCATCCACGTCGCCATCCGCTGGCAGACCGAAGCCTGCACGACCCTCGAGGTCCCCCGCCCACCCCGGTCCGCCGACCTGCGCCGGACCGACCCGGCGGTGATCCGCCGGATCGACGAGCTCGCGCCGAGCCACACCGACCGCCAGATCGCCGCACGCCTCAATGACGAAGGGCGAGCGCCGGGCCTGAAGGGGACGTTCACGGCCGACAAGGTGCAGTGGCTCCGCTACAAACATCGCATTCCCAGCGGCTGCCCAGAAGGCCCTCTGGCCTGCCCGACCGGGCAGCGTGGCGACGGGCGCTACTCGGCCCGGGCTGCCGCCGCAGAGCTGAACGTCTCCGTCTCGACTATCGCCGCCTGGTGCCAGGAGGGGCGGTTGGATGGGATCCAAACGGCGCCGCACGGCCCCTGGTGGGTCCGCTTGACGCCCGCCGTCGTCACCGCGCTCCGCAAATCGGCACGGCGCCGCTGGGCCCGCCGTGCGTCGCCTGACCAGGGTGTATCCTGACAGGGGAGGACGCGCTCCCCTCGGCACCATCCCCAAGCCGCTTGCGTCGAGGTGCAGTATGAACGCGACACCGGGATGCCCAGCGCCCGCACCCCACCGCCCGGCTTCGGGATGTCCACCCGTTTGACCGGCTGCGGCCGATACGTCCCAGTCAGCAGCTCCTCCTTCAGGCGCGGCCACGCCTCCTTGAGGTACGCCGACAGCTCCTGGGTGGTCATCCCGTCCACCCCGGGGCTGCCCTTGTTCGACCGCACCCGCTTCAACGCTTGCCGCAAGTTCGCGGCATCGACCACCTCCTCCATCACGCGCTGCGCCAAGGCTCCCGCTCGGGTCGGCGCCGTGCCGGGCTTAGACTCTTCGTCGGGGCCCGGCCGGGCTTCACCCGCCGCTCCCCAGGCAACGGCCAAGTGCACCATCCCACGTGGGGCAGGTTCCCTGGGTGGCTGTCTCTGCTCCCGCACGAGCCGCTCCGTGGTACCTTGTGACTGGATGTTCGGCCCTTCCCCAGGTCCTCTGGGTACTATGGCCTCTGCTGACTGCTGCCGCGCCTTCCCGACCCGTTACCGAGCCAGTCGCCAGATCTCTGGCAGCGCGACAGCTCTCCCGAGATAAGCCCCTGTTCTTTCGCCCCGCACCTGCCGGATCTACCCCGAGCCGAGCTTGGGAATCACGGGTTTCACCACCCGGAGCTGGCTCACCCCTCGCTCGTGGCCTCCCATCCGATTTCTGTTCGTCAGGTCGTGGCTGTGGCTCCGGCTTCCTTCAGACCCCACCTCGCGGTGACGCCCTGGCCTTCGCATAACGGTTCCGATTCCCTGGACCGTAGAGGACTTTCACCTCCGAGAACAGATGCATGCTCGGCGTACTCTAGGGTCCGGCTCGCTCACGCTCGCGGTGCGGATTGGCGCTGCTCTCCCGGACACACGGGGGATTGGCCTGTCTGGTCGGCGCGAATGATCGTCAGACGTACGGGTTGCCGACCGTCGCCTGCACGATCTCCAGCACCTCGGCGACGTCGAACGGCTTGCCCAGCAGATACGCGAGCTTCTTTCTGTCGCCGGCCGGCAGGATCTGCGTGAACGCCGAGATCACCACCACGGGGATGTCGCGCGTTTCCGGGTTGGCCTTCAGGTTCTCGAGCACCTCATGGCCATCCGTGCCCGGCAGCGCCAGGTCGAGGGTGATCAGGTGCGGTGCAAGCTTTCGCGCGAGCTCGATCGCGCTGCGCCCGTCCATTGCGGCCACCGCCGCGTAGCCGCGCTCCTCGAGCAGCGCGATCAGCAGGCTGCTGACGGCCTCGTCGTCCTCGACCACGAGGACGGTCTTTCGCGCCAGATCCTCTCGCACCGGAGTGGCCGTCTCCGCTGGACGCTCGTCCGGCCAGTCGTTTCCGGAGGTTGCCGCCTGCATCACGTCGTGTTGCTCCTGGTCCACCCGGCTTGCCTCGCAGCGAATCAGATCAGCCGCCGTGCGCGTTCTAGACCAGGAAACCGCCGCCACGACGACACGAGTGATCCTGGAGGGTTGAGCCTGGATGGTGCCGAAGGGGGGATTCGTCTCGAATACTGTTCGCAGAGATTCGCAGACGTTCGCCCTTCCTGTGCTGTCATCAGTCTACAGCACAGCGCACGCCCACGGATGATAACGGATCAGTCACCGCTGCTAACCTCGTTGCTAACCGAAGTTCGAAATGCGTCGACCTTGGACTCCCATTCCGAGAGCGCCTCAGCGAGTGGACGGACTGCCTCGCGCGCCAGGGCCGCCGCCTGCTCTGTCAGCGCACGGAACTCCGGCGTGTCGGCTATGAGCCGGGCTTTCAGTCGCCCCACGATGGCGGCAGGTGCGGGGCGAACCCGATTGATCGGTCGGCCGTGCAGTCGCTCCAACTCATCCCATCTTGCTTGATTGCCGGTGCGACGTTCGTACGCTGCCCAGCCGTCTGCTCCCGAGCGCCATGGTGCGAGGGCGAGCAGCGCGTCGAGGTCATCCGTGCCTTCCCCGGCAGCCTTTCGCTCTTCGTACTGGACCACGAGCAACCACAGGTCCTGGAACGTCAGATCCTGGACGACCGGGGCCAGGGTGACGACGCGGGCTGCGTTTTCGTGGGAGATCTGGGTGATGCTGCCGCTCGTCCACTCGATCAATTCTCTAAGCATCGCGAGAACGAGGACCGGATTGCCGGTCCGATCTTCTGCGGGATTCCATTGGTCGGATGCCGCGACTGGCAGCGAGATGAACGATGGTCGGACCTGGTTCGCGTACTTCCGAATCGTCCTGATGTTCTTGGGTACCCGCCCGTCGTACTGCTCATCGACGTCCAGAGCGCGCTGTATCTCCTCGTTGCCCTTGCCCTGAAGCGCCAGAGCGTGGATCGCCTGGATGACGACGGCATCGACCCGCGGCTGCCTTTGTCGCTTAGCTACCTTAGGTGCCATCTAAAGTACCTCTTATCTGCCTTGACCTACCCTCACAGCGATCGTACAGTGACATCGTGGCGTACGTCAACGGACTCACCCGAACTGGAGGCCACGTGGAGAAGTTGCTCTATCGCGTCGAAGAGGCCTGTGCGGCCACCGGCCACCGCCGCACGAAGCTGTACTCCGAGATCCAGGCTGGCCGACTCAAGGTCGTGCACTTCGGCAAGAGCGTCAGGATCCCGGCCGACGAGCTGCGCGCCTACGTCGAACGCGCCAAGGCCGAAGCCGGCCTGCAGCCGGTGGCCTGATGGACGGCCGACAGTGCCCGATCCTGGGCGGAACACAAAGAGACGCCCCCTGTCATCAGCAGGGAGCGCCAGGAGCCAACATGAGCCCGTACCACCGTGCTCGCCCGCATTGTAGCGCCAACGATGGTTCCGCGCATAGCCGTGTCGCCTGCTTCCTCGCGAAGCTGGCGCGTCGTTCGGTCAGGAGGGGCGCTTGCCCCTCCACCCTCATCGAGGCGGCAGCGTGATCGACGTCAACCAGTACGTCTACGTCGATACCGCGTTCGGCGGCGTCGACCGCCGCAACAAGGTGCGCAAGTTCACCGAAGTCCGTCTGAACGGCGTGTCCGATTCCTACGTCAGCCACAATCGGGCCACCGACGACCTCGTCTCGTGGGTGCAGACCCACGAGAACGAGAAGGGGAACCCGACCGTCAAAGGATTCGACGGCGCGACCTGGGCCGAT
>Ga0209382_10000789_pt1 | contig 51230 bp, 41 predicted proteins | sample SoiMetdeltSBSDD5_FD_187599 | JGI IMG/M metagenome (GOLD analysis project Ga0209382, IMG submission 187599) | Bulk soil microbial communities from a Populus tree surrounding site in Tennessee, USA - Soil MetaG P. deltoides SBSDD5 (SPAdes) (version 2) | ecosystem: Environmental > Terrestrial >...
CCAGAGTTTCGATGGTGCCGGCAGTTACACACCCACCATTCACGGTTTGGGTGCGAGCGCGAGCAACGGCACGTTGATCCTCATCGACGGCCATCGCCTGCCGCTCTCCGGAATCAATCACACGCTTGCAGACCCAAGCGTGATTGCGCCGCTCGCTATCGAGCGGGTGGAGATTCTGCCGGATGGTGCATCCGCCGTGTACGGCTCCGACGCCGTCGCGGGCGTGTTGAACTTCATCACGCGACGCAAGTTCGACGGCTTCGAAGCCAACCTGCAAGCGTCGTTCGGCGATGGTTACGACACGCAGAGCGCCGGATTCATCACCGGCCTGAGCGGCGAGCTCGGCTCGGCGATGTTCACGTACAACTACTCGACGCGCGGCAACCTCACCGGCAGCGAACGCCCGTACACCGCTGCGAATCACATCCCGCAGGGCGGCGGCAATTTCGCGAACTTCAACTGCGGTCCGGCGAGCGTCAGTCCTGCAACGGGCCAGCCGGGCGCCGGGCTGATTTTCGGGCATCCATACACCGGCACCGGTGTCGCCAACAACGCTGCGAACAGCTTCTGCGACTTCACGGGAGCTGCAGACATCATCCCCGAGGACGATCGCCACAACCTGATGCTGAAGCTCGAGCGCGACATCAACGATTCGCTTACCTTGACCGCCGACTTCATCTACGCGCGCCAGCGCAACGTTACGCAGATCAATCGCGGTTCGGTGACGGCCACGGTGTTCGGCCCGGGCAGTACGCCAACGGGCGGAGGGGGACAGATCAATCCCTTCTTCGCCGGTCCGGCAGGAGTCAACGTCGAGACCGTGCGCTTCCAGGCGGACGAGATGTTCGGTCCGGGCGCCCAGTTCGTGGGCGGAGCGGAGTCGTTGTTCGGAACATTCACGCTCGACTACGACATTGGCGCGGAATGGCGCGCAGTGTTCGGCTCGACGATTGGTCAAGACGACAGCCGGCAGAAGCGCGAAGGTGCACTCTGCGTGAGCTGCGCCTTGCTGGCCCTGAATGGCACGACGAATACGGCAGGCAACCCTGCGACGCCGTCTGTTCCGGGCACAACGACGCCTGTGCTCAGCTTACCGCTGACGGGTGCCAACGCACTCGATGTCTGGACACCCGGCGGCTCGAACCGCACGTCCGCAGCGTTGCGCAGTCAGCTGCTCGACTCGATGCAGTTGCAGATCGCGCATCAAACCATCAAGGACTTCACGCTGAAGTTCGATGGACCGTTGTTCGATCTGCCGGGCGGCGCCGTGCGCGCAGCAGTGGGCGGCGAGTACATCAAGTACACGATGCGCGAGGAAGTCACGCGCGAGCGCGGCACGGGGCCGGCCAGCTCCAATTCGCAGACGACCTTCATCGACCTCGGCCGCGACGTGCAGTCCGCATTCCTCGAGGTGCTCGTGCCGATCGTGGGCGAGAGCAATTCGTTCCCGGGCATGCGCGGGCTCGACGTCAACGTTTCCGGCCGCTACGACGACTACAGCGATTTCGGCGACACGACCAATCCGAAGTACGCGATGAACTGGACGGTCGTCAACGGCCTGCGCCTGCGTGCGAACTATGCCGAATCGTTCACGGCGCCCGCACTGACCAGCCGCGGCAATGTAGACGGCGTCACTGCCGAGTCGTCGTTCGGCGGGTTGCTCGGAGCAACGGCTTCCGGCGTGAACGCGAACTTCGCGATCCCGAACACCTATCCGGGAGCAATCGGCCTGCCAGGCTGTACGGCTGCGACTCCTACGTGTCTCATCAACACCTCGAGCGTGCCGGGCGTATTCCTCGCCGGCGGCAACAAGGACCTCGTCGCTCAGGAAGGCGAGACCTACTCGGTCGGCATCGACATCGAGCCGCAGGCACTGCCGGGATTGCGCTTCAGCGCGACGTGGTGGAATACGAAATACCAAGGAGCGATCACGGCGCCGCAAGCCGCATTCGCGATCGGCTCGCCGGATCTCAGCAGCCTGCTGTCGTTGTATCCGGGCGGCGTGCCGGCGGACGTGCTTGCGGCCGCGACGCGCGGCTTGCCGCAGACTTCGCCGCTCGCGGCGACTTCGTACTTCATCTACAGCTTCCAGCAGCGCAATGCCTTCAACCTGGAGGCGAATGGCATCGACGGTGACCTGTCGTACCAGTTCCGCACGGACATCGGCACGTTCCTGATGGGCGTGGCGGTGTCGCACAAGCTGAAGATGGATCAACAATTCGGCACCGGTGGCGAGACGTTCAGCGTGCTGAACACGATCGGCATCAACACGACGTTCCCGTCGAATCGCACGGCCGGCCGCCTCAACCTCGGCTGGAGCCTCGGCGGCTTGAGCACCGACGTGTTCGTGAACTACAACGATTCGTATCTCAACTGGAATGGCTCGGCGCCGTTCCCGGTCGTGCGCAACGCGAACTTCTCGCCGATCGGCGGCGGCCAGTCCGTCGATGACTACATGACGGTCGATCTGCACGTCGGCTACACCTTCGGCACGACCGGAGCATTCGAGGGGATGCAGGTGTATCTCGATGCGAGCAACCTGCTCGACGAGGATCCGCCGTTCGTCAATGCGACCATCGGCTTCGACCCGTTCAATGCGAATCCGATCGGCCGCTTGCTGACTGTGGGTGTGAGCAAGAAGTGGTAGCACGCTGGGTCACGCTCGCAACCGCGGGCGTGCTCACCTCGTGCGCGTCGCAGCCCGCGACGGACTGGCCGACTTACGGCCACGATCCGGGCGGGCAGCGATTTTCGCCGCTCACGCAGATCACGCCGGCGAATGTGGCGAGCCTGCGAGTCGCATGGACCTATCACATGCGGCCCGCAGGCGCGACAGAGGGCGACGGCAGATTCGCCAGCTCCGAAGTCACACCGCTCGTCGTCGACGGCTTGATGTACGTCACGACGCCTTATCGCCGAGTCCTGGCACTCGATCCCGACAGCGGCAGCGAGCGATGGGCCTATGAGGTTCCCGGGCCTGGTCAGCCTTCGCTTCGCGGCGTCGAGTATTGGCCGGGCACTCGCAGCCATCCGCCGCGAATTCTGTTCGGTACACGTGACGGCCGGTTGATCGCCCTCGATGCGCGCAGCGGCAAGCCGGCAGCAGGCTTCGGCGTGAATGGCAGCGTCGATCTCAAGACACCTGATGTGATCGGAGCGGGCACTGCGAAGGGCTCCGAGAGTTATCCGAGCTATGGTCTGACGTCGCCGCCGATCGTCTATCGCAACGTCATCATCACCGGTTCGGCCACACAGGAGTTTCCGCCGCGCGGGGTCTCAGGCGCAGTGCGCGGCTGGGATGTCGTCAGCGGCAAGCTGCTTTGGACTTTTCACTCCGTCCCACTGCCCGGACAACCGGGGTACGAGACGTGGGAAGGCGACAGTGCCAGCGGACGCTCGGGCGTCAACGTCTGGGGCTTCATGACGGTCGACCGCGAGCGAGGTATCGCTTATCTGCCGTTCGCAGCGCCGACGTGGGATCGCTACGGTGGCGATCGCAAAGGCGCGAACCTCTTTGGCACTTCGCTCGTCGCTGTCGATGCGCTCACCGGCAGGTATCTCTGGCACTTTCAGGTCGTGCATCACGACATCTGGGACAACGACCTGCAGGCCCCGCCGGTGCTGTTCGATGTGCGCAGGCAAGGCCGCATCGTGCCTGCTGTGGCGATCGTCTCGAAGAACGGCTTGCTGTTCATGCTCGATCGTCGCAGCGGCGAGCCGATCCATCCGATCGAGGAACGTGCAGTGCCCGCGAGCGATGTGCCCAACGAGCAGACCTGGCCGACGCAACCGTTCCCCGTGCGACCGGTGCCACTGGCTCGCAACAGCTTTAGCCCCAACGAGCTCGCGACGCTGACGCCGCAGCTGCATGCCTTCTGCGAAGACTTCGTCACGAAGCATCGAATGCGCGCCGGCGGTCCGTATCTACCAGTCGGCTACAACGTCGTCACGATCAACTTTCCCGGCTTGCAGGGCGGTGCGAACTGGGGTGGCGCTTCGTTCGATCCCACGCGCGGCTACTTGTTCGTGAATACGCTAGATCTGGGACAGGTCACCTCGCTGATCGACAGCGATGGGCCCCTGCCAGTCACGCGTGGACCCGTCAGCGGTCGCTTCTACGAGCCGTCGAGTCGACTGATGTGTCAGCAGCCGCCGTGGGGAAGATTGACGGCCGTGAACGTGCACAGCGGCGAGATCGTCTGGCAGAGCGTGCTCGGCGTGAGCGACAACCTGCCCGAGGACATTCAGCGCACCGGACGGCCCAACGTTGGCGGTTCGATTGCCACCGCCGCGGGCCTGGTGTTCATCGGAGCGACGGACGACAGCCGCTTTCGCGCGTTCGATGCCGCAACGGGCCGCGAGCTTTGGACCGCGAAGCTCGACGCCGCGGCGCATGCCACGCCGATTACCTACCTCGGCAAGAGCGGCAAACAGTTCGTCGTGGTGACCGCAACCGGCGGCAGTTTTCTCGGCAGTCCGGTCTCGAGCGATGCGATCGTCGCGTTCGCGTTGCCTTCCTCGTGCTGCGCCTCGGCGTCGGTGGCGCCGGGCGCTCGCAGCCCCGAAGCGCAACGCAAAGTGGACGATCTACCCGCGGGCCCGGGACGCGATGCGCTCGTGCGCAGCTGCGTGAGTTGCCATGAACTCGGTGTCGTCCTTGCGCGCGGCAGAACGCGGTCGGAGTGGGCTGAGGTGGCCCGCCTCATGGTCGATCGCGGCGCCGTGATCGGCGAGGACGAGCGCGAGATCCTGCTCGACTATCTGGCCGAGATCGCGCCGGCGCAATGAGCTGCGCTTCATCATCGCCGGCGCGACCTCCTAAGCCGCCAGATCCACGGCGACGAGGCCGCCGATCTGCTCACGCGCGTTCGCCAGGCTCTTCTGCCGCGATTCCTCGCCCATTGCCAGGCCCTGGGCAAACACGAACTCGGACTCGATGCCGATGAAGCGCAGGAACTGCCGCAAGTACGGCGCCTGCGTGTCGTGCTCTCCGCCGTAGACCCCGCCGCGCGTCACGAACACATAGGCGCGACGACCAGCGAGCAGCCCTTCGGGACCGGCGCTCGTGTAGCGGAAGGTGACGCCCGCTCGCGCGACGTGATCGAAGTACGTCCGCAATGTCGACGGGACGCCGAAGTTGTACATCGGCACGGCGAGCACGACGGTGTCGGCGGCACGCAACTCGTCGATGAGCGCGTCGGAGTACTCGACGACCGCTTGCTGCTCGGGCGTGCGATCCTCGCGTCGTGTGTTGAATGCCTGGAAGCGCTCCGCAGTCAGATGCGGCGCAGGGTCGGCGGCGAGGTCGCGAGTGATCACGTGTCCGCCCGGATTGCGTTGCCGCCATTCAGTGATGAAGCGCTCCGCCAGCTGCGACGACGCGCCCTGCGCGCCATACAGGCTCGTCCGTACATATAAGAGAGTGCTCATTTGCAGGCCTCCGAGTACTGGTTCAGTTCGATGGCCCGTATTTAACTATTGAGTTGTTCGATAAAAAAGCGCAAATTTTCGCTCTAACCTATCGACAAAGTAGATAGATGGCTACATCACGTGCCGAAGATCGGGCTCCGGCGCCGCGGATATCGCTGGAACAGTGGCGCTGCCTCGCGGCCGTCGTCGAGGCAGGCGGCTATGCGCAGGCCGCGGCACGGCTGCACAAGAGCCAGTCGTCCGTCACGTATGCAGTTCAAAAGCTCGAGCGGATGCTCAAGGTGCACGCCTTCGAGATCCAAGGGCGCAAGGCAGTGCTCACCGGCGTCGGGCAGATGCTCTATCGACGTGCGCGAACGTTACTCGACGACGCCGGCGAGTTGGAGCGAGCCGCCCGCAAGGCCTCTGCCGGCTGGGAAGCGGAGATCGGGCTCGCCGTCGAAGTGCTGTTTCCAACCTGGATGATGTTCGACTGTCTCAGTCGCTTCGGTACGGAAAGTCCGCAGACGCGCATCGAGTGGCTGGAAACGGTGATCGGCGGCACAGCCGAGGCACTGCAGAGCGGTGTGGCGGACCTTGGTATCGCTGTGCGTGTGCCGCCCGGTCTCAGTGGCGAGCCGCTGATGGCGGTCAACTTCGTTCCTGTCGCGCATCCGGGGCATCCGCTGCACAAGCTGAGCCGGGAGATCACAGTGCGCGATCTGCGCAAGTATCGGCACCTGGTCGTACGCGATTCGAGCGCGCAGCGTGACAAGAAAGCAGAGTCGCTCGAAGTCGAGCAGCGCTGGACGGTTACCAACATGAGCACCTCGATCGGCGCAGTCTCGCGCGGGCACGGTTTCGCATGGTTGCCGCAGGATAAGATTCGCACCGAGCTCGAAGACGGATCGCTGAAGATCCTGCCGTTGCGCGGCGGTCGGGTGCGCACGGCGCAGCTGTACTTGATGTTCGCCGACCGTGACTCCGCCGGACCCGGTACGGTGCGGCTCGCGGAAATCATTCGGGAAGAAGTCGAGCGCGGCTGTCGCGCTGCGGGGAATGCAAAATGATCCAGGTTTTCGCTGCTGCCGCCATCGTCATTCACGCGGGCGGGCTGCTCGCCGAGCCAGGCGAGCAGCCGTTGCGCGAACAGACCATCGTCGTCAGCGACGGCAAGATCAGCGCCGTCGAGCAAGGCTATCAGCCGCCCGAGCGCTACGGTGCCGAGGCCAGGCTCATCGATCTCAAGAGCCGGTTCGTGCTGCCGGGCCTGATCGACTTGCACAAGCACATTTCGATGCCGCTCGATGAAGATGCGCTGACGCTGACGTCCGCAGACCGACTGGCGCTCATGACCGCAGCGGTCGCGAAGGCGGCTCTGGACGCAGGCGTGACGACACTCCGCGATGTGGGCGATAACGTCGGTGTGACGTTCGCAGTACGCGACGCCATCAATGCGGGCGTGATCGAGGGTCCGCGCATCTTCGCCGCAGGGCGCATCGTCTCCAGCACTGGCGGTCACGGGACGACGAAGGAGTTCCAGGAGATCGAGCGCCCGCGCGGCGGCTGCGACGGACCGGAATCCTGCCGGCGCGTGGTGCGCGAGAATATCGAAGCCGGCTCCGATTGGATCAAGATGACCGTGTCGGGCTCGGGGGGCGCAGCTTCCGGTCTGGCGGATGCAGAGCCGATCATGCTGCCGGAAGAAGTTCGCGCGGTGACGGAGGCCGCGAGACGGGGTTTGCGCCCCGTGGCGGCCCATGCGCACAGCACGGCTGCAATCAAGCTGGCATTGGAGAACGGCGCGCGTACGATTGAGCACGGCACGTACTTCGACGACGCCTGCGCACGACTGTTCAAGAGCAAGGGTGCGTTCCTGGTGCCGACTGCGTACGTAGCTGAGTTCGTCGGCAAACAGGTCGAGAAGTTTGCCGCCGACCCGCGGCGCTTGCCGCCGGAAGCCTTGCGTCGCTGGACGCAAGCCGCGACAGCGAATCCTGGCCGCGCGTGGCGCGCGGGCATTCGGCTCGGCGTCGGCAGCGACTCGGGCAGCCGTACCGACGCTCGCGCGACTGCGCGTGAGGTCGAGCTGTTTGTCGCTAGCGGTGTGCCGGCAAGTGACGCGATTGCCGCTGCGACAGTGAACAATGCAGAGATATTGAACATGCAAGATCGCCTCGGACGGATCCGACCCGGCTACGAAGCAGATCTCATTGCCGTCGACGGCGATCCGTTGCTCGACGTCGCGAAGCTGCACAGCGTCTCGTTCGTGATGAAAGGCGGAGCTGTCGTGCAGCGGCGCTCTGCTGATTCGCCGTGAGCGCTTCTTTGCAGTCATGCGCGCGCTTCCGACAGTCTTCATGTTTTCCGGGCAGGGCTCCCAGTATTTCCATATGGGGCGGGAGCTGTTCGAGCACAACGAGACCTTTGCCGCGAGCATGGTTCGCATGGATGCGCGGGTGCGGGAGCTCTGCGGACATTCCGTGATCCAGGCCGTGTACGACGAGCGCCGCAACCGCGGAGAGTCGTTCGAATCCTTGCGACTCACGAGCCCGGCAATCTTCATGGTCGAAGTGGCTCTGGCCCACGCCCTGATCCACGCGGGTGTGCGGCCACAACTCGTCTTGGGCGCCAGCCTCGGTTCGTACGCTGCGGCAGTCACGGCTGGCGCGCTCGATGCAGACGTTGCCCTGGAGGCGGTCGTCAACCAGGCGACCGCATTCGAGGCCAGTGCCGCGGCCGGCGGCATGATCGCAGTCTTCGCTGATCCCGATCTGTATCGCGAACCGGCGCTGCGCGACAACTGCGAAATAGCGGCCGTGAATTTTTCCGGGCATTTCGTGATCGCGGCCCCGGCAGATCGGCTCGAGTCGCTCGAGAGATTTCTGCAAACCCGTGGCGTGCTTGCCGTCCGCCTGCCGGTGCGCTTCGCATTCCATTCACGCTGGATCGATGCGGCGCGGCCGCACTTGCTGGACTGCTTGCGGCCAGTCGAGTTCGCTGCTCTACGCATGCCGATGATCTGCTGTGCGATCGGCACTGCGGTCACCGAAATTTCGAGCGAGTATTTCTGGCGCGTCGCGCGGCAGCCGGTGCAATTCCACGAAACGATCAAGCAGTTGGAGAGTCGTGGCTGCTATCGATATGTCGATGTGGGCCCCGCTGGCTCGCTCGCAGGCTTCGTGAAATATGGCTTGTCGTCAGCCTCTGCCTCGGTCGTGCAGTCAGTGCTCACGCCTTTCGGTCGGGATCTGGAGAATCTCAGCGCGGTCGCTGCCGGAGCGTCATGCTGAGCGCCGACACAGTTCAGCTGTGGTTTGCGTTCTGCGACGAGATTGCAGAAGCGGACCTGCTTGCCGGCTATCGCGGCCTGTTGACGGACGAAGAGCGGCAGAAAGAAGCTCGGTTCTACTTCGCCAGCGATCGACATCTCTACCTGATCACCCGAGCGCTCGTCAGAACAGTATTGTCGCGCTACGCCGCGATATCACCGCAAGATTGGCGTTTCGCTCCCGACGCACACGGCCGGCCGCAAATCCTCAACGAGGACAGCACGGCGCGGCTGATTTCCTTCAATCTTTCGCACACGCACGGTCTGGTCGTGCTGGGCGTCACGTGCGAGCGGGCGCTCGGCGTGGATGCCGAGCACATCCGCGAGCGTCCTGCCGACTTGCAGATTGCCGAGCACTACTTTTCCGCTCCCGAAGTCGCGCAACTCCGCGCGACGCCTGCGGAATTGCAGCAAGCGCGCTTCTTCGAGTACTGGACGATGAAAGAGTCGTACATCAAGGCGCGCGGCCTCGGCCTGTCGTTGCCGCTCGAACAGTTCGGCTTCGATCTTGCGCAACCGCACGGCGTGCGAATTCGTTTTCATCCACCGCTGATCGACGAGCCATCTCGTTGGATCTTCTGGCAGTTCCGTGCGAGTGGCGACCACTGTGTGGCTGTCTGCGCGGAACGCGCAGCGCAGGGGACTCCGCAACTGAGCTGCACCAGGATCGTGCCGTTGCGGAGCGAAGTCCCGCTTGATTATGCCGAGCTGCGCAGATCAGAATAGCCGCAGCAGCGTCGGACCGCTGCACACATAACAACTAATCGAAGCGGGGGCGCACATGCTCGCGTTCGTTTTTCCAGGGCAGGGCTCGCAGCACCGAGGGATGGGGCAGCGGTTGTTCGACGAAGTACCCGCGTACGCGGCGGCGGAACGGGAAGTCGATGCGCTGTTGGGTTACTCGCTGCGGCAGTTGTGCCTGCAGGATCCAGACAATCGGCTCAAGCAGACGCAGTACACGCAGCCTGCTCTCTACGTCGTTAACGCGTTGCACTACTACCAGGCCATCGCGCACGGCGAAGCGCCCACGCACGTCAGCGGGCACAGTCTCGGCGAATACAACGCGCTACTTGCAGCCGGCGCGTTCGATTTCATCACCGGCCTGCGCTTGGTGAAGCAGCGCGGAGAGTTGCTGGCGCAAGCGAAAGATGGCGGCATGGCTGCAGTCGTGGGGCTGAGCTCGACACGGATTCCGCAGCTCCTACAGGAGAATGGCCTCGGTGCGATCGACGTGGCGAATTACAACTCGCCGCTGCAGATCGTCCTTTCGGGTCCGCTCGCCGAATTACAACGCGCCGGGCCGATCTTCGAGAAGGCTGGGGCGAAGTTGTTCATGCCGCTGCAGGTGAGCGCGGCTTTCCATTCGCGGTATGTGGCCAACGCGGCGCGCTTGTTCGGTGACTTTCTCGAGACGATTTCATTCAAGCCGCTGCAGCTGCCGGTGATCGCGAACGTGACCGCGGAGCCCTATCCGCAGAACGATGCGGCCGCGGTCCGGCTGTTGCTGGTCAAGCAAATCACCCATCCGGTGCGATGGTCGCGGAGCGTTCGTCACCTCATGGCGCTCGGCGTCAGTACGTTCAAGGAGATCGGGCCGGGCAACGTGCTGGCGCGCCTGGTCCAGCAGATTCAGCAAGAGCCGGACGGCTGAAGCCGGCAGCGTCATGACGATCAGCGCCGCTTCGCTCGGTAGTGCTGCGTTCAAAGCGGATCACGGGATCCGCTACGCCTATCTCGCCGGCGCGATGTACAAGGGCATCGCCTCCAGCGAGATGGTGATCGCGCTCGGCAAGCATGGCCTGATGGGCTATCTGGGAACCGGCGGGCTCGAGATCGCGGAGATCGAGGCCGCCATCAACGACATTCAGCGGCAACTCGCCGCCGGCGGCGCCTACGGGATGAACCTGCTCAGCAGCTGGGACGCGTCGGAGGAAGCGCGCACGGTCGAACTCTATCTGCGGTACGGGATCAGGCGCGTGGAGGCCGCCGCCTTCACGCGCATGACGCCGAGTCTGGTGCACTATCGGCTGAAAGGCTTGCATGTCGACCAGCGCGGCGACGTGGTGGCGCCCAACAAAGTGCTCGCCAAAGTCTCGCGACCGGAGGTCGCGACGCTGTTCTTGCAGCCGGCCCCCGCAGCTATCGTCGCCGGCCTGTCGACCGCGGGTCTGATCACGACTGCAGAGGCGGAGCTCAGCTCGCAGATCCCTATGGCCGACGACATCTGCGTCGAAGCGGATTCCGGCGGCCACACCGACCAAGGCGTCGCCAGCGTATTGATGCCGGCAATGATCCTGCTGCGCGACGAACTGATGACTCGGCACGGCTACGCCAAGCGCGTGCGCGTTGGAGCAGCAGGCGGCATCGGCACTCCGCACGCGGCCGCTGCCGCATTCGCGATGGGAGCCGACTTCATCCTCACAGGATCGATCAACCAGTGCACGTGCGAGGCCGGCACCAGCGCTTCGGTGAAGGATCTGCTGCAGGAGCTCGAGGTTCAAGACACTGCGTACGCGCCGGCGGGAGACATGTTCGAGCTCGGCGCACGAGTACAGGTCGCGAAGCGCGGCTTGTTCTTCCCGGCGCGCGCCAACAAGCTGTACGAGCTGTATCAGCGCTACTCGAGCGTGGATGAGATCGACGCGAAGACCCGCCAGCAAATCCAGGAGAAATACTTCAGGCGTTCCCTGGACGAAGTATGGAACGAAACGCGCGCGTACTATCTGCGGGCAGCTCCGCAGGTGCTGGCGGAAACCGAAAAGAATCCGAAACGCAAGATGGCGCTGATTTTCAAGTGGTACTTCGTGCATACCACACGGCTCGCGATGCAAGGGATCGAAGAACAGAAGGTCGACTATCAGATCCATTGCGGCCCGGCATTGGGCGCTTTCAACCAATGGGTCAAAGGCACCGAGCTGCAGCCGTGGCGCCAGCGGCACGTCGCCGATATTGCAGAGCGGATCATGTGCGCGACTGCGCAACTGCTGCAGCAGAGACTCGCTGCAATGTCCGAGGAGCTGGCTTGCGCGTGAAGCATTTCGTATACGAGCTACCGCGCGCAGTTTCCTGTGAGGGTGCTCGCAGGTGCACGCTGCAGCCGCGCCCGTGGCGTCGCGTTGACAAATTCATCAACTCACTGAGGAAGCGCAACTTTTCGCGGACGTGCAGCGATCCGCGCGCGCACTCGTGCGCGCGCTCGACACAACGTTGCTTGACCAACGTGCGTGAACGGGTATATCTATCTCTGGAAACTCCGCGCTAGAGAAAAAAAGTTTAGGGTCGCGCTAGCCTGTGCGACCGGATCGGCGCGGGGAACTAAGAACACCAAAAGGTGCACGGAACGCACGGGGAGAGGACCGTGGGAACCCTGGACGGAGATCTGGCGCTTGCGCTCGCGTCAGACATGCTGTGGACGGCTGTTCTGCTCGCTGGACCCCTCATCGGCATCACGACGCTGGTCGGGCTCGCAGTCAGCATCCTGCAAGTCGTTACCCAAATTCAGGAATCGTCGCTCGCATTCGTGCCCAAGCTGATCGCCGCCGTGGGAGTGCTCTTAGTGCTCGGCGGCTGGATGTTGGGCACGCTATCGCGCTACGCGACTAGCGTAATCGCCGGTATTCCGAACCTGATCTAGCTCACTGCGATGTCACTCACGGTTGACATGCGGTGGCTGCTGGCTGCGCTGCTGGTTTCGCTGCGCGTTGCGAGCGCAACGATGCTCGTGCCGATACTCGGCCCGGCACAGATTCCCGCGCCTGCGCGCGTGGTGTTCACGCTTGGGATCAGCGCGTTGCTCGTGTCGTTCGTGCCAGCAGGCGCCGCATCGATTGGCGATGTGTTCCAGCTCGTGGTTGCCGCGGCCGGTGAGGTCGTGCTCGGCGCCGCCTTTGCATTCGGGTTCCTGTGCGCATACGCGGCGACGCAGATCGCGGGCCGCACGCTCGACGTACAGATGGGCTTCGGCGCCGCCAGCATCTTGAATCCGACGACGCAAACTCCCGCGCCGCTCATCGGCAGCTTGTTGGGCTTGGTTGGCGTCGCGGTGTTTCTGACACTGGATGGCCATCACCTGCTCATCCGAGCGCTCGCAGCTTCCGTGCAGTCCATGCCGCCGGGACAGCTTGCTGAGCCGTTGCCATGGGCGGGCCTGTTCCAGCACTCCGCGGTTGCATTCACTTTCGCTCTGGCGCTCGCAGCCCCTGTGATGTTCGTGCTGCTGCTCGCCGATCTGGCGATGGCGCTGTTCGCGCGCAGCATGCCGCAGCTGAACGTTTTCGTGCTGAGCTTCGCCATAAAGATCGTCCTGGGAATGGCAGCGTTGGCGCTGTCGATTCGTCTGGCGAACAGTGTGTTGACTGCCCTGTTCGAAGGCACCTTCAACTATTGGGGCGAGCTTGCCGGCAGGTAACGACAGTGCAGGAGCAAGAACAAAACCGGACGGAGCAGGCCACCCCCTTCAAGCTCACTGAAGCGAAGAAGAAGGGTCAGGTCGCGAAGAGCCTGGACTTCAACTCGCTGGTGATCGTGTGCGGTCTGCTCGTCGCACTGTCGATCTGGGGCGCAGCGCAGTGGCGGCGGCTGTGCGAGCTGTCTGCGTCCTTGTTCGCCTCGGCCGGAAGCATCGAGCTCGCGGGACTGAGTGCGCTCGGCCGCGAAGCCGGGTACCTGATCGCGCCGATCGCCTTTGCCGGCGTCGCATTCGCGGTAATCGCCAACGTGCTGCAGACCGGCTTCATTTTCAGCGGGCACCCGCTCAAGCCGCAGTTCGATCGGTTGAATCCGGTGGCGGGTCTCAAGCGTGTCTTCAACAAGCGCATGCTGTTCGAAGCGCTGAAGAGCGTGCTCAAGCTGGTTTTCTTCACCGCGGTCGCCTGGTTCTTCTTCGCCTCGCTGTGGCCCAAGTTGCCGGCGGCGGCGATTCACGACGCCGGCGCGCAGGCGCAATGGCTGGGCGACAACGCACTCGCGCTGCTGATACGCCTGGGTCTGGCGCTGGTGCTCGTCGGGCTGCTCGATCTGTTGTTCACACGCTGGAACCACTCGCGGCAGATGATGATGAGCCGCCGCGAAGTCAAGGAGGAGATCAAGCGCCGCGAGGGCGATCCGCTGATCCGCCAGCGCATCCGCGAGCTGCAGCGCGAGAACCTGAAACAGGCGCAATCGATGAGCCGGTTGCCGGACGCGGACGTGCTCATCACGAATCCGACGCACTTCGCGGTCGCCTTGCGGTATGTGCGCGACCAGATGGACGCGCCGGTCGTGCTCGCGAAAGGAACAGACAACTGGGCGCGCGAGATGAAGGCCCTGGCGCGCGCTCACGGCGTGCCCATCGTAGAGCGCCGCAAGCTGGCGCGCGAGCTATGCGCGCGGGGGCGCATCGATCAGCCAATCCCTCTCGAGACGTTCGTGGAAGTCGCCCGTGTCTACGCCGATCTCGGCAGGCAGCGCGCCGCCGAGGCGCGTTACGAGGTGAGCAAGTGATCGGCTGGATCCGCAAGATCTTCGGCGACCAGAGCGAGCTCGCGCTGGTCGTGATTCTGGGTGGCATCCTGCTGGTGCTGTTCACGCCGATTCCCGCCGGGCTGCTCGACTTCCTGCTGATCATCAATTTCGGCTTCGCCCTGCTGATCCTGCTGCTGACGTTCTACATGGGCCGGCCGCTGGAGTTCTCGACGTTCCCCTCGCTGCTGCTGGTCGCGACCTTGTTCCGGCTGGGCCTGAACATCGCCGCGACCCGGCTGATCCTGTCGCAGGCAGATGCGGGGCAGGTCATCGGCGCGATCGGCAGCTTCGTCGTCGGCGGCAACTACGTCATCGGCCTGATCGTCTTCCTCGTGCTGATCATCGTGCAGTACGTCGTGGTGACCAACGGCGCGCAGCGTGTCGCAGAAGTGGCGGCGCGCTTCACGCTCGACAGCATGCCGGGCAAGCAGATGAGCATCGACGCGGACCTCAACATGGGGCTGATCGACCAGAACGAGGCGCGCGAGCGGCGCAAGCAGATCGAGAAGGAAGCGAACTTCTACGGCGCGATGGATGGCGCCAGCCGCTTCGTCAAGGGCGATGCGATCGCCGGCATTCTCATCATCCTGGTCGACATCATCGGCGGCCTGATCGTGGGCGTGGCCCAGCACGGCATGAGCTGGGGCGAAGCTCTGCAGACTTACACGCTGCTCACAGTGGGTGACGGCATCGTCACGCAGGTACCGGCGCTCGTCATCGCAACCGGCACCGGCATCATCGTCACGCGCGCGGCATCCGACGCGAGACTGGGCGAGGAGGTCTCGCGCCAGGTGCTGGCGTATCCGAAGACGATCGCAGTGGTCTCGGCGGTTCTCGTGGCGCTGGCATTCCTGCCCGGCATTCCTCTGTTCCCGGTCATGACTCTCGCCGGCGCCGCGGCGAGCTTGTTCTGGTACGCGAACAAGCACGCACGCACGGCGCAGCCCGCGGCCGAGCAAAAGGAAACCAAGACCCAGGACGCGAACGATGACTTGTACAAGGCGATGCAGGTCGACCCGGTCGAAGTCGTGATCGGCAGCGCGTTGATCCCGCTCGTCGGCGAGTCGGGCGAGCTGCTCGCGGAGAAGCTCACGACCGTTCGCCGGCAATACGCATTCGATATGGGTGTCGTGCTGCCGCTGGTGCGCGTGCGCGATGAAAAGCGGCTGGCGCCGAATCGTTACGAAGTTCGCATGTTCGGTGCACGCGTTGCGGAAGGCGAGGTGTTTCCCGATCGCTTGCTGGCGATCAACCCGGGCGGACAGCGTCCACCGCTCGACGGCATGACTGCGCTGGATCCGGCGTACGGCTTGCCCGCGGTCTGGATCGTCGAAGACCGGCGCCAGCAAGCGAAGATCGGCGGTTACACTGTCGTCGATTGCAGCACCGTGTTCCTGACGCATCTCGCGGAGGTGCTGAGGCAGAACGCGCACAACACGATCACGCGCGCTGAAGTGGACCGGCTGATCGGGCGCGTCCGGCAATCGCAGGGAACGCTGGTCGATGAGCTGGTCCCGAAGGTGCTGTCGCTCGGTGACCTGCAACGCGTGCTGCAGAACCTGGTGAAGGAGCGCGTGCCGATCCGCAACATGGATTCGATCCTGGAAGTGCTGGCGGATTGCGGCGGTCGTAGCAAGGATCCCGAGTACCTCACCGATCAGGTGCGCGAGCGGCTGTCGGCGCTGATCTGCCAGCAGCTGGCGGATGGCAAGGGCGAGATCCACGTCCTGACGTTCGACCCGGCCGTCGAGCAGTCGCTGACGACAGCGTTGCGCAGCGTGGAGGACAAGAGCTCGTTGGTCCTGGAGCCGCGTTTCGCCGAACAGATCCTGCGCAAACTATCCGAGGAAGTCGAGCGGATGGCCCGCGGCAACCTGCGGCCGGTGCTGTTGTGTGCGCCGAACTTGCGGCGGCATGTGCGCCGCTTCACGGAGCGGCTCGTGCCGCAGCTGTGGGTGTTGTCGCTCAATGAGATCTCGCAGCACGTGAGCCTGCGTGCGTACGGCGTGGTGAAGGTATGAGCATCAGCGACCTCACTCATACCTCGTCGGTGATTCCGAGTGCCGCGAACCGGCGCGAGCAGCCGTCGCGCCGGCCGTTCCACAGATTGAGCGTCGGGCAGATGCTGGATCTGAAGGTGCTGCAGAAGGTCGGCGACGGGCGCTTCCTCGTGCAGTTCGACGGCGGCAAGCACCTCGTGGAAACCGCGATGGCGTTGCGAGCGGGCTCGACGCTGCGCGCAACCGTGGCGGGAATCGGCGAGCGGCTCGAACTCAAGTACGTCGATGCGCCTGCTGCGCCGATGGAAGCGGCGCTCGACGCCCCATCGCCCGTCGATGACGTCGAGGCTGACGAGGACTCCGTGCTGCTCGACGACTTGCAGCAGCAATACGATGTCGTCCTCTCCTACGAAGACCGCCGTTCGATCGCAGCCGCGATGCAGGGCGCGGCCGAGCCGATGCAAGTGGCCAACGCCGGGCTGTTTCTCGGCAAGCTCCTGCAACCGATCGGTGACGAAGCACTGCAGGCGATCTACAGCGCGCTGTCATGGTCACAGCGCACCACAGCTACGCCAAGCACGGCGACCGATGTCAGCGCGCTGCTCGAGCAATTCCCGAATCCGGCGGCTGTATCGGACTTCAGCGAGTCGATGGCCGACAGCCTGGCGTCCGGCGATCGCAAGCTGGCCGAGCGGCTGTTGAACGAACAGGACGACGGCAGCATGGCTTACTCCTACGGAACCGTGCCGCTGCTGATCGCCGATCAGCTCGTCGAGCTGGACGTCGTCATGTTCCGTGAGCGCAACAAGCAGGATGCCCAGGCCGCCGTGCGCCGCCTGGTGATGACGCTGCGCACGGAGACGCTCGGTCGCGTGGAAGTCCTGGCGCAGGCGGTCGGCCAGCGTCTCACGATTGCACTGACCGCCGAATCGACCAGCGCGAGCGACGCGCTCGCCAAACATGCGGACGAAGTCCGCGAGCTGGTCGGCCGCTTGGGCTGGCAGGTCGAGGCCATTCACTACGACGTCGACACCGAGCGCGCACGCGCGGCAGATCACATCGTGCGCCACGTGTTGAGCGCGGGCACCGTCGATTGCATGGTTTGAGTCACATGAGCACCAACAAAGTCGTGGGAGTGAGTTATTCGCCGGAGGACGGCACGCCGACAGTCATTCTCAAGGGCGCGGGCGCAGACGCCGACTCATTGCTCGCGCAGGCGCGTCGCCGTGAGGACCTTCCCGTCGTTCACGCACCGACGCTGACGGAGCATCTGTATCGAACGCCGATGGACACGCCGGTCGCAAAAGAGCTGTTCCCCGTCATGGCGGCGTTGCTCGCTCACGTACTGCACACGGATCGTCTGAATCGAGAGAGCCAACAATGAACGAAGTCATGGGCATCATTCGCAGCGCGATGCAGTCCGACGCGGAAGCTGTGCGCGTCATCGGCCAGAACATTGCCAACGCCGAAGTGACCGCCTATCAGCGGCAAATTCCGTTGTCGGATGCATCCTTCCCCGAAGCACTGGCGGCGTCCACTGAGCTGACGACTGCATCGCGCGTGGCGTACGACTCACAGCCCGGGACTTTGCGCAGCACCGGCGAGCCGCTGCATCTGGCATTGGAAGGGGCCGGCTTCCTCACCGTTGAATCGTCAGAGGGCTTGCGAGTGACACGGCGCGGCGACCTGCGCGTATCCGCCGATGGCTTCCTGACAGCCGCGACTGGCGACCTGCTGCTCGGCGCGAGTGGCCCGATTCATGTCGGCGCCGCCGTTCCCGTGATCGACACCGCCGGCACCGTGCGCGTGGCGAATCAGTTCGTGGACCAGCTGCGGCTGGTGCTGGTCGACCACCCGGAGCAGATGCGCTACCTGGGCAACGGCATGTTCGACGCACCGGCGAACGAGATCGTCGACGGCTCGACCGCGACGGTGCGCCAGGGCTATCTCGAGACGTCGAACGTCACGCCGGTCGGCGAGATGGTCCAGTTGATGGAGGCCGTGCGGCATTTCGAAGCAGGGCAGCGCCTGGCGCGCGGCTACGACGACATGATGGGCAAGGCGATCAGCGAGCTCGGCAAGGCGCGCTGAAACTAGAACGGAGGTTACGCAATGTTCGATGCTCTCTTTGTCGGTGCGACCGGCATGCGCGGCCAGCAAACGCAGATCGATGCGATCGCGCACAACCTGGCCAATCTGAACACCGTCGGCTTTCGCCGCTCGATCGTTTCGTTCGCCGAGATCAGTCAGGCGCTCAGCGGCGAGGAGCTCGCTGCCCTCCAGGCGAGCCCGACGCTTGCCGTGCGTGGCGCGGGCTCGATCGCGGAGATGACGTTGTCGTCGCTGGCCGGCGAGCTGAAGCCGACCGGCGAGCCGCTCGACGTCGCGATCGACGGGTTGGGTTTCCTGGAAGTGACGCGCGCCGACGGTACGCCCGCGTATACACGTGCCGGACGGTTGGTCGTCGATGCGAACGGCATGCTCGCATTGCCGGATGGCTCGCTGGTCGCGGGCGAGATCCAGATCCCGGCCGGGGCCAAAGAAATAACGATTGCTCCCGATGGCCGTGTGTCGGTCGTCTCCGGAGAGGATCCTGCGCCGGTCGAAGTGGGTCGGATGGAGCTCGCCACTTTCGCGAACCCCACGGCCCTGAAAGCGGTCGGCGAAAACATGTACGTCGCGCCGACCGAGGCCGGCGAGCCCGAGGTTGCAGCACCGGGCGAATCCGGGCTGGGCACGCTGCGACAAGGGCATCTGGAATCGTCCAACGTGCAGCTTGCTGACGAGCTGGTCACGCTGATGCTCGCGCAACGCGCGTTCGAGCTGAATGCGCGCGTCGTTCAAGCTGCCGATCAGATGATGGCGATCACCAACAGCCTGTATCGATGAGCGCCACTTTCACAGCGGATCGGGCATCGATGCGGAGCGGCGCGCTTGCGCTGCTGCTGCTGCTTGCTGCCCCGCCGGCGGATGCCGACAGCGATGCGCCGTGGCTGCGGGTTGCGCAAGAGGCGTTGCGAGCGCGATTACAAGTCGAGCACCCGGATATTCCGACTTGGGTGCTGCAGCCGAGGATCGGCGCGCGTCAGCTGCAACGCTTGCCAGAAGACACGCCGGCTCGTGTGCAGGTCGCACGCGTCGCTGCACGTAGCGCGGTCAAGGTCTTCTGGGAGTCCCCTGTGCGTACGACGGCGACCGTGTGGTTCGCTGCGCACGGATTGCGGCCGGTGGTCATCGCACGACAAGCAGCCACCGTCGGCAGCGCGCTGCAAGCCGACAATGCAGCGGTTCAAGAAGTAGACATCCTGCCGCTGAGCTGCAACCCACTGATGTCACCGGATGAGTTGCAAGGCATGCGTACGAAGGTCGCCCTGCGCAGCGGGGACGTGATCTGCAAGGAGCGCATCGAGCCGCTGCCGGCGGTGGCACGAGGCGACGAGGTGGTTGTCGTTTCCACTGCCGGCTCAGTCAGCGTCACCGCACGAGCGCTCGCGCAATCCGATGGTGAGGTCGGCGAGCGGCTCAAGGTGCGCAATCCGCGCAGCCGCGATGTGTATGAGGCGAAGGTCACGGCAAAGGGCATGGTGAGCGTCAATGAGTAGCGTTGCCAGTGCAATTCGGTCGGGCGTGTTGGTGCTCGCCGTCGTCGCGCCGCTGTCGAGTCACTGCGAAGAGCAAGCGCAACCCGATTCGCTGATAAACCGCTCGCTTTACGCGGACCGGCGCGCGTACGACCCCGGCGACATTCTCACCGTGATCATCACAGAGACTGCAGCCGCGACTGCCACTGCGCGAACGAGCGCCGACAAGTCGGACAACGTCACAGGAGCGATTCAACAGCCGGACGAGGACCCGTGGCGCATCCAGTTCGCCTTCAGCAATGACTTCACCGGGGGCGGTCAGATCCAACGCACCGGAAGGTTGGTCGCGAGGCTCGCGGTGCTGGTCGAAGGTGTCGATCCCAACGGCAATCTTCTCATCCGCGGCGAGCAGGACATCGAAGTCAACAACGAGAAGCAGCGCATCGCGCTGACGGGCCTGATCCGGCCGGAGGACATCACGCCTGACAACACCGTCGCGTCCTGGCGCATCGCCAACGCGGACATCGACTTCGTCGGCAAGGGCATCCTGGCGCGCAAGCAGTCGCCGAGCCTGATCACGAAGCTGTTCGATCTGTTCGGTCTCAACTAGTCATCATTTGGGGAAGCTGCCATGCGACGTGCGATGACGAGTGCGATGTGTCTGGCGCTGCTGTGGGCGGCGCAGGCCGATGGCGCGGTCCGCATCAAGGACCTGGCGCGATTCGATGGTGTGCGCGAGAACGCCGCCGTCGGCTACGGCCTCGTCGTCGGTTTGTCCGGCACGGGCGACTCGCGGCGCAGCCTCACGACCGTGCAGTCGATTTCGAACCTCCTGAGGGAGTTCGGTCTGCAGGTGCCGCCGCAGTCGATCAACAGTCGCAATGTCGCGGCGGTGCTAGTGACGGCGAACCTGCCGGGTTTCCTGCGGCCGGGCGATCGAATGGACGTGAACGTCTCGTCGATCGGCGATGCCAGCAGTCTGGCGGGCGGCACGCTGCTCATGACGCCGATTCTCGGCACCGACCGCAGCGTATACGCCGTTGCGCAGGGCCCGCTCTCGGTCGGCGGCTTTCGTTACGAGCAGAACGGCACGGTACGCCAGAAGAATCACCCGACTTCAGGACTCATTCCGAAGGGTGCAATTGCGGAGCGCGGCATCTCCCCGGTGCTGGTGTCCACGGAAGGCACGCTCGAACTGATTCTCAACGAGCCAGACTTCACCACGGCCGCGCGCGTCGCTTCGCTCATCAATACCGAAGTTCGCGGCGTGTCGGCAGCGGCGATCGAAGCGGGCAGGGTGCGAGTGCGGACCCAGAACGGCGCGACCGGCGATCCGATCACGATGATCGCGGCGATCGAGAATCTCACGGTCGAGCCCGGCGTCCCGGCACGAGTCGTCGTCAACGAGCGCACCGGAACGATCGTCTCCGGCGGTCACGTGTCGCTGTCGGAAGTCACGATCACTCAGGGCGACATTCGCGTCAGCATCGATCAGCGCTTCGTGGTTTCGCAACCCGACGGCGAGGTGTTGATCCGCCCGAGCCGTAGCATTCGCACCGTCGTCGTGCCGGAGACCAGCATGGACGTGTCGGAGTCGGACATGCAGAGCGTGAACCTGCCGCAAGGCGCGAGCATCGCGGAACTGGTCGAAGCGCTGCGCGGCGTTCGCGCGTCCTCGCAGGACGTCATTGCAATTCTCCAGGGCATCAAGCGCGCCGGCGCCCTGCATGCCGAGCTCATCATTCAATAACAACGAGCGGACGATCATGCTGACCTCGACAGCCACTTTTCAGATGCTGACCGACGCCATCGAGCGCAGCGCGCTGCGCCAGGCCGTCTACTCCGCGAACATCGCCAATGCGAACGTCACGGGCTATCGCCGCATGGAAGTGGCATTCGACACGGAGCTCGAACGCGCGAGGGTGGCGATGTCCAGCATGGACGGCGCGCGGCTGCCGCCAGCGACTTCGCAAATCGTCGCTACCGACGACGGCGTGAAGCTCGATGAGGAGATGGCGCTGATGGCGCGCAACGCGCTGCAGTACCAGATGCTGCTGGGTGCGTTCGACGGTCAAATGGGCTTGCTGCGTCTCGCGATTCGCGAAGGGAGGGGATCATGAACCTGTTCGGCGTATTCGATATCAGCTCGGCGGGCATGTCGGTCGAGCAGTCGCAACTGGCCGTCGCGGCATCGAACCTCGCGAATTCACGGACCACGCACGCGGAGGACGGTTCGGTGTTCCGGCCGCTCAACGTCGTGCTGCGCGCAACGAGTCAGCCGACGAGCTACTCGACGATCGCGCAGCAGCTGGATGCCGCGACGCTGCCGCGGCCGATGGTCGCAGACGTGATCCCCAGCGATGCAGCGCCGCGATTGGTCTACGACCCCGGCCACCCGGATGCGAATGCTCAAGGATTCGTTGCCTATCCGGCGGTCGATCCGCTCACCACGATGATGGATCTGATGACGATCTCGCGCAGCTATGAGGCGAACCTGCGCGCCTTCGATATCACGCGCACGTTGATCGAGCGCACGCTCGAGATCGGGAGGGGCCGATGAGTATCGAAGCCATCGGAGCACTCTCCAGCGCGGGCGCTGCCCTCGACACGGCAGCCATGAGCAGCGCGCAAGGCACGGGACAGTTCTCGACCATCTTGGATCAGCTGTCCGTCCTCAACGGCAAGATGACAGGCAGCGAGCAGGCAGTGCAGCAGCTCGCTCTCGGGCAATCCCCCAGTCTGCACGAAGCAATGATCAACCTGGAGAGCGCGCGTCTGCAGCTCGAATTGGTGCTGCAGGTGAGGAACAAGATCCTGGATGCGTACCAGGAAATCATGCGGATGCAGGTATAAGGGGCGCGGCCGATGGCACAGGCGACGGAAGGGAAGACACTGGTGACGTTCTGGCGCGACCTGGGCCGCGGGCCGCGCGTCGTGGGCGTGGCGGCGGCCGGGCTCCTGCTGGTGGTGCTCGGCTGGATGCTCGTGATGGCACTGCGGACGGACTATCGCGTGCTGTTCTCCGATCTGGCACAGCGCGACGCGGCTGCAATCGTGCAGCAGTTGAAGCAGAGCAAGGTCAAATATCGACTCGAAGATGGCGGCACCACGATCACGGTGCCAGCAGAGCGTGTCCACGAGATGCGCTTGGAGCTGATGAGCAGCGATCTGCCACTGAGCGGCGGCGTGGGCTTCGAAATCTTCGACAAGCAAGGGCTCGGCACAACCGAGAGCTCGCAGCGGGTGTCGTATCAGCGCGCGCTGCAAGGCGAGTTGTCCCGCACGATCGGCTCGCTGGAGAACGTCAAGCAGGCGCGGGTCCACCTGGTGCTCGCCGAGTCGTCGCTGTTTCGCAAGGATCGGCAGGAGGCCAGTGCGGCGGTGTCGCTCGCCATGCAGCCAGGCAGCACGCTCGATCGAGCTCAGATTCTCGGTGTGCAACGACTGGTCGCCGCTGCCGTGCCAGGGCTCGAGCCCGATCGCGTCGTCGTCACGGATCATCGCGGCATCACTCTTTCCGCGACCGCGCCGGGCGGCGTCGGGGCGGGCGCTGCGGAAGCGCGACTCGAGACCAAGCGAGCGGTCGAGGACTATGTCACTCGCAAAGTCGTGCATCTGCTGGACGGTGCGTTCGGTCCGGGACAGGCGATCGTGAGCGTGGATGCGACGCTGAGCTTCGACGCAACCAAACGAACCGTGCAGGACCTGCTGCCGACCCGCAACGCGCAGGGAGAGATGCAGGGGCAAGTCGTGCGCAAGCGCCAGGTCATGAATGCGGCGCCCGCCGAGCCGGTGTGGACTACGGCTGATGGAGGTGGCGCGCCAGCGGCGCGTTCGCCGGCGAATTCTTCCCTGGAAGTCGAGTACGAATACGGCAAGCGTCTGGAAGAGGTCATTACCGCTCCGGGCGGGCTGGTCCGGCTGAGCATCGGCATCATCGTGCCAGAGGCGACCGACCCGAGCCGCAAGCAGAAGATCGAAGAGATCGTGCGGGCCGCTGCCGGCGTCGACGACACGCGCGGCGACGTCATCAGTGTGCAGAGTGTCCATGATCTCGGCGCCGCCGATGCGAGCGCTGAGTTGTTGCCGGAGCGGACCGACGACGCAGCTGGCCGGACCGCAGAGCAGAGCGACCCCGCGCCTCAGCCGCGAGCGCGACCGCCGGTGCAGGGTTGGAACGCATCGTGGATCGCGATTGCTATCGCAGTGCTGCTCGCGGTTCTCGTCGCATTGAGATTCGCGATACGCCCGCGAGGGCTGTCGCAAACAGATCGGGACAGCCTGCTGCGCGAGCTGCAGGCAGAGTTGGGCATCAAGTCGCCGGCGACCGGCTCGGTGGCTCGCCCATGATTCCTCGGAACAGCATCGATCGTTTGAGCCGCCTGGAGGCGGGCGATCGTGCGTGGATACTCGGCCAACTCTCGGCGCGCGAGAAAGCAGCGCTGATGGACAAGGTGTGCGCAGACACGCCGGCCGGGGATCCCGCGCGAAGAGCATCCGCCACAGAAGAGGTGACCGCACCGCCTCCAGTCGGCTATTCCGAGAGCGAGCGGCTGCGCGCCGCGAACGCCAGTGCCATCGCCGGCGTGCTGCGCGTCGAACCCGTGTGGGTGATCGCAGCTGTGTTGTCGATCGAGCATTGGCCCTGGCACGGCGAATTCATGCAGCAACTGCCCGCCGGCCTCCGGTCCGACGTCGTGCAAGCGCTGAGTAGTGCGCGCCGGCCAAGCGCAGCCGCATGTGAATTGCTGGTTCGGCTTGCAGTGAAGCAGCTCGATGTCGAGCACATCGCAGCGCCACCGTCGCTGCTGCGATCGCTGCTGCATCGACTCGAAGTCATGTTCGTGAACAAGAGGCTGGCGCTGCGGTCATGATCCTGCGCGACGTCATCGTCACTGACGAACTCCGCCCGCTAGTGCGGGAGACGCCCCGCGTGAGCAGGTCGCAGGAAGTCGTGCAGGCCGACGTGCCGCCGCGCGAGGTCGATAAGCGAGCTGGGCACGACGTCCCTCGCGTGATCGAGCCCGTCTTGACTGTGGAGACAGTCATCGGCTGGCTGCGCACGCAGGGTGCGGAACCTCGCCGCGCCTGCGCTGCAGCGCTTGTCGAAGAGCTGCAGAGCCTTCGCGATCAAGCAAAGAACGAAGGGCTGCGCGTCGGCAAGGCCGAAGCCGCAGAAGTAGCTCGCAAGGAGCTCGACGCACGCCTGGCAGTGTTCAAGCGCGTGGTCACGGAAGCGGAGAGCCGTCTCAAGCAGGAGAGCGACGCTCTGGCCACGAGCTGCCCGGAAATCGTCGCTGAGGCGTTGACGAAGATCGCGGGTCCACTGCTGGCAACGCGTGATGCTGCGATCGGTGCCGTCGAACAAGTCTTGAAGCGGGTCAAGGAGGCGCGCGAGTTGACGATCAGAGTCAACGCCGCGGACGTGCCAGTGCTCGCGGAGGCGGAGGAGGCACTCGCGCCCGCGCTCGCCGGACGAAAGTTCAATCTGGTCGCCGACGCTAGAGTCGACGTCGGCGGCTGCATCGTGGAGTCGCGCCTCGGCAGCCTCGACGGGCGGTTCGAGGCGCAGCTGCGCGAGCTGTTCGAAGCTCTGCGCGCGGCGAAGGCCGGCGTGGGTGTGTCGTGAATAGCGCAGCACGAATGCTGGAGTCCATTCGCTCCACGGAGTGGATCAAGCGCACGGGCCGTATCGTCCGCTCCGTCGGGCTCACGGTCGAATCCGAGGGGCCGGATGCTTGCCTCGGCGAGATCTGCGAGATTTCGGCGCGCGCCCGCGGCAAGCGCACGCTCGCGGAGGTCGTCGGCTTCGCGGAAGGCCGCGTGCTGTTGATGCCGTATGAAGATCTGATCGGCATCCAGGCCGGCAGCGAAGTCATCGCGACCGGCGAAACCGCTCATGCTTATGCCGGCGAGCATCTGCTCGGACGCGTGATCGACGGCTTCGGCGCGCCGCTCGACGGCCGGCCACTACAGCAGCAGGGCTCCAGATATCCGCTCTACCCGGCACCCATCAATCCGCTCGAGCGCGGTCAGGTGCGCGAGATCCTTCAGACCGGCGTGCGTGCAATCGACGCGCTGTTGACGATCGCGCGCGGTCAGCGCATCGGCATATTTTCCGGCAGCGGCGTCGGCAAGAGCACGGTCCTGGGAATGATCGCGCGCGAAGTGCAAGCCGACGTGTCGATCATTGCGCTGGTCGGCGAGCGTGGGCGCGAAGTGAAGGCGTTCGTGGAGAACGGCCTGTCGCCCGCATCGCGCGCACGCTCGGTGGTCTTGGCGTCGACCTCCGACCAGCCGCCACTCGTGCGACGTCGCGCGGCCTTTCTCGCGACTGCAATTGCCGAGTACTTCCGCGATCAGGGCGCGCACGTGTGTCTGACGATGGATTCGGTCACGCGCATCGCCATGGCACAGCGCGAGATCGGTTTGGCGAGTGGCGAGCTGCCGACGGCCCGCGGTTACACGCCGTCAGTGTTCGCATTGCTGCCGCGGCTGCTGGAACGCGGTGGCGTTCGAGGCGCAGGCGGTTCCCTGACCGCGCTCTACACAGTGCTCGTCGAAGGCGACGATATGGCGGATCCCGTTGCCGACACGGTCCGCTCCATTCTCGACGGGCATATCGTCCTGGCACGCGCGGTCGCGCATCGGGCGCGCTTCCCGGCCATCGATGTGACTCAGAGCGTGAGCCGGCTCACGACCAGCATCGTGCCGCCGGCCGAACACCAGTTGATCACCGACGCGGTCAAGACACTCGCGCTCTACGAGTCGTCCCGCGATCTGATCGAGGTCGGCGCGTACAAGCGCGGGACCAATCCTGCCGTGGATCGCGCGATCCGGTTGCAGCCGGAGCTGGAGAAGTTCCTGGCGCAACTGCCCGATGAAGTGGAGACGCGCGCGGCGGCGATGCAGCGACTCGGCACGATTCTCAATGCACAGCGAGGGACAGCATGAGCGACACGGACAAGTCTCGCTCCGGCAAGCAACTGCACGTCCTGGAGCGCTGGAAGGCGCTAGAGCTGGACGAGGCGCAGGCCAAGTACACGGAACAGCAACAACGGGAGCAGGAGAAACAGGAAGGGGTGAACTGTGTGGAGGCAGTGATCGCCAGCACGCAGGAGTTCATGAGGAATCAGTACGAACAGGCACATCCCTTGTCCGCCGATGAATTGCGCAGGATCAACGAGTATGCGGCCGTGCAGGCGCAAGCACTGCAGGACGCCCGCAAGGCACTGGAGGAGAGCCAGGCGGCAACGGCTGCTGCGCACGCGCAGGTCGTGGACCAATGCGAGCAGCTGTTCGGCATCGAGAGATTGCGGGAACGCCGCCACGGGCAAGCGCTGCTGGAAGACACGCGGCGCCAGCAGCGGCAACTCGACGACTACGCGCTGCTGCGCGCCAGTCTGGATGAAACCGGACTGGATGCAGGACCGAGCGACCAACATTTGAGCAAGGAGTAATCCATGGCCGTCGATGCAATTGGCGCAGTGAGCCAGCCCGAATCGCAGATCCCGCGCAACGCGGGCATCGCCCAGGAAGATTTCCTGCGCATCCTGCTGACGCAACTGCGCTTCCAGGATCCGCTGAAGCCGGTGGACAACCAGCAGTTCATCGCGCAGCTCGCGCAATTCAGCGCGCTGGAGATCAATCGCCAGCAGAGCGAGAAAGTGGACACGCTGCTCGCGATCGAGGCGAGCAATCAGGCGGTCGGCTTGATCGGCAAGTCGGTCGAGGTCCGCAACATTCAAGGCAGCAGTGTCGGCACGGTCAGGGCTATCTCGTTCGCCACCGGCGAGCCGCGCCTGACGATCGACTCGAACGGCACATCGCTGATCGACGTGCGGCTCTCCGACGTCGTTCTGATTCGCTAGGAGGCACTCCATGCTCGCTGCAATCTTCACGGGCCTGTCCGGCATGACCGCGTACTCGCGCGGTCTCGACTTGATCAGCAACAACGTCGCGAACCTCAACACGCCGGGGTTCAAGGTCTCCGACCCGTTGTTTCGCGAGATCGTCTACGACCAGTTGCGCAACGGCTCCGACGCGCAGGCCGGCACCCGGCCGGGCGGCGCGGGCGTCGACGTCGATACGTCCAGGGTGTCGTTTCGTCAGGGCGAAATGCGCTCGACCGGCAATGTCCTCGACGTCGCCATCGACGGCAACGGCTTCTTCGTGCTGAACAAGGACGGCAACACGCTCTACACGCGCGCCGGACAGTTCGAGTTCGACGACGACGGAGTGCTGACCGAGCGCGACTCGGGCGCGAAGGTCATGTTCGTCACCAGCAGCGGGTCGGGCGTGACTTTCGACCTCACGCCGGACCGCAGCTTCGCCCCCAAGGCAACCACGGAGGTGAAGCTCAACGGAGTTCTGGCGCGCACCGGTACCAGTACGACTCAGGACATCCCGCAGATCACGGTCATCGATGCGACTGGCGCGAAGACGACCGTGAAAGCGCGAGTTACGCGCGACGCAGACGATGCCCTGCAGTGGTCCGTCGAGGTTCTCGACACCGACAACGAGGTCATCGGCAGCGGCACGATCCGCTTCAACGAGGACGGTACGCCAGCGACGGATCACTCCAGCATCGAGGTGACCGTGGACCCGGACGCCGCCGATCCGTTCGCCGTGAAGTTCAACTTCGGTGCGGCAGGTTCTCACGCTGGCGTAACCAGCATCTCCGGGACGACGACTACGCAGGTCAACGTGCTCAAGCAGGACGGCCTCGAGCTCGGCTCCCTGACGAGCATGGATTTCGACGAGCGCGGCAACTTGAAGCTCACGTATTCCAATGGTGAGACCAAGACCGTCGGCTCGCTGCAGCTCGCGATGTTCGAGACGCCCGACCAGCTGCAATCGCTCGGCCGCAGTCTGTTTGCGGCGACCGAGAAGGCGAGCCCGCGCCTGGGCAGCGGCATGAGCTCGGGTCTCGGGCGCGTCGTGGGTGGCCAGGTCGAGCTGTCCAACGTGGAGCTCACCGAGCAGTTCACGGACCTGATCATCATTCAGCGCGGCTACCAGGCGAGCTCGCAGATCGGCTCGGTGGCCAACGAGATGATGCAGCAGCTGCTCGCCATGGATAGTCGTCGGTGAGCGCAGCCATGGAAACAGAAGCGCTGCCGTACCTGGTGCTCGGCGACTCACGCAGGGCGCTGCTGGCGCAGAAGCTGCGTGCGGTCATGTTGGAGGGGGGCCGGCGCTGGCTCGGCGAATTGCAACCAGCGGTCGTCGTCGAGTCCGCCATCCCAAAGGCCAAGCCGGGGAGTGACGGACCTACCCATGAGTGCTTCGTGGTCACCGTCGGCAATCAACAGAAGCCGCGCATGCACATGCTTTGCCCGGCGACTTTGCTGCCTGCATTGCTTGGTGGGCGGCACACGCTTCCCGACATCTCGGCCGCCGGCGCGAGGCCACCGATCGCAGCAGCGCTGCAGTCGGAGTTGCTCGAATCGCTCGGCAACTGCTTCGCGCGCGCCGCGGGCGAGGCCGATCTGCTGGTACACGTCGCTCGATGGAGCCCGCATTGCCTGGACGAGCCGCTCCGCAGGCGCTGGGTTGCGGTCACGATCAGCTTCGATGGCATTCGCCCAGTGCTGTCGCTGCTGCTGGACTCGCCACTCACGGCGCGGCTCGCTCCGGGCACCGCCACTGCCGATCGGCGCGACGGTCTGGCGAAGCGCCGCGCAGCCATTCGGGCTGCCTCGGCACGCGTCGAGGTAGTGCTCGGCGATGCGGAAGTGGAATTTGCGCAATTGACGGACCTGGCCGTCGGCGACGTCGTAGTGCTGAACCAGGCGTTGACGTCGCCCGCGCAGCTGTACTCGACGAACGGCACGAAGATCGGCGCGGTGCAGCTCGGGCAGGTCGGCGCCAAGCTCGCAGTAAGCATGATTGGGAGAACTGTATGACATCGAATGTGGTGAGCCGGTTGGAGTTGCCCGCGCTGGCGACGAATGTCGCGAGCCGGTCGGGGTCGCTCGGCGAACGCCTGGACCTGGTAGGCCATGTGAAGGTGAAGCTCACCGTCACGATTGGCGGCGCGGAGATCTCGATCGACAAGCTGTTCTCGTTGGGCAGCGACGACGTGATCGTGCTCGACCGCGAGGCGGACGCACCGGCCGATATCCGGTTGAACGACAAAGTCATCGCCCGCGGCATTCTGGTCGCGGTCGGCGACAAGTTCGGCGTGCGCATCACCGAGATTCAGAACGAAGCCTGAGATGAGTCGTGTTTACATCGCCATAGGCCTGTTGCTATCGGCTTCGGCTGCGTTCGCTCAGCAGACGCCGATTTCCGAGCTGGCGCGCAACGACGATGCGCTTGGGCTGCCCAGCTTCGGGCGGGTGCTCGCCGCGTTCATCGTCGTTGCAGCGCTTGCCGTTGGCTGCGGGGTGGCACTGCGCCGGTTGCAGCCGAAGTGGAACGCTAAGCTCGGCGGTGCGCAGTCCATAAAAGTGATCGAACGCAGCAGTGTTGGCGCGACCCGCGTGTACCTGCTGGAGGTTGATGCATGCAAGGTGCTGCTGACGGAGCATCGCAGCGGCAACTCGATGATCGTTCTGTCTCGCGCCACTCCGGGGTCATCGCAATCATGATCAGGAGGGCCGCTTGTATCGGTGTCGGTGTGCTGGGCTCGCTCGCGAGCACGGGAGTCCACGCCCAGGTGACCGTAGAGCTGACCAAGCCCGGAGCGATCGCGGAGCCGCTGAAGATCGTCCTGATGCTCACGGTGCTGGCGCTGTTGCCGGCGATCGTGATCGCGATGACGTCGTTCACCCGCACGATTATCGTGCTCTCGATGCTGCGCCATGCGTTCGGCATGCAGGACACGCCGCCGAACATGGTGTTGCTGAGCATGGCGCTATTCCTGACTTTGTTCACGATGGGGCCGGTGCTGCAGCAGATCAACACCACGAGCTACCAGCCCCTGGTCGAGAACAAGATCGACTTGCAGACCGCAGTCACTGCGGGCGTCCAGCCGCTGCGCGAATTCATGGTGCGCCAGACGCGCGAGAAGGACCTGGCGCTGATTCTGCAGATCGCCCGGGCGCCGCAGCCCGACAGCGTCGAGGACGTGAGCACGCTGCACATCGTGCCCGCATTCCTGCTGAGCGAATTGAAAACGGCATTTCAGATCGGCTTCGTGATCTTCCTGCCGTTCCTGTTGCTCGACCTGGTCGTCGCCAGCGTGCTGATGTCCATGGGCATGCTCATGGTGCCGCCGACGATCATCTCGCTGCCGTTGAAGGTGCTGATGTTCGTGCTGATCGACGGCTGGGGTCTGGTGGTGCGCGCACTGCTGGGCAGTTTCCACTGAGCGCCACCGGGTGCGGCCGCGGCGATCCCGATGCACACCGACGCACGTCCGCTATGGCAAGCGTTTCACCAGCTGAAGGATCAGTCCAGCCGCACGCAGCTGGTGGAGCACTACATGCCGCTTGCACGCATCATCGCGGCGAAGGTTTATGGGCTGCGCTACGACTCGTGCTCGAGCTTCGACGACTACCTGCAATATGCACGACTGGGACTCATCGAGGCGGTCGACCGCTACGATTCGACACGGGGGGCGTCCTTCGAGACGTTCTCGACCTATCGCATCCGTGGAGCGATCTTGAACGGTCTGGCCAATAGCTCCGAGGCAGCCGCGCAGCGCAGCTTCTGGCGTAATCGCGGCAAGGTCGTGCTCGAATCCTTGCAGGACAACCTCAGTACGCCGCCGGAGCGCAGTTCGCTGGACGAGCTCGCCGACCTGACGGTGGACCTGGCGATCGGCCTCGTGCTCATCGATCACGGTCCCGAATCGGCGGCGGACGACGCGCCGGGCTCCAACCCTTACGCGGCGACGGAGCTCGCGCAGTTCTCGCAATTGCTCAGGGATCTGGTGCACCGGTTGCCGCAGCGCGAGCGCGAAGTGATCGAAGGTCACTACTTCGAGCACGTCGAGTTTCACGTGCTTGCGGAGCGTTTTGCGATCAGCAAGGGTCGTGTATCGCAGCTCCACTCGCGCGCGCTCGCGCGCCTGCGGGAAATGGTGCGCGATCAACCGAGGATCGATACGAAGCTATGATCGAGCGCAGCGCAATTAGGCAGCGAGCTCGCGCAGCAGCTGATCGAGGCGGTCGCTGATGCCGCGTTGTTCACCTATGAGCGTGCTCAGACGATCGACCAGCTCGACGAAGGCGGAATCGTTCGCGATTTCCGGACCCAGCTCCCGGAGCAGGATCTGCTCTACGAACACCTCGCGTGCCCGCTGCCGGTTCCAGGGGCCGAGGGCCCGCACTCGCGAGTGCAACGAGTCTTGCAACGACTTCGCAGCGGCGGCGGGCGCGACGGGCGCAGATTGGCCGGTACCGCTGCTTCCTGCCGCCGGCCGCTGCTGCACCTCACCCGTCGAGCTCTTCTTGCTGCTTTCACGCAGCAGACGGATGAAGTTCGAGAATGGATTGATCGGATCCACGGTGGCGCGGGTCAGTGGCGGGTTGCATCACCGTACAGCGAGAAATCCGTGCGCACGACATTGGCAGGCCGATCGCTGCTGGACTGCTGCGTCGGTGCTTCGGCCACGATCGCGGCAACCTTGCTCACGATGAGGCTCATGTCATGGTTCAGCGCCTCATTCTGATGATTGAGCTCGATGCCGCGACGCAGGTTGGTGATGCAAGCAGCGAAGTCGTCGATGACGAGCGCCTCGAGCCCGCGCTTGAAGTGCTTCAGAGGCGCATCGTCGGAGGCGTTCTCGAATGGCGCCAGGACCAGCTTCATCTGCTCCACTTGGCCCAGCGTCAACTGCAGCAAGCCGAGCTGAAAGCGCGCCATGTCCAGCGCCGGATTCAGTGCGATAGCCGCCGACAATTCCAGGACGGCGCCTTCGTAGTCCTTCGCCTGCGCCATCTCCGCCCCGAGCAGGTAGCGCAGATTCGCGTTGCCGGGATCGTGCACGACCGCGCGCCGCAGCTTCGCGACTTCGCTTTCTTCGTCGTAGTTCATCGGTGCTCCTCGACCCTGGATCGGATGACTGTGCTGCGTAGATTCGCACAGGAACAGGCGCCGCGTCGATTGCAATGCGCGCGGCGCCGGAGAACAATTCCGTGCGCCCCTAAACAAATTGCTGCTGGAACGGATATATGAGCCCGCCCATGACCGAGCAAACTCCGGCAAGCAGGTTGCAAGGCCTGCAGTCGATGCTGAGGACGGATCCGCGTAACCCTGTGCTGCGCCAGCAGTGCACGGAGCTCGCGTTGTCATCACGGGACTACGATGGCCTGATAGTCACCGCCGACATCGTGCTCGCCGCGCAACCCACGGATGCCGCCGCGCAATTTGATCGCGCGACAGGGTTGATCGGCAAGCGTGAGTATCGTCAAGCGCTCGAGATCCTGCACGCCCTGCGGCCTCTGCAACCCGAAACCTACGGCATCGACTTCAACATCGGGCTGTGCCACTACTGTCTCAACGAGTACGAGGCGGCGCTGCCTCACTTGCGCGAGTGCTTCAGCAAGGGCTTGCGCGATGCCGGTCTGTTGCGCTTGCTCGTCAGCACTTATCACCACCTCGGGATGGTCGACGAGGCTGCGCAGGTCTGTATCGACAATCCCGATCCAGCTGCAACCGATGCCGCGCTCGCGGGTGCATACGCGCTGCTTTTTCTGGATGCCGACGACGCTGCGCGCGCATCCCGATACGCCGAGATCGCGTTGCGGCTCAACCCGAAGTCCATCGACGGACGCGTCGTGCAGGGAACGCTGCTGGCGGCTCGCCTGCGCACCGAACAAGCGAAGAGCATGCTGGAGAGCGTCGTCGCGGAGGCGCCGCAGACTGCGCGAGCTTGGGTCGGCCTGGGCTCGCTTGCGATGCTCGCACAGGATCTGGCGTCAGCGCGGTCGCTCTTCACGCGCGGTGTCGAGCTCATGCCTCGTCACGTCGGCTCCTGGCATGCCCTCGGTTGGACGCAACTGATGCAGAACGATCTGCCGGCCGCGCAAGCCACGTTCGAGCACGCTCTGGAGCTCGACCGGAATTTCGCCGAGACCCATGGTGCCCTGGCTGCGATTGCAGCCACGAAGGGTGAGCGCGAGAGTGCGGAGCGCCTCATCGAGGTGGCGCTGCGCCTCGATCCGGACTGCCTGTCCGCCAAGTTCGCGCAGTCGGTGCTGGCGCGGCGTGCGGGCGACGTCGCTCAGGCGCAATCGATCATCGAGACTACGGCGGCTGCCTTCGGTGCCCAGCAGACGAGTGCACTGGGGCAATCGCTGGGCAATCTGCTGCGAAAAACCAAGCGCAACTAGTCGACCTTCCCGTCCCCCACGCGGATCTTTTCCGGCTCCCGGCCTAAACCGGGCCCGAGAACCGCGGAAATACCTGCAGAACAACCCGAGCTGGCCGGCAGCCTGCCGCCAGCACGGATTGGCCACTCATATATATATGTAGGGACAAAAAGCATGGTAGCCGTTGTCAGCGGGTCGGGACTGGGGCTGTTCGGTTCTTCGCTGTCGATCCTGGGAGGGGGAGGGGTTTTCGGTAACCCTCAGGCAGGACGCAGCCGCGAGCAGATTTATGTCAACACAGCCACGGGCAACCTGGTCATCCAGCGCCAGGACGAGTTCCTCACCGCCCAGGGCCTCGACGTCGTACCGCTGCGGACCTACAACTCGCTGGGCATTGCTGCCAATGACGGCGACAACGGTACCGACAACTGGCGCAACGGTCTGCTGCAGAAGCTCACCGGCGAAACCGGCACGAAAAACACTGCCAACGCCACGATCACCAAGGTGTTCCGTGACGGCCGCGAGGTCGTGTACACCTACAACACTACACGCCTGCGCTATGAGAGCACAGAAGGTGATGGCGCCCACGACACGCTGACGTGGAACGGTACGGTCTGGACGTGGACCGACGGATCGGAGCGCAACACCGAGACCTACAACAGTACTGGTCGACTGGACTCCGCGCGCGACGCGGACCTGAACCTCGTCACGTACACGTACACCGGCTCGCAGCTCACTTCGGTCTCCGATGCGTCGGGCCAGACGACGACGTTGACGTACTGGGCGTCCACCAACGACGTGAAGACGATCCAGGTCACGTCCAATGGTGTTACGCAGACGCTGGTCAACTACACCTACGACGCGAGTCACCGGCTGCAGACCGTCAAGGTCGACATGTCGCCGCTGGACAACGTCATCGCAGACAACAACGTCTATACGACGACGTACACGTACGAGTCGACCTCGACGCGCGTCTCGACCATCACGCAGAGCGACGGCAGCTCGGTCGCCTTCACGTACCAGACGCTCAACGGCGCCTCGCGCTTGAAGACGATCGTCGTCACGAACACGGACGGCGGCAATCGCACGACCACGTTCAACTACAACACCTTCGTCAGCGCGGGAGGTGTCTATACGACGACGGACGTCGTTGATCCGCTGGGCCTGACGACGACCTATACGCACAGCACGGCGGCCGGGGCGTCCGGCCGGCTGGTCAGCGTGAAGTCGCCGACAGTGGGCGGCGTGCGGCTGGAGACTACGTACCAGTACGACTCCGAAGGCAACGTCACGCTGATCACGGAAGATCCGACCGGTTTGAACCGGCAGACGACGTTCATTTACGACACCACGAACTTCACCGGCAACCTGCTCACCACGCGCGACTCGCTGGGCAACACCGTCACGCGGACCTATGACGCGAACAACCAGCTGCTGACCGAGACGCAGTACATCGTGCGCGATCCGGACGGTAGCGGCAGCGGTGTGCCCAGCTCGCCGCTCACTACGCGATATGCGTACGACAGCGAGAACCACCTGCGCTTCGTGATCTCGGCCGATGGCCGCGTCACCGAGCATCGTTACAACGCGGTGGGTCAGCGCATCCTGACTCTCAAGTTCGTCGCTGCGAGTTACACCGCTGCGGGCTTCACCGAAGCCAATATGAATACGTGGGTCGGTGGACTCACAACCGAGAAGCCGGAGCGCATCGATTACGTCTACGATTTCCGCGGCAACCTGACCACGATGACGGCGTGGAACGCTACGGTCGCCGGCACTTTTGCCGGCAGCGGTACGCCATCCATCACCCGCTTCGTGTATGACCAGCGCGGCCAGCTGCTGAACACGATCGACCCACGCGGTGAAGCGACCACCGGCGACGCCAACGACTTCAAAACCACGTACACGTACGACAGTCTCGGCCGTCTGCTGACGACGGTCGAGTGGATAACTTCATCGAACAGCCGGACCACGACCAACGGCTACAACGACGGCACGCGCACCGACACCGTGACGGCGGCCAATGGCCTGATCACGACACGCGTCTACAACCAGGCGGGCGAGCTGATCAGCGTGGCCTATGGCCCTGGCTCGTTGGGCACGACGACATACAAGTACGACCTCGATGGACGTCTGCGCGTGGTCAGTGACCCGACGCTTGTCCGGCAGGTGTTCCTATACGACGAAGCGGGACGCAAAGTCGCATTCGTAGACGGCGACGGCAGTCTCACGGAGTACATCTACAACCGCGCCAACCAGCTCATCAAGACGGTGCGGTACGCCAGGCCCACCACCAGCGCGGTTACCGACGGCTCCGGCAATCCGACCACGGTAACGCTGACGACGCTGCGCACCGAAGCGAACACGGTGCCTGCCGAGAATCAAATCTCGCGAAACGTCTATGACGCGAGCGGCGCACTCGTCTACACGATCGACGAGTCCGGTGCGGTCACCAAGTTCACTTACGACGGCGCCGGTCGGCTGATCGACAAGCTGGCATACGCCACTCAAATCACGGTTCCCGCCGCCACCGATCAGCTCCTGCCGTCCGACCTGACGACCCCGGCGTCGCCGACCTTCGTCGCCACGTCGGTGGACGATCGCCGCACGCGCACCTTCTACGACGGCGGCGGCAATCTGCTCGGCACTCTCGATGGCATGGGCTACCTGGTCGAGTACATCTACGACCAGGCCGGCCACCTTGTGCGGCAGGTCGGCTATGCGAACCGGATAACGAACGCGACGACGTTGGATACGGGCACGCTGGACGCTCTGCGAACCGCGGCGGGCACGGACAACGAGACCACGACGGATCCTGAAAAGGACATCACGACCAATTTCTACTATGACGGCCAGGGCCGCCTCACCGGCACGATGGACGGCGAGCGCTTCTGGACCGAGATCGCCTATACGGCGGCCGGGCAGAAGAGCTCGGTTACCCGTTACGACCCCACTCTGACCACCTACACGTCGAGCATGACGTGGCAGCAGACACACGATGCAGTAGTCGTGCTGTCGGGCGTCAAGAGTCACGTCACGAGCTATCTGTACGACGGCGCCGGCCGCGTCACCCAGGAGACGAACTGGGAAGGCACGGTCACGACCTATGCCTATGACCAGGCCAACAACGTCACCGACACAACTGCCGCTTCCGGCACCGACCCGCGTCAGCGTCTGTTCCGCTACGACTTCCTGGGCCGGGTGACGCAGGAGCTCTCGGCTGAGGGTGCCGCGCTGCTTCCCAGCGTCTTGCCCGCGGATGTCGAGACCCACTGGCTCAAGTACGGCATCAAGTACACATACGACCTGGCAGGTCGCCGCGTTACCGCCGAGGCGAGACCCGACGACACGCAGACCAATCTCACGCGCTACTTCTACGACAAGGACGGTCGCCTGCGCTTCGAAGTCAACCAACTCGGCGAACGCAAGGAGTACCGCTACAACGCGCTCGGTCAGCAGGACAAGGAGCTGAAGTACACGACCCGTCTGACTTCGACGCAGATGTCGGCGCTGCCCAACGGCGGCTTGCTGACCACGAGTGTCCAAACGACATTGGAAGGCAGCACTAGTGCGTCGGACGCGCTGACGACCTACGCGTACAGCCTGACGGGCAAGGTCTCCAGCATCAGCATCGCGAGAAACGGCACTGTCGGCGAGAACGCGCTCACTACCTACACGTACAACGCCTTCGGCCAGGAAAAGCAGCGCCTGCAGAGCATCGATGCCGCGAACACGCTGCGGCGCGACTTCGAGTACGACAACGTTGGCAACCTCAAGCTCACACGCTGGGACCAGCCGTCACTGAACATCACCGAAGCGCGAACCTACGACGCGTTCGGGCGACTCGCGACGATCACCGACGGGCGCCTCAACGTCGTCAAGCGCTACGAATACGATCGGCTGGGACGCGAGCTTGCTTGCACTGATGCGACCACCGGCGACCGGACCGCTACCACGTGGGATGCGTTCGATCGCAAGCTGCAGATCACGGACGCAATGGGAGGCGTCACCAGCTTCCAGTACGAGCCGCAGCAACCGGCATTCAAGACGAGGATCACCACGGCCGCTGGCCGCACCTACGTCATTCACAACCGCCATGGCGAGACTGTCACCGTCGAAAATCGGACTTCGGCGGATGTGCTGCTCAACTCGACCGCGTACACCTACGACAAGGACGGCAATCTCAAGACCGTCGCCGACAGCGCGGGCACGCTGGAAACCCATACCTACGATCGCGGCAATCGTGAGGTTGAGCAGACCGACGTTCGCGGCACGAAGACGAAGCTCGAATACGACGCAGCGAATCGCCTCTTCAAGAAGACTGTCGACAGCGCTGCCGGCGGGCTCGCGCTCATAACGCAGTATGCCTTCGATGGGCAAGGGCGCATGACGCGCATGACCGAGCCCACGGGCCGCGTGACCGACTACACGTACGACCGCCAGGGTCGCGTGACGATGATCACGGTCGATCCATTGGCCGTGAATCCCAGTGGCCTGAACCTGCGGACCGAGTACCAGTACGATCGCCGCGGTCTCGTGATCCTCCAGACCGAAGGATTCGGCGTCACCGGAAGTCCCGGAGCGCCGCGTCGCACGCAGTACATCTACGACAAGCTCGGCCGGCGCATCGAGGAAGTCGTCGATCCGACCGCGCTCGGCGGCACGCTCAATCTGCGCACGCAGTACAAGTACGACGCCAACGGCAACCTCACGCGCAAGATCCAGGGCGACGGCGCCGTTCCCAACCAGAGGTCGACCTGGTACGTCTACGACACCGACAACCGGCTGACTCACACCATCGATGCGATGGGCGGCGTCACGGTCAACACGTACGACTTCGAGGATCGAGTGGTCTCGACACGACGGTACGCTACGCCGATAGCGACCGGCAGTCTGGGTGATGTGGTGACGAGTGTCACCCTCACCACCAACGCGCAGGATCGCCGTTCGCAATCGATCTTCGACGCGGACGGAAGGGAGCTCTACACGATCGATGCCGTGAGCGACACCAAGGCGGTGGTCACGCATCGCACGTTTGATGCCCTCGGCAACATCACGCGGCAACGAACGGCGGCGAACGAGATCACGTGGGCGCTCAGCAGCGCAGCGGCGGCGACGACCACTGCGCTGAACAACGCGATGACCAGCGCCAACAACCATGCGGATCTCGGGGCGAACGATGCCGTGCAATGGAACGCCTACGATGCACGCAGTCGGCTCGTGTACAAGAGCGACAGTCTCGGCGGCGTAACGAAGTATGTGTACGACGGCGATAACGTCGTGCTGACCAAGACCTATGTCACGCCGAAGACCTCCGGCACCAATGACCTGGCCGGATTCAATTCCTTCGACACGACCAACGGGGCCAACTCGAAGAATCGCGTCACACGCTCCTGGTACGACACTCTGAACCGGTTGCGCTTCACGCTGGTCGCCAACGACGAGGCCAATGCAGACAAGGGCTATCTGACCGAGCAGCGCTATGACGATGCTGCGCGTACCCAAACAACGGTCGTCTACTCCGACCTGCCGACCGCACCAGGCGGCGGCGCCGTAACCGTCCCGCAAGGCTCTACGCTGGCTTACGTTCGCGACACGGTCGCGACCCCGATTCCCGCGACGAAGCGGCAAACGACCGTCACGACGCGCGATGTAGCGGGGCGCATCGTCAGCGTGCTCGACGCGCTCAATCGCACGGAGTACTTCGGTTACGACGCCGTCGGCAATCGCACGAGCTACACGAACAAGAAGGGCGCCAGCGCCGGCGATGTCAACTACACGTGGAACTACGAGTACGACGCCGCAGGCCGGTTGAAGAAGGAGACCGCTCCCGCTGTGGCGGTGACGACCGTCACGGCCTCAGGGGATACGCTGACCGCTGCCACCGGCACCCCTGTGCGCATCGAAACGGTGATGACGTACGACGCCTTCGGCAACGTCAAGACGCGAACCGAGGCGGCGAACATCAGCGGCCAATCGCGGACGACGGATTACGATTACGACTCGCTGGGTCGGCAGATACTCATTCGCTATCCGCAGGTGAGGATATACGACCCGGCAGCGGGCGACACGCAGCTCACCGGCGCATTGACGATCAATGGGCAGACGACGGACACCAGGCCGGTTGCGACCACGACCTACGATGTATTCGGCAATGCCACGAAGAACGTCGATGTCGGCAACGGGACCAGCTACAAGGTCTATGACAGCCTCGGGCGGCTGCGCTACGAGATCGATGCGCTGAAATTCGTCACCGAGCACGAGTACGACGTGTTCGGCAACGAAACCAAGTTGACTCGATACGAGAGCCCGAGTTTCGTCGTACCGGCGTACACCGACAATCGTCTGGCGATCGCCAGCGTCACGGCGAACGTCACGCCGATCAAGAACGCGAACAAGGATCGCCAGATCGTCAAGGCCTACGATCGAGTCAATCGTCTGATCACGGTTACGCAACCGACCGTCTTCAATTACCTCACCGCGGAGAATGCCGCCACCAACTCCGCAGGCACGCCACTCACGATCGGGGCGCAGACCACCTCGGAGTACAACGCGTTCGGTCAGGTCGTGCGCATGCGGCAGCTGGTCGCGGCCAGCACCTATGCGGACACCTTCTTCTACTACGACAAGCGCGGGCTGAAGACCGCGCAGGTCGATGCGATGAAGTACCTCACGGTCTTCGAATACGACGAGACCGGCGATCTGACGCGGCAGATCGAGTACTCACGTCCGCTCACGGGCACAGTGAACTCCACGTCGTACGCCGGCCTTCAGACTACCGCTCCGGGCACCACGACGGGCAAGGAACAAGGTTACGACCGCGAGGTGAAGTTCGAGTACGACCAGCTGAATCGCAAGACCAAGGAAATTCGCGTCAATCTCGAGTACACGTCGGTCAGCGGCACGACGACGACCCCCCAGTACGCAAATCAGGAGACGACGTTCGCCTACGACGCCCTCGGCAATCAGACGAAGGTTACGGCGGGTGGCGTCAGCACGTACATGTATTACGACGTGCTCGGCCGTGTGACTGCCATCGCCGAGCCGACGCGCGATCGCGGCGACAGCACGACTGTCACGCCGCTGACCCTGATGTCCAGGGACGCGGTCGGCAACTTGGTCAAGCAGACGACGCTCGCCGGTGGCGCCACCACAGCCACCGAGACAACCCTCACGTACACCGAACAGCCGAACGCCGACCGCACAACGATCCTGCGTGTGGACAACCACGGGCACACGGTGCAGAGCTACCAGGTGCTGAGCCCCGCTGCGCCACAAGCAGCAGCCGACACCACAGCTCGCTATACGCTGTACAACGCACGGGGTCAGGTCGCGAAGGAGTGGCAGAAGGTCACCAACAATGGCACCGACGAGCTGTTGATCACGTTCTATCAACACGATGCGCTCGGCCGTCAGATCAAGGTGATCGAGCCTCAGCGATTCAACGGCGCGACGCCGGTTCTGGCCAGAACCATCTCGACCTACAACGCGTTCGGGGAGCTCACCTCCAACCAGGTCGATAGCAGCTCATCGGTCAACGGCTCCGGCACCGCCATGCCGGGCATCGAGGAGTTCCACTACGACCAGGCCGGCCGGGTGTGGCGGACCAACAGCGGCGACGGTGTCTGGAAGGTCTATCTCTACGACCTGCTCGGCAATGCGACTGCCGAGATCAAGGCGCAGTACCGGCCGAGCCCCAATACCACTGCCGATCTGGGCGTATCGAGTCTGACCGCGTCCGACGTCCATAACATGGGCTGGACCATACGCAAGGAGACGGTGTACGACGCGCTCGGTCGCGTGCGCGAGCAACGCGAAGTCACGTTCAATGCCGCGAATCCACAAACCACGATTACCGAGTCGGTGACCGTAGAAATGATCTCCGGCGCCACTTATCTGCACCTGCAGGTCCCGGGCGATCCCACGTTGACGACGAGGATCTACATCGACGGCGTGGAGCGAACGGTAGTCGTGCTGACAGCGGGCGACGAGTCCGGCTACAACAAGGGAGTCAATCTGACGGCGCTCGGTCTGACCGCCGGTAGTCACACCTACCGGATTACGCTCACCCGGCCCACCGATTCGATTCCCGTTGCGGCCACCGAGGGCACGTTCTCGTACACGATTACGCCGACCGCGGCCATCGGAGTCACTTCGGTCTCTGCGGTCGGCACCGTCAGCGGCATTACCACGGCGTTCAGTGGCGGCAATACGAGCATTCGCTGGACGGCGAGCTCCGGCTCGGTCAACAGCGCGCAGCTCGAAGTGAGAAGTGGCGGCGGAGCCTGGACTCTCTACAACGCCACCTTCGCCACCAACTGGGGCGTCAGCTTCCCGCAGCTGAGCCCCGGATCGTACGAATATCGCATCACGAACTTCATCAACGGCATCACGCATTCCATCGGTCGCGGCACGCTGAGCGTGACTGCGCCGAGCAGCTCGACGACGACCAACAGCATCACGCCGAGTGCCGGATACGTCGCGATTGGCACGGTTACCGCATCTGCCACCACGCAGCCGCAGGCGTCCGGCACCAAGGTCAGCAGCACCACTGCTGAGTGGATCACGATCTACGACGAAGGTATCCCGGTCGGCCAGGAAGCCGTATGGACCGGCACGAACGTCGCGAACCTATCGTGGGTCAACGTCGGCTCGCAGGCGCTCACCGTGCGGCTCTACTACCGCACGGTGACCGGTCTCGACACTTGGAGAGATCAATCCGTAGCAGCCGGCGCCGGCAATACCGGCATGACCTTCAGCTGGACCGATCCCTTGCCTCCGGGAGCGCAGAGTCACGGTCACGGCGGCTTCCAGCAAATCAACGGCATCGAAGTCTACAGCTCGGGCGGCACGCTGCTGCGTTCCTCCAGCGGCACTGTCAGCAACACGCAGTTCGTTTGGACGGCGCCGACAGACACCAGCTATCAGGCGCAGTTCTCTTACAAGCTGGGTGCATCGAGCTGGACCACCGTGACCGCGACGCGCAATGGCAGCGGTCAATTCGTCGTCAGCGCGCCGCAGCTGATGCCTGGTACGTACGACTTCCAGATTTTCCAATTCATCCCCAACGGTGAGTCCCCTGCGCTGAATGTCTCCGAGAAGTTCGGCCAGTTCACGGTGTCTGGCACTTCCGCAGTAGTGAATTCGCAGACCGGTGATCCGCCGTGGATCACCGGAGTGACGGCCAGCGGAACGCAGTTCTCGTGGGCATTCCCAACTGGTGGTGCAACCATCAGTGTGACGTTGCGCAACGGGTCCGGCGTCATCCTTCACACGCTGAGCGCGCAGTCCGCCGGCGGCAACAATTTCACGGCCAGCTATAACAACCTCCCGAGCGGCACGTATCAATACGTCATCGAGTACACGCTGAGTGGCCAGGTTACCGCCCGCGCCACTGGCACGATCACCTTTACGACGACGCCGATTGCGTCGCAGATCAGTGCGAGCGCGCCGACGAACATCACCTCGATCGCCGGCTTCGCGAACGGAACTGATTTCTTCTCGTGGACGACGGCGCCGACGACGCCGGCTACCGACGTCGTTCGGTTCCGCTACAAGCCCGCCGGCACGGGCAGCTGGACGGGCCTCCTGACCCCGGTGCCCGGCGGCGCCGGCTGGGGTGTCAGCCTCCTTAGCCTCACAACGGGATCGTACGACTTCGAGGTGTCGTACACGACCTCGACCGACTCGGCTCCGTATCGTGTCGGCGGCGGCAGAATCAGCGTTACCGCGAGCACGATCTACGGGGGCATCGTCACGCCGACTGCGCTGCCGACGTTGTCGACCAATACGCCTCGGCAGAAGCAAGTCCTCGATCGCTGGGGCAACGCAATCACTGTGCAAGCGATTTTCCAGGAGCGCCAGCCGGACGGCTCGGTGGCTACGCAGACCAATACGACGACCTATCGCTACGACCAGCGCGGGCAATTGCTCGAAGCCAAGCTGCCGAAGACCGCAGGGATGGTGGTGGATCGGGTCACTGGAGCAATTACCTCATACACCGCTGCCACCGCACCCGACGCGATCTCGTACAACTATTACGATTTGCTAGGCCGCCTCATCGGCGTGCGCGATGCGAACGGCAACCTCAACCAGCTGCGTTACAACAATGCTGGCCAGGTGACTGAGGAGATCAGCGCCGACAATACCGATCCGGGCAATCCGAGCAGCCCGCGCAAGCGCTACGTCTACGATGCCTTCGGTCAGCTCATTCAGATCACTGACCAGGCGGGCTATCGCGTCCGGAATCGATACGACCGTGGCGGCCGACTGGTCAGGACGGCTGCCGAGGAGGCGTCCGCCGCACTCGGAGCCACGGCGGCGACCTTCTTGCCCGATTTCTCGCCCACGGACACAAACGTAGTCGTCAAGGAGTACACCTACGATCAGGCTGGTCGGCGTCTGAGCCAGACCACCGGCGAAGTCAAGAACGACAACGTCAACGCCGAGACCCGCCGCTACACGTACGACCTGCTCGGCAACATCATCGGCTACAACGGCAATCTGGGCACATTCGCAACGATCACTTACGACGCACTCGGCCGCAAGATTTCGCAGGTCGACGGCATCGGCAATCCGGCGAGCTGGACCTACGACTACTTCGGTCACCTGACCGCTCATTCGGACTTCGGCGGCACGGCCTACACGTACAACTACGACACCAATCTGAGCTGGGTGCTGAAGAGCCAGACCAGCAGCGGCGGCCAGACCGGCGGGAGCGGCGGCCAGAACAAGGTGTACGACTACGACGACGCCAATCGTCTGAAGAAGATCACGGACACCGGTCGCGACCTCAATCGCATCACGCAGTACGTCTACGACAGCGCGGGGCGGCGTGCGCAGGAGCGCACGTTCATCAACGGTACCGTGCATCAGGACACGCGCACACGCTATGACGCCGCCGGCCGGATCAGCGAGATTTCAGGCAACGGCTTCAGCGTCGCGTACACCTACGACAAGGTCGGCAACCGCACGCGCATCGATGCGCGCTATGCCAACAACAATGCGACGCAGTCGCAGACCTTCTACTACAACTACGACCAGATGAATCGGGTGACGATCAGCCAGGGTGAGCTCGACGAGTCCGGCTTGATCAAAGTCGGCAACAACCGTGGGACAGCGCTCGGCTACGACGCGCGCGGCATGCGAACGATCGCCACGACGGCGCTCACGCGCGAGACGTACACCTACGATGGTCTGGGCCGGCTGGATACGACGATGCGGCAGGATGTCGCGCAGGATGAGAGCGGCCCGATCTATGGCACCTGGCAGCCGGCATTCCTGAGCGGCGATCGCACGTACGACCGGGCTTCGCGGGTGACCTGGCAGTTGTCGCTCACGCCCGAATCCGGTGGCTACATCACGCGCCAGACGTCGACCGTCTACAACGATGCCGGTCTCGTCTCGACGCAGACTACCGAAAAGAAGGACTCGGGGGGCGTCTTCCGCACGGAATCCACGGTCGGCTTTGGCGACGAGACTGGCTACGACGCGCTCGGCAACGTCAGGGAGTTCGTGACCAACAACCATCAGAGCAACGGCGCCTTCTGGTACAGCAGCACACATAGTTACTTCTACGTGACCGGCGAGACCTATCAGGAGAGGCAGCACGACATCTTCAACAGCGGCGTGTTCGCCAGCGGCTCGACGCTCAACAAGTACAACGCGAACAGCGAGCTGATCCAGTTCACGGACACGAACGCTGCGACGAACAACAGGTATTTCGCCAACAACGCACTGGGACAGACGCTCACGTTCGTCAAGGGGAACTACGCCAACGATCCGTCGGCCGTGTTCGCACAGGTCGCTGGAGGTACAGGCTTCTTCAGCACGGCAAATTCGGGTTACACGTTCTTCTCCGCGGAGGGTCAGCAGGTCGGGACCTACTCGCAGTTCGCTGGCAGCCCTGCGACGGCGAATTTCGACGTGAACTTCACGCCTATCTCGCCGACCTATCCCAGCAGCGCGCCGAGCAACTATGTCGTTCAGCAGGGCGATACGCTGCGCTCGATCGCCCTGAAGCTGTTCGGCGACGCCAACCTCTGGTACCTCATCGCGCAGGCCAATGGTCTGTCCGATCCGGATGCCGTGCTCCCCGACGGCCGCTCGCTCGAGATTCCGAACCAGGTGATCTCGCTGGCGAACAACGCGACCACGTTCAAGCCATTCGATCCGAAGGAAGCACTCGGCGACACCACGCCGACGCAACCGTTCATTCCGCCCCCGCGGAAGAAGGGCTGCGGCACGTTGGGAATGATCCTGGTTGCCGTCGTAGCGATCGTGGTCACAGTCTTTACCGCAGGCGCAGCCGCAGCAGCCCTCGCACCGGGCGTCACCACTGCGGCAGGCGCAACCAGTCTTGGCGCCCTTGGCAGTGCGGCCCTTACGGGCGGACTGGTGGTGGGTGGGACCGGCGCAGCGCTTGTCGGCACAGGAATCGCCGCTGCGGCAATTGGTGCTGCAGTTGGCAGCATCGTGTCGCAAGGTGTGGCCATCGCAACAGGAATGCAGGACGGTTTCGATTGGAAGGGTGTTGCACTGGGTGCGCTCGGCGCGGGAATCACCGCCGGTATCGGCGGTCTTGCTGCGCAGGGCTCGAGCTCCATTGCGCGCGGTTTCCAGGCGATCAATCAGGCTTCAGCCGGCGCAGCTGGCGCCGTCGCGAGCAACGCGTTGACACAGGGCATCTCTGTACTGACGGGCCTCCAGGAGCACTTCAGTTGGCGCGATGTCGCGATCGCCGCAGTCTCGGCGCCGCTCGCGTCGACGGCCAGCGGCCTCGCCGGTGCAGCGCTGAAGGGATTCGGACCGGGAATCGCTACATTCGGCAGCCGCTTCGTCGCGGGAGCTACGAGCTCGATCGTTCGCGGCGCGTTCCACGGCAGGGTGGACACGGATACCGTGCTGGCGGATGCATTCAGCAACGCGATCGGCAATGCCATCGTCGATGCTCTAACGCCGACTGAAATAGGCCCTACGCCACAGCAATGGGCTGATGCGTATCGGCAGCTGGACGCTGCCGTGAGCACGCCCCCGTTGGAGCTGACGACGCAGCTCGCGGTCGACATGGACTTGATCAATGTCACGAACAATCCGACCTCCATCGCTGATATGCCGATGCCGACAGCGGAGTTCGCGCCGCCGACGGATCTACTGCGGGAAGTCGTCGTCACGGCAGAGCGGCTACCAGATGCGCGCAGGCGCGTGCGTTCGGAGGACATGCAGCCCGACACACTGAAGAGTCCGCCGCTGTATGAGTTGGATTCGTCGTTCGAGGATAACGACCGCGTGTTCTTCAAGAACGGCAGGCGCAACGAGAAGGGGTTGTATGCCAAGAATCCCTTGACGACCAGGCAGTCGACCACAGATTTCAGGTCAACGATCGAACTCTATACGTTCGGCGATCCGGCAGAACAGACAACGGTTCCATTCCCACTGATTGGCGACGGGGTGTGGCTCAACATTACGACAACGACGCAGAACGGCGGCACCGTCGAGTTCAACAAGGACGGCTTCGCGTTCGACTACACCGGTAAGTACGTCAAGGAGATTCGCTATGGCGATTCACTTGTGTTGCCCAACTATATCGATGGACTGACCGGCAGGGTCGATGCGCGCGCGGTTCTGGAGGGGACTGCCAGCGGCATCGCCGAGCTGGGTTGGAAGGGGGCCGCGTTAGGTGGCTCACTGAAGGCGGAAGCCGCGCTGGTCCAGGTTCCGTTCGAGCTGTCGTACGAGCGGGAGTTTGAGTTGTTTACGCTCGAGGTCTCGGTCACCGGAGCCGGAAATCTGGGTGGCATCGGCGGAGCGATTGGCGGTGGTGGAGCTCTTACGCCTCGGGGCGGGCGCTTCTACATGGAGGGCGGACTCACTCCGGGCATTGGTGCCCGAGCGCGGCTGACCGGCTCGATCCAGCTCACCCCGAAGGCCATCGAGTATCTGCGCGCGCCGGGGGAGTGGGTCGGGCAGCAGTTGTATGACGCGACACATTGATCGTAGACGCGAGACCATCGGCGGTTGCAGCACTATCGTCTTGGGTTTGATTGCCATGACAGCGGAAGCAGAAACACGGTCGGCAGCATGGTGCGAGTCGCGCTGGCACGAGCTATCGGATCAGCACCTGACATCTAAGCCGCCGAACTATGGCGCACTCTTGCACTCCTGGCGGGAGCTAGAGCCGCAGTGCACAGGTACTGGAGTGTATGAGGCGAGGCTCGCCACGATCCATGCAGTTCAAAAGGATTTTGCGGCTGCACAGAAGGTTCTGTCTCCAGTCGAAACTGTGGCGCCAGAGTACGCTGCCCTGCTGGACGCAGCTCGATTGCAGGTCGCATTCGAGCAGCAGCTGGCCGAGGATCCGCAGCAGGCGCGCATCGCAGAGTTTGGTCCGAGATTTGCAAAGCTGATCGCCGACGCGCCGTCTTGGTACGTGGCGCACGAGTTGAATGCAACTTACCTGCTGGTCAGCGGCGAGCCCGCTCGAGCGATCGAGGCCTCCCGGCGCGCCTTGGAGGCGGAGCCTACCTCCTGGTGGAGCTATCGGATCATGACCATCGCCTATTCGGAGCTTGGCGAACATCGAACAGCAGCGGAAATGGGTGACCGCACGCATGGCATGCACTCGACCGTTTCTGCGGATCCGGATTTCATGCTGGCACTGGCGCGGTCGTATGTCGCGATCGGCGACCGGAAGATGAGCGAGACCGTGCTTTCGTTGTTGTTTACCTATCGCCCGGAGGTTCGACAGACCTCGCAGTATCGAGAGACACTCATCTTCGTTCGGAACGCACTTGGGTCGTCTGCTGGTCAGTCGCCAGCGCGGTGACGCCCATTCGGTCGAAAGAAACGCGAGGCCACCAGCAGAACCACCAAAGCGACCATTGCGAACGTCGACGGCACGCCGAGGAAACCGAACAATGTGCCGTTGCGCTCCGCCACCTGGGCACGCTGCCGATTCTGCGGATCCACGAGCAGCGCGATGGAGTCGCCAATTTGATAGCGTGACCGGATCGCCGAGTGAGGCTCGAGCACGCCGATCGTCATTGCCGAGATGGGGTACTCAATGGTTGCATAGCTACAAAAACTGCGACGGCTGCTCGCGCGCACGCGACACCGCTCCTTCCTGATGCCGGTGATACGGCCGGTCTCTGGCACGAGACCAGCAATGTCTCGCTGCCATTGCCAGTATTCGAATGGCGGCACGGCGATGAGTAGCGCCGCGAGCAGGACAATCCACTTGCGTTTCACAGTGCTACTGGCTGCTCCCGCATCGTTGGGGCTCTGAGCGTAACTGTCATCTTCGAGTCTCTCAACCTGCCTGAGCGCCGAGAGTCGGCGGGCTCGAAAAATTTTCCTTTGCATCCTGCCGCGCGCGGTGCTAAAGATATCCGCCAAGAACTAAACGAATCGATCGCCAGCGGGTGGAACGGAATCCAGACCAAGGACAGACGGTGCCTGCCGTCGAAGTCTCAACGTCTGCTGTCCAGTACGCCGGTCTTCGAATAACTACCTGTGTGCTGCGCAACGCAGTCGGTGAGTCGTCATGGCCTACGACATCAATCTGTTCTCGCACTTACGCGCGATTTCTGAGTGCTTGCCCAAGTTCGAAGCCCGCGCGCGCATCGATTTCGAAACGCTGAATCTGCTGATCCGCGGCCGCGGGCGGCAGATCGAGCTCCTGCCGCAGTTCATGTGCCGGCGCGAGGCAGGGCTCGTCTACACGCCGAGACTGTCGGCGGACGTGCGCGCCTTCATCGGCTGGCGTCCGTACTTCAACAGGGTGTGGCGCGAGGCGATCGACAAGATGATTTTCAAGGACTTTTGCGCGAGCAACGGATTGCGGACGCCGCCACGCTACCTGCGAGCCGAAGATGTGCGCACTGGTGTGCTGGTCAAGCGTTCGCGATCTTCCTTCGGGCAAGGAATGACCGGGCCGTTCACTGCCAGCGCAGTGAAAGAGCTCAACTATGTGCTGCGCGATAACGAGTACTTCGAGGAGTTCATTCACGGCAAGATCGCGAAGATCTGGTACTGGAACGACGAGCCAGCCTCGCTGGAGATCATTCCGATGCCTGCGGTCGTCGGCGATGGTCGTTCCACGCTTCGGGATCTGATCGCAAACATCAAGTCCCTGTTCGCATTTGCTGAGCCTGATCAGGCGCAGCTGCGCGAAGCGCTCGCGCAATTCCAGGGACTTACACTGGATTCCGTGCCGGGCGACGGGCAGCGCGTGGTGGTCGACTTCCGCTATCAATCGACGTTGCACCCAACCGTGTTCAGCAAGGTCAACCAGCTGAAGGAATACGAAGGCACGCGCGCGCTGGAGCAGATCAGGGAAGCCGGGAAAGATTTCTGGAATGTGATCCCGGAGCAGCTCCGCCAGAACATCGTGTACACGATCGACGCGATCGTCGACGAGCAGCACAACGTGTGGTTCCTGGAGATGAACTGCAATCCGCTCGTCCACCCGGATGTGTATCCGGCGATGATCGAAAGCATGCTGGTTGCGACCGCGTCTCAACCGGTGCCGCACCATGTTGCGCCGAGCGCGTCGTATAGCGCCGCTGCAAGTATCTAAGAGCCTTTTTCAAGGGGCCGTTCCATGTCGAAGCTCAATGTGCTGATCCATCTCACGGCCATGTCGGAATGCCTGAAGGAGCTCGGGCTCCGCGCCGACCTGCAGTTCGATACGTTCCGCCTGGAAGTGGCGAGCGGCGGACAATATTTCGAGCTGCTGCCGGAGTTTCTCTCGGGCGATTCCAGGGCGATGAAATATCACTGGACCATCAGCGAGGACGTCACCCTGTTCGGCGGCTGGCGTGCGTCGCCGAGGAAGCAATGGACAATTGCCAGCGACAAGCTGGCCTTCAAGCAATTCTGCGCGCGCAATCAGCTGCGCACGCCGAGGTGGTTCGAGGACTCGGATGAGTCGGATGCGTTGGTGCTGCTGAAAGAGAAAACCAAGCAGCCCTTGCAGCGCGGGAACATCGATGGGCCCATGCCGCTTAGCGAGCTGGCACGCGGTGAGTTGCGGTCGCGCCCGGATCGATACGCGGAAGAATTCATCGCGGGCGAATCGATCGAGGCCTGGTACTGGGACGGAACGCTCTACTGTGTCGAGCGGCGCGAACAGCCGTATGTAGTT
>Ga0209382_10000790_pt1 | contig 51189 bp, 38 predicted proteins | sample SoiMetdeltSBSDD5_FD_187599 | JGI IMG/M metagenome (GOLD analysis project Ga0209382, IMG submission 187599) | Bulk soil microbial communities from a Populus tree surrounding site in Tennessee, USA - Soil MetaG P. deltoides SBSDD5 (SPAdes) (version 2) | ecosystem: Environmental > Terrestrial >...
AAACCAGTTCGGCCGGCTACGCACCGTCGTGCACGGACCCGACGGCTGGCTATGGATCGCCACCAGCAACCGCGACGGCCGCGGCACCCCCACCACCACCGACGACCGCATCATCCGCTTCCCACCGGCGGGCACGACGCCGCCGCCCACCACGACCGTCTTCTCCGACACGTTCGAGACCGCGACCGGGTGGGCCACGAACCCGACCGGCACCGACACGGCAACGGCCGGTCAGTGGGTACGTGGTGACCCGGCCACGACGTCCAGCGGCGGCGTGACGCTGCAGCTCGGCACGACGGTCAGCGGTACCAACGACCTGGTGACCGGAGCCGCCGCCGGCACCGGCGCGGGTTCGTTCGATGTGGACGGTGGCACGACCACCATCCAGTCACCGGCCATCACGTTGCCCTCGACCGGCACGCTGACGCTCACGTTCTCCTGGTACCTGGCCCACCTCAACAACGCCACCAGCGCGGACTTCCTGCGGGTGTCCGTGGTCGGTACCTCGACGACGGTGGTGTTCAACCAGGCCGGCGCGGCGACGAACCGGGCCGGCGCGTGGAGCACCGCCACGGTCAACCTCAGCGGATTCGCCGGACAGACCATCCGGCTGCGGATCCAGGCCGCCGACGCCTCCACCGCCAGCCTGGTCGAGGCCGGTGTCGACAACGTCCTGATCACCCGGAGCTAGACCGGAGCTGGACCGCGCACGCGCCCCGGGCGGAGAACCGGCCGCCCGGGGCCGCGGGTCGCCCAGCTATCCGAAGTCCTCGGGTGCGTACTCTTTCGGCTCCACCAGCACGAGCCAGTTCCCCGAACCGTCGCGCATGACCGCCTCGACACCGTACGGCCGGTCCGCCGGCTCCTGGACGAACTCGACGCCCTTGGCGACCAGGTCGGCATGGGTCTTGCGGCAGTCGTCGACGGTCAGGCCGACCCCACCCAGCTGGCCCTTCTCGAGCTGCCGCCGGACGAACTCGGCGGCCTCGGCGTCCAGCGGAGGGCCCGGCGTCATCAGCGTGAGCTCCAGCTCGGGCTGGCTCGGGTGCCCGACGGTGAGCCAGCGGAAGCCCTCTCCCACCGTGACGTCCTTGCGTAGCTCGAAGCCCAGGATGTTGACGTAGAAGTCGCGCGCCCGGTCCTGGTCGAGGCAGAACACGTTGACGAGTGAGACGTTGGTGATCATGCGGTTGAGCCTACGAGGTCACCCGGAGGTCCGGGCTTCTCTGAGATTGCGCGGGTCCCGGTTGTCCCGCCCGGATCGAGCGCGCCGCGCATGAACAGGTAGCAGCCGGGCACGCGCGGTCCGCCGCGGGCGGCCCACCGGTCCCGGTACGCCGTGGGCGGCTCGCCGACCAACTCGGTGAAGCGCGACGAGAACGACCCGAGGCTGGAGAAACCGACCGCCATGCACACCTCGGTGACCGTGAGGTTGGCCGCCCGCAGGAGGTCCTGCGCCCGCTCGATCCGCCGGCGGGTCAGGTACCGGATGGGTGTCTCGCCGTACCCGGCGGCGAAGGTGCGCACGAAGTGGGACCTGGAGAGGTTGGCGACGGCGGCGAGACCGTCGACGTCGACCGCCGTGGCGTAGTGGCGGTCGATGTGATCGCGCGCCCGTCGCAGGTGCGCGAGGAGATCGACCGGTACCACCCGGGTCGCCGTACCCGCCACGCCGCCAACCCTATCCACCGCCCGCCGTACCCCCGCCGCCGACCGCGTCGTCAGCGCGACAGCGACGCCTCGTCGCCCTCCGACACCATCGTCGCCACCAGGTGGACCTGGTCCAGTGCACGTGACGGTCGCGTTACCGGCGCTGGGCATCAAGGCGGCGGCTGGCTCGGCTAGCCCACTCGCACCGGCGCGCCGAGCCCGGCGTGCCGGTGCAGCTTCGCCCGCACCTGATCCGCGTCCGCGTGGTCCAGCTCGGCGAGGATGGCCAGCGCCAACCGCCAGGCCTGTCCGGCGTCGTCGACGGCCCCCGCCGCGGCGTAGCTGTCCCCGAGGTGGTTGAGCACGTCGGCCTCGCAGAACCGGTTTGCCTGTACCCGGAACAGGTCCAGCGCGTGCCGGTAGCAGTCCACTGCCTGCGCGTGCTGCCCGAGGTGGTGGTGGGCGTGGCCGAGGCTGTCCCATGTGGACGCCTGGCCGCTGCGGTCGTCGAGGTGCTGGAACAGGCGCAGCGCCTGCCGGCAGGAGTCGACCGCCCGCAGGTGGTCCCCGAGCAGGGACTGGTACCAGCCGACCAGGTTGAGGGCGATGGCCTGCCCGGTGCGGTGCTCGACCGTCCGGTACAGGTGCAGGGCCCGGTCCGCGCTGGCCACCGCCTCCCGGAGCTGACCCTGCCGCTTCTGCAGGTAGGCCAGGAAGACCAGGGTGTGTGCCTGCCCGACCCGGTCGCCGCAGCGCCGGTGCAGGTCGAGCGCCTCGCGCAGGTGGTCGTGTGCGGTGCCGTGGTCGCCCTGCCAGATGGCGGCCCGGGAGAGGAACCGGTGGGTGAGCGCCTGGGCCTCGACGTCGGCGAGCCGCCCGGCGGCGGACAGCGCGGTGCGCTGGGTCTGCGCGTAGTCGTGCCAATGCCCGCGCCGGTACAGGAAGTCCACCATGCACCAGGCCAGTTGCCAGGCATGGGCGTCCCACCCGGAGCCGGCGGCCCGCGCGATGGTGGCCAGCAGGACCTGGTGTTCGGCGGCGAACCAGGCCAGTGCCTGCCCCTCGTCCCGCACGGTTTCCGGGACGACCAGGTCGGCCGCCGGGGCCAGGGTGATCGGGTCGCGGGTCGGGTCCAGCCGCAACGCGGCCGCATGCCCGGTCTGCGCGTAGTGGTCGAGCATCCGCTGGACGGCCGCGCGCCGTTCGACGTCGCAATCGAGGGTGCGGGACAGTTCGGCGGCGTACTCGCGGAGCAGGTCGTGCACCCGGTACCGCCCGGGGCGCGCTTCGCTGACGAGGTGTGCGCGGGCCAGCCCGGCCAGTTGTGCGCGGACCGTCTGCGGCGGCAACCCGGCCAGGCTCGCCGCCGCCGGTACCGAGATCTCCGGTCCGGCATGCAGGCCGAGCAGCCGGAACAGCCGCGCCGCGGGGCCGTCCAGCAGGCGGTACGACCAGGAGAACACCGCGCGCGCATCGGTGGCCGGGTCGGCGCCGGCGAACAGGGGCAACCGCGGGATGCTGGCGCGCAGCTCCGCAGCCAGCGTGTCGAGTCCGAACCAGGGCCGGGCGGCGGCCCGCGCGGCCACGATCGCGAGCGCCAGCGGCAGCCCGGCGCAGCCGGTGATGATCTCGTCCACGGCGGCTGCGTCCGCCGCGACCCGGTGCTCGCCCAGCCGCCGGACGAGCAGGTCCCGCGCCTCGGGCGCGGACAGCAGGTCGAGGGTGAGCAGGTGGGCGCCGTCGGCGGCGACGAGCCCGGTCAGCTGGTTGCGGCTGGTCACCAGCACCAGGCAGCCGGGGCGAGGCGGGCAGCAACGGGCGTACCTGCTCCGCGTCGCGGGCGTTGTCGAGCAGCACCAGCATCCGGCGGTCGGCGAGCAGGCTGCGGTAGAGGCCCACCTGGGCCTGCGGGTTGGTGGGGATGCGCGGTGCCGGTACGGCCAGCGCGTCCAGGATCGTCGAGAGGGCCTCGGCCGGGCTCACCGGCGGTGCCTGCGGGTCGAAGCCGCGCAGGTTCAGGTAGAGCTGGCCGTCCGGGAACCGGTCCCGGGCCAGGTGTGCCCAGTGCACGGCCAGCGTCGTCTTGCCCACGCCGGCGGTGCCGTCGATCGCCGAGATCACCACCGCGCGGGCGCCGTGGTGGTCGCGGAGGAGCCGGTCGAGCCGGCGCAGTTCCCGGGTACGGCCGGCAAACGAGGGCAGGTCCGCCGGCAGCTGCGCCGGCCGGATCGGCGACGCGGCCGCGGCCCGGCCATCCGCGGCACCCCGCCCGGCCGCGGCCGGCGGGGCAAGCGGGTCGCCGCGGAGGATCGCGCGGTGCACGTCCCGCAGGTGGGGGCCCGGGTCGGCGCCGAGTTCGTCGGCGAGCCGGCGGCGCAGGCCCTCGTACGCGGCCAGCGCCTCGGCGGGGCGGCCACTACCCGCGAGCGCGGTCATCAGCTGCGCCCAGAACTCTTCCCGCAGCGGATGTTCGGCGGTCACCGCGGACAGCTCGGCGACCACCTCGTGGTGCCGGCCGGCGGCGAGGTCCAGCTCGATCCGGCGGTGCAGCGCCGACAGCCGCCGTTCGGTCAGCGCGGGCACGTCGTCGCGGTGCAGCAGGTCCGACCCGATGTCGGCCAGCGCGGGGCCTCGCCACAGCGCCAGCGCCTCGCGCAGTACCTGCGCCTCGACGTGCGGGTCCTCGGCCTGCCGGGCCTCCCCGAGTAGGTCGTCGAAGCGGGTCAGGTCCAGCTCGTGCCGGTCGACGACGACCTGGTAGCCGGACGGGCCGGTACGGATCGCCTCCGGGCCGAGCAGGCGGCGCAACCGGTGCACGTACGTCTGGGTGGTCGCCCGGGCGTCCCGGGGCGGGGCGTCCGCCCACATCCGGGTCATCAGCTCGGCCACGGCGACCATCTCGTTGGCCCGCAGCAGCAGGGTGGCCAGCAGTACCCGCTGCCGGGCCGCCGGTACCCGGATCTCACCGTGCGGCGCGCAGACCCGCAACGGCCCGAGAATCTGGAACCGCACCTCGCGTCCCCCGTTTCACTACCCGTCGCGGATAGCGGAAAGGTGCCTTCCTCATCTAGACGCGCACACCGTGCCGTTCGGTTGTCGCCGCGGAAACCGGAGGCGGGGGGTTGACAGCGCGGGTGATCGTCAGGCATATTCAACCTATCAGTTGATTAACTGGTTGGTTGAATTAGCAGGTGGGGTGATGGAAGACCAGCTCAGCACCGTCTTCGCGGCCCTGGCGGACCCGACCAGGCGAGCGATCCTCGCCCGGCTCGCCCGGGGCGATGCGACAGTCAACGAGCTGGCCGCGCCGTTCCCGATCAGCCTTCAGGCGATCTCCAAACACCTGAAGGTGCTGGAACGGGCGGGACTCATCACCCGCGGCCGCGACGCCCAGTGGCGGCCGTGCCGGCTCGATCCACAGCCGCTGCTCCAGGTGGCGCAGTGGACCGAGCAGTACCGGCGGCACTGGGAGGAGCGCCTCGACCATCTCGACGGATACATCCGCGAACTGATGAAGGAGCAGGAGCAATGAGCGGCGACAAGTTCACCATCACCCTTCCGTCCGACACCGAGATCCGCATGACCCGGGTGCTCGACGCGCCCCGGCGCCTGGTCTGGGCCGCGATGACCCAGCCCGAACACCTCAAGCGCTGGTGGGGCCGGGGCAACCCGCTGGACCTCACGCTCGACTTCCGGCCCGGTGGCAGCTACCGCTACGTCGAGCACGCCGACGGCACCGAGTACGCGTTCCGCGGCGAGATCCGGGAGATCGTGCCCGAGGAGCGGATCGTGCAGACGTTCGAGTTCGAGGGAATGCCCGGCCACATCTCCGTGGAGACGCTGACCCTCGAGGAGACGGACGGCAAGACCACCGTCACCATCAACTCGACGTTCGCCAACCAGGAGGACCGCGACGGCATGCTGCAGTCCGGCATGGAGACGGGCGCGAACCAGTCCTACGACGCGCTCGACGCCCTGCTGGCCGAGCTGCAGCGCTGAAACCCCGGCGTCGCGTACGACCGCCCGGCCGCCACGGCCGGGCGGTCGTACGGTCGGTCGGTCCACGCCGTGGTGATCGACGCGTTCGCGGGGCGCCTCACCGCAGGGCAAGGCGCACGATGACCTCGCCGTCGACGTCGACCTCGCCGGTCGGTACGAACCCCAGCCGTTCGTAGAACCCTTCCGGTCCACCGTCCTCCGCCACGTAACTGGTCAGCAGCTCCGTGGCGCCTTCGGCCCGGACCAGCGCCGCGACGTGCCGTACCACCGCCGAGCCGTAGCCCCGACCCTGGTGCCGCGCGTCGATGAGCAGCTTCCACAGGAACCACGGACCGATGATCTCCGGTGGCTTCGGAAGCACGTCCCAGCTCAGCATGACGAACCCCACCGGCTCGTCCCCGGCGTAGACGGCCCGGTACCACGGCTTGGCGTCCGGGTGCGCGGCGGCGTCCGCGAGCGAGCCCCGTACGGAGCTGACGAAGCGCTCCTGCCCGGGTGCGACGCGGAGCGCCAGGACCGCCTCGCGGTTGGCATCGGTGATCTCGCGAAGGGTCACGACCATGGCAGCCAGCGTACCCACGCACCGGCGCGAGATGGTCCATCGTGGACCGGTTCGGGCCAGCCGGGACGGGCCGGCTAGGACGGGGCGAGGATCAGCGTCACGGCCAGCCGGTTGTCGACCGGGGTGGCGTCCCGGACGTCCACCGGGAGGTAGTGGTTGGACGCGTCGCCCGGTTGCCGCGCCGCGACACTGATGCTCGCGCCGGTCAGCTCGACGCGGCCCGGTTGCGGAGCCATGTTGGCGACCAGCCGGAGGCGGTAGGTCGTCTGCCCGCCGCGGGCCGGGATCACCGCGACGTCGCTGACGCACTCCCATTCACGGAATCCCGCTGGAAGACCGGACGGTGACTGCCCAGCGAGCAGGCGCTCATGCCGGGCGAGGCCACACCGTGGAAGCTCATCTCGACCAGCCCGGGCAGCACGACCCGCACCACGCCGAAGTCGTACGCGTCGCGTCCCACGTTGGCCGCGGTAACCGTCAGCGTCCCGGTGTACCGTCCGCCGTCCGGGGTCAGCGTCGCCCGACCGGGACCGCTGATGACCAGGTCGTGACGGGCCGAGCTGAGCTTGTGCCGGACGGTGGTCGGGGATAGCATCCTGGCGAGCCGGGCATCGTTGATCGCTGATATTTGAGGAGCCGCCATGGGGCGGACGCGACAACTGGTGCCGCGTACGGTAGCCGCGATGATCCTGCTGGCTGCCGGCATGGTGAGCGTCGCGGCGGACGGTGAACCGACACTGGCCTGGGACAACGGCGTGGCGTCGACCCCTCCGATGGGGTGGAACAGCTACGACTCGTACAACTGGAACGTCACCGAGGCGCAGGTGAAGGCGAACGCCGACTACATGGGGGCGAACCTGCGGCAGTACGGCTGGCAGTACGTCGTCGTCGACTGGGCGTGGTACTACCCCGGCAGTGGCAGTGGCAGCCCCAACCAGGACGCCAACCTGCAGCCGCGGCTGCGCATGGACGGGAACGGCCGGTTGCTCCCGGACACCGCGCGGTTCCCGTCAGCCGCCGGGTCCAGCGGGTTCCGGCCGCTCGCCGACTACGTCCACGCGCAGGGCCTGAAGTTCGGCGTCCACCTGATGCGCGGCATCCCGCGGCAGGCAGTCGCGGACAACGTGCCGATCCTCGGCACGAGCTACCGGGCCAACCAGATCAACAACAGCACGACCGCCTCCTGGCTGAATCTCATGTGGGGACTGGACATGACCCACCCGGGTGCGCAGGCGTACCTGGACTCGGTCCTCGCCCTGCTGGCCGGATGGGGGGTCGACTACGTCAAGGTCGACGACATCGCCGCCCCCACGTACCGGCAGGCTGAGGTGGAGGGGTACCGGTTGGCGATCCAGCGCAGCGGGCGCCCGATGGTGCTCAGCCTCTCCCCCGGACCCACGCCGCTGGCCAGCGGTACGCACGTGGCCGCCAACGCCCACATGTGGCGCATCGTCAACGACCTGTGGGACACCTGGCCCGCGCTGGACGCGCTCTTCGACCAGCTGCGCAACTGGACCGCGTACCGGTCCGCCGGGGCCTGGCCGGATCCCGACATGATCCCGATCGGGCGGCTGTCCAAGCAGGGGCCGGTGGGTTCGCCGCGGTACTCGAACCTCACCGCGGACGAGCAGCGCACGCTGATGACGCTGTGGTCGATTACCCGGTCCCCGTTGATGTGGGGTGGCAACCTCACCGAGAACCGGGCGGCGGAACTGGCCCTGATGACCAACGCCGCGGTGCTGGCGGTGGACCGGAACAGCACCAACAACCGCCAGCTGTACGGCGGTACGTACCAGGTCTGGGCCGCCGACGTGCCGGGCAGCGCCGACCGGTACGTGGCGCTGTTCAACCGGTCCGCGGCGACCGCGAACGTGTCGCTGTCGCTGGCGGATCTGGGCATCGGTTCGGCCGCCGTCACCGATCTGTGGTCCAGCTCCGGACCGGGTACCGTCAGCGGCACGCTGACCCGTCCGATCCCGGCGCACGGTGCGGGCCTGTACCGGCTCGTGCCACAGTCGACGGTGCCGCCGCCGGTCGCGTATACGCTCACCGCACGGCACAGCGGCAAGCTGGCCGACGTGTTCAACGCCGCCACCACCGACGGGGCGAACGTCGTGCAGTGGGCGGCGAACGGGCAGGCCAACCAGCGGTGGCGGTTCGCCGACGCCGGCGCCGGGTACCACACCATCACCAGTGTCAACAGCGGCAAGTGTCTGGACGTCTACGGCGGCACCACCGCCACCGCCGACGGCGCGCGCGTCGTGCAGTGGACCTGCCACGGCGGCACCAACCAGCAGTGGCGCCTCCAGGACCTCGGGACCGGCTACCTCACCCTCGTCGCCCGGCACAGCAACAAGTGCCTGGACGTGACCGGCGGGTCCACCGCCGACGGCGCGCAACTCGTGCAGTGGACCTGCACCGGCGGTACCAACCAGCAGTGGCAGCGACGGCAGGTGTGACCCCCTCCTCCTGCCGGTCGATCATCCACAGTGGACATTCGTGTTGGAGCCGGACCCGCTGGTTGGCGGCACCTCTGCAACTGGCCTGCTGCGCCGCATCCGGCCCGCACGGGTCAGGAGCGGCCGCGCACCTGGGACACCGCCCGCGACCAGCAGCGGCCCAGGACCGCGTTGTGTATCCGGAAGACCGGGTTGCGCAGCGAATAGCCGGCCGAGAAGTGGACCATGGAGCTTGCCTGGACGGGGTCGGGGTGCAGCGCCGCCCCGATGCCGCGCAACGCGTGTGTCCGGCGAAGCAGGTGCTCGTCCCTGGGCGTGGTGGAGGACTCCTCCTTCGCCCGGTCGAGCAGGCGCTGTCGCAGCCCGCCGGGGGCGGGCGTGCCGGCGGCCAGCGCCGCGAGCGCCGCCCGCACATCCGCATCGTCCTCGATGCCGGCGTCGCGCGCGACGACCTCGGCCAGGTACCGGGCGATCCGTGGCAGTTTGTCCGGAGTGGGTTCGGCCAGTACCTCACGGATGAACGGGTGGTCGAGGGCCGGATCTCCGAGCAGGCTCTCCGGGACGAGGTCCTCGGGTAGCTCCTGGAGGACAGCCCGCCGGAAGTGGCCGTCCAGCAACGCTGTGGTGAGGCGGACGCCGGTGATGCGTTCGGCCAGCGCGAGCCCCGCTTCCCAGGTGTGGCCGTGGTGCCCGAAGGGTAGGCCGTCGAGGTACCCGCTGATCGCGTCGGGCTCCCGTCCCCACCGGTCCTCGGGCCGGAGCATGTCGAACGCCACGGTGATCGCGCCGCGGGTGGCGACCTGGAACCGGTTGGAGGCGTTGATGTTCCAGTACACGCTCACCGCGCTCCCGCCGGCGGAGGCGCCGCGCAGCACCTCCGGACGGGAACCCTGGAATCCATTGGGCTCGACGCCGACCAGCCAGTCCCCCACCGCCGCCACCAACAGCGTGGCCATGTCGTCGCCGCCGTATCCACCCGATCCGTCGTCGAGCTCGTCGATCGACCGTGGTGCCGTGTTCGTCGGGTCGCCGCCGAACGCCCGGATCATCGAGTCCTCGTCGATACCCCGCACGTACGTGAGGCACACCGCTTCACGGATGGCCCACCGGTTCTCCAGCAGACTCCGGTAGTACCCGATCAGGTCGTCGGCCACCGGGGAACGGTACCGTACTCCTCCCGGCCGACATCGGCTAACGGACCATCCGGAAGAACGCGCGGATGTCCTCGACCACCAGGTCAGGTACCTCCGCCGGCGCGAAGTGGCCGCCCCGGTCGTACTCGGTCCAGCTGATGATGTTCTTGTGGTCACGTTCGGCGAAGCGCCGGATGGACCGGAAGTCGTTGGGGAAGACGGCGACGCCGAGGGGCACGGTGGTGGGCTCCAGGGCCGGTAACGTGTGCGCCTCGTCCCAGTAGGACCGGGCCGCGGACGCGCCGGTACGGGTGAGCCAGTAGAGGGTGACGTTGTCGAGGATGTACCGCGCCGGCACCTCGTCCCGGAAAAGCTGGCTGCTCCAGGCGAGCTGGGCCACCGGCGAGTCGTGCAGCGCGAACGCGATCGTCTGTGGCTGCGACGACTGGAGCGTGTTGTACGCCATCATGTTCTGCTCGAAGGACTGGAGGAACCGCAGCCGCGCGTGGTCGTCCTCGGTGAGGCCGTCGAACTCGGCCGGGTCGCCGGACGGGAACGAAAAGATCTGTGTGACGTGTACGCCGACGACGTGTTCCGGGTCGACCCGGCCGAGGTGCGGTGAGGTCAACGAACCGCCGTCGTTGCCGTGGGCCCCGTAGCGCGGGTAGCCGAGCCGGTGCATCAGCTCGGCCCACGCCAGGGCGGTGCGGTACGTGTTCCAGCCCGGTCCCGCGGTAGGGCCGGAGAAGCCGTACCCCGGACGGGACGGAATCACCACGTCGAACGCGTCGGCCGGGTCACCGCCGTGCGCCCGCGGATCGGTCAGCGGGCCGATCACGTCCAGGTACTCCACAATGGACATCGGCCACCCGTGGGTGAGGACGAGTGGCAGGGCACCCGGCTCGGCCGACCGGACGTGCAGGAAGTGGATCCGCTGGCCGTCGATGGTGGTGGTGAACTGCGGGTACCCGTTGAGCCGAGCCTCCAGCGCGCGCCAGTCGTAGCTGGTCCGCCAGATGTCGACGAGGTTCTTCGCGTAGTCGAGCGGAACGCCGTACTCCCAGCCTCCGCCGGACCACTCGTCCGGCCAGCGGATCCTGGCCAGCCGCTCCAGGAGATCATCGAGATCGGCCTGCGGCACGTTCACCGTGAACGGCCGGACCGCGCTGTCGTGCCCCACGAGCTGCTCCCCTTTCCCCGGCTGCCATCGCGAGCAGCCCCGTCCGTCACCGAGCCGGAGCTATCGTCGGTGCCGGCGGTTGCGCCTCGGCTGCCTCACGGTTGCAGCTCGCCAGCGGGGTTCGGTGGGCGCCCGGCGCGGTGGTTCGGGCGCGACAGGTTGTGGCATTGTAGTGAGCTTGACGAATTCGTGACATGAGGACGTGCGGCGTGGTGGAGTTCCGGCTGCTCGGGCCGGTGGAGATCCGGGTGGAGGGCCGACCGGTGGACGCCGGGCAACCGCGGCAGCGGGCGCTCCTGGCGGCACTGCTCGTCGATGCCGGTCGACTGGTGTCGATGGACACGCTGATCGACCGGGTCTGGGGCCAGTTCGGCCCGGCGAGCGCCCGGCACGCGGTACACACCTACCTGACCCGGATCCGCGGGATGTTGGCGAAGCTCACGCCCGATGACCCGACCGGCCGGCTGGCGTACCGGTCCGGTGGCTACCTCCTCGACGTCGACCCCGACCAGGTCGACCTGCACCGGTTCCGGCGCCTGGTCGCCGAGGCGCGCTCACCGCGCGTCGCCGACGGCGACGGTGCGGCGCTGCTGCGCGAAGCGCTCGGCCTGTGGCACGGCGAGCCGCTGGCCGGGGTTACCGGCGAGTGGGCGGAACGGATCCGGGACGCGTACCGCGGGCGGCGGTTGGACGCGGTCGTCCTGTGGGCGCAGGCCCAGTTGCGGTGCGGTGACCCGGACCCGGTCATCGACACGGTACCCGAGCTGATCACCGAGTACCCGCTGGTCGAACCGCTGACCGGGGTGCTGATGCGGGCCCTGGCCGACGCGGGGCGTACGGCCGAGGCGCTGGACCGCTACACGGCCCTGCGCAAGCGGCTCGTCGAGGAGCTTGGCACGGAGCCGGGCGCCGAGTTGCAGAACGTCCACCGCAGCGTGTTGCGCGGCGACCGCCTCTTCGGTGCTCCGGACGGTGCTCCGGACACCGGCCCGCCGGGCGAACCGTCACCGGCTGCGCCACCGGTACCCCGGACGCTGCCCGCGCCGCCACCCCACTTCACCGGCCGGGCCGCCGAGCTACGCACGCTGACCGGGATGCTGGCGACCCGACCGAGCAGCCCCGACGCGGCGCGCATCGTCGCGATCGGTGGCACCGCCGGGGTCGGCAAGACCGCCCTGGCGGTGCACTGGGCGCATCAGGTCACCGACCAGTTCCCGGATGGACAGTTGTACCTTGACCTGCGCGGGTTCGACCCATCCGGTCAGGTCATTCCGCCGGCCGAGGCGGTGCGTTGCTTCCTCGACGCGCTGACCGTCTCGCCCCACCGGATCCCCGCCAGCCTGGACGCCCAGGCCGCCCTGTACCGCACGCTGCTGGCCGGCAAACGGGTGCTGATCGTGCTCGACAACGCCCGCGACGCCGGCCAGGTCCGGCCCCTGCTGCCCGGAACCCCCGGCTGCCTCGTGCTGGTCACCAGCCGGAACCAGCTCGCCGGCCTGGTCGCCGTGGATGGCGCCCGCCCGATCGGGCTGGACCTGCTCACCATGAGCGAGGCCGGTGAACTGCTGAGCCGCCGGCTCGGCTCCGGTCGTACCGCGGCTGAGCCCGGCGCGGTCGAGGAGATCGCGACCCGCTGTGCCCGGCTGCCGCTGGCCCTCGCGATCGTGGCCGCCCGGGCCGTCATCCACCCCGACTTCGGCCTCGGCACGTTAGCCGCCGACCTGCGGGACACCCACCACCGGTGGGCCACCTTCACCGCCGGTGACATCGCCACCGACGTCGGCGCGGTGTTCTCGTGGTCGTACCACGCCCTCACCCCCGCCGCGGCCCGGCTGTTCCGGATCCTGGGCCTGCACCCCGGCCCGGACATCACCGCGCCGGCGGCCGCCAGCCTCGCCGGGGTCCCCGTGGGCCAGGTGCACCCGCTGCTCGCGGAGCTGACCAGCGCTCACCTGATCCATGAGCACGTACCCGGCCGGTACGCCCTGCACGACCTGCTCCGCGACTACGCCGCCGCGCAGGGGGGCGCGGTCGATCCGGACCTGGAGCGCCACGCCGCCACGCGCCGGCTGCTCGATCACTACATACGCTCGGCATACGCGGCCGACCGGCAGCTCAGTGCCCACCGCGACCCGATTACGCTGGACCCGCCCGAACCGGGGGTCACCGCGGAGAGCCCGACGGATCCCGCCCGGGCCCTGGACTGGTTCCGCGCCGAACACCCCGTCCTGCTCGCCGCGCTGGGCCAGGCGACCGCGACCGGGGCGGACGCCGCGACCTGGCGCCTGGCCTGGTCCCTCTCCACCTACCTGGAGCGCCAGGCACACTCGCACGAGTCGATCGTGGCCGCGACCGCGGCGGTGGCCGCGGCCGAGCGGGTGGCGACCCCCTCGACGCGGGCCTTCGCCCACCGGTTCCTCGCCCGCGGGTACCTGCGGCTCGGCCGCTTCGGTGAGGCGGACACCGAGCTGCGGCGGGCACTCGACCTGCTGCGCGCGGCCGGCGACGAGGTCGGGCAGGCACACACGTACCTCATGCTCAGTGACCTGTGGGAGGCGCAGGACCACCACCGCGAAGGGCTCGAGCACGCGCGGCAGGCGCTCGAGCTGTACCGGGCCGCGGGCCACCTGCGTGGCCAGGCCGACGCCGGCAACACCGTCGGCTGGTGTTACGCCCTCCTCGGCGACTACCGGCGGACCCTCGACTACTGCGAGGAGGCGCTCGCCCTGCACGGCGAGCTCGGCCCCGGCGTGGTGCAGGCCACGACCTGGGACAGCCTCGGCTACGCCCACCACCACCTCGGCGACCACGCCGCCGCGGTCGCCTGCTACCACCAGGCCCTCGATCTCTTCCGGGAGCTGGGTGACCGGTACGCCGAAGCCCAGACCCTGACCCACCTCGGCGACACCCACGACGCCGGCGGCGACTCCGCCGCCGCTCGCGCGGCCTGGCAGCAGGCCCAGGCCATCCTCCACGACATCGACCACCCCGACGCCGAGGAGATCCAGGCGAAGCTGCGTCCCGGGCGGGCGTGACCCAGGCGGCCGTTGCGGCACCCGCGCCGGTACCCGCTGCTGGATTCGCTCGCGACCGTGAGCCTGCTGCTGGAGCTGGAGGACGCGTTCGAGGTGATGGTCCCGGACGAGGTGTTGACCGGCACCACGTTCCGTGCCGCCGGCTCCCGGTGGCTGGTGATCGCCTCGCTGGTCGACGCGGGCTGACCGGCGACCGTCATCCGGTCGGGTCGCTCACCCGGCCGATGAACAGCGGGATACCGTCGCTGCCGCCGACGATCGCGAACGCGAACGGCCGGTCGGCGTGGAACTCCACGTCCGGTTGCGGTGGCGCGCTCAACTCCATGGCGATGCCGGTGACGGCCGCGGCCTCCGTACCCCATTCGTCCACGCTGATGTCGGCCGCGTGTACCGCCTCCGAGATGACCAGGCCGGCGGCGATATCGCGGAAATCCGCGGCGGCGTCGAACGGCGCGACCAGGCCCAGCCGGGACAGGATGGCCACCAGGTTGAGCGTGGTGCTGAAGTCCCACTTCGGCAGCACGACGTCCACGCGCGCGTCGTGCCAGGCGCCACGCATCGCGGCGAGAGCGGCCGGCGCCACCAGGTCCTCCGGCTTGCCACCCGGCCGGGGCAGCATGAGCCACATCGCGTACGGGCCGCCGGCGTACGGCAGCTCGATCGCGCTGCCGCCGTCGACCCGGGCGTAGCGGATCGTCCGCTGCGCGTGCATCATCGGCGCCTGCACCAGGCTGCCATCCGCCCGGGTGAACCCCGCGGCTCGGGACTGATCGACGAAGGGTGCCTGCCAGTCGGCCTTGAAGTACACGGCGTTGGCCAGCACGAGTCTCGTCGTCGGGTCGAGCTGGTGGAAGATCCCCTTGACCCGGCCGGCGGTCTGTCGCTCGGCCCACGCGTTGATCTGCCCGACCGCGTCGGCCTTGCCGAAGTCCACCGGCCGCGCGCCTGCGCCGTACTGCGCGGCCAGCGTACGCAGGAACGGCTCACCGATCGGGAAGCCTGTCTGCGGGAACAGCGCGTTGCCGATGCTGACCACCGGCGGCGCGCTGCGCTGGCGCGCATCACGTGGCTTGCGGTTCGGTACGGGTGGCACGTCGGTCGTCACGAGCCGTTGCGTGATCGCGTTGAACGCCTCGTCGCGCCCCTCCACCGGGAAGCCGAAGGTGGCATCGAGCTGGCTGGCCGTCGTACCACCGGCGCCGACCCGCGCCATCGCGAACGCGACGGCGATGCTCAGCGGCGACGCGACCCAGTTCTGTCCGGCCGCGGCCGATTCGACACACAGCCGGTACCCGAGATCCGCCAGCCCGTCGACGGCCTGCGCCACCGGCGCACCGGGGCCCGGCCTGACGCGGCCGACCCCCTCCGCGACCAGCAGCGGCGGCCCGTCGACGCGCCGCCCGCACGCGCCCAACGGCAGGCTCGCCGCGGCCAGTGCGGCCAGGACGGCTCGACGGCTGACGACAGGGGTACCGGTCCGGGGCGTCATACCGGTCAGACGGTCCCCGCCGGCGCCGGGTTCCCGTCACCTGCGCCGGCGGGCGGGCGATGACGCTGCACGGCCTTGTGCAACCGTTCGCTTATCTGACGACCGACGTGCGGGACGACGCGGTTGCCTTCAATGGGTACCCCCAACGCCTTCGCAAGATCCGGTGAGTGCACATCGACGATCGCCTCGACCAGGTCAGCCAGCACCTCCGCCGCCGCACGGGTGCGTCGCCAGCCGACAATTCCGACGAGCGCCGCGGCGAAGAGCGACGGCCACCACAGCACACCGAGCCCGGCGTACAGCACCGCCCAGGCGCCGACCAGGGTCGCGGCGGTGAACCGGTCGCGGCTGGCCTGCACCGCCTGACGGCTGGTGTCCGGGATGACCAGCCACAGCCGGGACCAGCAGAAGGTCAGGTCCAGGCCGTACTCGTTCCAGATCCGGGCGTCCGCCGCGTCCAGTCGGTCCCCGATCCAGGTTGGACGGCTGGGTGGCTCCAGGGCGATGCGGTTGCGTGCGGCGGTGAGTTCGGCCCGGGACGGCCGCCGCGGCGCCTCGGCGGTTACCTCGCCGCCGGGTTGTGCCGACAACCGCCGATCGGCGCGCCTCCAGCGGCGCTGCCGCCACCCGGTCAGCGACCGGGCCAGCGGGCTGGCCCATCGTGGCCAGCGCCCGACACAGACCCGCTCCACCGGTCCGCTGAGGACCTGCGCGACCAGGCCGGCGACCGTCGCCATCAGCATCACACCGAGCACCAGAGTCGCTGCCACCACACCGCCGGCCGCCGAGCGGGCAATACCGGCGTCGGCGAGCGCGGCCGTGACCCGGTGCGCCACAGCGCCGATCCAGGTCCACCGCCAGCGGCCGAACTCGGCGGCGGCGGCCAGTGTCCCCACGTACACCAGCCCGGGCAGGACAAGCAGTGACATCCACCGCTCGGCCAGCCGCCTGCCCAGTTCAGCCAGGAACGCCGACACGGTCCACCCCTTTCATATGGGCTCGAACCGCATGGCCTGCCCGTGCACGTGACAGGTCGGCAGCGGGTCGCCCGGGCCGCGATCCTGCCGGCGGTCGCACGGCCGGGCAGCGAGTGGACACCGATAGAAACCCTCGTTCAGGTGTACCGCGAAGGGCAGCGGGTTGGACGTCGGCGCGCCGCCCCGGCTCCCGTCCGACTCACGATCGACGTCGTCGGGCATGGCGATGCCCAGTTGGCGCAACAGGTCTGTCAGCGGTGCGCCGGCCCGCGCCGCGTCGACGGCCCGGTCCAGCAGACGCCACCGGTCCGGCGACGCCGATAACGCCGCGCGCAGAGTTGGCAGTTCAGCGCAGAACAAGGCGAGTTCCACGGCTTGGCCACTCATCCCGACTCCTCTCCCACGATGCCGGACCGGCGCGAACCTGACCACGAGAATCCACCCGCTCCTCGATAGCATGGACATTCAAGGCCACAGATCCGGGGGGTGCGTCCGTGGCATTGTTCCGCCGGGGATCAAGAAGCTCAGCTGCTCCACCGTGGTGTGCCTGGTTCGACCCCCGGCAATGGACGACGTTCCGCGAGTTGGTGACGCAAGCGGTGCCGGTCGACGCCATGGGCACTCCGCCAATCCTGGGGGAGGAACCGGCCAGGACGACCATCAGAATCGGCTCTGATCGCTATCACCTGGACCTGGCCGATCTCGCCACGGCGCTGAAGGATCAGCCGCAGGCCCACTGGCGGACCGCCCTCGGCGACTACTTCCGGCACCGGCCCTGGCCGCCGTACGAACGGCAGCAGCTGGTCTCCGGCGGCGTGGACCGGGCTCGTTCACTCCTGCGGATCATGATGCACACGGCGGACGAGGTGCCGCGCGACCTCGACCCGGTGACGACCGTGCTGGGTGCGGGTCTGGTCGCGGTGCTGTGCGTGCACGGGCGGTACTCCCCCTACTGGATATGGCGCACCGAGGCACGCCGGTGGGGTATGGACCCGGCCGAGCTGTGGGCGATCGCGTTGCACAATGTCCGCCGTGAAGCACCGGAGCTGACCAGGATGGGGTCGGGGTACGCGCTGTTGGGCGACTCGCAGTACACCGCCGCCAACCTGCTCCGCCTCGACGAGCTGGTCCGCGAGCCGACCCCACACGGCATGTTGGTCATCGCCCCGAGCCGCCACGTCGTCGTGTTCTGTCCGATCACAGGCGGAAGTGTGCTGGTACACGCCACGACCCTGCACGGCCTGGCCGACACCTTGGCCGGGAAGGCGGGTGGTCCGGCGTTGACCCGGAAGGTGATGTGGCGGTCCGCCGGCCGGCTCACCGAGATCACGCTGACGGAGACCGGAGAGAGGATCACCTCGCCGGATGATCCCGTGCCGGTCCCCATCTGGGAGGTCGCCGGTCCGGTTGAGTTCGTGAACCTGGTGTACGGGTTCGTCGAGGATGACGGCACGGGCCGCGACGGGCGGTAGGCGTGTCCCGCGACGAGGCGCTGGCGGCCGTACGGGCCAGGATCGCACGGTACGAACGGACCGGTGACCCCGACATCGTTCTGCACACCACCGCGATCCTCGAGCTGGCTGATCTGGGCCGCTTCCGTAGCACGGCACGGCGCGGACAACCGGATCTGGAAGTGTGCCGGGCGGCCGGCTGGCTGTTCTGGTACCGCTATGTGGAACTCGGGAAGAACAACGACCCGCGCACCGAGGCGAACCTGGCCTCGGCCCTGGCCTATCTCGCACCGGTCTACCAGGACGGTCCCCTGGCGGTACCGCAACCAGCCGAAGGCAGGCTCCTCGCCCAGGGGGTCAGGTCCCCCACCGGGCTGATCAAGGGATCGCGTGCGCTCCGCCGCGCCACCCGTGAGCTGCAGCGGGCCGTCGAGACCGGGGACCGGGCGCGGTTGGACCGCGCGATCGCCGCGTTGCGCCGCGCGCTGGACAAGTCTCAGGACGGCGGGGACCAGGCGTCGGCCTCGTTCTCCCTCGGTCTGGCGCTGCTCCAGCGCTTTGTGGATGACGGCGACACCCTCGTCCTCGACGAGACCATCACGTCGTTGCGCCGGGCCGGAACGGACCCGCGAGTCAGACGCAGAGCGGCGGCGATTCTCGGGTACGCGTGTTACCTGCGGTTCGAGCACACCGCAAGCCACGCCGATCTGGACGAGGCGATCTCGCTGTTGCGCACCGGAGTACTCGAGCTGCCACCGGGCGACCCCATCTCCGACGACCGGTACGACCTGCTGGCCGAAGCGCTGCGCAGCAGGTACCGGCTCACCTTCGACCTCGACGTCCTCAACGAGGCGATCTCGGCGCTACGGCTCGCGGCACAGTTCACCCAGGACCGTCGTGACGCGTCCGGCCGTCTCGCCCGGCTCAGCCTGCTGCTGCGGCAACGGTACGAGGCCACCCACGACCGGGACTCGCTCGAGGAGGCCGTCGCGACGGGGCGGCAGGCGATCGCGGCGGCCGAGGAGTCCGCGAAGCGGCTGAACGGATCCTTCGCGCTCGCCGGTGCGCTCGTCCGACGCTTTCAGGACGCCGGCGTGCTGGCCGACCTCGACGAGGCGATCTCGCTGTACCGGCGGATAGGTGACGGCTTCCCCGACGATCATCCGAGTCGGGCCCAGGCGATGGGCGACCTTGCGGCAGCGCTGGTCGAGCGGTACCGCCTCGAGCGGCGTTACAGCGGAACGACCGCGGACAGCGCACCGCTGGACGAGGCGATCGCGCTGTTCCGGCAGGCGCTGGCCGGCACACCTGATCGCGAACGGCAGGCGCCCGTCTTGACGAACCTCGGCGCGGCGATGGAGGAACGCTATGACCGTACGAACGACTCCGACCTGCTGGACCAGATCGTCGACATCTTCGCCCGCGCAGCCGCCGCCACCGGCACCGCAGACCAGCTCCACGCCCTGCGCGACTACGGGATCTCGCTGTTCCGACGGTACCGGGTCAACGATGAAGCGAGGGATCTGCGGGCCGCGGTGAACGCCGCCCGCGCTGCGGCCACCGCGGACGCGGGCACACCGTCGGACCGGCTCGCGGCCATGATCGATTGGGCACAATGGGCCGCCCGCGCCGGCCTGTGGGACGAGGCCACCGAGGGCTACCTGCATCTGGTCCGGCTGCTGCCCCGCCTCGCGCCGGCCCACCTGCGCCGCAGCGACCAGGAACGCAACCTCGAGGGCGTCTTCGCCCTGACCTCCGACGGCGCCGCCGCCGCGGTGAACGCGGGTCGGGTCGACACGGCGGTGGAACTGCTCGAGCAGGGCCGCGCGATACTACTCTCGGCGGCCCTCGACCTGGACCACGACCTCGCCGGCCTGTGGACCGCCGCGCCCGATCTCGCCGAGGAGTACCTTGCGTTGCGCGACGCCCTCGGCTCCACGGTCGACAGCCACGCGCGCCGCCGGGTGCCGGACGCCGACCGCCGCTACCGGCTCACCGATCGGTGGGAACACCTGCTGAGCACGATCCGGCGGCTGCCCGGATTCGAGCGCTTCCTCCAGCCGCCGCGCCTCGCCGAGCTGTTGCCCGCGGCCGCCGACGGCCCGGTGATCATCGTCAACGTCAGCCGGTACCGTTGCGACGCACTCGTGGTGGAACGCACGCAGGCACGGCTCGTGCCCCTACCCGACCTGGACTCCGGCGACCTCTCCGACCGCGCACGGCTGTTCACCGACGCGTTACGTGTCACGGCACGGGCGGGGACCGGTCTGCTGGACCGTTTGACGGCACAGGACGCCGTACGCCACACGCTGGAATGGTTGTGGGACACCGTGACCGGTCCGGTGCTCTCCGCCCTCGGCATCACCGCGCCGCCGGCGGGCGACCAACCGCGGCCCCGAGTCTGGTGGTCTCCCACCGGAGCGCTGACGTTGCTGCCCCTGCACGCCGCGGGCCACCACACCGGCGGTGGCCCAACCGTGCTCGATCGCGTCGTATCCTCCTACGTCCCCACGGTGCGGGCTCTGATGTACGCCCGCCGACGTACCCGGGGACTCCGGCGCGGCCCGCTGCTCATGGTCGCGATGCCGCAGACCCCCGGCCACAGCGACCTCAACGCCGCACACACCGAAGGAATCCGGATCGCCGGTCGATGGCCGGGCCTCCCCCCGCTCACCGGCGCGCAGGCAACCCGCGAGACCGTCCTCGACATGCTGCCCCGATGCGGCTGGGTACACTTCGCCTGCCACGCCTACAGCGACCCGGTCGCGCCCTCGACCAGCCACCTGCTACTGCACGACCAGCCGCTGATGGTCTCGGACATGAGCCGGTTACGCCTCCCCTCGGCCGAACTCGCCTACCTGTCGGCCTGCTCGACCGCACGCACCACGACCACGTTGGCCGGCGAGGCGATCCACCTCGGCTCCGCGTTCCAACGCGCCGGCTTCCCCCACGTGATCGCCACCCTCTGGGAGGTCGGCGACGAAGCCGCAGCCCACATCGCAGACCGCTTCTACGCTCACCTGAACCCCGACGAACAGCCGACATCGGCGGAGATCGCGGTCGCCCTGCACGCGGCGGTCAGGCACACCCGCGACGCGTACCCGTGGCTGCCCACCATGTGGGCGGCGCACGTCCACACCGGACCGTGACCACCATCGCCGACGGGGGCGACCGGCGACGCCGGGATTGTCAGTCGCCGTCGACTGTGCACCGTCCCCGGGACCGCTCCTCGTCGCTGATGGGCCAACCACCCGCGAGACGACTGGTCAAATCTGACCATGTGCCCCCTGGCCACGATGGTTGATCTGAGCGATGCGGCGGCCGACTCCTCGTGCCGATCATGGACCGCATGACAGCCACCAGTCGCGCCGGTCATCTCGACCGCATGCTCGCCGGGCTCGGCGTCACCCCGCGGACCGTTGATGTCGCCGGCGTGCGCACGAGACTCCTGGACATCGGTGACGGACCGCCGCTGATCCTGCTCCACGGTGGAATCGAGTGTGGTGGGGCGCTATGGGCACCGGTAGTGGGCCGCCTCGCCGGGCGGCACCGCGTCCTGGTCCCCGATCTGCCCGGCCTCGGCGAGTCCGCGCCGGTCGGACGACTCGACGTCGGTCGCTTCGAATCCTGGTTCATCGACCTGCTCCGCATCACGGGCGTGGCGCCGCCGACGGTCGTGGCGCACTCACTGACGGGCGGCCTCGCCGTCCGGGCCGCGGCCGGGTGGAGCAGCGGGATCGTGCGCCGGTTGGTGGTCTACGCGAGCCCAGCCATTGGCGCCTATCGGATGCCGCCGCGGCTACGCTACCTGGCGATCCGTTTCGCCATCCGCCCGACAGAACGCAACGCGGAGCGCTTCGACCGCTTCGCGCTGCTCGACCTCGACGCCACCCGCCGGCGCGATCCCGAGTGGTTTCACGCCTTCGAGGCGTACAACCTGTCGCGTGCCCGGGTGCCGCACGTGAAACGGACCATGGCGCAGCTGATCAGGACCCAGACCAAGCCGGTTCCCGACCCCGAGCTCGACCGTATCGACGTACCGGTGTTGCTGATCTGGGGCCGCCACGACCGCATGGTGCCCCTCGGCATCGCGGAGGCCGCCTCGGCCCGCCACGACTGGCCCCTGTACGTTGTGGACGGCGCCGCGCACGTCCCGCACATCGAACAGCCGGAGCCGTTCGTCGACCTGCTGCACAAGATCGAGATGGCGGAGTAGCCCCGCGCCGCGACGCACCCTGCCGACCCAGCCTGCTCTTACCACTCGTGCGAGGCGTCCAGGGCCCGGCGGGAGTGGCGCCGACGAGTGGTGGCGGTTCGTGGGTCCGGGCCGCGGTCCATCTCCTCGAAGAGCGCAGCCGCCCGCCCGGCGGTGTCCACGGCCCATCGCCAGGTGCTGATCAGTCCCAGGACCAGGATGGCGACGCCGAGCCCCAGCGTGAGCCACCACACGCCGTCTGCCGCGCTGGTGAACGCCGCCCCGCCGCGGGTCAATGCCGACCCCACCATGGTTCCGGAGATCGCGACGCCCAACGCGATGCCGGTCTGCCGGCCGACGGAGGCCAATGAGGTGGCCACTCCGGCCATCGAGGCCGGCATTCCCGAGACCGCCGTGTTGTTGATCGGCGGGTTGATGGTGCCCAGGAAGATGCCGAACAGCAGATAGACCCCGAGCACCGCCAGCAGCGGCGTGTCCGGTCCGAGCGAGAGTGAGGCGGCGCCGCCGAGCATCAATGCGGTGCCGGCGACCACCAGCGGCAGTCGAGGACCGCGCCCGCCGACCAGCCGGCCGGTGAGCGGGGAGAGCACCAGGGTCAGCACCCCGACCGGGAGCAGGCTCAGCCCGGCCGCGAGCGCCGACATGCCGCGCACGTCCTGCAGGTACAGGGTGGTGAGGAACATGAACGCGCCCAACCCGCACAGGGCGAACAGCGCGGCAACGATCGCTGCGCTGAACGGCACGCTGCGAAACAGGCGCAGCTCCAGCAGCGGGTCGACCCGGCGTGGTTCATAGCCGAGGATGCCCAGCACGCTCAGCACGGCGACGGTGAAAAGACCGAGAATGACCGGAGCGGTCCAGCCCAACCGCCCGGCCTCGATGATCGCGAAGACGACGCTGGCCAGCGCCAGGATCACCAGGGTCTGGCCGACCGGGTCGAACCGGCGCGTCCGGGCGGCGCGGGACTCGGGCACGAACAGCGCCGTACCCACGATCGCGGCCAGCACGATCGGCACGTTGATCCAGAAGATGAACTGCCAGCCGGGGCCGTCGACCAGGGCGCCGCCCAGGATCGGACCCAGCACCAACGAAAGCCCGGTCATCGAGCTGAACACGCCGATGGCTCCAGCCCGCTCGGCCGGGTCGGGGAAGGTGGTAGCGACGATCGCCATCGCCACCGGGTTGAGCATGGTCCCACCGATGGCCTGCAGCGCACGCGCCGCGATCAGCCAACCGATGTTCGGCGCCAGAGCACACAGCAGCGAGCCGAGCCCGAAGACGGCAAGGCCCACCTGAAAGATCCGCCGACGACCGATCCGGTCCGCGACAGACCCGCCCAGCACCAGGAAGCTCGCCAGCACCAGGGCGTACACGTCGACCGTCCACTGCAGACCCGATACCGAGGCGGGCAGGTCACGGCGGATCGTCGGCAGAGCGACGTTGACGATGGATATGTCCATCACCACGATCACCAAGCTGGCGCAGCAGATCGCGAGAACCAGGAACCGGCGTCGTCGGCTCAGCTCGCCGGCCGTGGTCGTCGGCAGGCTCGGGACACTCATGACCACGACGCTAGAAGCTGGAGCGTGCCCTACGTCAATCCGCGGAAGGCACCGGGTCCGATCGCTCCCCACCAGATGGCGGTTACCGACCGGTCAGCGCGGGGCGGAACGGCATCACCCGAACGGCTTCGTCGCGATCTCCCGTACCCGGTCAGCATGGACGGATCGAAGTCTGTATCGTGCTCCCGTGGCCGTACCTATCGACGTTCCATTCTCCACTGACATGCACATGCGCCTGTTGCTGAGCATCGACCGAGGCCAGAACGTACAACAGGCGGTACGTGCCGCGGTGCGCCCGGGCATGCGGGTCCTGGACGCCGGTACCGGAAGCGGGCTGCTCGCGTTCGTGGCGCTGGCGGCCGGTGCCGCGGAGGCGGTCGGCGTCGACCGGCACCACGTCGACCTGGCCCGCGAGATCGCGGTGCACAACGGGTACGCGGACCGCCTGACGCTGGTCGAGGCCGACCTCGCCGCGCTGGAGTTGCCCGGCGTCCCGCTGGAGCCGAGGTTCGACCTGTTGCTGGCACTGATCCACACCAACAACCCGCTGATCGACGAGGGCCGCTCCCGGTTGGTGTACGAGCTGCGCGACAGGTTCTGCGCAGACGACTGCACGATCGTTCCGGGCGCCATCCGGTATTCGGCCACCGGGTGCGACCGGACCGACTGGGACCTGTGCACGGAGCTCACCGATGTGCGGCACACGGCGCGCCTACTGCACGGCGTGTACGGGGTTGACTTCCAGCCACTGGTCGACCAGGTCCTGCGGGGCGTGGCGATGAGCGCCAGCCGGCCGGCCCCGGCCACCCAACCGCAGTGGCGCTCACCGTCCACAATGGCCTCACTGCGGTTCCCCCGTACCTCGGTCCGCCTGCTGACCGAGACCAGCGAGTTCGTCACGTTCGACTACTCCGCTCCGACGTTCCCCGGCTTCCCGGGCAAGGTCGAGCTGCGGGCGGTCACGGCGGGGCGGGTCAGTGGCGTCATCTGGACCCAGGAGTTGCTCTACCGCGACCAGCCACTGTGGACCACCGAGGCGTTCAGTCCACTTGCGACTCCTCAGATGGTGGCGCCGGGCGACCACCTCCTGATCGAGACCGGAGACGAGTGGCGCGGTTCCAACGTGGTACGCACCGGCTGACCTGCGCGCTACTCCCAGCCGATGTAGTCCTCCAGGAACGCGGCGGCGTATGCCGGCGACGCGAGCAGCCGCCGCAGCCGGGCCATCTGCACCCGGTGCAGGAACGGCACGGCCGGCGTCCCCAGGCCGGGAGTGTTGACCAGGTCCATCATCCAGTGCACGAACTCCTGAATCCGCCAGATCTGCGGGAGCCGCCGGTCGGAGTACCCGTCCAGCCGCGACCCGCTGCCGTCCCGGAACCGCTCGATGAGACCGAGCGCGAGCTCCTCGGCGTCGGCCAGCGCGACGTTGAACCCCTTGCCACCGACCGGCGGAACGACGTGGGCCGCGTCGCCGGCCAGGAAGAGCGAGCCGTACCGCATCGGCGCGCAGACCAGGCTGCGCATGCGGACCATGCTGGTGGCCAGGACCGGTCCCTCGTGCAGCACCCACGGCTCGTCGACCGCCAGGCGGATCCGCGCCTCCTTCCAGATCCGCTCGTCGGGCCAGTCCGCCGTGCTGTCGTCGCGCGAGCACTGCAGGTAGAACCGGCTGATCTCCGGGGTACGGCGGACGTGCACGCACGAGCCGGACTCGTGGATCGAGTTGATCACGCAGTCGCTCGACGGAGGCGCCTGCGCCACCACCGCCAGCCAGGCGTACTCGTAGTGGTGCTCGTAACTGGTCAGCTCCGCCGGGGGGATCGCGCGGCGGGCGACGCCGTACTCCCCGTCACAGCCCACGACCACGTCGCAGCCGATGGTCTCCGGGGCACGCCCGTCGGCGTACTCGACGTGGATCTGCGGCTCCGCCCCGCGGACGCCGGTGATGGCCACGGCGGAGGCCTCGAACCTCAGGTCGCCGCCGGCGGCGAGGAACACCTCGTTGAGGTCGCGCACGAGGAACTGCTGCGGGTAGATGTAATGGGTCCGGCCGCCGGACACCGGGTTGTACGCGATCGGGTAGCGCCGGCCGGCCATCCGGAACTCGATGCGGTCCTCCACCACACCAGCGCTGAGCAGCCCGTCGGCCAGGTCGTGCCGGCGGAGCAGCTGCACCACGCGGTGCTCCACGGTCCCGCCGCGGGCGCGCTGCTCGGCGTAGGCGCGGTCGCGCCGCTCGAGGACGACGCAGTCCACCCCGGCGCGCTGCAGCAGGACCGCCACCAGCATGCCCGCCGGCCCGGCCCCGACGATGCCGACCCGGGTCCGGCCGGTCATGTACCGCCACCCCGGTTCCATACCTCGTCGTCGGTGAGGGAGAACAGCCTCCGGCGCATGATGAGGCGCAGCGCGGCGACCCCGGACTGGGTGGTCCGCCCGCCGGACGCGGCCGCCATGCGGAGGCTGGGCAGGACGTCGCCGCCGAACCGTGCGCAGACGTACTGGTGCGCCTCGTACGCGGAGACCGTCGCGTCGACGAAATCCTCGAACGCCTCGCGGATCGGGCCGTCCCGGTTCGGGCGGCCGGAAGACCGCAGCCGCCCGAACAGGCCGACCAGGAACGCGTGGTCGCGGGTCTGCAGGCCGCTGAACCCGGCCTGGACCGCGGGCGGCGCCATCGCCGGGCGGATCCGGTCCTGGTAGTCGACCGGGCCGAAGTCCCCGCAGAACTTGATGGCCACCGCCGAGCTGCGCATGAACGCGCTGGCCACTCCCATGGCGACCGACGCGTCCCACTCGTCGCCGCCGTCCGCCGCGGCAGCGTAGCAGTTCAGGCCGACGATGGCACCCTGCACGATCGCGAAGAACAGCTGGTGGCCGACGAGCCAGCGCCGCTCCGGGTCGTAACCGTCGGACAGGTGCACCGGCACGGACCGTACCTGCACCGGCTCGGGCTCCTTCGCCGGTTGGCCCGCAGCGTATTGCAGAATCGCGTTCAGGCCGAGAAACAATCGCTGCCACTCGCGGTCGTCGAGCGTTGTCACACCCATCGTGACGGCGTCCTCATATACCGAGGAGTGGGCCAGCACAAGGCTTCGAAGGAACGTTTCGATCGGCCGATCGGCCACTCGTGTCACCTGGAAGTACCTATCGTGCTCCGCGAAGTCCGCGTCCCGCGGATCGGCGGGTACGCCCGGTGCACCGGCGTGACCGGACTCGCCACCGGAGGTGGGAGCCGCGTCGAAAAGCACCTGTGCGGCGCCCGAATAACCGGAGGAAAATTTGCTGACCGCTTCTTCGATCTGCAATCTTGTGGTGGGCAGGAACGCCGGGTACGGCAGGCGCAAGTCGTTTCTGCACACGGGACATCGCCCTTCTGTCAGCCTCACCGTGACACGCGGCCGCATACCGCGTGGTCATGACAGGGTTTGTGCGAAGTCGATCAATGGTGCGGAAAGAAATGGCGGCACCGGCCACAGTCACCGCCTCGGGCCCGCATCCCGCGGGCCCCCGGCAGGTTCTCACGCCGGTTCACCGATGTCAATTACGACCAATTTCTGGAGCGCTTCAAGTGTGGCCGGTGTCCACACGGGGCAGAAGCGGTCGCGCGGAACCGGTAGAAATAGAGCATGCCAACTGCCGACCAAATGAGCGAAGCGGCCCGCGTCCTGCTGTCGCGTCTCGATGACAAGACCACCGAGCTGGCGGCCCGCCCATTCGACGACAGCACGCTGCGACGGTTGGAGTACCAGCCGCAGCCCCGCCCCGGCGTGTCCCTCGCCGACCTCGACGTCGACGCGCGGAAGGCCGTGCACCACCTGCTCGCCACCGGTATGAGCCTGCACGCCTACTCACAGGCGATGATCCTGATGGCGATGGAGGAGGTCCAGGACCGGCACGAGAACTGGCGCAAGAGCCGGCACAGCAACGACTACTGGATCGTCGTGTACGGCCACCCGGGCGACGACGCCTGGGCCTGGCGGCTCGAGGGCCATCACCTCTCGGTGCAGATGACGGTCCTGGACGGGGTGGTCCACCCGGCGCCGATCTTCTTCGGCGCCAACCCGCTCGCCGTGCGGTACCGTGGCCGGCCGGTGATCCGGCCGCTGGGCGTGGAGGAGGATCTCGGCCGGGCCGTGCTGGCGGAGGCGACGCCGGCCGCGCGGGCGGACGCGGTCGTCGCGGACACCGCGCCCGACGACATCCACAGCAGCACCCGGGTCCACATCGACGGCCAGTTCGAACCGCTCGGGGTACGCGGCGACCGGCTCGGCCCGAACGCCCGGGCGGCGCTCGCCGATCTGGTCACGTTCTACCTCGCCCGGCTGCCCGACGACCTGGCCGCGCGGGAGGTCGCTCGGCTCGACCCGGACACGCTGCACTTCGCCTGGGCCGGCCCGACCGAGCCCGGGGCCCGTCACTACTACCGGGTGCAGGGCCCCGACCTCCTCATCGAGTTCGACACGCCCGTCAACGAACCGAACCACGCGCACACCGTGCTGCGCCGGCCGCGGTCGGACTTCGGTGGCGATGTCCTCGCCGCGCACCGCGCGGAATCCCACGTCGGGTAGGGGCAGGCGGTGCAGATCGATATCCACGCCCATTGCTGGCCGGACGCCTACCTGGATCTGCTGGCCAGCAACGGCAGCGGGTACACCGAACCCGCCCGCGCGATGCGGGCCGGCGACGACGACGCGGCGGTCTCCGCCCGGCTCACCGCGATGGACCGGGCCGGCCTGGATCTCCAGGTCGTCTCGGTGCTGTCGCAGGCGCCGTACCACCCGGACGTGGACCGAGCCACGATCGCGGCACGGCTGGCCAACGATCACCTGGTGCGCCTCGTCCGGGCCCATCCCGATCGGCTCGGTGCGTTCGGTGTGCTGCCGCTGCCTCACCTGGACGCGGCCGTCACCGAGGCGGCCCGCGTGCTCGACGACGGTCTGGCCGGCGTCGCGGTCACCGGTACGATCCTCGGCCGTACGCTCGCCGATCCGGAGTTCCTGCCGCTGCTGGCCGAGCTCGACCAGCGCGGCGCCGTCCTGTTCGTCCACCCCACCGGAGCCGGCTGCGGCCCACACGTCGACGACCACGGCCTGGGCTGGGTCATCGGCGCCCCGCTCGAGGACACCATCACCGCCGTGCACCTGGTCCGGGCCGGCATACCCGCGCGCTTCCGCAACCTGCAGGTCATCGTGTGCCACCTCGGCGGAGCACTGCCGGCGCTGCTCAACCGCATCGACGACAAGCTCGGCCCTGCGCAGGACGGCACGCTGCCCAGCGACCAGTTCCGGCGGCTCTGGTACGACACGGTCGACCACGGGTCGGTCCCGGCGCTGAGCTGCGCCGTCCAGACGCTCGGCGCCGGCCGGCTGCTGCTCGGCACCGACTATCCGTTCACCACGGGCACCGCCCTCGACCGGTGCGTCAGCCACATCCGCCGCGCCGAGCTGGCCGACACCGAGACCGCGCGGATCACCGGCGGCAATGCGCTCGGGCTCCTCCGCGGAACTCGGCTACCCATACCGCAGGCGATCAGGGACTGAGCTGCTCCAGCACGGCACGCATGTCATCGGCACCCGAGAGGCCGTGTTCGCGGTACAGGGTCAGCGCCTGCTCGTAGTGCGAGCGGGCGCGCGGGAGACCGCCCAGCGCGCGGTGGGCGTGGCCGAGGCCGGCGTGCGCGCGGGCGTGCTGGTCGCGCTCGCCGATGCCGGCCGCGATGTCGAGGGCGGCCGTGTGCCAGGTGATCGCCTCGGCCGGCTTGCCCGCGGCGCAGGCGGCTTCGCCGAGGCCGTTGAGCGCCCAGGTCTGGCCGGACAGGTCGCCGTTGGCGCGGAACAGCGCGAGGGCATCCGTATGGCACTCGGTAGCGCGGTCCAGTTCGCCGAGGCTGGTGTGGACGACCCCGAGGCCGTCCAGCGCGCGGGCCTCGCCCTGCGGGTCTCCGGCCTGCCGGAAGAGCGCCAGCGCCTGCCGGCAGTGCTCGGCCGCCGGCGCCAGCCGACCCAACCGCCACTCGGCCGCGCTCAGGAGGATCAGCGCCAGGCCCTCGTCGGTACGGTTGCCGGACGCCCGGATCAGCTCCAGAGCCAGCTCGTGGTGTTCGGCGCCCAGCTCGTACCGGCCGAGCAGCTGTTCGACCACGCCGAGGCCGTTGAGGGCCCTGGCTTCCCCGGTACGGTCACCGACCTGCCGGTACAGGGCGAGCGCCTGCTCGTGGCGGTCCGCGGCCGACTCGTTGTCGCCCAGCCGCAGCTCGATGGCGGCGAGGTTGTTCAGCGCCCGTGCCTCCCCGGTCCGGTCACGGGATCGCTGGTAGATCGCCAGGGCCGCCTCGTACTGGTCGCGGGCCTGCACGTAGCGGCTCAGGTGGAAGTTGGCGGCGCCGAGACCGAGGAGAGCCCGGGCGCGCCCGGCTTCGTCGCCCGACTGCCCCGCGGCGTCGGCGGCGGCCCCGTGGACGATCAGCGCATCGTGGCTGTGACCACCGACGAGGTACCGGTACAGGATGGCGGACAGGTCGATGGCGTGCGCCGGCCAGCCGTGCCGGGCGGCGAACGTGGCGACGGCGACCAGACAGGTCCGCTCGGTGTCCAGCCACCGGTGGGCGTTGTCCGGATCGGCCACGGCCGGCGTGGGCGTGCCCGGCGGTGGGACGCGGGGGCGGCGCTCGGCTTCGGCGGGGTAGAGCGGGTCCATGGCGTCCGCCGCGGTGGCGAGGTAGTAGTCGAGCAGCCGGCCGACCGCGCGCCGGCGGTCCATCTTGGATTCCTCCATTGTGGACAGCCGGACGGCGTACGCACGCAGCAGGTCGTGCATGCCGTAGCGACCGTCGCCGGCGGGATGGACCAGATGCGCGCGGGCGAGCAGGTCCAGGCCGCGGGCCGCCTGGGCATGGGTGAGGTCGGCCAGGGCCGCGACCGCGTAGGCGTCGAAGTCCGGGCCGGGATGCAGGCCGAGCACCCGGAAGATCCGGGCATCGGCGGACGGTAGGTGCCGTACGGACCACGAGAACACCGTGGTCACGGCCCCGCGCGGGTCGCCGCCGGCGTCGAGCAGATCCAGCCGCCGCTGCTGGTCACCCAGCTCCGATACCAGCTCGGCAAGGAGCGCCGCCGGGCGCGAGGCCACCAATTCGGCGGCGACCCGCAGGGCGAGCGGAAGCCGGGCACACTGTTCGGCCAGCGCCACGGCGGCCTCCGGCTCCGCATCGACGCGAGTCCCGATCAGCGCACGCAACAGCGCGATCGCCTCGTCCAACGGCAGCAGATCGAGGTCGATGCGGCGGGCGCCGTGGACGGCGACCAGGCCGGCCAGGCGGTCCCGGCTGGTCACCACGACCGCACAGGAACCCGTACCGGGCAGCAGCGGGCGGACCTGCTCGGCGGTCGCCGCGTTGTCCAGCACGACCAGCATCCGCCGTCCGGCCACCTCCGTGCGGTACCGGGCTGCCCGCTCCTCGAGGTCCACCGGAATGTCCCGCCCGGGAACCCCGAGCGCGCCGAGCAACCGGACCAGCGCGGCGCCGGGAGGTACGGGCTGCTCCGGGTCGTACCCGCGCAGGTTCACGTAGAGCTGCCCGTCGGGGAACCGGCCGGCGACCCGGTGTCCCCAGTGGACAGCCAGCGCGGTCTTACCCACGCCGGCCGTGCCGTCGATCGCCGATATCACCACCGGACCAGGTGAGCTACCATCGCCGGCCGCCAGCGTCTCGTCCAGCAGCCCGAGCGCCCGGACCCGGCCCACGAAGCCCGTCACCGCCGCGGGAAGCTGCGCCGGGACCGGCCCGGCCGGACGGGGTACCCCCGTGCCGACCCGATCCGGCCCGCCGATCACCGCGAGCAACGTCTCCCGATCGTGGTCGACCAGCGCGAGCGCGTCGGCGAGCCGGCGCACCGAACCGGTGCGGGGACGGCGGATCCGTCCCGCCTCGATCCCGCGGACGGTCCCGACGCTGAGTCCGGCCCTCTCGGCCAGCTCCTCCTGGCTGAGCAGAGCCCGACTCCGCCACGCGCGGACCAGGGCCGCGAGCGACATCTCCACCTCGCCCACCGGTCGCGCCTCCCCCTTCGGCCGAACGGATTCTACGCCGAGGGTCGATACACCCTGCTCGACACAGTGAACGGCCAGGCGTAGCCGCCGGGGTCGGGCCGCCCACCGGCCTGTCCACTGGTCCCGGTACCGGCGGGCTCTTGACGAGTTACGTAATTACGTACTCTATGGGAGTGGCCGACGACCGCCTGACCGAGCTCGAACGCCGGGTCGCCGCGATCGAGGAGGTTCTCGCCCAGCCCGGCGGGGCCACCGCGCGCGGCCGGGTGGCGCACACAACCGGCACCGGGCCGCACCGTGCCGTGGACGCCGACACGTTCTGGGCGCTCGAGGGGCTGGCGGCTCGCATGCCCGGCGCCGGCGCGGTGATGATCGTCGGTCAGGTAACTCTGCCCGACGGTCGGGCGGCCCGGTGGCAGGAGGGTGCGGCGACCACGGACCTGCTCGACGACGAGTGGGACCGAACCGCGGAGTCGTTGGCGGCCCTCGCCCATCCGGTGCGCCTGCGACTGGTCCGCGAGGTGCTCCGGGCCCCGACGACCGCTCGGGATCTGTCCGGACTGGACGGCATGGGGACCAGCGGGCAGGTCTACCACCACCTGCGGCACCTGGTCGCCGCCGGCTGGCTGCGCGCCCGGGGTGGTGGCCGGTTCGAGGTACCCGTTGAACGCGTCGTACCGCTCATGACAACCGTGCTCGGAGGACGTCGATGAAACGTGCCGTCGCACACCTGCAGACCCTGTGGACCCAGCTGTTCGTACTGTCCATTGTGGTGTTCATCATCGCCGACGTGCCTTGGTTCATCGGGATCGGCGTGCCGATCGCGCTGCTGGCGCTCAGCTTCGTCCGCGCGCCCAAGGGCCCGGCACGCGAGCCGGTAGAGGTCGACGCCCCGGTGCGCGGCCGCTGGGTGGCGGTCAACAGCCCGGCGACCAGGGTGCCCAGCCACGGTGTCCGAGTCTACGGCCAGACGTACGCCATCGACATCCTGCGGCCCAGCCCGCAAGGCCGGCCGCGTACGCCCGGGTGGAGTCTGCGGACCCGCCGGGCCGACGGCTTTCCCTCCTACGGCGAGCCGGTGCACGCCGCCGCGGCAGGGCGCGTGGTAACCGCCCACGCTCGCCGGCGCGACCACCGGGACCGGGGAAGCTGGCCCGCGCTGATCTATCTGTTCACTGTGGAGAGTTTCGTCCGCCAGCTCGGTGGCGAGCGCACCATGCTCGGCAACCACGTGATCGTCGACCACGGTGCCGGCGTGTTCTCCGCCTACGCCCACATGCGGCGCGGATCGGTCCGGGTACGCCCGGGCGAGCGGGTCGCCGCCGGACAGCAGCTGGGTGAGGTGGGTAACTCCGGCAACTCGAGCGAACCGCACCTCCACTTCCAGCTGATGGACGACCGCCACCTCAGCGCCGCCGCCGGGGTCCCGTTCCGCTGGCGTGGCGTGGACATCCGGCCGGGTGATACGGATCCCGCGTACGCCGCGGGCCCGGTGAGCGAGACCGTCGTGGAAGGACTGCCGGCCAACGGGCAGGTATTCACCGCCGCTCCCGCGTCGCAGACTGCCGCCACCGCAGAGAGCGATTCGACGCCCACACCATGATCCAGGCTCCGGCGCCGACTCCGCCGGCCGGCTGCCGATGTGTCCCGCGCTCCCCCAGGTCAGTGCGCCGGGTTGAGGTAGGGGTCGGCGGCGATGGCGCGGAACGCGTCCGAGCTGGCCGTGGTGGAGTCCCAGCGACGCTGGCAGAACTGGGGTGGCTGCTTGTGGAACCACATCACAGCCTTGATGGCAGGGTGGTCGGTGCGCAGGTCGTCGAGCATGGCGTGGATCCACCGCGGCTTGGACTCACCGGCGAGCTGCCCCTCGTTCGTGCCCGTCTCGGCGATCATCAACGGTTTGGTCGGGTGGTTGGCCTGCGCCCACTCGTAGACGTTGTCGACCTGCTCGCCGAACTGCTTCCAGGTACCGGCCTGGCAGTACTTCCAGTTGTACGGATCCCAGGCGATCCAGTCGACGTAGCCGTCGCCCGGATAGTACGCGTTCAGGTCGGCGACGTCGCCGGGGGTGCTGTGGCCCAGGTAGTTGACGTACCACACGATCAGGCCGGCCTGGGCGCCCATCCGGGCGACCATGCGGTCGCGCACGTGCCGGAACATCGCCACGAAGCTGGCCGCCGGGCAGTCCCCCTCGGGCTCGTGGTGGACGGCCAGGAACAGCCTGATCCCGGTGGCTCGGATGTGGTCGGCGAGCGCGTCGATGTCGGCGTCGCGCGCGCCGCCGGCGACGGTCTGGCATGACCCGCCCGGGTAGTTGTCCGGCTTCCACGAGTACGTCAGGATCCGGCCCTGGCTCGCCCAGGTCTGCTCGTGCGCGGTGGGGAACCGCAGCGCCGGGTTCGGCTTGTAGAGCCGTACCAGGTCGAACCGGCGCCCGAGCAGCGCCTCCTGCGTGGCGAGGCTGATCTCGGCGGCGCTGTCGTCGGTGGAACCGAGCCACGCACCGCACGCCGGTACCAGCTTGGCATCCGGCCCGGCGGCACAGCCCGGCTGGTAGGTGACCACCAGCCGTGGTCCGGGCTGGCCGGCGGTGTTCTCCTTCGGGTAGAAGTTCAGCCCGGACGCGTATGAGCCCGGCGGCGAGTTCAGCGAGAACTCGTAGTCGCCGTTGCCGGTCACCGTGCCGGCCGGGAGCGTCCACGTGGTGTCCTGCCCGAACGTGTGGGTCGCCTGCGTGTCGAGCGTGCCGGAACCGAGTGGCGGCCGGTTGTTCCACGTGATCGTGGCCTCGCTCCACGCGATCCGCTGCACCGGCGACAGGTTGACCGGCTTGCCGGTACCGGCGCCGCCCTTGACCCGGACCAGCACCCGGGCCGCGGTGACCGTGTCGCCGGGCTTCAGTCCGCTGACCGTGAAGCGCAGCCGGCACTGGCGGCGTTCACCCAGGTCGTCGTTGACCCGGCAGTCCTGCGGATGCGTGGTGCCGTGGGCCTGCGTCGGTGCGGCCTCGTCGACGAACGCGTCAGCGACCGCGACACCCGTCAGCGTGTCGGCAGCCGCCGCGGTCAGCGTGTCGGCAGCCGCCGCCGTCGCGGGCCCGGCCACCGCCACCGAGCGGGCGGCCGGCGCCGGCAGGGCCACGGCCAACAGCCCGGCTGCAACCAGCACGCTCATCGTCACCGCACGCCCGCGCATCGCCCGCCTCCAACGTCTGGGTCCCGCTGGACATCGTGGGCCGTCGGTATTGAATATTTGTTGAACGCCTCGGTGTGGGATCGATGAGCAGGTAGCGCCACCGGTTCGTCGGTTCCGTCCTCTACAGTGGACGGCGAACCTCGGCCCAGCACTCCAGGAGGTCCCACCCGGGCGTCGACGGCGCGGGGGCCGCGGATGCCGGTTGATGAGACATTGACGACAGCGGCGATAATCGCCAGGTAGGGCCGTACCACCGCACGGAGGGGGAAGGTGGAGTTCCGGCTACTGGGCGGAGTCACGCTGCACGCCCACGGCGACGATATCGACGTCGGCACCCGGAAGCAGCGCACCGTCCTGGCCGCGCTGCTCCTCGCCGACGGGCGGCTGGTCACCACCGACAGGCTCGCGTACGCGGTATGGGGCGACCAGCCACCCACCGAATACCGGGCCAACCTGGCCACCTACGTGTCCCGGCTGCGCCGTCTCCTCACCCGGCACGGTGCCGAGGCCTGCATCGAACACCGCACGGGCGGGTACGCGTTGACCGTCGACCCGGCCGCCATCGACATCACCTGCTTCCGGGCCAGCGCGGCCCGCGCCCGACGGGCCGCCTCCGCGGGCGACGACCAACGCGCCGCCGAGGAGTTCACCTGCGCGCTTTCCCACTGGCGGGGTGAACCACTGGCCGGGCTCGCCGGCGATTGGGCGTTCGCACAGGCCGCGGACCTGCTACGCGAGCAGTGCGACGTCCACGCCGACCACATCGACACACTCCTACGGCTCGGCCGCGGCAACGAGACCCTCGACCTGCTGCACCGGCTGACATCCGCGCACCCGCTCGACGAGCGCTTCGCTGCCCAGCTGATGAAAGCCCTGCACCAGGTCGGCCGCACCGCGCAGGCGCTGAGCCTGTACGAGGCGATGCGCCGCCGGCTCGCCCGCGAACTCGGCACCGATCCGTCCCGCCGGCTCCAGCAGGTCCACGTGCAGATTCTGCGGTCCGACCCGGCGGTCGCGGGGGTCGAACCCGGGCCGCTGACCCCCGCGCAACTGCCGGCCGACGTACCGGCCTTCACCGGACGTACCGAACACCTGGTCACCCTGGACCAGTTGCTCGAGCCGAGCAGCGACACCACCGCGGTCGTGATCTCGGCGATCGCCGGCACCGCCGGCGTCGGCAAGACCGCGCTCGCGGTGCACTGGGCCCACCTGGTTCGTGACCACTTCGACGACGGGCAACTGTACGTCAACCTGCGCGGTTTCGACCCTGAAGGCACGGCGGTCCCGGCCGCGGAGGCGATCCGCGGCTTCCTCGACGCGTTCGCCGTCCCGCCACAGCGGATACCGGCCGGTCTCGACGCGCAGGCGGCCCTGTACCGCACGGTCATGGCGACCAAGCGGATCCTCGTGGTGCTCGACAACGCCCGAGACGCTGATCAGATACGTCCGCTGCTGCCCGGCTCGCCAGGCTGCCTGGTCGTGGTCACGAGCCGAAACCAGCTCTCCAGCCTCGTCGCCGTGGAGGGTGCCCGTCCGATCACCCTGGACCTGCTGAGCCCGGCGGAGGCCCTACAACTACTGGCCCGCCGCATCGGCGATGGCCGCGTGGACGCCGAGCCGGATGCGGCGCGCGAGATAGTCACCCGGTGCGCGCGGTTGCCGCTGGCGCTCGCCATCGTCGCGGCACACGCCTCGACCCGCCCGGTCCTGGCCCTGTCGACACTGGCCAGGCAGCTCACCGACGCCCGACGGCTCGACCTACTGACCGCCGGCGATCCCGTCAGCGACGTACGGGCAGTGCTGTCCTGGTCGTACCGCACGCTCACCGCCCCGGCGGCGCGGCTGTTCCGGCTGCTCGGCCGGCACCCCGGCCCGGACATCACCGCGCCCGCCGCGGCCAGCCTCGCCGGGATCGGCCCGGACCAGATGCCGCCGCTGCTCGCCGAACTGGCCGCAACCTCGCTCGTCACCGAACGCGCCCCCGGCCGCTACGCACTACATGACCTGCTCCGGGCCTACGCCATCGAGATCGCTGATGCTCAGGGCACCGATGCCGAACGCGAGCCGGCAACACACCGGCTGCTCGACCACTACCTGCACACCGCCCACCGCGGCGCATTGGCGATCAATCCCCACCGCACGCCCATCGCGTTGGGCCCACCCCGGCCCGGCGTGACTCCCGAGACCTTGACCGCCTACGACATCGCCCTGGCGTGGTTCAGCGCCGAACATGCCGTCCTGCTCGCCACGATCAACCATGCCGCCACCGACAGCCGGTGGGACTTGCACACCTGGCAGCTGGGCTGGGCCGTCGCCGACTCCCTCGACCGGTGCGGACGTTGGCACGACAAGATCGCCGTACAACACACCGCGCTCGCCGCCGCCGACCGCCTCGGCGACCGTGCGGCGCAGCGCCGGATCCACCAGAGCCTCGCCCGCGGATACACCAAGATGAACCAGTTCGAGAAGGCCCACACGCACTGCCAGGCCACCATCGCCCTCGCCGTCGAGCTGGACGACACGGAAGGTCAGGCCCACGCCCATCTCGACCTGGCCTGGCTGTACGCCCGCCAGAATCGCAACACCGAGGGACTGGAACACAGCCGCCTGGCATGTCACCTGTTCACCGCAGAAGCGCACCGCGCGGGCCAGGCCAACGCCCTCAACGCCATCGGCTGCTTCCTCGCCCGGCTCGGCGACCATCAACAAGCCATCGCTCACTGCCAGCAAAGCCTCGAACTGCACCAGCAGCTACGCGACCCGCTGAGCCAGGCCGGCGCTCTGGACAGCCTCGGCTACGCCTACCACCACCTCGGCAACTACGACAAGGCCGTCGCCTGCTACCAGGACGCCATCGCGCTGATCCGCGAACTCGGTGAACGCTACTACGAAGGTGACACGCTCACCCGGCTCGGCGACACCCATCAGGCCGCCGGCAACCGCGACGCCGCCCGCGTCACATGGCAGCAGGCACTGGCGATCCTCGACGAGCTGGACCACCCCGATGCCGACGACGTACGCAACAGGCTGGCGCCGAGCCGCCACCCGTCAGACTCAGGCGATTCCTCACCACCGGCTTAGCTGGGGGTGGATCCGGTGCGGACGGCAGCGGCAGACGGGTGGGTGGCGGGCTCAACGGCGCCAGAGCGTGACCGCCCGGTCGCTGAGGGTGCCGCGGTGCGCCGTATCACACCGCCACAACGTCACAATGCCCGGCCGGTACCCCGTCCGCAGGGGTGAGACCTGCAGAAAGGGACCGAATCATGAGAGTGCTGCTCGCCGGCGCCTCGGGCGCCATCGGTACACCGCTCACCCGACAGCTCGTCGCCGCCGGTCACGAGGTCGTCGGCGTCACCCGCAGCCGGGCCAACGCCGAGCGGCTGCGCACCGCCGGCGCCCGAGCCGTGGTGGCCGACGTGATGGACCGCGAGAACCTGCTCGCGGCCGTGCGCGACGTGCGGGCCGACGCGGTGATGCACCAGTTGACCGCGCTGAGCACGAAGGTACGGCAGGCGATGGAGGGCACGAACGCCCTGCGTACCACCGGAACCGCAAACCTCCTCGCGGCCGCCCGCGCCGTCGGCGCCCACCGCTTCCTCACCCAGTCGATCGTGCTCGGATACGGCTACCGGGACCACGGACCGCATATGATCACCGAGGACAACCCGTTCGCCGAACCGGAGCCCGGCCCGTTCGGATCCGCGATCGCGGCCTTGCGATCCAACGAGGAGCAGGTGTTCTCGGCCGCCGAGATCGAGGGCATCGCGCTGCGCTACGGTGGTTTCTACGGCCAGGACGGCTTCACCCGGATGATCGTGAACCTGGTAGGCAAGCGCCGGCTCCCGGTGCCCTCGTCCGGCGGCGGGTTCGTCACCTTCATCTACCTGGAGGACGCCGCCGCGGCGACCGTGGCCGCGCTGGAGAAGGGCCGCGCCGGACAGGCGTACAACATCGTCGACGACGAGCCGGTGCGCTGGGCCGACTTCCTGGACGCCCTCGCGGCCGAACTCGGCGTGCGCCGACCATGGCGGGTGCCCGCCTGGATGCTGCGGCCCATCCCGTACCTGCACACGATCATGACCACCTCGATGCGCGTCTCCAACGCGAAAGCCAAGCGCGAGCTGGGCTGGGCTCCGGCGGTCTCCACCTACCGCCAGGGCGTACCCCTGGTGGCGAAGGCGAGCCGCTGAGTCGCCGCTGTCGAGGCGGACGCCAGCGGGGAGTCCCGGCGACCGACGAACGGCTCTGACCACAGTGGACAGTTAGGCCTCCGGCCCTGATCCCGTCCCGGTCGACCGTCAAGGCAGCACGACGGAAGCTTCCTGGTAGGACGATATGGCTCAATGCTCGGCTGCAGCGCGAGTTGAGTGTGCTGCGACGAGGAGTGCCAGGCAGGACTCCATGTTCTGTATTCGTGCGTCATGGCGGGAGGCAACCCATGGTGGGGCAACCTGATCAATCGGCTCCGGTGCCGGACCCGACCGAGCTCGTCACCGATTCGGTGATCTCCCGGCCGCTTCAGGAGCTGATGGAGTCGTCGAAGGGCGAGCCGATCGGGGTGGTCATCGAACTGCGGGTGGCGCATCCGGGGGGCATCGTCGGCGCACGCGAGCGGTTGACGGTACTGATCGAACGACTGACCGGCTCGGCGAAGGCGGCACGAGTCATCGGCTCGTACATCAGCGTGCGATTGACGACGAGGCAGATCCGCGCCCTGGTCCGGGCGGACGCCGCGGACGAGCGGAGGGAGGAGGCGATCGAGCCGACGGATCCGGTGCCCGCCGATGCGGCCGGCTCGGCGCCCCGCTGGTCGATCCACCGCATCTGGCCGGACTTCACGGTCAACGCGCTGATTCACCGATCCATCGTGACCACCAAGTGCGTGGCGGCGCACCGCGCCTTCAACGCGCTGGGCCAGGACATCGTGTGGGCCGTGCTCGACTCGGGAATCGATGCCACGCACCCGCACTTCGCGATGCACGGCAATCTGGATCTCCCCGCGCCGCTGGCGCACCGGTCGTTCGTCGACACCGACGACAAGGACGCGACGAAGGACCAGGCCGGGCACGGCACCCACGTCGCGGGCATCCTCGCCGGCGAACAGGTCACCGGTGCGGACCGACCGTTGGTCGCGGCGACGTGGTACCAGACCGAGCACGGCGGCACCAAATGCGAGCCACTGCGACTGACGGCGATATGCGGCATGGCACCGCGCTGCAAGCTGCTGTCGGGCAAGATTCTGCGGCCGGACGGGTCGGGCGACCTCTCTGCGGTGCTCGCGGCACTGCAGTACATCCAGGAGCTCAACGACTACGGTCGAGAGCTCCTGGTCCACGGGGTGAACCTGTCGGTCGGTTACCCGTTCGACCCCAGCTGGTTCGCCACCGGGCTGAGTCCGGTGTGCCGGGAGGTGGACCGGCTGGTGCAGTCCGGGGTGGTCGTTGTGGTGGCGGCGGGCAACACCGGCTTCGGCTATGCCGTCAACGGGGACGGCAAACGCATGCGGATGCCCTTCGACCTGACCATCAACGATCCCGGCAACGCGGAGCACGCGATCACGGTCGGGTCCACCTCGTCTCGCCCGCACGCGTCCGGCGTGTCGTACTTCTCCTCCAAGGGGCCGACCGGGGATGGTCGGCTCAAACCGGATCTGGTGGCCCCCGGCGAGCGGGTGGTCAGCGCGGGTACGGGCACGTTGTTGGAGCGGGCGAAGGTTGCCGAACGCGACGTGACCTACGTGGAGAGTTCCGGTACGTCGATGGCCGCGCCGCACGTGTCCGGGGTGGCCGCCGGGTTCATGTCGGTGCACCGCGAGTTCATTGGCCGGCCGGATCGGGTCAAGCAGGCGTTGCTCGACTCCTCCACGGATCTCGGTCGGGCGCGGGAGTTTCAGGGTCGGGGTCTTGTCGATGCCATGCGGGCCATCCAGACGGTTTAGGACGGCAAGCCATGCGGTTCCCGTACGTCGAGGTGGAGTTCGAGACGACAGGCGTCATCCACGACCCGGGGCAGGCGGCCAGGGTCGTGGATCTCGTCCGGTCCGCCGGCGCCACTGACGTGCTGTTGCTGGCTCATGGCTGGAACAACGACATCACCGCGGCGCGTCGGCTCTACGAACGGCTCGCCGGCGGGTTGGACGAGCTGTGGTCGACCGCATCGGTAGGGCCGGGACGGTCCCTCGCCGTGGTGGGTCTGCTGTGGCCGGCCGTCTGTTGGGCGGACGGGGAGGAGGTCGCGGGCGGAGGTGTCGCGCTGGCCGACGAGGCGGCGGCGCTGGCCGCCGCGATCCAGCAGCGGATCGAGGATGGTGCGGCGGCCGCCCGGCTGGTCGAGCTGGCGGCTCTGCTGGAGACATCCGCCGGGGCGCGGCAGGAGTTCCTCGACACGCTGCGCGGTCAACTGCCCCGTCGGGCGGCGGAGGTCGACGACGAGGACCCCCCGCCGCGCATGTTCGTGGAGGGCGAGTCCGAGCGGGTGTACGACCAGGCCGGCGGGCCCGACCTGGAGCTGGATCTGGGCGGCGCTGATGACGCGACCGGCGGTGCCGCCGGCCTCGGCGTCGGGTCGGGCGGTGTCCTGCGCAGGGCGCGTAACCTGCTCAACCTGACGACGTACTACACGATGAAGGACCGGGCCGGCAGAGTCGGGGCGACCGGAGTCGGTGATCTCCTGGTCACGCTCGCGGCCGGCGCACCGCAGGTACGACTTCATCTGGCCGGGCACTCCTTCGGCGCCCGGGTGGTCGCGGCGGCCGCGAACCGGCACCAGTCGGTGCACTCGGTCACGCTTCTGCAGGGCGCGTTCAGCCACCACGGTTTCGCGGACAACGTCGACGGGCGGGGCAGGCACGGGTCCTTTCGCGGTGTCCTCACCAGCGGCCGGCTGACCGGGCCGCTGGTGATCACGCATACGAGAAACGACCGCGCCGTGGGGCTGGCGTACGCGATCGCGTCCCGGCTGGCCGGACACGACTCGGCCGGGCTGGGCGACGCCAGCGACCCGTACGGCGGTATCGGCAGCAACGGCGCTCTGCGGACCCCGGAGGCCCGGTCCGCGGGCGAACTGCTCGATGTCGGTGGGCGGTACCTCTTCACACCCGGCCAGGTCTACAACCTCCGGGCGGACCAGTTCGTCGGCTCACACGGCGACGTCACTGGACGCCAGGTGGCGTACGCACTGCTCACCGCGATGACGACCTGAACGACCCCCGCCGGGCCGGCATGTCGAACCACTGTTCGCGTACCGCGCCGGCGAGCACGGTGGGCAGGGTCTTTCGTCTGGCGTTGGTCCAGCCGAGGTCGTTTCCGGCTCGGGCTCGGCCGTACTGCACATGCAGCTCGTACCTGTTCCGGTTGGGGTCTCGAGGGCCGATGACCAGGCACGTGTACCACCTGCGGTTGGCCGGCAGCGCCATCGCGTTGGCCACGGCGAGGCTGTTCGACACGACGATCCAGGCGCCCAGTTCGGACACCAGACGTTCCGCCGCCTGCTGTTCCCATCGGTAACGTTGAATCGGTTTGGAGAAGATCGGGACGAACAGGTGGGACACGCCGAAGGCCAGGAGCTCTCGTTCCCACCCCGTGGTCGAGTACATGTCCTGGCAGATGACGACCGCGAACCGGCCCAGGGACGACTCGCGGATGGCGACCGTCGAGCCGCAGGAGATGTCCTCCTCGTAACGGTCCGCCGGTGGGGCGTTCGGCAGTCGCCAGGTGTGCACCTGCTTGGCATCGAGGGTGAAGCGTTCGAGCTTGTCGTGGACGAGCAGGGTGTCGCCGGTCCAGCGGTCGATCAGTACGGCACGGTTGGTCGGCGGGCTGCCCCGGCCGACCGGTCCGCTGCCGAGCAGCAGCCAGCGCAGCGGCTTCTCCACCGCGGCCGTGTCGCGCGCGGCTACCCGCCAGCGCTCCAGTAGGTCGTTGGAGAGGCAACCCTCGGGCATGACACCGATCCGGGCCCGCGCGTTGTCCATCTTGTCGAGGATGCTGACCATGCGCTCGGCGATGGTGGTGCCGTGGTCACCGGCCGAGGTGTCCGCCGGCGCCAAGCGGTACGTCGCCGTGCCGTTGACCTTGTCGAACGACAGGCTCAGTTCGGTGAAGTCGGTCAGCAGGGGCGCGCAGGCGATCCTGACCTCCTGCTCCGGGTCGAAGTGGGGCTGGTACCGGCTCTCCATCAGCTGGTGATCCACCTTCGGTTCGATCTGTTCGATGGGTACCCGGTGGACGCAGAAGTACCCGGCCTTGTGGGCTTGTCCGCGTGGCTTGCCCGGATAGGTGCACCGCGGCAGCAGTGCACCCGCGACCACCTTCGGGTCGTTGAGCAGCCCGGTCTCCGCGTACCGGCGGGCCAGCCAGTCGAGCTGACCGCGCTCGTACGCGGGGTTGAACGGATTGACGTACCACAGCGCGTTGTCCAACCCCTGCAGGATCGCGAAGACGCCCCGAGCACCGAGTTCGGCCACGATGCGGCCCAGCCGCGTCAGGTTCGCCGAGCCCGTGCCGAGGATGTCCTGCTCGACCCGGGCCGCACGCCGGGCGAGATCCGGATCCCTCCGCCAGGCGTCCACCGTTCGATCGCCGAACAGATCTTCCGGGAGAGCATCGTAGAGCTGCATGAACAGGTGAGCCGGATCGGTTGAGAAGCCACTCAGATCGCTCAGCGGGAAGGTGATATCGGCACGCATCGCGGTTGCGCCTCGTCCACGGGGGTAAGGATCGGGCGTACCGTATGCTATCGCTTGGACACTCTCAGCAACACCGTCATATTTCACCGCTGACCGGGATGAACAACCACGACACCCGTTCGTGGCCCGCGTAAATGCCCCACACGGATCGATTTGCCACCACGGAGGCTCATTCGCTGTCAGATGGTCGTCACAATCCGCTACGCAATCACTTGACATTCACTTGGCACCACGGGACAGTAGGGAGGTCCTGTCGTCTCGGTCGAGGAGCCCTACGTGGACGCGACGACAAAGGGCAAGGGGCGGCTTGCCGAGATCCGACGCCTGACCGACGAGATGGATCGGGCAGCCACACTGTCCGAGGGACAGTTCAACGCGATCGGCATGCTGGTCACCGATGCCTCGCTGGCCGCAGACGCGTCGGCCCTGGAGGCGGCCCAGGACGGACTGCAATGGCTCATCCGGCGCTATCCGGGGCGGGACCCGCACACTACAGAAGAGGTCCGTGGCCGGCTGCTGGGCCTCATCGACACGACGCATTGGGCGCTGCGGCGCCTGCCCGCCGCCCTGCAACTCAGTCTCGACCCGGACGGCCTCGCGACGCGGTTCCTGCTCGCGGTGGCCGCGGATCCGGGTCTGTCCAATCAGGACGTCGCCGAGCACCTTGGTGTCGACGAGACCGAGGTCAGCAGGCTGGGCAGGCGGTTGTTGGCCGCGGGCGTGCTGTGGCGGCGCCGGGAGTGGCGGCGCAACGTCTGGGACGTGACCCCCCGCGGGCGACATTACCTGGAGACCTCCGGGCTCCGTGCTGCGGCGCGTGCGCCCGCGGCCGATGGGCTCCCGCCAGCCTCACCGGCCAGCATCTCCATGGCGTTCGCGGTCGGGGTGAAGATCCTCCCGGACCTGTTGGTCGGCGTCGTCACCGATGACGAGGCAGCGGTGCTCATCGAGCGGCAACACCGGATCTCCGGGCCACTCTCCGCCCGGGAGGCCCGGATGGAGCTCACCGGCTTCCTCCGCGATCTGATCGACGCCGTCCCCGAGTTGGCCGAGTACCCGCACCGCGTCGGCCTGGGCATCGAGATCGGCGGCCATGTCTCGCCCGACGGACGACGGGTGCTTCGCGCACCGAACTACCAGGGTCGCGCCACCTGGACCGGCTACCCGCTTGCCCGGCAGCTGGAGACCCACCTGGGGCTGCCGACGGTCATCGAGAACGACGCCAACGCCCTCGCCGAATTCGAGCACGCGTTCGGGGCACACGCCGGACTGGACTGTACGGCGACGCTCCTGCTGGACGACCGCATCGGCTGTGGTGTGTTCGTGGGCAAGCAGCTCGTCCGGGGCGCGGGCGGCTCAGCCGGCGAGATAGGACACATCGTCGTGGAGCCGGACGGCCAGACTTGCCGGTGCGGCAACCGCGGCTGCCTCGACACCGTCGCGGGCGCTCTCGCGATCGCCGAGGCGATCGACCGGCCCGACCACAAGGTGCCGGACCTATCCGCCGCGGCGGCGCTGGTCGCGGCTCGCGACGGGGTGGCCACCTGGGCAGTACGGCGCGCCGGTCACGCGCTCGGCGAAGCCCTGTCGTCCCTGCTGAACCTCGTAAATCCCAAGCAGATCGTCCTCTATGGACCGCCGGAGCTGACTGCCCGCAAGGTCCCGTCGGCAGACCTCTTCATGAGCAGCCTGAGGCAAGCCCTCAAGAGCCGCGCCTTCGCGAGCGCGAAGACCGGCTGCACGATTGTCTGTCGGCCCTATGAACCGGCCGCGGGAGCCCGGGCCGCCGCTGCGGTGGCGCTCGTCCGCCAGAAACCGGCAGATGCCGCAGCGCTCAGCTCCCACTCACGATGATCTCCCGAGCCAGTCGGCCGGTGCCGCCTCGTCGGTGCCGGCCGAGGCCCGAACGACGCCCTCGACCAGCCGGACAGACGGCTCTGACACCAGTGGCTGCCACGAGGTTGGTACCGATCTGGCGCCTGCCCTGCTGTGCAAGCATGTCGGCATGGTCGCCCTCAGGTCCAGCCGCCTCGAGGGTCTCTTCGGCGGCCCGCTCGGCGCGATGACCCACGCCAGCGTCGCTTCGCTGGTGCCCAACGGGGTGGTCGAGTCGTACGACCTGGAGTTCAAGGGCCAGATCTACGGCAGGAGCGACAAGGAGAAGCGGGACCTGGCCGGCGACGTCGCCGCCCTGGCCAACACCGCGGGAGGGGTGATCCTGCTCGGCATCGAGGAGGACGACCAGGCCCGAGCCTGCGCCGCGCCGGGTGTGCCGCTCAGTGACGCCGAAGTGGGACGCATGCGCCAGGTCGTCGCCTCGCAGGTCTCGCCGCTCCCGCTGTTCGACGTGCTCCAGGTGGAGGATCCGGCGCAGCCCGGTCACGGGTTCGTCGTGCTCGCGGTGCCGCGCAGTCCGGCGGCGCCGCACGCGGTTCTCGTCAACGAGGCACTGCGCTTTCCACGACGCAACGGGGCGACGATCACGTACCTGTCGGAGCCCGAGGTGGCGCACGCGTACGCGGCACGCCTGGCCGGGATCGTGGAGCGCGGTGAGGCGATCGGACGCCTCGAGCGTGAGCTGGTGGCGACGCTCGACCAGACGTACACGTTCGTGGTGGTGACGCTGGTGCCGGATCTTCCCGGTCGCCTCGTCATTGACACGGCGGCGTGGCGGGAGTTCCGCGAGTCCATGATCGGCAAGAGTCCGTTGGTCCTTTCCCGGAGCCTGACGTGGCGACGCGCGTCGGTAGGGAGCGGGAAGCTGCTCGCCGACGGAAGCGTGCACGACGACGGCCCGCTCGGCTCCCTGGCGTGCCGGCTGGACGAGAGCGGTGCCGGCTGCATCGCGGTCGCCGTCGACCACCGGATCCAACGCCGGCAGGGCAGTGAAATCGACGACGAGGACCTGGTGAACGCGGTGTGGAGCGGCTTGCGGTTCCTGGCCCGGCACGCCCGGGATCGGGCGGCGACCGGAGGGAACGCCACGGTACGGGCGACGATCTGGCCGGTCTCGCAGGACGTGCCGGCCGGCATGACGCGGATCCGACAGTACGGTCGGGAACAGGTCGGCCGGCAGTCGATCGTGGCCGCGCCAGCAACGGTCAGTGTGCGGGGCATCGACGACCTGGCCGAGGACGGTTCCACCGTTCTGGCCACGACGTACGCGTTGTCGAACGGGATCGTGCAGGCATTCGGGCAGCCGGAAGTGCTTCAGTTGACGAGGGACGGCCGGCTCCGCCTGAGGTACTGGCATCGGAATGCCAATGAGCTCGAGAAATGGGCGATCAGATCGGGGGTCGAGGTTACCCAGGAGACGGTCGGCTGACTGCATCTCGGCCGCTCGACACCGGTGACGCCGCGCGGCTACCCTGACCCAAAGGCTTCGAAGGGTTGCGGATGACGACGCAGGAGTTTGTCGGCCGTCGTGCTGAGCTGGCCACCTTCGCAAGCCTGCTGGAATCGTCGAGTACGCATCGGGTCCTTGCGCTCAACGGATTCGGTGGGGTCGGAAAGTCGACGCTTGTCGAGCAATTCTGCGAAATCGCGCGCCGGAATTCGCACCCCGTGGCTCTCGTGAACTCGCGACGGCTTGTCGATCCCGAGGTCGACATGGAGTACCCGGCCGCGGTGGAGGCCGTCATCGTCATCGAGCGGGCCTTCCGCAACAACGGGATGAAGCTGCCGGAGCTGGCGAAGAAGCTGAACCGGTACCGCAAGCTCCACGCCTCGCTGACCCGGAAGTTCCCGGGGGCCGAGGGCGCGGCGGTCCAGGCGATTTTGAAGATCGGGGTGTCGGCCATTCGGGCCGGCGCGACCGTGTTTCCGCTCAGCGCTCCGCTCAACGCGGTATTGACGCCGGAGCTCGCGACACAGGTCGGCGCGGCGATATCCTCCTACCGCCGTGCAGCGGATCGGCAGCTTCTCTCCCGGCCGATCGAGGAGCTGACGGCGTGTCTGGTACGGGAGCTCAACGGCATCGCGGCCCGGGAGGAAAAACGGGTCGTCATCGTATTCGACGAGTTCGAACGCCTTCCGATCCGCGTCGAGTACTGGCTCCAGGCGTTTTCCCGCGGGGAGTACGGCAAGGTCGATGATCGCGTACTGCTGGTGCTCTCCGGGCGGGATGCGCTGAGCCAGGACTGGACCTCGCGGGGCCTCTCCGGCGGACCATCGGAGTTGGTGCAGATACGCCTCGAGCAGTTCTCCGCGGACGAGGTCGTCGAGTACCTGATGCACCGTGGTGCCACCGCCGATGTCTCGGCGGCCCGGGAGATCGCCTCGGGTCTCGGCCACATTTACCGGCTGCCACTCGTGCTGCGACTCCTGGTCGGTGATCCGGAGCTGCTGACGCTCCACCGAGGCGGGCAGAGTCACCTCGGCCCGTTCGCAGACGCCCTCGTCGGCCGGCTGCTGGACGCGCGGGAGACGTCGAACGAGCGCCGTGACCTGGCCCTGACCATGAGCGTGGCCAGGCGGTTCGACCTGTCCGTGGTCGGCGCGTTGATGGAGGGACTGAGCCCGGAGGCGATGCGCGACGGCATGAACTGGCTGACGCGGCAGAACTTCGTCAACGTCCACGCGCCCGCGTACACGTATTATGATCTTGTAAGGACGGTGTTTCTCGAGCACCTTCGCAACACCGATCCCGACCTCGTGGATCGGATGCACCGCCGCATCCGGGCACACTTCGAACGCCTGCTCGACGCGAACGACCGGAACGGACGGTCGAGGGCGATGAGCGTCGAGGTCGCCTACCACGCCCTGGCGGCGAGCGGCGTGGAGCCGTTGACGGACGCGCTGAGGCTGCTGTTCCGGTACCTACCCACGGCGTACGAGTACGGCATCGAGTGGAGCCGGGCCATCACACAGGTGCTCGACGAGCGGTCCGACCTGAGCGCGAACGAGCGTGGCCAGCTCGAACGGCTGGCGAAGGTGCTGGAGGAGTCGTGGCTGCTCAGCGTTCCGGCCGCCCGGCCGGGTGCCGAGGCCGCCGCTGATCCGGCGATGAACATCCTGTTCTCCAGCTCGTTCGAGGACGCGCTGCCCGCTGTGGACGATTCGAACGCGGAACTCTGGCTGTCCTATTTGGAGAGTCGCCTCCGCATCGTCGCCGGCGGTCGCGAGGACCTCGCCACGGCGTTCCACGAGCTGCGCCGGATCTGGCAGAGTCGCGCGGAGGTGGACGGGCTCCTCGCCTTCCGCGTCGCCACCGACCTGGCCGACATTCACACCCGGCTGGGCGAGCTCGGCGACGCTCTCGGGTACAGCCAGGCGGCGGTGGAGATCGCGCAGGCCGAGCGCGCGCCGATCTGGCACGCGTTCGCGCTCTACCAGTTGGGCAACAACCAGAAGCGCCAGGGTGCGTACCAGGCCGCACTCCAGTCGCTGTCGACCGCGATCGGCCTGGTCCACGCCAAGACGGGGCGCTCGGTGCGGTACTACCGCGGCAGGTTCGTCCTCGACCGCGCGATAACGCTGACATACATGAACGAGGCTCGGGCGGCGGCGGAGGAGTTCGAGGCCGCGCGGGCGGCGTTCGCCGGCACCAGCCAGCTCAGCTATGCGGAGCTCAGTCACCGCCTGGGCTGGTTGAAGCGCACCCGCGGCGACCTCGCCGGCGCGCTGGCGGACCACGAGCTCGCGATCCACGCCTTCGAAGCGCTCGCGTCCGGCCTGCACGTACCCGATGGGAAGACCTCGGCGGTGAGCTTCTCGCTCGGCAAGGCGTTGCACAGCGAGGGCAATGTCTACGCTGACATGGCGCGGCACGAGGACGCCCTCCGCACGTACGACCGCGCCATCTCGCTGTTCCGGGAGCAGGGTGGCAGACGGCACGAGGCCATCGTCCTGAAGGATCGTGCGTGGAGTCGCGTCGTGCTGGACGGCTACGACGGTGGCGAGCAGGATCTCCTGGCGGCGATCAGCCAGTTGGGGTCGCACGCGAGGCAGACCGAACGACCGGCGGTCAACTCCGCGACGCACCTTGCCGAGGCGTGGTTGATGTTGGCTCGGATCCGGCTGTGCGCGGGAGCCCTCGACGCCTCCGAGGAGGCGCTCGCGACCGCCCTCGGCGTGATCGGCGCGGAGCCGAACCCGCCTTTGTTGAGCGCCGCGCAGCTCCAGATCGGGCTCGGACGGGCGATGGCCGGCGACACGGTGACGGCGTTGGCGATCGCGACGGTGGTGGCCGACCGGGCCGTGGCCGACGGCGAGCCGCAATGGCACCTCGCTGCCCGGGCCCACCTCGTGGAGGCGGTGGCGTACGCGGCGGTGGGCAGGGCCGTGGAACGCGACCACGCGCTCGCCCGGGCGCATGAGTGCGCAGCGCGGTGGAACGAGTTCGAACCCCAGGTACTCACCGACCTCTGGACCCGGCTATCCAGGATTGCGAGCGAGATGGCGACCACGAACCTCACCTCGGCGGCGAGCCCGAAGTCCGACGTCGGAGACCAGGAAGAGATCATCGACATCTACGACGAACGCGGCCGGTCGCAAGGTCAGGCGACGAGCCGGATGGCGCATGCCACCGGGCTGTGGCACCGCTCCTTCCACTGCTGGATCGTCGCCCGCAAGGCCGACGGTGACCACCGGATCCTCCTGCAGCGGCGTGGACCGTTCGCCAAGAGCTTCCCGAATCGCTACGACATCAGCGTCGCGGGCCACTACAAGGCAGGCGAAGGGATCGAGGGCGGGATCCGCGAGTGCCGCGAGGAGCTAGGCCTCGAGGTCTCCCCGGACGAGCTGGTCAGGATCGCGACCCGGGTCATCGACGAGAACCTGTACAACGGAACCATCAACAGGGAGTTCCAGGACATCTACCTTCTTGAGCGGGGGCAGCCCGTCGAGTCGTACGCGCTGGCCTATCCCGAGCTGAGCGCGGTCGTGGAGTGCTCACTGCGCGGGCTTGTCGGCGTGGTCTCGGGCACCGTCGCGTCCGCACCGTGTCGCGGACGCCGGTTCGACCCGGACGCGATCAGCCTCGTACCGTTCGACGACGCCATCACGCTGGCGGACCTGATCGCCGAAGCGAAGGCGTACCACCAGACCGTTCTTCCGTTGATAGCGCGGCTCATGGACGACGGCGTACCGGTTCCGGACGCCGACACCGGGGAGCCGACGAAGGTCGGCGTGCGCATCGCGGACGGGTCGTTGTGGACTGAGTTGCTGTGACCTCGGTGGTCGTCATCGGGGACATCTTCTACGACTACGTGTGCGATCTGAGTGCTCCGAACAGCCAGCACCCGGCCGATCTCATCGCGAACGGCGCCGACCTCGTGGCCGACGTGCTCGCCGTGGTCGGCGGCGCCGGCCTGCAGTTCGCCGTGGCGGCGGCCGCGGTCGGCTTCGAACCCGTCACGATCATCGGCAAGATCGGCGGTACCGGTACGGCGGGCTCCGGCCGCGTGGGCCCGGACGCCATGGCCCCCGACCCGGCCGGCGCGGCGGCGTTGGCGGCGATGCGCGCGGGTGGGGTCAACGCGTCGCTCGCGGTCGATCCGACTGCCCCCACCGGCCGCGCCATGATCACGTATCTTCCCCG
>Ga0209382_10000791_pt1 | contig 51180 bp, 90 predicted proteins | sample SoiMetdeltSBSDD5_FD_187599 | JGI IMG/M metagenome (GOLD analysis project Ga0209382, IMG submission 187599) | Bulk soil microbial communities from a Populus tree surrounding site in Tennessee, USA - Soil MetaG P. deltoides SBSDD5 (SPAdes) (version 2) | ecosystem: Environmental > Terrestrial >...
TCGCACCACCACCAGCACCCGACCGGAGGCCGAAGGTTCGGGGGCAAAAAGAAAGGGCCGGCCCTGTTCGGACCGGCCCTCCTGTTCGGCCACTAGTTCAGGTATGCGAGTTGCTCTGCCGGGATCCACAGCTCGTCGCCGGGCGTGAACTCCACCTCGCTGGTCGTGGGCGCCTCCGTACCTAGGTACGCGGCGTGGCAGTGTACGTACGCCTCCAGGCCGTTGAAGCTACCTGTGTGACACACGTCCACGACCCATCCTGTTCGGATGTCCTGGGCTACTGGGACTGTCATGACGCCCTCCTACGGGACTCATCAGCACCGGTACCTTACCGGTGTACGTGCGTTGCACGTTTCGTCCTGGTAGGGGTGGAAGGGTGGCCTCCTTTCGAAGGCCACCCTCCCTGTACGTTACCGGCTCGTCATGCTGTCAAGCCCTAATTGGACCTGACGCGCGACTTCGGCACGTTCCACTTCACCCTCACCGTCCGAGTACTGGTACTCGTCGACGAGTAGTGCCAACGCCTCGTACACGACGTTGACTTGATCGTCCGTGAGGACGATCTGGTGGAACGTCTCCAGTGGCTGACTGGACATGATCCCTCCTACGGGTCTCATCAGCGCCGGCGCTTTACCGGCGGACACGGTACTCTCGTACCGTGTTTCGACCTTGGGTGGCATGCTAGGGGGTAGTGGGTGTGGGCCGTGCTAGCTACGGACTATCGGTTGATGTTCCGTGTCACGAACCGGGTTACGAAGCTGTAAACCTCGTCCCGGGTGAACCGCTTCTTACCTTTCGCACCCTTGACAATCAGACCGTTGCGGTCGTAATTGTACATCATCTGGGGGCGAACCCTGTACTCGACATCCAACGCCTCGAATACGGTGTTGACGATCGAGTGCACCAAGTACGGGGTCATTTCATCTGACGTACCTGCTCCGAAGACCAGGTCCCGTACCAGGTCGTCGAGGACGCTAGGACCCTCGACGTTCGGGATCTGCTCGTCTACGTTGACGTCGGCGAGCTCGTGGTTGTCTGCTGCATTCATGGTAGTCACCCTTCTGTTGATTGATGGTTGGCTACCCACACCCACTACCCTCTGGCATGTCACCCTATTTAGTTATCAAATGACGATCCGTACCCCATCCCCCCTCCCCCCGCTACCCCGGCGTCGCGCTCTCCCGCACTACGCACCCGCCGCGGTTGCTATGAAGTTGGTTGAATGTCGCACGTAACTATATTATATATCAAGATCCGGATCTTGAAGGCCCCCCTACGGGTTAAGCCTGGTGCTAGGCAAAACCTATGTTAAACAAGGTCCTACTCCAGTTTGGTGATCGGTAAAGGTTAACTCCTCCATTGCGTTCCAGCGGTTGCCTACTATATACTAGAGGTAGGGTAGGAGGTGAACAAATGATCGATCCCAATAGCGACAACGTCGACCCGGAGCTCGCGCGCCTGATCGAGGCTGCGCACCTGGAAGAGAGCCTTCATCCGGAAGAGGATAACCGGGATAGAGCGATTCGAGTACTTGAGGACGCAGCCCCCGTCGCTGCGATGTCTATCGTGCAGTTGTCACGGCAGGCACAGAACGAGAACCTCAGGTTCCGTGCTTCGACCTACATCCTCGACCGCGTTCTCGGCGACGTCAAGGGCTCCAACGGCACCAAGCCGCCGTGGGAGGAGCTCTTCGAGGGCGTCACCATTCCAAACGACGCGAGTGCACTCGAATAGGCCTTTTGGTTTGTTCAGTGCACTTCGTCCTTGCCCGTGTGGTGCCCTGTGAAGCTCTCGAACGGGTAGTTATACAAGGTGGGAGGCGCAATGCCCAACAAGAATGTGCAGACACTGAAGGCACGGAACACGACCGTGCGGTATCGGCGGACGAACGGTAAGTTCGTGAACGCCTACGTCACCGCGACCAATGGTGCGGGTGGCGTGTGTTCGCTGAAGGTACCGTACCAGAAGGCAGTCATCACGTCGAAGAGCAAGTTGGCTTCCCTTCACGGGACCGACGGCTACGACAACAGGCACTAGCCATGGCACGCAAGCTGGTGACTTACTACAAGACCGGTACACGAAAGCCGAAGCCTGGTGTGCTTGTTGGCGGTGTCTCGGCTAATGGCGGGCGTGTCATTCGGATTCGTCACCACGGTGAGACGTACGGCGACGGTACCACGGGGATCCTGTTGAGGACTTCTCACTCGCAGACGAATGTGTTCGTGTATGCCTGACAGGAGGATCGGTGGGCGACCTCGTTTGGATAAACTTCGGTTTAGCCGGAGGAATGCTGGTCGCCCTGTTTGTTGCCCTTCGAAGTGGGGCGCTATACACGAGTAGATCAGTCGACAGGATCGTCCAGAGCTACGAGGATCGGATCAAGCGCGAGCAGGACTACAACCACTTGGTAATGGAACTGAACGAGAAACTAGACGAGCGAAACGACCTGCTTACCTCGCGCATAGACCAAATGCTTGCAGTATCACGTGCGAATGGCATGATCGAAGCACTTCCACCAGCAACTGCTGAAAGGGTGGTCAAGTGAACGAGCCGGCTCCTGTTGCTGAGCTGCAGGGTGATCCCACTGATGAGACCTTGGCTGAAGTCGAAGAGAAGATCATCACGGCAGAGGACAAGCTGAGGGAAGCTCGCGAAAAGCTGTGGGAGGTCCGACAGGCTTTTAGGGCCGCCAAGAAGGTTGAATCACGCGTAGCACAGCTGAAGCGAGCGTAACGTGGGCAAAATCGACATGGCGAAGTACTTCGCGAAGATCGGGTACAAGCCCCATCCGCGGCAGATGCTGTTCCATATGAGTCCAGCACGCTTCCGTGTGCCCTGCTGCGGACGTCGATTTGGCAAAAGTATGATGGGGGCGAGGGACGAGGAGCCAAAGCTTCTTTTGCCCGATCGCCGAGTGTGGGCAGTAGGCCCAACGTACGACCTGGCCGAGAAGGAGTTTCGTGTCATCTGGAATGACATGATTATCGGCCTGGAGTTCGCCAGAGACAAGCGGATCAAGAAGGCTTACAACAAGCGCTCTGGCGAAATGTTCATCGAGTTCCCGTGGCAGACGAGAATCGAGTGCCGAAGTGCAGACCACCCAGAAAACCTCGTCGGTGAGCGTCTCGATCACGTCATTATGTCTGAGGCTGCGAAGCACAAGAAGGACACGTGGGAGCGCTATATTCAACCTGCACTCGCGGACCGTCGAGGATCTGCCACGTTCCCTTCAACGCCTGAAGGTTTTAACTGGTTCTACGACGTCTGGTCCCAGGGCCAGGACCCGACCTACCCGGACACTGAGAGTTGGCAGTTCCCTAGCTGGGACAACCCTTACGTGTACCCTGAGGGTCGATATGACCCTGAAATTGTCCGACTCGAGCGCGCGTCTACTCAAGAGTGGTTCGCACAGGAGATTGCTGCGGACTTTACAGCATTCGTCGGGAAGATTTACGGTGAGTTCGCTGAAACGACCCATGTACGACCACATACGTTCAACCCCGACTGGCCTAACTATGTTGCTTTTGACTGGGGGTACACGAACCCTCTTGCGGCCATAGAGTTCCAGGTAAGTCCTTGGGACGAAGTTTTCGTGTGGCGGGAGCACTACCAGGCGTACATGACGCTTGAGGAGCATCTGAACATACTCAAGACGAGGAATAACCCGGACGGGTATCGGGTTGACCTGTGCTTTGGAGATGCAGCTGATCCTGAGGCCGCTGTTTACGTGTCGCAGCACTACGCACCTTGTGTGGCAATGCCTGAAGCCAAGGCTAACTGGCGTGAAGGTGTTGACCTGATTAAGGTGTACCTGAAGATCCGTGAGCCTTCAGACAGCCTTGACCTGACGGAGATGACTTCGAAGCTAGATCTGCAGTACGCCGACGGCTTGAAGAAGCCACGGTTGACCATTGACCCGTCTTGCAAGAACATGATTCGAGAGTTCAACGGTTACCGGGCGCCGAGCAGTCGCCTTCAGGTCAATCCACGTGAAGCGGCACAGAAGTACGACGACCACGCACTAGATGCACTGCGCTACGGCATGATGCACGTCTTCAAGTTGGGCTGTAACAGTCACCTGGACGAGCTGTACGACCCTCGAGGATTCCTGAAGGGCGTACCGAACGTCAACACCATGGGCATTGTGTACGACGGTGAAGGTGATGGTGCGAACGGTTTCTTCAAGTTCGGATCAAGCGATGGTGCAGCCGACTTTAGTTCGTTTTTCTCGGCCGCCGACATGAACTTCTAGGGGAACAGATGGCAGAACAACTGGAACTGGAGATGGCACTGCCAGGTGTCGACCCTGGAAGTGCGGCTCTCGACGCATACCTCGCCGACCTTCAGGCTCGAACAGGCGTGATGCCTAAGGTCATGAGCTTCCAGGAAGCTTGGGCGAGGTTCGAGCTTGTTGGTGCTGGCAACGGCAACTTCAACGACTACATCGTCATGGCCGAGCGCGACACAAATCTCGACCCTGGTGCAGCCCTTCGTGAATTGGGGTACTCTAGCCCCAGTCCGTGGACGTCCTGGACTAGGGAAGAGTGGAACCCGAAGCTGTATGGCTTGCAGGGCCTCACCGAGTACTACCGGATGAAGCGTCAGGACGGTACCGTTCGAGGAGCTCTGCGCCTACTCAAGACGCCGATTCAGGCGGCGCACTGGTTCTTGGAGCCAGCCTCGGAAAGTCCCCTGGACATGAACATCGCCAAGTTCGTCGAAGAGATCCTGTTCGACGGGCTGAACGTGTCTTGGTCCCGTGTGCTGGATGACATCTTGCTCATGTGTGAGTACGGCCACATGGTCTTCGAGAAGGTGTTCGGCCTTAACGATGATGGCAAGATCGTCCTGAAGAAGCTCGCGCCTCGTCACCCGATGGACGTACAGGATTGGCTGTACGACCTCAATGGTGGACCTGACGGTGTGCGCATGCTGCCGAACGACTTCCAGGGTGAGCCGGACGGGATCTTCATTCCGATCGGCAAGTTGGTCATCTTCAGCCTGGAGGCAGAGGCAGGCGACCTGCGTGGAACTTCGGTCTTGAGGTCAGTGTACAAGCACTGGTACTTCAAGGACACGCTGTACAAGATCGACGCCATCCAGAAGGAGCGGCACGGTATTGGCGTACCGATCATCAAGCTTCCACCGGGATGGGGCGACGCTGACAAGCGCCTCGCGGACGAGATCGGTCGGAACCTGAGGACGAACGAGCGTGCGCACATTGTGCTGCCGCCGTTCTGGGACATCCTGTTCGCCAAGCTCGAAGGGCAGCCTGTCGACTGCATCAGCTCGATCGATCACCATGACAAGAAGATCTACGACAATATCCTTGCACCTTTTGCTACTGCATCTGATCAGAAGCGCGAAGCACAGGACCTGTTCTACAAGAGCACACGTTACATCGCCTCTTGTGTCACAGACACCATCAACAGACACGTCATCAAGCAGCTGGTTGACTTCAACTTCCGTAGGGGTGGCTACCCGAAGCTTCGTGCACGGCGCATCGGCGAGTGGGAAGACATTCGTACCATGTCGTTCTCCCTGCGTAACTTCATTGGTGCAGGTGCAATCACACCTGACGAGCGCCTGGAGAAGTTCCTACGCCACGAGCTCGACCTGCCAATGGCAGAACTCGAAACACGACGCGAAGTAGCGACACCACAAGGACCAGGATCTGTAGAGCCTCCGGGCCAAGCGACAGCAGGTCCGCCGAGGCAGGCAAAGACCGCGCCTGTCGGAACTGGAAACAAGAATGCAGGGAAGGACTCAAGAGGCAAGTAGTCCTTTGCCCGTGTGGGGTTGTGAATCTCGTGTGGATCGTTGTTAAACAAGGGCCTTGCTAACCATTGGGTGACTACTTGATAATAAAGGGAGGGAACCAGTGGGTTACGGAGGCGGTAAGCCAGCCAAGATCCCAGGGACCAAGGCAATTCCAATGCCCAAGCAGTCAGGCAAGCCGAAGCGGAAGAAGCCCAAGAAGGCGGTGAAGAAGGCATGAAGTTCGGTTTCTACACCGACCTCAAGGGACACCAGTTCCACGACGGCAACGTAACTTGGCTGCAGGCCATGCCGTTGGGCAAGTACAAGCACCCACTTTACGGCGACATCGAGTTCGACGAGGATCGCGTGAAGCGGTTTGCGAAGAACGTGAACGACAACGTCGTAGGAACTGCCCTCGACATCGATTACGACCACAAGGCCTACACCGGCAAAGCAGCGGGATGGATCAAGCAGGCCGAGGGAAGGGGCAGCGACGGTCTGCACATTCAGGTGGAATTTACACCGGAGGCTGTTGCATCGATTCGCAATGGAGAGTATCGGTATTTCTCTCCTGAGTTCGCTGACAAGTGGACGCACCCCAAGAGTGGTACGGAATTCGTGGACGTACTTCGTGGTGGTGGCCTGACAAACAGGCCATTCCTCAAGGACATCCTACCAGTCAACCTCTCGGAACTGTCTTTCGAGATCCCAGGCAAGAGCAAGAAGGAGGAAGGCGTGACGCCAAAGGAGCTCAGGGAGGCCCTGGGATTGGCCGAAACCGCTACCGATGCAGAGGTGCGGGCCAAGCTCACGGAACTCAACAAGCCGGCACCTCCGGCTGATCCACCCACACCGCCGGCAGACCCGAATGCGGCTCTTCTGGCGGAACTCAAGAAGCTGACCGACGCCAACCCGGCCATGAAGGCTTTGGCCGACCTGGTTGAGGCGCAGGGCAACCAGCTGACGGAGATGAAGGAGCAGATCCGGCGCGACACGGTCGCACGGAAGCTTGCCGACGTGGACAAGGGTAAGATTGTCCTCGCGCCGGCGGCGAAGGAAGCCTTCCAGAACATCCTCTTGGGCGACAAGGTCGCCGAGGGTGCTGAGGCCTTCCTGAAGCTGCTCACCGAAGGAACGGCACTCGTCGAGACCGGCGAGCGCGGCGGTGGCGACCCGACCACGCTTGGCGAGACGGACGCTGAGAAGCTGTTCGACAAGGCCATCGAGGACCTCATGAAGGCGAACACCGGCATGCAGTACGCCGACGCCGTCACTGAGGTCTCCCGCAGCAACCCGAAGCTCTTCGCGGAGTACCGCGAAGCGTCCACGGCCTTCAAGGCGTAAGGGGAGGTGTAACAAATGGCAGGTGCTAACTACGTCCTGTCGAAGGGTTTCACCGCCCTCTCGACTTACGCATCTTCCGACCCGTTGGGCGTTCAGTCCTTCCGGTTCGTGAAGATCACGGCGCAGGACCAGGTCGACCGTCAGACCGCGTCCAACCTCGTTTCGGTCGGCGTGACCATGGAGGATGTGGACCAGACCAAGGTCGCGACGGGCAAGGCAGTCATTGGTGTCCAGATCATGGGCATCGCCAAGGTGACTGCGGGTGCTGCAGTAGCGCTCGGTGCCGAAGTCATGTCGGACACAGTGGGTCGTGCCATCACGTTGGCGACCGCTACGAACCGCCAGACCGGTGTAGCACTTCAGGCCGCAGCAGCGGCTGGCGACATCATCGACGTCCTGCTCACGCCTGCGGGCCGGGCACTCTAACCCTGAGGGGAGGAAAACATGCCAGTTTACATGCCGACTGGATCGGGCAACATCCACATCGACAAGGCCCTCACTCAGGTCTCTGTCGGGTTCCCGAACAACGGCCTCGTTGGCGGGAACTTGTTCCCGGGTGTCCCTGTTGCAAAGCAGTCGGACAAGTACTACATCTTCGGCCGCGAGCAGTGGCTGCCGGTCCCGGACCTTCGGGCGCCTGGAACTGAGGCGAACGAGATCCCGGGCTACAAGGTGTCGATGGACACCTACTACTGCCAGGAGCACGCGCTGCAGATCCCGGTCACGGACGAAGAGCGAGAGAACTCCGACTCGCCTTTCTCGCCGGACCGTGATGGTACGGAGCTCGTGACAGCCAAGATCATGCTCGGCCGCGAGGTCGCGATCAAGAACTTGGCACAGACCGCTGCCAACTATGGTGCCGGTCTGTCGGTCACTCTTGCGGGTGGCCAGCAGTGGAGTGACTACGTCAACTCCGACCCCATTTCCGACCTGCGTACGGGCAAGTCGGCTGTCCACGCCCGCATCTTCATGGAACCGAACACAGTCATCCTGCCGTACCAGGTCATGACGAAGCTCGAAGACCACCCGGACTTCATCGAGCGCATTAAGTACTCGGAGCGAGCAGTCATCGCGCCCGAGCTGCTTGCGGCACTCATGAACATCCCGAAGTGGGTCATTCCGGGTGTTGGCCTCAACACAGCAGCTCTCGGGCAGCCAGCGACCCTCGGCTACCTGTGGGGCAAGGACGTCGTCATGGCGTGGGTGCCGGACCGTGCCGGCATGAAGATCCCGGCGTACGGCTACGAGTACGTCTGGGGCACGCAGTACGTCGACAGGTGGCGCGAGCAGAAGCGGAAGAGCGACCTCATCCGTGCACAGCGGCGCTACGACCTGAAGCTCACAGCTCTCGGTGACCCCGGTACGGCTGACGCCACTAAGGTCATCGCGGGCTACCTGATCAAGGCGGCGGTGGCGTAACATGGGCTACACAGCAGTAAGTGCAATCAAGTACAGCGACCCGAAGGACCCCAACGCTGAGGTCGTCACCTTCGAGGCTGGCGAGACGGTCGAGGGCCTTCCGGTCGATGTGATGAAGGAGCTCTGGACAGCCGGAGCTCTCGTCAAGGAGGAGGAAGCAGTGTCCGAGCCCGAAGAGACGACGACTGACGAGACGACCGAGCCTGCGGCTGACGAAGCCGGTGCAGGCGAGGGTGCAGCGGACGACGCAACGACCGACGAGTCGGCGCCGGAGTAGGTAGACGATGGCGCGAATCACGCAGGCAGAAGCGCAGGCTTGGGCTGAGGGGACTAAGTTCACTGTCCCTGACATTACCCAGCCTGCGCAATCTGAACTGCTCGCGCACATCGAAGAGGAAGTACTCGCGAGAGTGGGGGTGGTCGTCGACACGACTGGGTGGACAACTTCAGGTAATACACCCAAGCTTGTACGGACGGCCATCTCCAAACTCTTCGTATCCTTTCTATATGACCGGCAGTACAGTGAAGACGTCGAAGACGGCAATGCTTGGGCTGCACGTCTCGCAACGAACGCCGAGATGCTCATCACAGGCATTGTCGACGGCACGATCGAGATTCCTGGTATCACTAACGATGCTGGCCAGCCTGCGTTCTACCCCACCGACATTTCCTCGGCACGTGAGCCGACAGCTGAAGACCCATCACTGGGACCTGCGAAGTTCTCGATGGGCATGATCTTCTGAGGGAGGAGGTCTAATGCCTGGCGGTACTGGACCTGGCGGCGCCCCTCAGGAGTGGCCAGAAGGCCACTGGGGCATTGGTGGTCTAAGCGGCCCGGATCGCATGCTCCAGCCAATGCGGCGGGCACTGGGTGAAATTGCTGCACGCGAGCAGCGCATCGATGCCATTCGAGAAGTCCTGCCTCAGTTCTCTGCGTCGATGTCGGGCGCAACGCGTGACTACCTCTCACAGGCCGTGGGCCTTTTGCGGTTCGGTGCGAACGTTCAAGGCTTCGAGTTCACACCCTCTATCGCCATCGTTGCCAAGGACCTGATGAAGCTGGCAATGGCTCTGAAGGACTTTCGTGTGCCACTCACGCGCTCCGTGAAGCAAGTAATGATGCCGTCTATCGAGCAGACCTTTGCGACTAGCGGCCGCGGTGAGTGGGAGCCTCTTGCACCTAATACGGTTCAGAAGCATCGTGCGAAGCTTGGCCTTGGTCCGACGCCCATTCTAGTCCGCAGAGGGCGACTTAAGGCAGCTGCGACGTCCTTTAACATCTGGTCGATCAATCCCATCTCGGCAGTCGTTAAGGCTTTGCCGAAGAACGTCTGGTACGGAAACATTCACCAGTTGGGCTATGGCGACTACGGCGTGTCTGCTAGTAGTAAGGCCAGTGCCTCGTGGTTTAAGCCTTACCAAGACGCCGCACGCAAGGTGCTAGTCAAGCGTAGTGCTACAGGCCGTGCTAGTTCGGAGTTCAGTCGGGCGACGGTTGATAACGTAGCCTGGCAGATCTTCAATAAGCGCCTTCTGAACTTTGGCCCTGGTGTTAGAAAGGGTCAGATGGCGATTCCTCCTCGACGGTTCATTGTCTTCCAAGAGGACGACTTCACTCAAATCCAGCGGATCTTCTACGACTGGCTGGATGAGCAGATCGTCCTTAAGGGTGGCTGGCCACCACCGAGGGGATGACAGATGGCGCATACACATAAGCTTTCGGTGGTTGCCACGAGGATACAGAGCCTGGTTGAAGCAAATCAGGTTGCTTTGACCATCGACGACGTCTGGTATGGCGACCAAGCAATGGTACCTGCTGGCCGTACTGTCTGCATAGAGCCCATTACGGTGGACCGCAGAATCTCGGGTGCACCTGACATGGTCGAGAACAACTTCCAGGTTGCTCTCCTAGTCTACATCACGAAGGTTCAAGACGTTCAGTTGACGCGAGCCGAGTGCGACTCTCTCGCTGAGGCTCTTGAGGACTTGTTGCACCTGCACCTTAACCTCGACGACAACGCACACACACCTGGTTCGGATATCGTCATACACGGATTCGTTGCCGAGAACATGTCCGGCTACACGTACAAGGAAGGCCGACTAATCCGTTCGGCAAAGCTTACTTGGTTGGGCAAGTCCAAGACCAGTCTTCGATTCGGTCCGTAAGGGAGGGCAAGTGAAATTCGAACTAACATCCGATCGGACACAAACCGTGGACGGTCTTGGTGTCCTCAATGAGGGCGAGACCCGCACATTCTCTCAGGAGGACGTGGAGCGATTCCTAGCAATGCGTGGCGTCACACACCTGTACGGCAACCTGCCCGAGGGCATTACGGTGACAGTCGAAGTAGGAGAGGAGGCGTAAATGGCAGGCCTGGGTATTGGTGGTGGTGGTCTCCTCGGAGTTGCGCTCGAGGTCACCCCTGGAACCTATCTGGCTCCCACCAAGTTCATCCCGATCAACAGCGAGTCGATCCAGATGCAGGAGGAGACGCAGTTCCGTCGGCCGATTCGGCAGTCGGTGGACGTTGTCAACGCCGTTGCAGGGAATGAGCACCCTGAGGGCGACATTGAGATAGACGCTCGTGAAGACGTCATTGCAGTCATGCTTCATGCTGCACGGCTGGGCGTCGTCAAGACCGGTGCAGTGAACTTCACTTACGTGTTCACTCCGACGTCGGTCGCAATTCCTGCCAAGACAATGTCAGTCACTGTCGTTCGATCTGGTGAGATCTTCGGCTACACGGGCATGATAGTCTCCGGCTACCGATTCTCAGTGGCAGAGGGCATCTTGATGTTCGCTGCGACTCTGAAGGGTCGTAACGAGGCTTCGCAGTCAAATCCGACGCCGACGTGGCCTACGACAACACCGTACGGCATGGGTACATACACCATCGAGATCCCGACGGCGACTCCTGTCACTGACACGGACGGCTTCGAGCTCTCGGTCGAAGACAATGGCACGCCAAACTTCCGGTTGAAGAGCACCGGTCGGGGCAGCGACTTCATCAACTACGGCGAGCGGCAGGTTCAGCTGACGCTGGCACGTGACTTCGTTTCGCGTGCCGACTACGACGCCTTCAAGGCCGTTACGGCGCAGTCTATCACACTGACGGCGTCTAAGGGTGTGAACAACTCGATTGCACTCCTCATCCCGAACGCCTTCAAGGAGTCGTACGAGGTCGGGCTTTCTGGCCAGGGCGAACTCTTGCGTGCCTCACTTCAGTACCAAGGTGTTCTTGACTCTGCATCACCTGCCAAGGCGCTGGTGATTACGATCAAGACGCAGGAAGATATCGTACCGTAAGCTTAGGGTGAGCTTAACCTTAGACTCGCGGTTAGACAAGAGAGACAAGTGATTAGACTTGAGGAACTAACCGTTTACGTAGCTCTAATAAGCTCGTTGACACACGCGATTCTAACTCAAGTCTATATGTTCCAGAGGGAGGAACAAATGCCAGTTGCAACGATCATCAAGAAAGCGGAGAGGCTCGATCTCAAGACACTTCCAGAGGGCTACGTCGTTATACGTCGCATGACGTACGGCGAGAAGATGCACCGGCTGGAGTCGACAGGCAAGTTGCGCATTCTGTCCAACAAAGTGGATAAGGATGCTGTCGGCGAGATCAACATGATGAAGGCCGAAGTCCAAATGTGGGAGTTCGCCAACCTCATCCTCGAGCACAACCTGGAGCACCAAGACACTCCAGATGGGCCAGTTCGTCCTCTCAACTTCAAGAACCCTGCCGACGTGGAGATCCTTGATCCTCGCGTCGGCGAGGAAATCTCCACGTTCATGGACAAGATGAACAACTTTGAGGAGGACGAAGCAGTAAAAAACTCGCCTTCCGGCTCCGCGCCGGAATCGTCCTCAGTCGTCCAATCGAGCACGACGCCCGAGAAGTCATCGGAATAGTTCGACTGTGTGTAAAACTACGAACTCTGCCTGAACCTGGTGGCCTTTTCGACCAGGACGCGTTCTTGGTGTACTTGTTCCAGACCGTCCTCGAAGCAGATGCTGAACGTGATACACAGGAAGCAGAACGGGAACGTCGGAAGGCAGCACAGGCGCAGGCGCAGATCAATAGTCGGAGAAGGTGAAGCATGTCGCTCAGTACGCGGGAGCTCTACCTAGCCCTACGTGTTCGTGACGAAGGTACACGAAACATGCAGCGGTTTGCGCAAGAGATCACGCGTACTGGCACTGCTGCCCGTGTTGCTTCACTGAAGGCCCAGGCTGACTCGATCCGTGAGCAGGCGAACCTCAAGAGGAGCGAGATTGCCACCAAACGTGTCGAACTGGCACGTTTGAAGGAGAACGAGGCATCACGCGCCCAGATTAGAGGACTTTCGTCCAAGATCGTGGAGATGCAGAAGGAAGCTGTTGCTCTTGAGAAACAGGCACAAGGGTATGACAGACAAGCGACTGCCTTGCAACGTGCCGCACAGCAACAGAACCACCTTACTGGGACTCTCACTCAAACCGGTGTTGCCCTAGAAACTGTTGGTGTGGCATTTGGCTTCCTGGGCGTAACAGGCGTCGCGGCCATGAAGGGTGTCATCGATGTTACGGTTGAGTGGCAACGGCAAGTTGCAGCCACACTTACCCAGATTGACGGCTTTGGCGAGAGCCTCGGCAACCTCAGTGACATAGGCTTGAAGATCGCCAAGACGATTGCCGTACCCTTCGAAGAGGTCCAGCCAGCACTGTTCGACATCTTCTCGTCACTGGAAATCTCCACCAAGGATGCCGAGAAGCTCCTGACCCTGTTCTCCAAGGCAGCTGTGGCCGGTCAGACTGATCTTCAGGCTGCATCGCGAGCCACAATCGGTATCATGAACGCGTTCAATGTACCGGTTGAGCGAGTCAACCACATCCTCGACCTTCAGTTCCAGCTGGTCCAGGAAGGTATTGGTTCGTATTCAGAGTGGGTCGCACGCATTGGTATGGTTTCGCCATCGGCAGTGCGTGCCGAACAGTCAATTGAAGGAATGCTCGCTGCCCTAGCAGTCACTACGCGGCTTGGTATTCCTGCCTCCAGGTCAGCGACTGCTGTCTCGCGTGCCTTCGACGCAATGTCGAACCCCAAGGCCATCGAGGACATGGAAGCGTTGGGCATTAAGGTTCGCAATGCCGATGGCGCTATGCGACCGTTCAACGAGATCCTGCGAGAGTTCCGAGGCATTCTGTTGAAGATGCCTAAGGAAGACCGTGTGGGAGCAATCCTTGAAACCTTCCAAGGCGCAGGTAGTACTATTGAGGCACGCCGATTCCTGCAGAGCATGCTGTTAGGTGAAGGTTCCCTAGAGCTGTTCGAAGTCATCCTCAAGGAGATGGAGAAGGACACCGGCTCGTTTGAGAACGCATACGCAATCATGGCTGACACGACTGCCATGAAGTCCGTCATCGTTTCCAACAAGTGGAAGGTGATGAAGGAGCAGCTTGGCGAGGGACTTATACCTGCGTTCGAGGGTCTCCTTGGAATAGTCGAACGGGTCTTCAACTGGTTCGACAAACTATCGCCTAGTACTAAGTCCATGATCGCCCAGTTCCTCATGTGGGGATCTGTTCTTGCCATTGTTGTTGGTGCGCTCTTGACCCTCCTGGGTCTCCTTGCCGTCTTCCTCGCTGCAATCTCAGCTACTTGGGCCGTCCTAGTTCCAGTTGTTCTTGCCGTTACTGTACTCGTCGCAGGCGTCCTTGGTCTTGCTGCAGCACTGGCAGTCGCGTGGGCTCAGAGTGCTAGCTTCCGGGAGAACCTCAAGCAGACCTGGGACCAGGTGAAGGAAGGCCTTAAGATCTTCAAGGACACTTCCGAAGGCATCTGGAAGGCCTTTAAGGAGAAGCTCCTCCCACCACTTGAGCGCCTCATGCAGGTAGTTGAGGACAAGGTAATTCCGGCCTTCACCAAGTTCCAGAAGGAAGTCTGGGACGTATTGAAGCCGAAGCTTGAAGAAGCAGGCCGAATCATCACATCGATCGTGACTTGGGCCTTTGAGCAGATCGGTAAGGTCATCGACAATGTTGTGATTCCAGCCATCCAGAAACTGACCGCGTGGTGGGAACGCAACAAGTCGACGTTGGAGCCGCTCATTGCAATCCTAGCCCAGGTTGTCAAGTGGGCCTTGATCATTGGCGCTGTCATTGTAGGCGTCCTTGTCGTAGCCTTCATCGGACCCCTCATCGCAGGCGTACTGGCAGTCGTAGGTGTATTCATACTCTTCGTAGAAACGGGCCAGTTCCTCTGGACCGTCATCATGACGCTTTGGGAGGGCCTGAAGAAAATAGGCCAGGGGTTCAAGGATATCGGAGTCGCGATCTGGCATGCCCTCTACGAGGGTTGGCAGAACGTCGTGAACTTCTTCGCGAACACTATCCCGAACTTCTTCAGCACCAAGACGACCGAGTTCCTGAACTTCGGCAAGAACATAATCCAGGGTCTCGCTGACGGTATCAAGGACAAGTTCAGTACCGTCCTTGGTGTCATCAAGAGTCTAACTGGTGGAGTGATCGAAGCCTTTAAGACGCTCCTAGGCATCACCTCACCAAGCAAGGTAATGGCAGAGATTGGTGCCTATTCCGCAGAAGGGTACATCCTAGGCTTCCAGCGAACGATGGCGCAAGGGTTAAGCCCTTCAGATGCCTTCCTGGGAATTCGACCTGCAGCGTTGGCACCGAATGAAGCAGCCCCTGTGGATGTTGCCGGACAGAGCAGGGCACTCATGCCTGCGAATGAAGGCAAGAAGCAGATCACGAACAACATCACCATATACACCCAGGAACTCGATGCACGTGAGCAGGCAGGCAGGCTTGGCTGGGAACTGGCAGGGAGGATGTAATGGCGCTTTCTGACGACTACGTGTTCAAGCTTGGCGACACAGGCACTGAACTGAACACTGATGTCGCAGACCCGTTCGTTGACATCCTTCGTGTGTACGGCTTTGACTCTGCACCTATTCGCGAGACTGAACGTGACCACGAGGGTGTTGACGGCGGATTCATGGACGCCGAGTTCGAAAAGGGTCGGCCGTTGATGTTCGACGGCGAAGTCTTTGCTTCAGCCTTGACAGTCGAGTCCTTCCTCGACGTACTGAAGTCGGAGTGGGCACCGAACGCTGACCTAGTCCCGTTGTACTTTAAGGCGCCTGGTGTGGCAGAGCGCCTAATGTTTGTCAAGCCTCGTGGGCTTCGATATGACTGGGAGCAGAACCGTCGTCGTGGTGTGACACGTGTGCAGTTCGTGGCTTATGCAGAAGACCCACGTGTCTATGATGCGATTCTAAGTTCTACAGTCATTACGTATGGTGGCGTTGCTGGTAATGGCTTCGCATTTACACCTCCTAGCCTGTTTGATGACTTTAGTCGAACTGTATCTGATGGTTGGGGTACAGCTGACTCAGGTCATACATACACCCTGACGGGAACTGCGACAGACTTCGATGTCCCTGGTACTGGTTCCTCAACCATTACTCTTACGGCTGCTACAGGTACAGCTTACTTTGCCGCACCAAACGTATTCACTACAACTAACCAGTGGTTCCTCTCGACTTCTAACTCCCTCTCGGCTACACCTACTGGTGGGACGATTTCGCTCTACAATGACCTGCGTGTAGTCGATGCGAACAACTACTACCGCGTGGAAGTTATTTACACCACGTCGAATACAGTTCAGGTGTCACTGATTCGCGTTGTTGGTGGAACGCCAACAACTATGGCAGGGCCAACTACTGTTGCTGGTTTAACCTCAGCAACAGGGACTAATATTCGTGCAGAACTTACACGAGGTCAGGGTGGCCAAACCTTTAGCACTTTCCGGGCAAAGTTGTGGCAGTTTGGCACTGCCGAGCCAGCGGCGTGGGATGCTGAAGTAGTTACTGATCACGTCACCGCAGTGGGTGGCATGCGTGTAGGTGCAGTACGAAACTCAGGTAATACGAACTCCAACCCTGTTGCGAGCCGAGGTAGTATTCGGTGGATGCAGGGCATCAGCTTTAGCCTCGACTTCGGTGGCGGTGCCGTACCTACTGGTGGTACTGTTACGAACAACGGAAACAGGCCTACACCAGCTATCATGACCATTGCTGGACCAATTGACAACCCAATAATTGTGAACGACACTGTTGGTGCAGCACTGAACTTCCTCATAAGTATAGGCGCAGGCGAAACTCTAGTAATCGACCTGGCAAACAAAACGGTTCTGTTGAACGGTGTCACGAACCGTAGAAGTGCCTTAATTGCTCCGAACTGGTTCTACTTAGAACCGGGGGGCAACTTCATACGGTTTGGTGGCACAACCGGCGGTGCTCCTACTCTCACAATTCAGTTCCGCTCTGCTTGGAGGTGACGTATGGCTGTAATCAATCCCCCTGGCTTCCTGCAGAATGCGGGGGCTACCCACACTGCCGAGCAGATGCGTAACTGGCATGGACTGCTCATTGCGGGCAAGACAGGTGCAACAACTCTTCTGCCACGAGGTGGTGTAAACCCTGCTCTTGGAAGCGCGTTGCAGGTCACGCAGACAGGCTCGCCGTCGATGGCTGTCGTGGTCAAGTCTGGTCACGCGGCAATTCCGGGTACGGAGCACACTAAGCAGGGTGTCTACAGTGTCATGAACGACGCTGATGTGACCTTGAGCATCGCAGCGTCGCATGCCACTTTGAACCGAATTGACATTGTCGTCTTCAAGATTGAGGACCAGGCTTACTCAGGCAGTGTTAACTCTAGTTCCCTGGCTGTCGTCACGGGTACACCTGCAAGCTCGCCCTCGGCACCTGCAGCCCCAGCAAACTCCATCATCTTGGCTTCAGTATCTATCGTCGCCAACGACACGTCCATTACGAATGCCGAGATTACCGACCTGCGCTTCTACATGTCGAGTTTGGGTGGCTTACTCTCCGTCAAGGATCAGGCAGAGGAAACTGCTCTGGTCGTGCATGAAGCACTTGCTCTCTGGCGGCGCGACATTGACTCCATAAAGGTGTACGACGGTGCTGCGTTTAGGGAGTTCAACGCTACATACCGCGCTCGGCAAACCTTGGGTGGTACTGCTAGTCTTATCACGTTCTCTAGCATACCATCTAATCTTCGTCGGCTGTCTGTGTATTGGACTTCACGTGGTAATGACGCTGCAGCACTACAAAACCTGTTAATGCGGATTAACAACGATAGTGGTACCAACTACTCGGTTGAGTACCACCAAGGTGCTGGTGGCGCTGCTCAAGCATCCTTCCTTGGCAACCAGACGTCCGCGTTCATTGGTGCTAGCGCTTGCGCCGGAGCAACTGCTAATCTTTTTGCAGGTGGCGTAGTCGATATAGTTGGTTGGGATTCACCTCACTCGGCCTTCCTGACTTGGACAACTTGCTCAGGAACAATAACAAGCGGTGGCATCGCTACTAACACTGGTGGGGTTTTTGCTCCTGCTGGTCCTTACACCCGTCTTGATTTCTTACTTGCAGCCGGTAGCTTTGTGTCTGGCACAGATTTCCAGTTGGAAGGCACTTACGCATAGGAGGGACTGTGGCAGAGGAACACGATTGGCACTTGTTCGACGTCGAGAAGGGCTACGAGTGCCGACAGGTCACGGATAGTGAGACCGACAACGTGTGGGAGATCCGTGACAAAGATGGCAATGTCACGCAACTCAGTGACGACGAGTTCGAACAGTTCCGGGCTGAGGGAGACAATCCAAAGGGGTTGGAGTAATGGCGAACCCAAACCCGGCAGTGATTCCGGACGCCATGTGGCGGTTGTGGGAGGGCATCCTGGCAGTGACGCCAGGTGTGCGACTCGGTGGGATCTACGCGAACAAGCGCGGCTACCATAACACCGTCCGAGCAAACCAGATCAACTGGCCGAACGATTACTCGATTCGGTTCCCGCCGGACCAGACACAGCCCAACGACAAAGCTCGAGCCGGCGACTGGACGATGTCGACTGCTGAGATGATCAAACGGACCGGCTACATGAAGGCGTCTGCGGAGAACCCACAGGACGACCGACTGGACTGCCTGCGTGAGTTCATCGGGACGCTCGACGGGACCCGCGTCTTCTGCATGATCAAGGACTCGGTGCTTGGATCGTGGAGGGTCGACTGGTCTAGAGACTCCACACACCTGTGGCACCGGCACGACTCGGTGTTCACGATGTTCTGCTCGGTGTGGGATGCGTCACCTGGCAAGCCTGGACTCGAAGCAGTCCTAAGCGTGCACAGTGGCGAAACGTGGGAAGCATGGAAGGCTCGTAAGGCCGGAGCAGGAGGGGATGACGACATGTTTTGTGCATTTGGCGACCAGGGAAATAAGGTTATAGCACTCCAGTTCCTGCTGCTCGAATCGGGCGGCGTGCTGCCGCAGTGGGGCGCTGACGGCAAGTACGGCCAGGAGGTAGCCGACGCCCTCGGTGGGCTGCTGGGTGACGACGGGCGCAGCTACGGGCCGTGGCAGTGGGCCAAGCTGTTCACGAAGCACGCTCAGGTCCAAGGTGGCGGTGGACAAGTTGGTCCAGAAGGTCCTAAGGGCGATAAAGGTGACAAGGGCGACAAAGGTGATCCTGGCAAGGACGGCATTACAGTCGGTGCGACTGTTCAGATCACCGGTGACGTAACGCAGATCGACTAGGGGGAAGAGTGGTTGCGAGGTATCGTTACACCTTCTTGTCACTCGGTGGCGAGCGTGTAATTCAGGAGATCGACCTGTATGGTGTCTACCTGAGTATGAGCTTGAACGGTGGCGACAGTCAGTTTGACGGTACTTTCCAACTCGACCAGACAGGCAAACGTAACGTCGACTTGGTTGAAGCAACAAGTCCAGGAAGAACCTTCTGTGTCGTGGAACGTAATGATGTTCCCATCGGCGCCTGGATCGTCTGGAGTCGTGTTTATTCCGCCCAGTCAAAGACAATACAGATGCATGGGATGCCCTTCGATTACTACCCACGCAAGCAGCGAATCCTAACAAACACAATTTTCAATGATGTCGAACAGGTAGAGATCTTCAAGTCCCTGTGGGCGCAAATGCAAGCCGTTCCTGGCCGCAACGTCAACATCAACGTGCCTACTGATGTCGCACCAACAGTCGTCCCCAAGTCTCTCGACGTCAGAACGACAGAGTTCAAATACTACTCTGAGGCAATGTCCAGTATTGCTAACACGTCCAACGGGTTTGACTGGTACGTTGCAATTTCGAAAGAGGGCAACTACTTCCGAAAAGACCTACGAATCGGCTACCCTACTCTAGGTACTGGCGTTCATCCGGGTTTGTCCATCTTCGAATACCCTGGCAACGTCACACAGTACTACATGACTGAGTCAATGGCAGATGCAGGCACGCACGTACTGCTAATTGGTGCAGGCGAGAGTGACGACATGCTCACGTCGGAGTTTGTACACAGCGACCTGATTGTGGGAGGTATGCCACGTTGGGATGTAGAGGTCCCCCGTAAGGACATCACAACACAGGCCAACCTGAACTTCGTGGCTGGTGCAGTAGGACCGACGCGCCGTCCACCTATGTTGACTGTGAAGGTTACGGTCAAGGGTGACAAGATTCCGGAATTCGGAGCGTACACTCTTGGTGACACTGCTAGAGTAGTCATCAAGGACCCCCGAAACCCTACAGGGTACGAGCGCGACGCTCGACTCGTTGGTTGGACACTTAACCCGCCGGACTCCGAGAGCGTCGAGGAAGCCCAGCTCCTATTTGAAGGCGACGAGAACATCTGATGCCTGAGAGCGATAGGTACCGACAGCACCTACCCGACCTAGTTGTGCGGATAGCAGACATAGCGTGGCGCGTTTCCTCATTGGAACGTGCAATTCTTCTGTCTAGCCTTCCAATACTACCAGCCGGGTCTATCACTCTATTTGCTGGACCGTCTAGCAACGTCCCAACTGGGTGGTTGGTGTGTGATGGCTCTGCAGTCAATCGAGTTACGTACAACAAACTATTTGCCAATATCGGGACTACGTGGGGTGCGGGCGACGGTTCGACGACCTTCAATCTGCCCGACTTGCGTGACCGCTACCCAGTTGGCCAAGGTGCTAATAACGTTGGTGTTACAGGCGGTTCTGCCACATCCTCATCGAGCGGCGACCACGCACACACCCAAGCAGACATTGGAGCGAGTGGTAGTCACACGCACTCCATTCCTCAAGGCAGTGACCAGACGTCGAGTGTTGGTGGTACTGCCACTTTCACCGTCTCGCACCAGTCGCACACTCACGGTGGAACCAACTCGAATACTCACACGCACACAACGCCCGACACCGATTCTGCTGGCACCCACTCGCACAGCACCACGCCACCATTTGCCACGCTAGTGCCCATTATTCGTTACTGACAGGAGGAGAATCTGATGACAGTTGGACTCTACAGCACAAGGGGCGAAGTGGATGTCCGTGCTGGCCAACTTGCGAGGGCTCTACGGGACGTTCTGACTGAAATTGGCGACTTCAAGCTGTGGCTTGACACTCAGTTAGACTCACAGCTCACTGCCGACTTCGGTTACGCGGCTGGGGACATCGCCACACTGCGGTCGTCCTACATAGACCTCGACAAGGTGCGTCAGATCTACCTCGGTGCTGTTGCGCAAACCCCTGCTTACGACTTCCGCACCTTTGCCAAGCTCATCGGTTAGCCCCTAGGAGGAGAAATGCCTGATACTGATCTCATGATGTACAGTGCGATCGTCGGGTTCGTCTCGTCGATGTTCATCATCCCTGTGATCCAGCAGCCTCACTGGACTACGCAGGTTCGAGCAGCAGTGACCTTCGCCTACTGCGTCCTGGCGGGTCTTGGGACCGCGTACTTCACCGGCGAGTTCGACATTGCCAACCTTACGACGTCAATACTGTCTGTGTTCGTCACAGCCATTGCGACGTACAAGGGTTTGGCCGAGAAGACCACTGCGCCAGTAATTGAGGCCGCGACATCTGTTAGGCCTCCTCCCAGTGTTTAACTAGACCTTAGAGGTCCTACACAACTCCACACGGCGTTGGGAATCCGCCAAATGATTCCCGTTGACGTCGAGCTGGTTAGCAGCCCCACCCATTGGGTCCCTCCTGCTAACCAGCTCGGCTTATCTATCCTCCAATGCCCTTTCCCCACTCTGGATGCTGTGCAAGGAACATGATCAAGGCCTCGTTAAGCGTGGGAAGCGCACCTATAGCTTGGACGACTCCCACGTAGCGTGTAAAGGTCCGGATCTCGTCCGGTTCGAGCTTAGTGTTCGGTCGCGTATAGACCTGCAGTGGCCACTTAAGTGCGGAATTCATACTATTACCGAGCCACCAAGCTACAAATCCCTTCACCTCTTTCCCACCTGGTTGATTCTTCTCGGGTGCGAAGACGTCCTTCAGGCGAATTGCTTCTTCCACTCGGCCGCTAAAACCTGTGTCGATGAGTAAGTTGAGTGTGTCACCATCGACAACTTCCAGCAGCTTTGCACGGTAGTCCCACATGTCGCCTCCTATGGACGTGGCTTTGGCCTTAAGGGCTGAGGAGGACGTGTCCGGGGCACTTCAGCCTCTGTGGCTTGTAGGCAACGGCCACACTTCGGTCGGATTGCCACTCCTCCTGGTTCGTCTGACCATTCGGCGCCATCACCTTTACCACACCTAGCCATGCGACCAAAGCCACGTTCGGTCTTCAGTACTAGGTGTGCCTTGGGTGGTCCCCAACTACGCATGGGCCGATCAGCATCGAATGCCCAGACACGTTCAACTGGCACTACGCCTCCTTCAGCATCTTGAGTAACCATTGCTGGTGCAAATTGAAGGTCATGAATTTCAACAGATGCCGTAGCGCATCCATTTCATGACGAGAGCCACCGTGTAGGCCGAGCTGAGCTAGTTTGAAGTTCGTCCAGAAGCCCTTAGCTTCTGAGGCCCCCTGCATGACGATGTCCTGGGCGAGCAGAAGACGCCTCTCGTACTCCTGTGCCAATAACTTGCAGACACCAACGTACTCGGCTGCCATGAAGTTGATGCGCTCTCGCTCTCTAGCGTCGTCCTTGCGGTATTCGAACTTCTCACAGATCAGGACGACACCGGCCGTAGCAGAGACCTCCTGATCTGGCCCATTATCCTTAAGGAAGAACTTCAGGTCGTGAATAGTCTCACTAAGGTGCTTGTACAACCACCCATGTCCATCAGACTCAAGATTGAGAGTCTGTGTGTCGAAGTTGTGTCCAGGCACTGCAGGGTAGGGATGGTAGACAGCGATGCCACATCCGGGTCCGGGATCAACTGCGATGATGGCGAGCTTGCTACGATCCGATGGCGGGGGCACCCTCAACTTTGGTGTCATACAGTTCTCCTGTTATCGTGATCAGGGATGGAGAGCCCCACCCAAGTGCCTCTCGGATGATCAGGTCGGCGTTGTCAAGCGCAATCTCGAACTCGCCACGGTGACTTGAAAGGCTTCCGCGCAGGTTGGCCCGCAAGTCATTGATGCTCCAGACGGCCTTACGCAGGTCGTGGACGTACGGGTGTTCTTGCGAATCGACGCCCTCCGTCGCCTTGCGGAGCCGCTTGTACACCAGGACGGTCTGCTCGTGATTCGGACAAACGATCACTCGCGACCAGTTCGGATACTGGAGAGTAGGCTCTCCTTCCATGATCCAGTCGATAAGCGCCTGTGTCTTACCTGATTGTCTATTACCCAGAAACACTTTCATGTCATAGTCCTAGCCCGTGTGGAGGTGTGTGAATGAATCAGTGGGTTGTTAAACAAGGGACCTGATAGACTCTAAATAGACTCGCAAGATCCTCGAGCTTACCTACTCTATAGATACGCTCTGTCATCGCGTCTATTTAGAGTCTATCAAGTCTAACAAGCAGTCTCAGCTAACGCGCACCTAGCTCACTAGCTAGGCGGTGCTCCAGGCCTTCTTTCTCGGCAGTGAGTTCGTCAATCTTGGCCTGGAGTACTGCAATGCGTGCCCGGATGCTTGACGTGTTGCGGGGAATGATCTCCAAGTTCCCCTTGTCGAGGTTCCTCCTGTCTCCGTCCTTGAATCGAACGATCTCGTCGGGCAGAAGTGGTCGTCCCAACATCTCCTCGGCAAGGAGGTGATGAGTCAACCGCCAGCCAGAAGTAGTTTTGGTATTGTGATACCCGTTCACGTTGATGAGGGTCGAGCCAACTTCGCTTGTCTGACCTCTAGGCATGAAATCACCATCCAATACGGAGACCAGTATACGGTCAGGATAATGGCAAGGGTTAACAGGAACACGAGGATGACGATTTGCCATCCCTTAAGCATGGGCTCTCCATTGAAGCTCGTCGGTGTGTCGGAGGTGGATAGTCATACGGACGTACTGACGTTGTCTGACGTAGTACTGGTCTTCACGTTGCCCAAGTCGATGTGAGTTCTCGGACCTTGGCACATCGACAAAGGAACCGTTCCAGAGGTGCACTATGTACATGTACACCTCGTTGAGGAGCCACATGAATGGTTCCGTTGTAGCTAGGACGACCATTAGGGCCGTCACGGCAATTCCGAGTATGATTGAAAGTGTTAGAATCATGTCTACCTTCTAGAGGTCACCCCAGGTTTTCCCGAAGGATAGGTCAACTGGGAAGGGGACGTAGTTTGTGTACTTGGCTGCTTCGGAGACCATAATCTCCTGCAGCAGCGTGGACACTCGGTCGGCGTTAGATTCGGGACACTCGACGACCAAAGCGTCATGGATCGTGAGCCTGATCCATCCCAGACCACGTAGCAGTGGCCGCAGACGTACAAGTGCGCCCAGGCAGATGTCGGATGCAGTGGACTGCGGCAGAAAGGACAGTGCCTCGTTAAGCACGTCCTTGCGATTGTCGTTCGTGATGAGCCAAAACCTGCGTTTACGGCCAAACGGTGTGACAAGGTCTTCTCCGTTCAGGACGCGTTCTTGTGTCCTCTGTTGCCAGAGGGCTGTTTTAGGTATTAGGTCCATAAACTCCTTCAGGCGTCGTTCTGCTTCCTTGACTGACATACGGTACTCCATAGCAATGGAGAATGCCTGTCGTCCGTAACTCAGGCCGTAGAAGAACGCCTTCGTGCGAACGCGTTCTTCTTTGGCCCACTTGCCTACACCGTACAGTTGGTCTGACATGTCGTTGAAGATGTCAATGTCGGGATTGCTAAACACGTGCTGCAGGTAGTCGTCTTGTGCCATAGTGGCGATGATGCGACCTTCGGCTTGTTTGTAGTCTGCCTGAATCAGTACGTGACTTGGCTGTGCGACTGTAAACTGCCGTCGGATCGTCGAATTTCGCACGATATTCTGTAGGTTCGGATTACGACTAGCAAGCCGTCCGGATGTGGTTCCGTGGAGCATGTATGTTGTATACACCCGACCGCGGTATGTCCGTTTCCTAATGCCTTTGACATATGTACCGTAAAGCTTCTGTTCTCGTCGGTGCTGCAACAGGCAGAGCACGAAATTCTGGACCGGTCCGGGTGCCAGCCTTTCCAGGAGTCGCTTGAGGGTATCCTCATTTGTAGAACCAACGGTAATAGCACAGGATTCAAGGAATCTTCTGACTTGAAGTGGGGATCTTGGGTTAAGTCCGGTAGTATCACCACCGGTCGCTTCGCTGACGTGTGCATTAAGTTCCTCTTCCAGTTTCTCAAGTACGACGAGGTATTCCGTGTCCAGCCTGCGGCTGTACTCCTTGTCGATCTTGATCCCGTTCATTTCGAGGTACATGAGTTGGTTTGAGGCCGCCACCATGTAGTCATGCACGCGTCGGAGGTCTTCCCGGTCGAGATCCTTTTCAAACAGTTCGAAGAGGTCCCACGTGCATGCCACGTCGAGGGCGTTGTACTTGTATAGGATCTCTCGAGGGATGTTTGCGTAGTTCCCGCCTTTGGGAACGTACTTCAGGATTTCGTCATCATACTTGGGAGCGCCGAGTCTTTCCACAGCCAGAACCTTGAGTCCATGTTGGCCCGGACGTTCGTCAAGAGCGTAGCTGGCGAGCATGGTGTCGAACCAGAGTTCAAGTGGGCCCAGGTGTGGAAAAAGCCCTGCCAGATCGAATTTGCCGTTGTGAGCAATGATTCTGGTGTTACGTAGTAGTTCTCCGAGTGCATCCAGAACAGCCCTGTCGGAAAGTGCACCAGACCCAAGTACCACCGCTTTTCCTTGTGCGTAAGCAAGTCCCACGCAGAGGAGATCGAACTCATTTGGATGGGCGAAAGAGAAGTCCTTCTCGATGCCGACCTCAATGTCCACGACAAGTCTGCTCGCAACTCGTCGAAGTTCTCCGATGACGGCAAGCGCGTCAGCAGGATCGTCAAAGTATCTCCAGTCCGGTGGACTCCAAACACTTGCTCCGACCTCCTTGGTCAGCTTGCCAACATCAGTTACAAGGGACGGGAAGGCGTCCGGATTTCGAAGACAATAGGCTGTGTGCCATGTAGGTACAACCCTTTCAACAGCACTATCGCGAAGTCCTGCTGTGACTTGCTTGGGAGGACCGACGCGTAGTTGCGTGATGGTCCTTGTATCGTCAACAAGAGCAGACGTCGCGGTGGCTCCAAGAGCAAGTACGTCTCTGGTGGATGTGTTAGCGATTTCGTCAAGGAGGCGTTTACGACACGCAGTAGTCGCAGCCTTAGGAGGAGTCGCGTTACCTGGAGGGCGACACGACACCACGTTGGTGTAGGCGACTGCAGAGCGTGGGTACCCATAGTGCTTGAGTACGCGGTCGAGTAGTTGACCGGAGGGACCGGTAAATGGACGACCCCTGGTCGCTTCTTGGAAGCCCGGTGCCTCACCGACAACAACAAGTCGCGGGTTCTCCGGAATTTCGGACGGGACATATTTTTCATCCTTAAGCGGACATTTGTCGCAGTCAGCTAACGGGTGCTTCGACATCAAGCCATCCAAACATAGTCTGAATATTCCGGCGGAGGAGATCAGGATCGAAGTCCCTTACGTCCTTGAAGTAACCATCGGGTCGCTTTACGGCTGCAGGTTTCTTAACGTCGAGTCTCTCACCAGCTAATGCATAGTTGAAGGGCATCGATGTGTCGACTGAACGAACGTGTGGTGCATAGTGTGCTGCTTGTGCAATTTCCCTTGGCCACCAGTGACTTGTGCCCAGGAAGTGAATCTGAAATCTGTTCGGGTACGTTTCGTGTGTCCAGTTCGCCAGATCGATCCGCATAGCGGGCTTCCACTGAGTCACTAGGCATCGCGGGAGCCCAACGGTGTCAATCTCTGCAATGTCGACGTACTGAGTGATTAGGGCCTGAATGTCGTCTGTGTTGTTTCCATGTGCGACTGCCATAAGTCGCAGGCCAGTGGTGTAGGGTTTCGGAAGCTGCTTTGCCTCCTTGAGGAACTTTCCGATGGCCGTTAGTGTCCTGTGGCCATCGTGCATCACGTCAGGCAGCACTAGCTCACTTGCACCGATCCTGGTCGATGTGATCACCAGTGCCTTTGTGGACAGGTGCTCGTCCTCGGCAATGCCATTGTCAAGGACGATGAAGTCTCCCCGTCGCTCTGCCTTCGCATACTCCCGGAGATAGTCACCGGCATCAATATGTGCCAACGCCAGCTGGAAGCTCGACAGGTGTATGTAGTTTTCCCAGCCCTTCGGGGGAATAAGGGCTAGTTGCATGTTAGCCTCCTGCGAATGGATTGCGGACTGCGTCCTTGCCCAGCGGATCAGGCTTCTGCTCTGGGAACACTAGTTGGTACTGCAGAAGCCACAACTTGATGAACGTGTACCTTGCATAGTTGGCCAAGTCAGCAACTTCCTCCAGCGCCATCTGAATGGAGTCGAGCTCAAGGAACTTGACTGGTCCATACTTCTCGGCACCCATATCGTGCCTGTCTTGGATCATGTTCTCGAAGGCGAGGTTCGCTGCATCGAGGGCTTCTGGGGTCAGTTCAGCCATTATTATCCCTTGTCCAGTAGCCAGTGACCCTCACGCTGTTCCGGAATGGTACCAATGTCCTGTGTTGGTCCCCATCGCAGTTCGCAGATCGCCCGCTTCTTCTGGTACTCAGCGTACAAGTCGAAGTCGAGGACGTAGACGAGGTTCATGAGGTAGATGAACACGTCAACGATCTCTCCGACGATGTCGTCACGACTCTGCTCCAGGGAGTGCGTGCCACGCCAGACCTTCTTGACCGCATTTGCCACTTCGCCTGCTTCTCCAGCCAGTGCCAGTGTGAAGTAGGCAAGGAGTGCCTCGTCCTTGCGATGACGATTGTCCGGGAACCAGCGCTCTGAGTCGGACAAGCACTGCTGGGCAATTTCGAGGAGTGCCCTTGAGTAGTCTGGTATCACTTGCTGACTCCAATGATCTGAAGGAACTCGGCCTTGGCTGTGCGGGTGTGGTCGCTATACACGCCACGCATGTCTGATGTAGTTGTGATGGTACCGGGGGTCTGTACTCCTCGAATGGTCATGCACATGTGCTCTGCTTGCACCATGACCGCAAGGCCTCGTGGTTCAAGTCGATCGAAGAGGAAGTCGGCGATCTGCCTTGTCATTCGCTCCTGGATCTGTAGCCGGCGTGCAAAGTGGTGTGCGACCCGTGCAAGCTTGCTCAGGCCACAGATGAGCTGGTCAGGTATGTAGGCAATGTGTACTTTGCCTACGAAGGGAATGACGTGGTGATTACAGACGGACACGAACGAGATGTTCGCCATAGCAATCATCTCGTCCATGCCATCATTTTTGAACTGAGCCCACTTGAGGCAGTCCTCAAGGTGATCGGGTGTCATTAAGTCGGGGCGGCACTGTGTAAGTTCATCCAACATGTTTACGAATCGTTGAGGTGTCTTTTTGCCGTGCTCGTCTTGAACCAAACCTGCATGCACGCTCAATATGGTCTCAGCCAAGTCTGCTGACCTCGGTATGTCTGAGGCATGAACTTGCTGGTGAGGAATCATGTAGTCGACAGCCTCTTTGGCAAGGGCTGCATAGTGGTCAGACGGGTTAGGCAACTTACACTCCAATCGTGTCGGCTCCGAAAACGTACTTGTGCACTTGGATGTTAAGGTTCCATGGAACTTCGGCATTGTTGATCCACCGGACTAGCTTCTCCGGTGTTAAACTACCCCAAACGGGTCCACACCACACCACAGGGCGATCGGCGGGGTTGGGCTTGTATATCAGGAACGTTTGCCAGTTCTGCAGTGCCCGATCGAAGTCAGCCTGGTCCTTGATTGTGAACTTGATGGCGTCGCTTGGACCGAGGCGGTTGAGGTTGGGCTCGAGGATCGCGTCGTCCGGGAACTCGCCTGAGCCTGGAAGCTTCCAGTCCAGGATGAAGGTGTCGACGAGGTCAACATCCTTCGGCCACCGAAGCGAGCCGTTCGTGAACACCTCGATGGTCCTGCCGCGCGCCTTGATGGCTGCCCAAACGTGCTGCAGGTCATTGTGGTTCTGCAGGAACGGTTCTCCGCCTGTGAAGCAGATGTTCGTGATCGGATCACTGAGAATCCTGTCAGACAGGTCCTCGGGCGTGATGAACTGTTGTGTCTTAGTGAAGATTGCCGGGTCGATGGCGTGCTGCGTGTCGCAAGGCCAGCCCGCGCACTTGAAGTTACATCCAGCAAAGCGAACGAACATGGTTGGCTTACCAGTGTTCGGTCCTTCGCCTTGGAAGCTGTTGTACCGTTCAACGAGTCTTAGCATGGCAAGCCCTTTAGTTGGTCGAGTGGACCCTCGAAGTAGCCCCAGGATGTGTTGACCCGAATGCGTGGTGGGTAGAACCTCTCTACCCACGCCTTGTGCACCTTCATAGTGCTACCGTCTGGTCTGCGGACTACCAGTTCACCTGGCATGTATCCTGCACCAGGTCGCTTGATGATGCCTACCACTCTCCCGAGCGGCACGTCTGGACGGGTCGTGTGATGTAGTTGGACGTCCATACCCAACTTGACTTCACCATTCATGATTCCTCTTCATGGACAGTGTAGAGCCTTCGCTCCGTTCTCCAATTGCCTTGCCGTACGCCTCCATGAAGGCCAGGCCGATCATGTTCTTGGCTGCTGTCCGACGGTGCTCGTTGCCGAGTGTCTTGTCCAGAAGGTCTTCAGGGAGGAGCCTAACAACCTTCTTCGTCCTGAACATACGTCCAGGTACTGCCACCTCAATGGTGACACGGACAAACCCTGCTGGCATGCTACCTCCTTATGATGGTGCAGGATACATGGCCATCGAGGTGGGTGTTTCCCAAACCTCGACGTAGAGCGGTGTGCCTGGAAGGGCAAGATCGTCAAAGCGCTCCTCACAGTATTCGAAGATGTCCTTTGCCAGGTTCTCCGCCGTTGGTGAGAACTCGACAGAGACCCACTTCCAGTCCCACTTCGGCATGGAGTAGTCGACGAGCGCACGCATTCGTACGTCCAGCCTGTAGAACATGAAGCCGTGGTCGTACTTGTCGTGGACTTCTGTCAGGACCTTCTTGATCTCGCCGAAGTCCAAGACCATTCCGGTTCGTGAGCCTTCCATCTGCAGATCGCCCTGAACTGCTAGAACGATGCGGTAACGGTGCCCGTGAGGGCTCGAACACTTACCTTCATGGTCAGGAACTCGGTGTCCTGCATCGAACTCGATCTCCTTCGAAACCACATAGCGTGTCAACGTCAACCTTCCTACTTCCTAGGCCGTGTGGAGTTGTGTGAATGAATCGCAGGGTTGTTAACCAGGGTAGTCCGAGACGAAGTTCGAAGATACAGGCTCGTTCTTCACGTCCTCCTGTGTAATGCGGGTGACGTCGTGGAAGATCCTGTAGGCGCTTACGAACTCGCCTATGACGTTATTGACGACAATCCATTCGCCTTGGATAGTCCAGGTGTCGTCCACATCGATGAAGGCGAGAAGGCGCGTCTCCTTACCCTTACGGTGTCCTGTCAGCTGCCTCACGGACTGCCACCTTCCAGTACTCGGAGTCGTCGTACACGGTCTTGTCGACTACGCGACCTTCCTTGGCTAGGCCAAAACGGTCACATGCCTCGTCAATAGCTTCGAGGCGCTCGACGCATGTTCCGCATCGGCCGCAGTGGTTCTCACCGCCCTTGTAGCAGCTCCACGTGTGCTGAATCGGAACACCGAGCTCGAGTGCCCGGTATGCGATGTCGGCCTTCGTCTTGTGCAAGAACGGTGCGTAGATTGGTGTGTACGCAGGTGTGGACTCTTCTTCGCCCGGTGGATTGATGAGGTGTTCTTCAAAGTGGTGAAAGCCTTCATTGCCGGACAGAATTGCCCACCCAGCGTTGACGACGAATCGAGGACGGCAGTCCGGGTAAATGAAGTGATCACCGGAGTGGACACCGAAGCCGATCGTCTTGTACTTGTTATTCACAGCCACACCAGCCGCAATCGAGAGCATGATCATGTTCCGATTCGGAACGACGGTCTGCTTCATTGTGTCTTCGGCGTAGTGGCCTTCAGGCACTTCGATCGCTGGTACTGCAACGTCGTACATATTGACAGGTTTGCCGACCTGCAGGTTCTCTCCGTCTGTCAACAGTTCGTATGTGCGTGAGGGTAGTGAGGTGAGGGCCGAGTTGCTAATGAGTTCAGTGATGCCGCGAAGGTCGATCACGTGAAACTCCAGGCCAAGACGTTGTGCAGTTGCTCGTGCGAAGGTCAGTTCCTTCTTGTGCCTCTGACCGTAGTCGAAGGACAGCAAGTGTGGACGATAGCCCTTGTCCAACATGTCATACACGAGGGTCGTACTGTCGAGGCCACCTGAGACGATGGCACAACTGTCACTCATCCTAACTTACCTCCTAGGTTGGGTTTACTGGGTCCGAGTGGATGGTACACTGTCGTTTGGCCTATCTTCGATACCTTGATCATGCCTCGTTGCATGAGTGTGTCGAAGATAGCGTCTGCACCCTTTGCAGTTAGGTGATAGTTCTGCATGAGCTTCGACCTACTGATGCCAGGGTTCCTAGCAATGGCTGAGTAAATCTTGTCCAAGTCACGTTCGATTGTTGACCTACCAACACCGTTGACGACTTCGATCGCATAGCTGCGCCACCTTGTTGCATGGCTGATAGCTGTTACTAGGTCAGCTTCGTCGACAGTAACACGATCTTCACGTTGCCTTGAGGCAGCAATAAGTATCGCAGCCTTCAGCGTGGACTTAGCAAGTCTGTCGAACATTGGTGTCATCAAGTCGGGACGTTCTGCATCTAGGCCCGACTTTAGTAGGTCCGTTTCCAGCTTGTTGTACCTTGCCCATGCAGCTGTAGATAGGGTAGCGTCGACCTTCTGAGTCGTGTTCCGTTTGCCATCCAAGATATGGTAGTGTGCTACCATATCTGCTAGTTCGCGGATCAGTTGGTTGCGGTTGCTCATGTCTACTGTTGTAGGTGGTCCGAGTGGTCGAATGCGATCTGTGTTCGATTCCGCTGTGATGAAGACGAACCGGGGGATAAAGCCTGACGAGACGTGTTCTGTTGACAAGAGTGACTGCACGCGGTTACGAATGCCACCGGCAAAGAGGATCAGGACGGGTTCGCGCACCTCTACGGTTTCCCTTCGGAGGATTCTCTTCTGCATCTTCCCGTCATACAGTTTGGTTAGCATCTCTGCCATGCCAGCGTAGTAGTCACGCTTCGTCATCATCTCCAGGAGGCCACTAAACTCGTCACGAAGGAATACAGATGCACGTCCAGGTCTGGCTTGGAGTGACTGCATCATGCCTTCGAGCGAGCCGTCAGTGGCTAGGAGCACGTCATCATCTACCTCCATTATCAGGTCCATCGCAATGTCCATTGCGGTGGACTTTCGTGTGAGGGTCGTATCGGCAAGAATCATGAACCACAGATTGGGAATCATCGTACCGAAGGAAGTTGGCAAGCGGACATGGCCGGCCAGAATGGAACTCAGGGCAACAAACGCACCTGCTTGATGATACTGTGGTGCTGCGTCCCCTAACTGGCTGGCCCATGCAATGTACCTTTCCAGGAACGTGTCTTGTTGTGCTACAGCTCTTTCTTCCTCGTCCGAGATAAGTTCGACTTGTGGGGCAGCGGGTAGGACTACAGCACCGATGTTCTGTTGGCACTTTACATAAGCCCGACAAACGTCACGCCACAAGTACTCGATGTCACGTCCGTCACGCTTGTACTTGTTGCAGGCGGCCTCATTTGCAATGTGCAGTACCTCAGGCATTTCCATGCCCGCTTCGAACAGCAACATCATGAGTCGCCAGAGTTGTTCACTCCACGTGCCTTTTGGTTCAGTACTGAACAGGTCAAACACAAGTGCATTTAGACTCCGACGGTATCTCTGCATGATCTCCAGAGGGTCTTCTGTCGGAATAGTTGCAGGCAGGGGCATCTCAAGGAACTCGGCCCGCTTCACTTCCGGGTACTTCTTGAAGTCCTCTAGCCTGTACTTCGCTGCAGAGCCACCAGTGATCCGTACGATTGCTGGATCTGAAGGCATTAGTGGGTCTTGGTACTTGTAGTTGCCTGTTCGTGGAATGCGCAGGAACTGTGTAAGATCCCAGCCACTTCTATCTGCACCATCGCCTGCGTGGTAGTAAGCAATCCGCCTGGAAAGCGATTCACCATCCTGTGGCGACAGTGATTCTTCGAGCCGCCAAACAGCCTGGAATCTTCCAGGTGACGTCTCCCAAACAAGCGTAGGCGTAACAAGTAGCCTACTCGGTGGACAATCGTCGAGGTCTGCCCACGCTGTGGGACATAACACTACCGTCCCTTTGGACAGCTTCTTCTCCTCCAGCAACTGTGGACAGAAGTACAAGTCAGACTTTGAGATGTGTGCGTCTATGATGTCGAGTGCTTGAGCCAGTTCGGTGGGGTAGTCATAGAAGCGCTGGTGCATCTTTCGCTTATTCCCCGGTATAGGCACAGGTGAAACGCCTATGCAGAAGATGCCTTCGTTAGAACCGAAGACACTGCGAAAGAAGACCTCCCGATCGGCACGAGCTTCCAACGTGGCACAACTCGAAAGGTCCACATAGTCCCCTCTCTTAAGTTAGGGTACGGCCCAAGCTGATGTGCTCTGACACCGGAAGTAGTTACCTTCAGCTTGGGCCGTACGTCAGGGTGTTACGGGAGGAGCGACTTCTTCGTTGCCGGAACGACGGCGGAGGCCGAGGCTGCACCGTTCCAGGTGCTCTCGTTCCAGAAGCCCTTGACCTCGTTCTTCGGTGCGTACTTCTTGGTCGGGTCCTTCTTGTCGACCGTCTCGCCGACCATGAGGGTCTTGACGACGAGCTTCACGCCCAGGAGGTCGCCGGGCTCAGGGAAGTCCAGAGCACCCTTGCCGTCGTACAGACCGAGCGCCTTGCAGAGCCAGACGGCCGAGTAGGCGTCGCCGAAGAGCATGATGTTGGTGAACATCTTGCGGCCCTCGTACTCGCCTTCGACGATGGTGAACTCGATGTTGCACATCGGCGCGCCCTTGTTAGGGGAGTCCTCGCCTTTGACCTCACGAATCTCAGCACCGTCGATCTGGACGAGGTACTTGCCGGTCGGTACCGGATCGAAGTCCCTCGACTCAGTCGCTGCGACCTTGTCTGACACATTGATATGAATTCCCATTACTGTTCCGAACCTTTCGTTTTGGCTGCTTCGATGTAGTTGTAGAGTGTCTGCATTAGGACCTCGTCATCTATGCCAAGAACTGGCGGCATGTCGACGCCCCTTGCTTTCGCGACACATGTGTCTGTTTTCTGGGTTAGGAGCAGTCTCCGCTGTCCTCTTTCTTCGACCTCCTGTACGTATTGGTATAGGACGATGTCAGGAATTGTGGGCAGCTTCTTCTTCAGCTGTCCGGTGAGAAGCGGTTGCTTCATCAACCTTCCTGACCTCTGATCACGGTCTTCGACCATGTGCGCGACGAAGATCGTGTTCATAGGCAGATCGCGAAACGTCCTGATCGCTCGAAGCATTCGAGACGCGACCTTGTTCCAGTGAAAGATTTCCAGAACATCGTCGAAGTCAGGCTTCTTGATCTTTGCCTCTGATGCCACAGTATCGATGCAGTAGTCGTTGAGCTCGGTGAGACTGTCAACGATAACCGTGTTGTAGTCGTGGCCGCCAGCGAAGAGTGCCTGGTAAACGTCGATGAGATCCTGCCACTTGTTGATCTCGATCACTTCGACGTTGGGCCACGCCGCCTTGAGGGTGTTCGCGCCTGACTCACAGTCGAGGTGCAGCACCTTCCTCATCTGTGGCACGGCGTCTGCAGAACCCGCGAGATGTGTCTTGCCTGTGCCCGCGTCGCCATAGATGAGCATGTTCGTAGTGAAGGGCCTATCCGCCGCACGCATTACCTTCAGTCCGGCGAAGCTTCTGGGAGTCAGTGTCTGCGTCACCTGCTATCGGCCACTCTTCTTCGGTGCAGCCTTCTTAGTGCCTGCCTTGGCGGGGCTTGCGGTTCGTGTTGCAGCAGGCGTACGTGCAGCCGAAGACTTGACCTTCTTCTGAGGCGTCTTGCGATCGTCGTCCTCGTCCGGACGAGGCAGGGGGACTCGTGCCATTGCCTTTCCTCTCCTGTGTTAGCTGTACCTCTTATCGGTCGTGGATTCTGCCGTTTCCCAGTAGTGCCTTGTTCGCTTTTCGTACATTGTGTCAAGTGCGTATTCGAAGTCTTCGCCACGGTTCTTGGCAACGCAAGGTTCGCGGAAGGCACAGAAGTTACATGCGAACCTTCCAGGCGATGGGAAGTTGACCAGATGGGCACTGGTCATTTCCTGTGCCTCGAAGTAAATGTTCTCTCCGGCATTGCGAAGTTCCGTCTCGTTCCGAACGATTTGGTGTCTGTGAATGAAGTGTTCGGAGTTGGCATTTTCTTTGAGGTACTCGAGAAACTCGTCGTACAGGCCAGACTGATAGGCATATGAGTCATTCTCGGCCACTGTACGCTTGTAGACCTCGTACGACGTTTCCTGTTGCTTGTTGACGCTGAACAACCGTCCGAGCCGAGTTGTCTTGTTCGGCTCAGGCTCTTGCGGGTAGGCCTTCTTGATCTCGACGTAGATGAAGCCCTTGACTGGAACACCAAGAACCCAAAACGCCCAGCAGTAGGACGTGATCTGATCATCCAGGAGCAAGAACTCATCTGCGACGTTTGGTTCTGCATTCGTCATGCGGACGGTTGTTTTCCAGTCGACGATCCAGTAGTCACCGTTAGTGTCTTGTGCCAACATGTCGACACGTCCACCGTACGTTACTGGAAGACCCTTCCAAAGCGGTCGCTCCTGCTGCCAACGTGCCTCGTCGAAGATCTCCATCACTCCTACGAGGCCGTTAGACCACATCCATTTGCAGTAGCGAAGCCAGCACTGGTCACACTTGCACCATAAGACTCGTTCGCCGTCCGTCTCAGGTTCATAGATTGGGACTTCGAACGGTATCTCGACCTTGACTGGTGTGAAGTTGTGGTCGTACGTCGGCATGATCTGGGTATACCAAAAATCGAGCATGCCAAGACCAAGCTCGACACGCTCTTTGTAGTCCTCGTCAACTTCAGATGTGTACAGGTTTGGGTTATGGGCGATGAACTCAGCCTTTTGCTGTTGGCACTTTGTCTTGAATGCCACCCTCGCCAGTGCATACGCTGTGTCGACCTCACCATCGGGTCGATTGAGCGGATCGTACAAGACCTCCATCGCCTTGTGGTAGGCAACCCCGAACTCAAGAGGCTTTGCCGTGACGTGTGGGTAGTACATATCTTGGAAAATCCAGCTCCAACGCCTACGACAACCACGCCGACTCATCCGCTCACTGGTGTGAATTTGATGTGTCAAACCAGCTTCGATGTAGTCGTCAACCGTTTCAAGCACCAGGGTCACCTCGTTTGGGGGATAATGAGGTTCGTTGATCTAATTATAACTCGGGTCAACCGATGTTCTCAAGGGGGCCTTCTCAAGATCCTTTACAGTCGCCCGTCTGGAACATCGACAACAACAGCGGCCGAAATGGCCTGAGTACGCCTCCTACGCTTTGGAACTGCCGTAAGTGGCGTGGGAGCGAAGGAGTGGTTGCGATCGTGGTAATCGCCAAGGACGGCCCGGTAGATGGGCAGAGTCCAACTTGGTACTACGCCCGAGTCGAAGAGGTCATCGTCGTACACCAGCTTCTCGGCACTCGCTGCTTCATGGGCTGCCGGACTTCCGACCACCTCACAGCAGGTCATGCAACCAGGGAAGAGTTCACCTTCCTTAGTGAGGAACCAGTCAAGACTTGCCACTGGGGAGTTTTCCATCCCAAACCTTTCCAGTTTCGACGTTGATCCATTGTTTGGTTTCCTGATCGAAGCGATGGCCAGAAACACCTTCGCCTCGCCACTCGGGTGCTTGTGTGGAGACAGGCAAAAGGTTCTTGCCGAGGGAAGCGTACCAATGGTCTCCTTTTGCCCAGGCTTGTGAGGGCTTGCCACACACGTTGTGGACCCAGAGACCGAACTTCGTTCCACGCTTCCAACTGTCGTTCCGACCCCACTTGCCTTCCTTGTTACAGGTGCAGAAGATCGTGGGCTTCATGTACAAGCCGCGAACGAATACCCTCTCCAGGTTCAGAGGTTCGAACACGACCTCGCCAATCTTGTCGGCCGGCGTCTTGCCGAAGATGACTCCTAGCCTCTGTTCGACGGCAGCAACGAATGCATCGGCCTCGCTGTTGTCGTCGAACGAGAGGATGACGTACCTAGCCATTGTATCCCACCAATTCGAAGAGATGCCAGACGAGACGTCCGTTTGCCGTTACAACCGAACCAATATGTTCGACATTGGGAGGCAACCCGTCCCCCGTCCCGTAGATACGAAACGTTCTTTTGGTGGGAACGACCTCGTCCTCGTGGATGGCCCAGAAGCAGATGAGATCTGGGTAGCCAGGAGCTGTCGTACCGACGTGTACGATCTTACCTTGCAGTTCGAACGTGTGTGGTCGCGAGTCGCTAGGAACGGTGTATTTGAAGACCTTAAGCATTAGCCCTCCAACGAGACTGTGGAGTAAGTGCCTGTCCTCTGGGCTTCCAGGTAGTCAAAGAAGTCGATGAAGGCCAGGGCAACTTCGATGTGCATGGTGTGCTCGTGGGCAAGCTGTTCGAAGACGAACTGATCCCATGTGTACTGGAATGTGCCTTGTGCCGACGAGTACCACATTCCGTTTGCCTTGACGGCAACGTAGTTGTAGTGCCTATTGGACAAGACGCGTGCGTACCGAATGACAGTACCGTCACTGAACGGATCCTTCTTGGGGAACTCCCGCTTCACAGCAGGCAGGTTCTCTTCCATTAGCATTCACACCTTCCAGACAGAGTCAGGAAATAGGCTGCCGGTTCCTCTTCGTCTGAGTAACGGGCAGTAGTCCACCCATCTTCATGACCAACGATCACAGTCACGCCTCGCGCCTCGGCACGCTCCTTCATGGCACGCAATGAACAGTAGTTGCATCTGGTTAGCTCGGACATGTTTCCTCCTTGTCAAGTGATAGTTATCTATGCCGATTGAAAGTAAACCAAACCCCACACGGGCTAAGGAAGTTGGCGGGTGCCAGAATTCCTCAGGCCGTGTGGGCTTTGCACTACTTTCCAGTGGGTTGTTCAACAGGGTAAAACTCGTGTGCGTATTCGTCGCTACAGGTCACGTTCTTGTGGTGCCAGTGAATCAGTGTGCTGTAGCGCATGAGGAGGTGCGGGTCGTCACTGGAGTAGAATCGTGCGTCATGCCTCATTGCGTTGAGGTTGCTCTTCCCGTCTACGACGTAGTACATGTGACAGCCGATGCTCTTGACATCCTTGAGGTCGCCCAAGAGTACGCGTACTCCAGTAGGTTCACGTGCGGTAGGCAGATCCATTGTTCTCCTTAAGTCGGGTGGAGGGACCGATGGCAGTCTTCCGTTCCCCCATAGTCCCTCCACCCTGAGCAGTTGAGGAAGTAGTTAGCGTAGGCGCCTTTCCTTTAATACGTCCAGTGCACAGGGCTGAACGCAGCGCACCATTGTCCTCACCTCCTTAGTCCCCCAAGAGGGCCTTGATCCATTCCCACTTGAGTTCGATGCTGTCATTGCGTTCGGCGTCGAGCGTCTCCTTGGCAATGATCGTTACCACTTGTACCGCGTTCTTTTGTCCGACACGGTGAAGGCGATCCTCAGCCTGCCTGTTCTTCGAGGGGTTCCACGCACGATCAATGAACACAACCGTCGAAGCAGCAGTGAGGGTGAGACCAATACCGCCCGCCGTGATGGTTCCAGAAAAAACCTGATACTTACCAGACTGGAAGTCAGCCACCATAGGACCACGATCCGCCTGCGGTGTGTCTCCAGTAAGAGTGCAGTTAGTGATACCTTTACGTGTAAGCCTCGCAGCCAGTAGATGAATGACCTGTTTCGATTGGGCGAATACGACAACTTGTCCATCTGTGTTTCCTACCAGTTCGACTACGGCGTCGATCTTGGTCGAGGGTTCAGTCAGCTTTAGCGCATTGAGCGTCTCGACCTCGCCGGATACCTTGTTGCGCTTGTTCACCTGAACCAGCTCACCGTAGGCACAGGCGAACTGTTGGAGACGTACGAGTTGTGAAATGACTGCCGGGGCAGCCACAGGCTCTTCTTCGTGCTCACCGATCCATGCAAGCATTACGTCCCGCATGGAATCATAAGCTCGTCGCTGCTTGGGGTGAAGATCAACGACGAGTTCGGAGTAGTACTTGTCCGGGAGGTCTTTAAGAACGTCCACCTTGAGGCGTCGAACGTAGAACGGATCCATAGCCGCGTGGAGCTCTTCCACGTTCTTAGGACCTGCATTCTCCCTGAAGCCTCGGATGTGCTTCTTGTAGCAACCTTCTCCTGCACACATCATCGGCCCAGCTGTATGCTGGACTGAGTCCACGTGCCGCTTGAAGAACCCCCAGTAGGAGGTCCAGACTTTGGGATACAGCCAGTGCAAGACAGACCATAGATCTTGTGGCTTGTTGTCAGCGGGGGTACCTGACAGGCCTGTCTTGTAGACTGCAGTCAGCTTCTTGAACGCGACCGTTTGCTGGGCGTCACGGTTCTTGATCGACTGAATCTCGTCGCCAATGACGTGGAACCAGGTGTACTGGGCGAGTTCTGGCATGAGGCGGATTACCGCCCAGTGGACGATGAAGATGGTTGCCCTGTCCTTCTTGAGTGCGTACAGAAGCTTGTGACGCACCTTCGGGTCGATGACCTTAACTTTCAGGTCCGGACATAGTTCGCGGAAGTGATCGGCCCAACTCGAGAGAAGGCTCGTAGGCGCTACTACGAGTGTCTTCCACGTTAGGGGAGCTCCAAGCTCCTGTCTCCGCCTGATGTCCAGCGCAATGGCCTCGACCGTCTTACCAAGGCCCATTTCATCCCCCACCAATACTGCAGGCACATTCCACAGTTTGTCCACTGCCTGCTGCTGGAAGGGGTACAATTCCATGTTACTCTCCAATCTTGAGGAACTTCTCAATGTCCTCTTCTGTTAGAGTGCCGCACGTGCACGGCGTTAGGTCTTCGTACTTGATTGGCTGGGGCAGCTGGTTGCAGAACTGACCGAACCGAAACATCAGGACCAGTAGGTGGCTGCAGTATGCCGAGTATATCTCAACTGCCTCGGCCTGTGTTGTTGCCTTTTCCCTCGTCCACTCAGTGGCTTGCGTGAGCCGATCACGCAGTAGAGCCACCAGAGCTGGTGACGGGTGCACCTCCTCATGCTCGTCTGTGGGTAGGCGCAGACCATCGTTGAAGATGTGCCACACCTCGTCGAGCTTCTCGTACTCGTACTGCTGCTTGGCTCGCTGGATCTCCTCACGGTCACCCATTGGGTACCCCTCTACTACGTGTTTAGGTTAGCTTAACCTGAGACTGGTTGTTAGACAAGATAGACTCGATATAGACTAGAGGACTTCGCGAGGCTTACGAGTTATATAGCCTGGGGATCTTGCGAATCTAACTCGCGTCTAGATAAGTCCTCTGCCTGCAGTCGATCTACTTCGTCCTTGAGCTCGGCGACTTGCATCTTCAGTGCACCGATTAGCCGTCCCACCGGTCCGATCTGGTGGCCCACGATAGCATCCCAGTGCGCTACCCAATACTCTGATTCTTCGCTCACGACCGAATCTCCGCGCCTGGTTGTGTCGTCAAAGCCTGGAGAGTATCGAGCGAGTCCGCGATTGTTGGGTTAGAAGGTAGTACTGGGAACATCTTGGTACGCTTCTTCAGTGCCGGAGGGAATGTACCGTCAGGCATGACCTGAACGATCCACGAGGTGTTGAGCCATCTGCACCGTGTGTTCCGACAGAAGAATGTTAGGCTACTAGAGCCGCGAGCAGCGCCAGGCAAGCGTCCACCTGGCTTGGACTCACCAGGCTGCTCGCACCGTGGACAACGTGCCACCTCTTCGAATGTCGTCATCGCTTTGCCCTTGGGTGGAGCCCGCCAGAAGGGAGTCTCCGAGTGGCGAACCGGATCTCGACGCCTTCGAGGCCGAGCATGTCCAGGACTTCTGGGAGAACGTCACGGCGTACACGATGCTTTACCGAGTTACCGTTCTTGTGTACACGGCACCTGTTCCCATTTGTTGCCTGGTTGCAGTAGACCTCGACGCGGATAGGTGTGAACATGTGACCTCCAAACTGGGGGGTTAGGACTTACGTGGCCCCGACAGGAATCGAACCTGCCTAACTTCCACGGCAGCGTCTGGCGGACGCTGTACACCAGAGAGGGCCTTGGTGGGCGGGTTGCCCCGCCCCGTGCTAGGCTGCCTTGGCTTCCTTCAGTTCCTTGATCTCGTCCTCGGCTGCCAACATCCGCTTCGTGAGGTCGCGGATGCGCTGTTCCAGCATGCCGATCTTGCCCTTGTGCCCTGCTACTGTTGCTCCGGTGCCCAAGTCGCGCGAGAGGAATATCTCCTCCTTAGGCGGCCCGAGGAGCGCCCACCGCGATGTGGCTGAACCGCCGCCACGTCGAAGTTGTAGGACGCACTCCATGGCCTTAAGAGCTCGTGTGACGCTGGTGTAGTACGGGTTGGGGATGTTCATCTCTTGGAACAATCCGGTGAGGTGCCCCGTGTACACCAAGCCTGTTGCCTCGTCGTCTTCCATCAGCTGCTCGACCTCTGCCGCGTCTTCCATAGCCGCGTAGACCCTCTTGACATAGTTCCAGAGGGCCGGCATAGGCCTTTCGTTGATGGGATGGTCATCTGGTAGTTCAGGCATTGGTCAGCCTCTCCTTCAGTTCGCGGAGCGTGCCTGTTCGTGTCTTGTGGTCATCCATCACACGAAGGAACGTCTCCGGCTCTTCGAACAACTTGTCCCGATAGAACCCCTTTTCCGTTTCGTCCGCGCCATCGAGCCACTCGTCGATGGCTTCAACGAGAACGTCCCGCTCTCCGGGCTGAATTGGAATGTTAAGCATGTACGACCCCGGCCTCCCTATGTTCTCCCGCTTGTAACTATTATAACGGATGTCAACAAAGGATCTCAAGGGGTTATATTTAGGGCCCTCACACGAAGTGACCCCGTATGCCTGTCGGATACGAATCGTAGGAAGGTTCCCACTGCTCCGCCAAGTGGGCTCTGGCTAGCAGCAAGATCGTCTGGCTGCACTTGGGACACTGCAGACGATCGGCCATGACCTTGTAGTAGGGCTCGCCTCCGTCAAGCATCATCTCGATGCGTACACCAACGTTCTTGACGGTCATTTCGACGTTACATGGTTCGTGAAGTGCTCTGGGAATGTGTGGCATTACTGCTCCAGAAGTTGCAAGTGAATGGTGAGTACCGGCTCTTCTTCCCCGTCTGGCGTGACTTCAGTCCTGACGACTTCGACCTTGTACTCGCCAGGTATGATCGAGCCCCAACCCTTTGGCGGTTCGGCATGAAAGACGTACTCCACCTTTGCGTTAATTACATCGTCCCAGTCGTACGGGCCATCTTCGTCGGGCCCATATGCTGCCGTCATTAGAAGTGCCTTCATCGTTATGAACTTGTCCACGTCAATCCCTTCGGGTTGTGAACAGAGTGATAGCCGGCGCACCATTCCTTCCTCCAGGTCTGATGCGCCGGCTATCTTCCTACCCCACCGTGTAAAGCTATGGTGAGGCGACGAGGACTACTCGGCGTCCTCGGCCTCTTTGGTCTCGGCGGCGGGCTTGGCCTTCTCGGCCTTCTTCGCGGCCTTGCGCTCCTTGGCGCGCTCCTCCTTGCGGTCCCACCAAGCCAGAGCCTCGGCCTCCTTGAGGAGGTTGTCCCGGCCGCCCGCGCTGTACGACGGCAGTGGGTCCTTGCCCTTGGCGGTGTTCTTGATGTAGGAGTAGATCATCTGCGGAGGAACTTCCTCGTCCTCCTCGAGCCTGCCTGCCGCGATCTCCCTCGCGGTCAGCACCTTGGCGAATGCGACCGGCGCGATGTACCCCTCGGGCACTGGCGGGCGCGCCTTGGCCTTCTTCTTGGCCGTCTTCTTGGGCTTCTCGGCCTCGTCGCCCTCTTCGACCTCGTCGGTCTCCTCGTCGTTCGAGTCGACCTCGTCGAGCTCCACGTCGCCGTCGTTCGTCTCTTCGACTTCGACGTCCTCAGTGCCAAATTCCTCGTCGGCACTTGTCGGCTGTCCCATTGTCGTTCTCCCTCTCGTTTTCCGTGACATTTGTCAGGTCCTTGTCTGTCCGCCAGCTCTGCTGGCTATCTCAATTATACGCTACGTCCAAGCTGGACTTCACGGGGGCTACTTCAAGATCTTTTTCCGTCTAACACGCAGTCTAACGCAGGTGCGTCGTCTCCATCTCCCGCAGTCGGGACTCGTCGAACTTGCTGAAGAGTCTCTGCAGCTGCCGGTAGCGTGTCCGCTCGGGCGGAGTCAGGTCGTCCGGGTCCGTGTAGTCGGTCATAGCCCTACCTTCTGCACGAATGATTCGACGTATCAGGACTATCTCCGTCTTCGTCAAGTACACCTTGTAGTAGGTTCGCCGTCCCCCACGGCCTCTTACGCTCTGCACTGGTTCCTGCGGCACAGGACCTCCTCGATGGGTGTAGTATGGTATGCTCTCGACCAAACGTCGATCGAGATGCCACAAGCCGTTAGGGAAGCTGTCCCTGGAAGCAGCTTGTGTTGGAGTGTCGGCCTGCCGTGGCCGTTGCGAGCTATGACGTATAGTACTGTCTCCGCTTTCCGTCGTGTCACTTCATCGTCTCCCCTAGAACAGTTTCAGGTCGAGATCGCCGTCGACAAGCATCTCTGCCAGACGGCGATCGATCAGGTCTTGTGTCGTTCCGATCTTGCGCGCCAGTTCGATCGCCCACAGGACAACGACGATTCGATCCTCACGTGTCCGTGCAGCGGCTTTTGGCGCATACATGTACGTGCCATCCTTCTTGGCCTCGCGGATCCTACGTGCCATGTGACAGAAGGTAGCCTCGTTGCCCAAACGCGTCTTGCACTTCTGCTCAGGCTCAGCACTGCACCTCGGGCAACTGACCGTAAGACCTTGGGCTGCGTATGCCTTCATGATGTGCCCCCGTAGTAAGTGAACTCACACCAAACTTCCCCGACGTCCAGGCTCTCAGGGATGGAGTACACTGCAACATTACCTGGCCCCATCAGCTTGACGCCATTCAGATACATGTTGCAGCCCAGCAGGTCACCACCTTCACCCGCCATTAGAGCGTCGACAGAGTACGTGACTGTGGCACTTGGCGGGTGGACGATGATGTGCTTGTAGGTCGTCCGCTCAATGTGACTTGTCGGATACAGCTCTCCGTATTCCAGGTTCACTGTTGGTAGCCCCGCATGGTCGACCGCGTCAAGCTTGACCAACACCTGTTTCTCCGATGGATGACTAACCACCTCGATGACCAGTTCGATCGTGCCTGGTGCATCTGGTGCTGGCGGTTGACCTTTGTCGCCAGGAGCACTACACTCTGACGACGTTGCTGCAACAAGCACCGACATGGCCAGTGCCAGTAGAGCCTTCACCTTGACACATCCTTCATTAGGTTTAGGAACTTAGCCAGTTCCGGACGGTTATCGCCTCCCCCATGTATCCTTCGGATGACTGACGTAAGGTCTCTCCGAACGTTGTTGAACGTGTCCGGATCCTCTTTCATCAGCTGTTCCAGGTCATCTCTGACCTTCTGCCACGACCACTTCACACGCTCGGCCGCGATGTGCCTAGGCATCTGGTACTTGAATCTTGCCACTGCCAAGTACATGGGCGTGTCAGTTAGCCCTTGGCCTCTGTACTTCTTCAGGACGGAGGCCAGGAGGTTGTTTACCCGGTACCGACGTACGCTTTCGTCGACACGTAGGTACACGGCCAGCTTCATCAGGTTGTCTGCTGTACCAGCCGGGGTACCCCACCCCCCAAGGGCATTATGCTTGGGCAAAGTGTTCACCCTCAACACCTGCCACTCAACGTCGTACAAAGCTTCGCGCAGGCCCACTTGCTCCCTCCTAAGTTATACAACCCCTACAGTAGGCAAAACAAAACTCCACACGGGCGGAGGACGACGTTTGGGAGCCAGGCTGCGGCAACGACGTCATTTGCCCGTGTGGAGTGGTGTTGTTGCTCACCGGGCATTCAGGGATATCACTACCTGCTGTCGGAGAAGGTAGTGCGTAGTTCTCCCTCCTGCTGGGCAAGCCTGTACTCGGTGATTTCGGAGTCACGCTCGTCGGCGTACACGTCAAGTACGTCCTCGAGCATGTGGATGACGAGTTCCCCAATGCTGGTCTCCCGCCGATCTGCTTCTGTCCGGAGGCGCTCCTTGTTCTTGAGGAGCCATGCTGCTACTTGTTCGGTCGTTTTGTTCATTCCCTGCCCCCATTAGGTGTGTGGCACGGTGCTCCCTTCGTGCGCGTCGTGTCACTGTATCTGAACGGACTCATTCAGCCAGCGCCTTACGCTGGGACCCAAAGGTTTCGTCCTGTTTCACAAGCCCAAAACGTAGGATAGGCGGGACCTCCGGAGAGGTCCCGCCGACATGCTACTTCAGAAGTGCCTCGGGCTCGGCTTCCTTGACCGCGAACGCGTTCTCACGCTCCCACGGGAGGAAGTCCTCGCCGAAGCCGACGCTGTCCAGCCCGGCCGACACCTCATCGCTCACGACCTTGGACGCGTAGGAGTCCACGTCCTCGATCGCGGCGAACTGCTGGGTGTCGTCCACGCTGGCCAGTTCGGCCGCAGCGGCGTCGTCGGCCTCGATCGCGAGCGTGGTCTCCTGAACCTGGCTCTCGATCGCCTGCCGCCCGAGGCTGTCGAGGTTGATCACCGGGGTTGCCCCTTCGTCGGTGGTCAGCTCGATTGTCGTCTGACGAGTGACGACCAGCTTCTGTGTGTTGCTCATGGCCCCTCCTAAGGGCTAGCCGAGTGAGGTAGGACTCATCGGGACGGCTCCTTGCCGCCGACGCCTCGTGATGAGGAGGCGTTTCGTCCGCTTGCCTCAGAACCCGCGGTACTCGAAGCCGGCTTGCTCAGCCGCCTCCTTGGTCTCCTCGCTTGGAGTACGGCGAGGCAGTGCTTCGTGGCTGCCCACGTCTTCACGGTCCGTGGTGACCTGGACGACGTGCTGCCCGACCAGGAACGGGTTGTCTCCGTTCGCCCGCCATGACTCGAGGAGAGTTTCGAACTCCTCGATTGCGGTCTGCGGGTCTGACATCGCCGTCTGCTGGCGTGCCAGTTCTGCGTTGGGGTCGTCGAAGTTCCGTTCGTCCGTGTCGTGCGTGATGACGAACACGTGGGTTGTGCGGATGTACCTGCGTTCCATGTCCCCTCCTAGGACTTGAAGGATTGCGTGAACGGCTCGGACATCAAATGCCCGGCCGCTCGGTCCGTTAGGACACGTCGAGGTGTTCGGCGAGTCCGCTGTCTTGCATGCGGAACAGAATGCTCGACACATTCCCCAGCGTCAAGTGAAGGAACGCTTCGTCCTCGACGCTGAATCTTACGTCGCCGTCCATCTTGGTGCTGAGGTCGTGCTCCAGCTTCTCCTTGTACGCTCGGAGGGCAAACCAGATGGTGCGCACGTCCTCTTCATGCATGTCCAACGTCCGTACACGTTTACCGTTCCAGTAGTTCAAGTGCGAGAACGTGGACTTGCGTTCCTGTTCCTTAGGCATGTCTGCCTCCTTTCGTGGACGCGGAGACATCAAATGCCTCCAACGCCCCAGCCTATCTCTTGACTCTGATTCCGAGGACAGGCTTGTTTGGATCTTTGTCACTCGGCGTGACGTACTGAATGTTCCGATCGTCGTTAGCCTTGATCTCGGCCTCAGTGAACCAGCCCGATCCAAGCGACTCCGTTCGGAATACAGCGCCGTCGCGCCATTCGGTGATCCGTACCTTTTCTCGGTACACCTCATACTCTTGGGTCACGGTGCACCTCCCTTCCGTGGACGGACGCGAACATCAAATGCTCGGCCGCCCCCTGCCTAACCGCCAGAACACGTGCATGAACCGACGTTCGACATCAGCACGTTGCAGTTAGGACAGAGTTTGTTACGCTTGCGTCTGTACCCGCCCATGAGCTTCGCCTCGGCCATGATGTCTAGCAACCACTCAGGGGGTTTGTGCCGCCCGTTCGGAAAGTTACCCTGCCGGGCGTTCTCGTGCTCTGCGTGGATCTGAGGCGGTGTTACCATGATTGTCCTCCGACCTTGACAGTTCGCAGATTTTTCGCTCTACAATAATTATAGCTCAGCCCCTATAGGACCTTTCAAGATGGTCGAGCCAGTGGATTTTTTCAAGATCTTTTTCCTAGTCGCCTAGGCGCTGCCCTGGAACATCTGGTAGGGTTTTGTTCGTGTCCAGATGGGCATACTGTGGATAGCATGCCCGGCACAGACGCAGGTTTAGCTCCGCAATGGAGTGACTGTCCCTTTGCCCGTGCCGCTTTCGACAATGGCTGCACCAGTAGTACACTTCGGCGTCAGTTGTCACTTAGTTCTTCCTCCCACTTTGCTAGGCCCCGCTTGGTTCGATCCTCGTTGCCGATGTGAAACCCCTCTACCGGGGTACCCCCCTCCCCCTGGTCATTAATAGGTTTTCTGGGTTGAGGGATTTTCTCCTCTGCCCTGCCGCTAACGTCCTCACTCACCGGGTTTCCCTTCTGGTTTTGAACAGCACGAAACCCTCCCGTCGGCAGGACGGGAGGGGTTCGCTCTTTGCGTGCCCGTAGGAAGGCGCGAGGCAGGTTGCTTCGATGCTACGACCCTACTCACGACGGTGAATATGTCGCCCACCTCCCTCGTGCTAGACCTTACGGTTCAGGTAAGGTGTCGTGCCCTGGTCCACTGGTTCGATCGAGATGACCCAGTGGTCAGGTAGTGCTTGCGTGCCTGCCACCGGCCTGGCGCTCCAGGTCGACTCGGTGGTTCCGCTTCGACCCAGGTATAGCATCACGGCCTCGCGCTCCACCTTCTGGGTGTCGCTCTTGTACCGGATGCGATACATGTTTCCCTGGACCGGGATAAACCTAGGCATCATGACTGCCTCCTTTCGTGAGGGTAGGTCCGCTCTGAGGTGCCTACCCTCCCTTGTTACTGGATCGCTCGATCGTTCCCGCGTCCGTCGATGAGACGGAGCTTCTTCGGGTCGAAGTCGATCGAGATCACCGGACAGTTGCCTTCGTACCAGTCGTTCGACTCGAACGTTAGGGTCAAGTTCCCTACCTCTGGGAAGTAGAAAGTCTGGAACTCGGTCTTTCCGTCCTCCTCGGTAAGCCGGCCGTAGACGTGGAACTCGTGTCGCTGGTCCATAGCGACCTCCTTTCGTGCCGGCGAGGTAAACGTGGAGCGGTCCCCGCCGGACCATGGCGTTACTTCTGAGGCTCGAACCACTCCCGAATATCGATCCTCAGCCGGTCCTTGCGAAGGACGACGGTCACACGAAGTTCCGTGTCCTCCGCCCACATCATTGCCTTGTGGGCCTTCTTCCCGAACGAGTCGGAAGTACTGACCCACCCATAGTCCTCGACCAGGTTGATAAGGACCTGTTCGGCTTTGGACAGCCCGACCTCTTGGTCCTCGAGTTCGGTCGCCTTGCGCACCTCGTCGAGGGCTCGGTCGAAGAAACCGAGTGTCGAACTGTTCAGGGTGATGTGGACCCCTTTGTTGCTCGGTGCTAGTGGCATGGTGCCACCTCCTTTCGTGAGGGCAGGAGCTACTTCGATGCTTACCCTGCCCTACCTGGTTCAGAACGTCAGGATCACTACACCGGGGAAGTTGTCCTCAAGGGCCGCGTTCCGACACCACTCGCAGATCCGCTCCATGAACACGACTTCCGTCGCCCCATCGGTGCAGGTCTGGAGATGTACGGTGTTTAACAGTGCAGGTCGTTCCTCACAAAACCCACACGGGCTAGATTCCGTTGCGGGCTGGAGGTCGATGACGTCCTTCTTGGATACCTGCATGACCGTTCCCTTCTAGTAGGGGTAGGATGTGCGGTCGTGAGGACAGGTGCTTCGATGCTACGGGCACAAGCCCGCCTGCCCTCGCCTTGCTACCTCCGATACCAAGCGCCGTTGCGGTAGTCACAGTCGAGTATGACCGAGTCTTCCGTTGGTGCCGAGCACGCGGGGGTTGTGGAGCGTTCCTGATATCTCCCGGCCTCGTACAAGACGACTCCGACGAACACCAGGAATAGTGCCACTGCGGTGTACAGGACCTTTTTCACGGGTCCCCCTTCCTTAGGTGTGACAAGTACATAAGGACCGAGCCGGTCAGGTAATGCGGGTCTTGCTACTTGGTCGTGTGCTTGGTCACGAACTTAGTCGCGAAAGCCACGACCTCCTCGTGTGCGTAGCGCTTGACGCCCTTCGCACCCTTCACGATGAGCCCGTTCCGATCGTAGTTGTACATCATCTGCGGGCGGACGGTGCGCTCGGATCCCAGGACCTCGAACACCGTGTTGATCACCGAGTGAATCTGGTACGGGCTGACGGTCTCCGGGAGCGCCTCGACGACCTCCCGCACCAAACCCTCGATGTCAGTGACCTCGCCGACCACCGCTGCCGGGGTCTCGTCGATCATGGTGTTCTCCGTGCCGTCGATCTCCGCCATCTCGTCCACAGACTCCACGGTCAGGTTCTCGTTCATGACAGTTCCCTTCGTTTTGGTGAGGTTGGGTTTGAAACGAACTGCCCGGCTCGGTTCTTATGTACTTGTCAAGTTACGCGCCGGGAGAGGTATCGAGCCTCTCCGCGGCCGTCTAGAATGTTCGAACTACTACGGTACGTCCTGCCCTCGTACCTAGCTGTCCGATCCGCCTAGACTCGGTTTGTGTTGCAACTCTACACCCAGTCTCTTTGTGTGCGATCGCCTTCACCATGTCTAGCACTCTGGATCGGCTATCTCCTGGGTGTCGTCGTAGCTCTGCCCAGTCTTGACGTACTCGAGGATCGCGGAGGACTCGTCCTCCCTTGCGTACGTCGCGCTTGGTGGGAACTACGACATTGTGACGCATCAGGTGTGCTAGAGCACGTTCCCTGAGTACGTCTTTGAGTGCGGACATCGCTCCTCCTTCCGTGTGAGGTTAGGTGCTAGGGAGTGCGCCCACTCTTTGCTTGCTACCTATAGTATATAGCAGCCCCCCTAGGGGGCTTCAAGATGGTCGGATAGGTGGATTTTTGAAGATCTTTTGCACACACCCTTCCGGTTTGGTTAGGGACCTTGGTAAACAAAACCCCTAAACGCGTACACACCGCCCACAGGGCCGGGGTCTTGCTTTGGATCTCCGTGGATAGGAGAGGAGTTACCTCCTCTCCTATCCTGACCTACTAGTCGTCCGTCGGACTAGTGTGTCGGTACTTCTTGGAGTACGGTAGGAGTTCCTCGATCAGGTTGTCCACGAGGTCTACCGTGGTCCAGAACAACGGTTGTGGTTCGGAACCTTTGGGTCCATCGGTCGTCTTGACGACGATGTCTCCTGGGGTTCCGGTTGTGTTGTCCGGTTCCACGACGTAGTGACCCATGACTACTCCTTCCTCGGGGGCGATCTGGATCGCCCACTTTTTACTTCCTACCTCTATTATATAGTAGCCCCCATAGAGGGCCACAAGATGTCCGTCAGGGTGGAATTTTTTCCCAGTCCGTCCCTGGAGAGTCGGCCCCCTGGTGGGTGAGGTATTACCTATATTATACTCTGGTTCACTGTGGGGAGTCAAGAGGGTACTACCAAGGAAGATGTTACAGTTAGGAAACCTTACGGGTCAGAAGTCTTAGGGTGATTTAGGTTGTGTGATACTCAGGTAGTCCTTTGCTAGTGAGGTGATGTTAACCCCAGTAAGAACACGAGTTCCTAACAGACACGAGGGAAGGGTACCCTACTGACCGTTGGTCCGAGGGAGTGAGCTATAACATTAAGGAGGCTATTATATATCAGGTAAAGGTAAGGATATATAGGGATTTATACGGGTTTTCTGGATCGTTTAGAGTTCTCCCGGTATATACCGGCCTCTTTTATATATAAGCCTCAGCCTCAATTATACACGGCCCGTATAAACCAGTATATAACTCCCTAAAACCCCTAAGCGGTTCCACAAGCATACCCGGCCCCCCCCCCCGCAGGTTATATAGGGGTGCCTTTGCCTTGAACACTCCTCTGCCCGGGTTCCAGCCGGAACGAAGGCCGTGTGGTGCCTTTGGGGATCCCCTACGGGGGTCGGACCCCTGCACCGGCCTAGCGCTCCCTGTACGGACCCCTACACCCCCC
>Ga0209382_10000792_pt1 | contig 51179 bp, 41 predicted proteins | sample SoiMetdeltSBSDD5_FD_187599 | JGI IMG/M metagenome (GOLD analysis project Ga0209382, IMG submission 187599) | Bulk soil microbial communities from a Populus tree surrounding site in Tennessee, USA - Soil MetaG P. deltoides SBSDD5 (SPAdes) (version 2) | ecosystem: Environmental > Terrestrial >...
CCGGGTCTGTTGACGGTGTGCTGTTTGCGACATGGAACCAACAAGGAGGCCGGCGAGGGGAGACTGAGTTCAGATCGCAGAACTGGTTGATGGTGACCGGCAGTCATCCGCTTGGACCAGGAACGTTCAGCGCCACGGCGATGGTCTCCGCCGAGCCGCTGACTTCGCATGGAAAGGGCTACTCGCAGATCTTTCAGGTGGGGGAAGCGTACGAAGGCCTGCAGATCACCGATCACCAGCATCCGCATGACCTCTTCATGCAGTTATCGGCGGCCTGGAGTCTTCCGCTTGGCGATCGAACGAGGCTGACGTTTGCCGGAGGACCAGTGGGCGAGCCAGCCCTCGGCCCCGTTCCGTTTATGCATCGGGCCTCCGCCGCCGAGAATCCGGCGGCGCCAATTGCTCATCACATCTTCGACTCCACTCACATCGCGAGCAGCGTGATCCTCGGGCGCGTCGATTACGGCAGGGCCTCGTTCGAGGGATCGGTATTCCGGGGCCGCGAGTCGGACGAGGTTCGCTACGACCTCGATTTCGGCGCGATCGACTCATGGTCGATACGCGCGTGGTTGAGACCGACACCATCATGGGCGATCCAGGTATCGCACGGGTTCCTCGAAGAGCCTGAAGCGCTCGAGCCGGGCGATCAGCGCCGTTCGAGTGCGTCAGCGTCGTGGTCACGCCATCGCTCTACAGGATTCACGGCTATCACCGGCGCCGTCGGGCGCAATCGACGCCAGTACAGCACCGTCGACTCGCTGCTGCTCGAGGGCACGCACAAGTCTGGCGCGTGGTCGTGGTACGGGCGTTTCGAACGCACGGACGTCGAGACCGAGATCCTCTTGTTTCCCAACATCGTGCACGTACCTCATCCCGGTGAACTGGTCGACACGGTTCGAGCTTTCACATTCGGATCCGTCCGGGACGTCGCGACGATCCGTGGACTGGCCCTCGGATTAGGAGGAGACGTGACGTTCTACGGAGTGCCCGAGATTCTCCAGAACACACATGATGCCCATCCGGTGTCCTTTCACGTGTTCCTGCGCGTCGCGCGGAAGGATCTGACGCGGCGAATGTGGGATATGACGATGGCGCAGCACGGGCGTGGCCATGGGCATTAATGTGGAGGGGTCAGACCCCTTGATACTCTTTCACTCAAGGGGTCTGACCCCCTTCACTGACGACGCATGCTGATGACGATCGACTGCGGAAGGCTGCCGGCACACTGTCCGATTGGTGTGGCGCCGACGCTGATCCATTGCAGCGTGCCGGACCCGACATCGCCGCCGACGTTACCGGATGCGAGGCAGCCGCCGTTCGACCGGCGCTCGAATGTGATCTGACCTGAGAACGAGTCCTTCCTGGCAAAGCCGCTGATGGCACCGGTCCAATCGCCATCGGCGCTTTTCCACGACCCATCGACGCAGTCGGCGAACTGCACCACGACCAGGGAGATCGTCTGAGGGGGCAGGTTGGCGGACTCGATCGTGCCGACCCAGTTCCCGGCGATGTTGACGACGTCGACTAGAGGAGCGGTTGGCGAGGTAGGAGTCGTGGACGAGGGAGTGTCGCTGGAACTCTGGCAGCTGAGAGATGAGAGGGTAATGATGACGGCGCACGCGATTCGCAACTGATAGGACATAACGAGCGGTGGAACGTGTTTCATTGGTGGCAGTACTCACTCAGCGTCGCGCGGCCGCGGCCTGACTTGCGATCAGCAGGAATCCCTTGCTCTTGGCCTGCTGCTCGATCGTATCGAGACGCGCTCGCCCTTGCTCGGCCTGGCCCGAGGCTGATTCCACCTCTGCAAGCGCGAGGCCTGCTTCCAGCTCGAGCCCCACAAAGCTCCTGGCGTCAGTCTGTAACTTCCGCAACCGGGTCGCGGCCGCTGCGCGCTTCCCGGTGGCAGTCTCGACGCGCGCTTGTCCCAGATCGACCTCGAGGCGCCACTGACGATTGCGGCTATCCTTTACCAGGCGAACGGCTTCCTGAATCGCGCGGTCGGCCTCCTCAGTCTTGCGTTCCGCGAGCAACGCGCGAGCCAGCCCTGCCAGCGCCGCGGCTTCTTCGTCAAGCGCCTTCATCTGGTGAAACTCTGTCGCGGCCTGACGGATCGACGTCTGCGCGTCTACGGGTCGACCTTCGTGAAGGGTTAAGGATCCCAGGAGATTTCGCACTCGCGCGATGCCGAGCTTGTCGCCAACGCTCTCTTGCAGCGCGAGCGCCTCCTCGTACGACTTTCTCGCCTCTGGCAGGCGAGCCTGCGCCGTCAGTACCATTCCGATACTGGTCTGCGTTCGGGCGATGGCACTCTTGTCCTCGAGCGAGCGTCGCAGAGTCAGCGCTTCGTCGAACAGCGTGCGTGACCTGGGCAGGTTTCCCTGCAGCCGCTCCATCTCGCCCATGTTGTAAATGGCCATGGCGACGCCGCGCTTGTCGCCGAGTTCCTCTGCCGTCTTGCGGGTCTCTTCGTACACCTTCATGGCCCCGCCCAAATCGCCCTCGTCCGACATGAGGTTGGCCAGATTGTTCAGCGTGGCCGAGGCACCAGCCCTTTCACCGATGGCGCGCCGGATGACCAGTGACTCCTCGTAGTTCCTCTTGGCCCCCGCGTAGTCGCCCCGCACGCGATGAAGGATCGCGATGTTGTTCAGGATGAGGGCAACCGCGCTTCTGTCTCCGATCTCACGCGAGATCGCGAGCGACTCCGCATACGTCCGTTCTGCCGCCTCGAGCGATCCCTGCTGCCTGAGGACGTTCGCGATGTTGTTCAACAGGCCGGCTGTCGTGCTCCGATCGCCAATCTCTCGCACCACGGCGAGCCCTTGCTCGTACATCTGTGTGGCGCGCGTCAGATCTCCCTGCGACCTGAGGCTGATGCCGGCCGCGCGGAGGGCGCGGCTCTCGCCACCGCGGTCTCCGGCCGTTGCGAAAATCTGTCGGGCCTCCTCGGCTGCAGCGATGGCCTTCCGCGCGTCTCCCAATTCCTGCCAGGCGTTGCCTTCTGTAAGGAGGGCGCTGGCCACGAGCAGTCGCGCTCCTTGCTGTCGTGCCTTGGCCACGGCGCGCGCGGCCGCGGCTTGCTGCCGCTTGAAGTCCGAGAGCGAGCTGGCGGCCGTCGCTTCGGCGCTATCAATGCGAGGATCGTCGCGTACCGGAGTGGCGAGACGACGCAACGAATCGATTGTCTGGAGCGCGTCCTGTCCCTTGCCGCCAGACGTTTGTGCGGCGGCAAGCTGCAGCCCATACTCGAGATCATCCGGGAAGAAGCTGTAGAGCGCCTGGTAGGTCTTGATGGCCTCGTCGTACTCGCTCATGGCGTCGTGATACCGGCCTTCGACCCACATGCGATCTTCACGGGCGAGATCGGCCGACAACTCGTACGCACGCTTGGCGGACTGCCTGGCGTGTTCGTCGTAGCCAAGCGCTGACCAGGCAAGAGCAAGTGCCGAGTGGGCCAAGGGGAGGTTGGGATCCGCGCTCACCGCTTGCTCGAGCAAGGTGCGTGCGGCCTGGGCATCGTAAAGCCGCAACTTGGCCAACCCTTCGGAGTACAACCGCGCCGCATTCGGGTTCGCAGGCAGCGATGCCTGCACACCGGCAACTTCCGCGGCCGACAGCTCCGTCACGCCGAGGCGTTCGCGCAGCCGTGCACCGATCCTGGAGACGATGTCGAAAAGCTCCTCCTCACCGCCCATCTCGGCAACCGAGAGGATGGTGTCACCGCCGCCAGCGTCCTGCATGCGCACGTCGAAGCGGAGCTTCTCTCCGATTCTGACATACGACCCGGACACAACGAGATCGCTGCCGATGTGAGTGCTGATGCGCGCGAGGGTGTCGGACGCAAAGCTGTCAGCGTCGGCCAACTCGAGGTCGCTCTTCATGCGCGCGATGTTCTCACCCGGGATCGTTCGTAGATGTTCGCCCGCGGCCAGCTCCGTCGTGAGCATCTCGGCAAGCGCGGTCGACAACCAGGCAGCTTCAGGCTGACCTGACAGGTTTTTGAACCCGAGGACAGCAACCGCTCGCCGCGCGTTGACTGCGGCGGCAGCCGGTTGCGCTGGTGCGGACGTGACCGCGGTCGGGCGCTCGCCTTCGCGCGGCGCGAATCGTTGGTAGGCGACGATTCCGCCGACGACGATCACGAGCAGCGCGATGCCCGCGACAGCGAGGTACCTCCCGGACCACGTCGGCTGTGCCTGCGCAGCCTCGAGCGCCATGAAGACGTCGCGCGAGCTCGTATACCGGTGCTCGGGGTCCTTCTCGAGACAACGGTGGATGATGGCCCGCTGCGCTGACGGCACCATCGCGCTCAGCGACGGCACCGGTGTGTTCTCGACGATTGCCGAGATCAGCTGGAATCCTTTGAGCCCCTTGAATGGAAGCCGCCCTGACGCCATCTCATAGAACAACACGCCGAGCGACCACACATCGCTGCGGGCATCCGACTTGCCGCTCTGCAGGACCTCGGGAGCGATATACGCGAGCGTGCCTGCGACTGTCTCCGGCTGCGCGAGGAGCGACACCGATTGCGTGACGTTTTCGTTTTCGTATTCCGGAAGCCGGTGCGCGAGTCCGAAGTCGAGTACCTTCAAGCGGCCTTCCGGCCCTACAATGACGTTGGCGCTCTTCAGATCGCGATGAATGATTCCGCGATCGTGAGCGTGCATCAGCGCGTCGGCGACCTGCAGGCTATAGCGGAAGAACGTGTCCGCCGGCAGGCCTCCGGGAACGATCAGCGCCTCGAGCTGCGTGCCCTGCAGGTATTCCATGACGATGCACGGTTGACCGTCGGCTTCGGCGATCTCGTGAATCGTGCAGATGTTGGGATGGTTGAGCGCCGATGCGGCCCGCGCTTCCTTCAACAGACGCGTCCGGCTCTCATCGTCGGACAACCCGGTCAGGAATTTGATGGCCACCCTGCGCCGGAGCACCGTGTCGTAGGCGCGATAGACGACGCCCATGCCGCCTGCCCCGAGCTGGGCCTCGATCCTGTAGTGACCGACTGAGCTACCAATCATGATGCGGGCGCCGTTCCTCCTGTCACGGCCTCGGCTATTATCACCGGATTGAGGCAGTCACCCTGGTTGCGAAGCACGCTGATCGTCCTGGCCGTCGCCTTGAACGCGTGGCCATGGTTCAAGGCTGGCGGTCCGGCGCCCCGGCTCGTCGTACCCGCCCAAGCTCACTCGACGGCATCGGCGCCTGTTTTTGGAGACGAAATTCTCAATCCTGACTCGCCGCAGGCGATGTCGCACGTCGCGTCGATCGCCGAACTGTTCGGCGGCGGTCTCGCCGCCGTCTGGTACGCGGGCTCGCGTGAAGGGGCAGGCGACGTCGCCATCTACTTCTCGGTGCAATCGTCAGACGATGGGCGCTGGTCGCCCGCGCGCGCGATCGTCACGCGAGCGTCCGCCGCGCGCGAGTTAAGGCGCTACATCAAGAAGGTCGGCAACCCGGTGCTCTTCAGCGATGCCGAGGGCAGACTTTGGATCATCTACGTCACGGTGTCCATTGGCGGCTGGTCAGGCAGCTCGCTGAACGTAACGATGTCCGAAGACGAGGGACGGACGTGGACGCGCAGCCGCCGGTTGACGCTCAGTCCGTTCTTCAACCTCAGCGAGCTGGTCAAGAACGCACCGGTCGCACTGTCGGATGGCGGATGGGCGGTGCCGATCTACCACGAGTTCATCGGGAGGTTCCCCGAGATGCTGTGGCTCGAGCACCGCGGTGAAGACATCGTTGCTACGAAGAGCCGCATGAGCGCAGGCTGGTACGGTTACCAGCCCGCACTCACGCCGATCGATGCGGGCCGTGCGCTTGCTCTTCTTCGCGATGATGACGCCCCGCGCACCGTTTCGATGGCGCGGTCTGAAGACGCTGGCCATACATGGTCGGCGCCGGAACGGATTGATCTGCCCAATCCTGATTCGGGTCTCGATGCAATCCGGTTGACGGACGGGCGTCTGCTCCTTGCGTTCAACGACTCTCCGGATGGCCGCGAGAACCTGCGCCTCGCGATGTCGGTTGACGAAGGACGCACGTGGTCGCGCATCGCGACGCTGGTCGAAGAAAGGGGCGGCGATTTCTCCTATCCATTCCTCATCCAGGCCCGCGGCGGTGACGTGCATCTCGTCTATACCTGGCAACGGAAGGCGATCAAACACATCGTCTTCAACCCGGCCTGGCTCGACGAGCGTTGGAGTCGAACGACCCGATGATCCGGGACTTCGTCACGACGTTCTTCTCTGCCGTGTGCCCGTGGCTGGCATTGGTACTGTGCCTGCAGCGGCTGGCGGAGGGCGCGCGCGCGCGGCGTGGATTCAGATTGCGTGGCGCGGGACTGCTGGTGTTGATCGGAGTGGTTGCGCTTGCCGTCATGCTGATTCGCATTGAATCGGTTGCGATCGCGCGCTGGATCGCCGCCGTCAATGCCAACTTCAGCGTCCCGCTGACGGCTGCCCTGGCGGTCATCGTCTACGAACGCGCTTTTGCCCGCCCGGTGTTTTTTCCGAGTGACTGGACGGCTTGCTGGAGCTTTGGCGCCATTGGCAGTGTGGCTCTATATCCTCTTGCGCTTGGCTTGAGCAGTGTCGATCCCTACGAATGGGGTTGGCGTTTCAGTCCGCTGTTTGTAATCGTTGCGGTGATCACCGGCTGGTTGCTCTGGAAGCAGAATCGATTCGCGTGGCTATTGCTCCTTGCAGCCCTGGCGTTTCACCTGCGCTTGCTCGAATCGACGAATTACTGGGACTACCTGCTGGACCCGATCTATGGGCTGGTGTCAATGGTGGCGCTGACCCGACAGTGGATCACCGCTCGTGCACCTCGCCGGGTTCCACCAGGACCTCTCTGACGAAGAGGTGTTCCAGCACGTTGCCTCGCAACATGTCCAGGATCTGCTCGGGCGTCTGTCGCGTAGCGATGTCGAGTCGTTCGCCCAGAACTCTGCCGCCGCCGACAGCCGTGCCGTCGATCGGCGCGCGGACGGCGAACAGGGGGGAGTGAGGTCCGGGACTCGATACGGTGAAATCGGGCGCGCCAGCGTAGCCACGCACATCCGCACCGGGTAACAGAAAGCGATGGGCCTCCTCTTTTGCAGCGAAATTGATCGGAACCCACACCGTTCGTCCCTTGGCGAGATGCTGAACGTCCGAAGCGTACGTGCCGGACGCGCCGTCGAACGGCCGCAGGAACCCTGCAAAACTTGCGAGCGCCAGCAGGACCGCGACATTGACATATGAGCGCGCCAGCCGCGTCCTCAGCAGTGACGCGGTAACGACGATGACATTGACAGCGAGCAGTGCCCAGTAGCCAGCTGAAAAGAGGCGTTCCCCAGGCACCGCCTGTTCGAGTCGCATCGACAGATAGACCAGGAGCAGGGCCGCCACGCCGGTCACGACCACACTCGCGATGAATACGCGCTCACTGATCCGCTCCCAGTTCAGCGCGCATAACACCGCGAGGGCGGGCATCGCCGGCAGCAGGTACCGTTCGTCGCGTTGACTGGGCAAGCTGAACACGACAAACAGGCTGATTACCCACATCCAGAGCAGTATCTCGTCGTCGTCGAGCTCATTGCGGCGCCTGAAGGCATCGACGAACAACGCGACCACCGGAAACATCAACAAGCCCGCATTCAGTGGATAGGACACCACCAACCGCCAGATGCTCGAACCGCCCCAGAAAAAATTCTTCAAGTAGTCGCCGGGCGCGCCGAACTTCGCCGCGTTTTCCCTGAAGACGAACTCGTTCACGATCGCGCGCGGGTCGGGATCGAGGACGAACCACAGGCCGAAGATCGCGAGCGCCACGACGGCAACGATGACCAACTTGCCCACGTCGCGCGCGAGAAACGCCGGCACAACGTAGCGGCGGTGCCGCAAGTGCCACCAGGCGAGAAAGAGGCCTACCGGCACGAGCAACGCGAATGATTTGTAGAGCAGGCCGACGCCGGTTGCGAGCCCGAGCAGAAGGGGCGCGGTCAGCCGCGACTCGACGATCGATGGTCGCCAGAGCAGGGCGAAACAGGGCACGAACAGCCAAAACGATGAAGGTGAATCCGTGAGGAACGGCCGGCCGTAGCGATACGTGCTGAAGAAGGCGAGAAACGTCAGCAACGCGATGAAACCTGTTTCGAGCTGACCAGACAATCTCCAGCCGAGGAGGAACGCGAGGCCCGCTGTCAGCAGCGTGTAAGCCACACTCGGCCACCGCAGACGCCATAGCGTCCAGTCGCCCCCCCAGTTCGTCGACACCATACCCTGCCAGAACAGGAGCGGCGGTTTGGTGTTGCGCATTTCCGGTATCTCGGACTTGAGCGGAAGCCAGTGCCCGCTTACCGCCGTCATTCGGGTGATGTGCTCGTAGGGATATTCGTCGCCGTTTTTCGGAATGTGCAGGCTGTCGAGACCGTAGAAGTAAGTAACTACAGCGAAAGCGGCTGCCGCGCCGTACCACATCAGGAGCCAGCGCGGTCGTCGCGAAGCCGTATCTCTCACGTGCGCCATGCCGCTCCCGTCACATGCGCGCCCTCGGTCCGTTGCGTATGCTCAATCATCTCCCGCGCCTTGGCTACGACCTGATCGGGGGTGATTCGCTTCAGGCATTGGTTGTCGCCGTCGCACGGCGAGCTTCGATGATTGTAGGCCGTGAGACACGGCGAACACGGGATGCCGAGGTAGAAGCAGTATGCGTTCTTCGCGAGAGTGCCGTACAGGACTGGCGTCTCGGGTCCAAAGAGGATGATGGTGGGAAGCGGCGTGATCGCGGCGAACTGGCCATGGCCACCGTCGTTGGTCACCAGCAGCGACGCGCGATGAAAGATCGCCAGCAGGTGCCGTATCGACTTCGTGTAACCCGTAAGGTCGATGCAAAGTGGACTCCCGCAATGAGCGGCGAGGTCCTGCCCGAAGCGTTTATCCCCACTCAGTCCGATGATGCCGACGGCGTGACCGTCGGCCAGGAGACTTGCACACAGTGTGCGGTAATGCTCGATCGGCCACGCACGGAGAGGCAGGATGCCGCCGCTCGGGGAAACGAGGACGAGGCTCTTGCCCCTGATCGCGGGAAAATCGGCGTGCAGCCGGGCGGTGATTTCCTGCAACTCGGCATCGGGGAATTGCACCTGCGGCGGCTGCGCCGGAGGCGGCAGCATCGCATTCTTGATGACGGGCATCGTCTGCGATTCGATGGCTTCCGCGAGCCCGACGAACTGCCGCGTGAGATGCAAGTAGGGGTTGTACAACACTCGCCGCGTGATGAACGTTCCTCGATAAAGTCCTTCTTGTGTGTGCCTGAAGAATCCGACGCGTACCGGAGCGCCAGACAGGAACGAGAAGATGGCGCTCGCCCGTGCGAACAGTTCGCAGTCGATGACGACGTCGAACTCGAGCGCGCGAAGCGCGCGTAAGACCTTGAACGAGTCTGAGGCGAACTCCGTCAGCGATCGGTCGCTGACCGTGAACACGTTCTCACCCGGGATCACATCCAGCAGGTCGAGCACTTCGCGATTCTTGCCGAAGAGCAAGGCGTGAATGGACGCGCCGGGATACTTCTGCTTCAGCCGCGCGAACATGGCGTACGCGAGCACGAGGCTGCCCATTTCCGAGAGCAGAATGACCAGGATGCGGCGGGGCCGCTCCCTCGAGGGCGCCGGCGGCCATAGCCCGTGCAGCAGAGAGAACAGCGCGCACAGCGGCACGCCCGCATATCGATCGACCGCGCGCTGGAATGTGATGTTCATCCGTAACAGTGCAGTGGTTCGTGTGCACGTGCATGCTATGACACATTCACTCAAATCACGATTGAACAGCCTGGAATCCTGGCGAAGGCGTTTCCAATGCTAGGATTGGTCGCCGAGGAGACCTTACTATGCGACGAATTCATCTCGCCCTCGCGGCTCTCATACTGTCTACTGCCGCATCAGTCGTAGTGTCCGGTCAGGCCAGCTCCAAATCTACGCTTCATGATTACCGCATCGTGACCGTGGTCGATGCGCTCGTTCAGCCCTGGTCGATTGCGTTTCTCCCTGGTGGGGACACACTGATTACCGAACGGCCGGGGCGGCTCCGCATCCTTCGCCAGGGCAAGCTGTTGCCGCAGCCAGTCGAGGGCGTTCCCAAGGTGTTTCATTCCGGGCAGGGCGGCCTCCTCGAAGTGATGCCGCATCCGAATTTCGCGTCGAATCGGCTGCTGTACATCAGCTACTCCAAGCCCGGTGCAACGGATCAGGATTCGAGAACGGCGCTCATCCGCGGGCGCTTCGAGAACGATCGCTTGACCGAGGTCCAGGAGATCTTCGACGCGGTGTCGAAGGGCCGCGGCCATTACAGCGGCAAAATAGCCTTCGACAGGAACGGCTATCTGTTCCTGACGCTTGGTGACCGCCAGGTGCCACCCGAGGGGAATCTCGAAGCACATCCGGCGCAGGACCTGACCAATCATCACGGCAAGGTCGTGCGCCTGCACGACGATGGCCGCGTGCCTGCTGACAATCCGTTCGTCACTCGCGCCGGGGCGCGGCCGGAGATCTGGAGCTACGGCCATCGCAACATGCAGGGACTCGCGATTCACCCGCAGACCGGCGACGTGTGGGCGAACGAGCACGGGCCGCAGGGAGGTGACGAGCTCAACGTGATTCAGCCCGGCAAGAACTATGGATGGCCCGTCATCGGCTACGGCGTGAACTACCAGACTGGCCTCGCGATCCATAGCGGCACCCATCGGCAGGGGATGGAGCAGCCGATGCGCGTGTGGGTACCGTCGATCGGTATTTCAGGCTTGATGATCTACACAGGCGATCGTTTTCCACTGTGGCGCGGCAACATCTTCATTGGCGGCATGAATGGTCAGCAGCTGTCCCGTCTCACGCTCGAGGGCCAGCGCATCGTCAACGAGGAGACGCTCGTGCAGCAGCGGGGTCGTATCCGCGACATTCGGCAGAGTCCCGACGGATACATCTACCTCGTGACTGACGACCGCGACGGCAAGCCGACGCCAATCCTTCGCCTCGAGCCGGTGGAGCGTTCCACGACCTGAATCGGCATGTCCAGGAGCGACAGCCGCAGTGGCCACGCGGCAGCACTCGATCGGATGTGCTAGAGTCCCGGCCATGCACATCCGAGCTCTGATTCTCATCGCCCTCGCTCTGGCGGTTGCGGGACTACGCGTGGATGCTTCACAGCAGACGCGGCGCGGAACTGCCAGAGCGTCAACGTCAGATCGTTGCAACGGCATTCTGAGCTCCGACGCGACGGCCTTTCCAAATACGGCGATCCGTTTCGAATCGGCAGTCATGAATGCGGCGCAGTCGGCGCAGGGCGATGCGGCTGCACGTCCTGAGCACTGCGAGGTCATTGGTCGGCTCAACGAGCGCGTCGGCTTCAATTCGCAGCGCTACGCGATTCGGTTCCACATGCGCCTTCCATCGCAGTGGAATGGCCGCTTCTTCTTCCAGGGAGGCGGCGGCACCAACGGCAATCTTGGCGACGCACTGGGCAACCTGCAGGGCGGCCAGCGTGGCAACGCGCTCATGCTCGGGTATGCGGTGGTGTCCCAGGATTCGGGCCATGACAACACGATCAACAACGACCCGAACCTGAACGGGACGTCGACATTCGGCTTCGACCCGCAGGCGCGCATCGATTTCGCGTTTCGCTCGTACGCAGAGGTCACGCAAACTGCGAAGGCGCTCATTCGCCTCTACTACGGCCGCCAGCCGGATCGCTCGTACTACGTCGGATGCTCCGAGGGAGGGCGTGAAGGGATGTTGATGTCGCAAAAGTTTGCCGACTATTACGACGGCATCCTGTCTTGCGCGCCCGGTTTCAACATTCCACGCGCCGCCCTGTCGCAGGTTTCCGATTTTCAGACGCTCGCGCAGGCTGCACGATCGGCTGGTGTGTACGACCGTTACGGGCAACCGTTCATCAACAAGCTGTTCACCGACGAGGATCTCGCCATCGTCTCGGCAGCCGTTCTCGAGGCGTGCGACGAATTCGACGGTGCGAAAGACGGCATCGTCTCGGACTTCCCGAGGTGCACGACGACGGCTGTTCGACCGAAGCTGAACACGGTGACGTGCAAGAGTGCGAAGCGAGTCTCGTGTCTCTCCGGTGCGCAGGTCACCGCGCTCGAGCGGGTGTTCGAAGGCGCGCGCACCGCTGCCGGCGGCCGACTCTATTCGGACTGGCCATGGGATGCCGGGATCGGCGGACGAAGCAATGAGGGGTACTTCCAGGGCTGGCGCGCCTGGCGGCTTGGCAACTACGAGGCTGAGTCGGTTTCGAGTATCTCGATTGGCCTTGTCGGCCCGTCGGCCGCTGCCTTGACGTCACCACCGGTCCCGATCAGCGTGCACGGGGCGGGCCCCTCGCAGTACCTCCATGGGGTCGATTTGAGCCGGAGCGAGCAAATGTTGACTGCAGTCAGCCGTCCCACCTACGCCGTATCCATGCAGGAACTCATACACGTCGGGTCGACGGATTTGACTCAGTTCAGCAAGCGCGGCGGGAAGCTTCTCATCGTGCACGGTGTGAGCGATCCGATCTTTTCAATCAACGACACGATCGCGTGGTGGAACGATCTCAACACGGCCAACGGTGGTATGGCCAGCGACTTTGCTCGCGTGTTTGCCGTACCGGGTATGCAGCACTGCGAGGGCGGCCCGGCGACCGACCAGTTCGATGCGTTCGGCGCTTTGGTGAATTGGGTGGAGAAGGGCGTAGCCCCCGATCAGATCGTTGCGAGGTCCGGAGCCGCCAGCCCATGGCCCGGGAGAACCCGGCCGCTGTGTGCGTATCCGAAGATCGCACGTTACAAGGGGAAAGGCAGCGTGGAGGACGCGTCCAGCTTCGAATGCGCGGTTAGGTGAGCTGCATCATGAGTCTCAGGACATGGGGTCACGTCGATGGACATAGCCAGCCTGATTGCGTCGCTCGAGGCCACTCCCCTGGCCACGGCAATACGCAACTCGCTGTTTCTGTTTCCCCTGATCGAATCAGTGCATGTGATTGGGCTGACGATGGTGTTCGGCACGATCGTCATCATCGATCTGCGGCTCCTGGGTATCGCATCCACGCGGCGCCCGTTTTCGGCCGTCGCCTCTGACGTTTTCAAGTGGACGTGGATGGCGTTCGCGGTCACGGCGACGACGGGCGCCCTCATGTTCATCACCAACGCGAGCACCTATTACCAGAGCACGTATTTCCGCGCGAAGATGGCGCTGCTCGCGCTGTCAGGCCTCAACATGCTGGTATTTGAAGTGACGGCGCGGCGGTCGGTTCACGTGTGGGATCGCGATGTCGCGGCGCCCACCGCGGGAAGAGCGGTTGCTGCGCTGTCGCTGGTCATCTGGGTTGGAGTGATCGTTCTGGGGCGCTGGATCGGGTTCACGACATCGTCCACGCCGGCGCAACTGGATCCCGGGATCGATTTCGAGAAACTGGAGGAGCTTCTACCAAAGTAGCGATCACGCACCTTCGTGGTCTTTGCGACCTTCGTGTCCCTCGTGGTTATGACTTCGGAGCTCCTTCTTTCGGCAACTCGCCCGCGCCGAACGTCTTGTTGCCCGCAACTGAATCGCAATGCTTGCCAGGCTCGGGCTTGCTGCCTTTCGGGCATTGAAAGAGCCCGGACATTCCCCGGTCACCGGCGGGCTTGCCGTCCCGCCGAGGGTGCAGGCCCATGCTGAAGACCGTTCCTTGTGGAAAGCTCTCTTTGGTGATGCCGTCTTTGAAGGCTTGCGCGGCGCTTTCCATCTGTCCCACCCAGACAAGCGGCTGGCCCTTCTCATCGCGCACCAGCGCGTCACGGGCGTCGTTCAATGGGACAAAGTGCATCTCGAAGTGAGCGGCATTCGGGACGATACGGACGATGACGCCGGTGAAGACGCGGTACACGGTCCCGTCGTACATGGCGTACGAGTGATGCGCATTCACCGATGGCGCGAGCAGTACCAGCGACAGGAGCACAACCACTGTCACTGCGTTTCGGGCTGACATCGTCCTGGCGTTTTCGACTGGCATCGTGGCTCCTCCGAAAATCGTCCTCTTCAAATGACTCCCGACCCCATTTTCACTTGAAGCCGAGATCGAGTTCCTGCTTCGGCCGGTCCATGTTCTTCTCGAAGTTCTCTTCCCATATCCTGGCCCACGGCCGATCCGACATGTCGGGGACCTTGTATTGGATGACTTGTCCTGGGGCGACTTGCGTCGCGTATCCATCTATCGGGTACAGCGGCCTGGTGCACTCCGCCCATCCGAGGCGGTCAGCAGTGCCCCAGCTTTGCTGATAGTTTCGATGCCAGAGAATACGAACCGGCGCGACAAGTGCCTCCGAGTCGTACAGCACGGCCTCCCAGTCGAGCCCAATGAATTTGCCGCTCGCATCACGTACCGGCGTCAGGATCTCGATCGTCTCCAGTCGATCGCTCCACTCCCAGCTCGAATGCTGATTCCATCCCTGGATATTGGCGGTCCACGTGATGAGCGCCTCGCCATCCCAGAACCCGATCGTGTCGCCGTACCACTGCGCGACGCCCTGGCCAAGCGGGAACTCGCGGCCGAGATGAACGACGCGCCACATGTTGCCGCTGCCGCTCCCCATGAACAGCACCACCTCTGGCGTGACCACGATGCGGCTTGGTTTCGGCCCGGTCGCCCACTGCCGCATGAACCCTTCGGGCCAGCAGTACGACGCCGACCACTGGTGGGCGGCGTTGATACCCTCGTGGTAGATCTGCCGGACCATGCGCTGCTGATAGTCCGGGGTGAGCAATGACAGCAGGGTCGGGACCTGATTGGCGCGAGAGTAGTTCCAGACCCGTCTCCCGTTGGGCGCGTACTCGCCGTACACGCCATCCCACTTCGGCATCGTCTCGTAGGTATGTGTGGTCGGACCACCACGAGACTTCGTGTCGGCCATCAGTGCCTGGTAATGCTCCCTGGCAGTCTTGAAGGGATAAGGGCTCACGATGTTCTCGCGCGGCCAATCCATCTTGCAGTCTCCCCACCGCGCCGTTCCCGGCGGATTGCTGCCGATCCTGGGGTCGTTGGTGCTGGTGCCGGCCCCGCCGCTGCGCATGTCAGCGATTTGTCGCGGAGCGTTGCAGCGCCAATAGCGCACGTCCATCCAGAGCGCGCGGTCTTTGTAAAAGTCCTTGCTCGTGAACACGTCGATGGCAAGCGGCTGGACTCCGTCGGGGGCCTTGCCGTCCCACTGCGGTCCTTCCCCGAAACTGCGCACGTCGGGCGGCGGATTCATCGCGGGAAATGGCGCACCCCGCAACCCCTTGATCTCCGGCGGCCGCAATTGCGCGAACGCCACAGATGCCCAGCCCGAGACCAGGACCAGCGACCACGCCGCGGCTCGGAACGCTGTACCGAGTGCCGTCATCTATCCCTCCAGGTATAGGAAGAAGCGCGGCGGACATTATGCCTGATGCCATCGGTCACTCGGCTTCAGTTGAGCCTCGGGGTTGAAACGCTCCTGATCCAGCGAACACCATCATCATGTAAGCGGGTTGCAAATTGAGTAATCCCTTGACAACCGTTGTCGCCGCGATCAGTACTCGGCGGCGCCAGCCCAACTGCGAGGCCGGTTTTTCGTAACAGGGAAAAAGCCATGGCAACTCCCGGCGTTCCTTCTCCACCAGCGCCAGTAATCGAGGCCGTCAAGTCGGCGCTCTCACAATTGCCGGCTGACGGCCCCCTCGATCTCATCTTTCGTCACGTGTGCGAACTGTCGGCCGACACGCTGTCGGTCGAGCGCGTTGGCGTCTGGCTCTTCATCGACAATCGCTCGGTTCTTCGCTGCGCGAACCTGTTCGAGCGCTCGACGGGAGAGCACTCTTCGGGGACGATGCTCCGAGTCGCGGACTTCCCGACCTACTTCGCCTCGCTGACGATCTTCAAAGCAGTTCCAGCGGAAGTGGCCGTTACTGACGCCTGGACCGCAGAACTGGCTGCCAGTTACCTGCGCCCGCTCGGCATCACATCGATGCTCGATGTCGGACTGTTCATCAAGGAGAAGCTGATAGGCGTGATCTGTCACGAGCACGTCGGTCCATCGCGTGTGTGGACCGAGCAGGCGCGCCAGGTTGCCGTCGTCGTTGCGGATTTCCTGAGCAGACGGATCCAGGCGGCCGAGGTTCGGGACCTGCGCGCGACGTTCATGACGCAGGGCGACCGGTTGACCGCGATGGAGAAGAACGCGGCCCTCGAGCAATTGGCCGCCGGCGTCGTTCGCCATTTCCAGAGTTTGCTCGACGTGTTTCACGGACATGGCGAGCGCATCAGCGTCAATCCCGACGTGCCGATGCCAGCGCGGCGCCAGGCAGCGGAAATCTTGGCCGCTGCCGAGCGCGGCGCCGCATTGGCCGGGGAGTTGATGCAGTTTTCCCGGCAGCAGGGTGGGCCACCGCAGGTGCTCGACCTGGGGACAGAGGTCGCGGATTTGCTTCCGGCGCTGCAAGGGTCTACCGGACCGCGCTACGAGGTTCGCTACACGCCGGTGGGGAGCCTCGGTCACGTGCTGATCGAGCGAACCAGATTCTCCTCGTTGTTGTCGCACCTGGTCACAAACGCCTGCGAAGCGATGCCGGACGGCGGGCCGATCGAGATCAATCTCTCGAATGCGAAGCGCGTTGGCGACTCGAATCGCTCGAGCCTGTTTGTTCTGCTGGAAGTGACCGACCACAGCAAGGGCATGGATGAAGCCACGCTGCTTCATGTCATGGAGCCGTACGCCAGCGCCAGAGCCACCGGATCCGGTCTTGGCCTGGCGATCGTTCGTCAGATCGTCGAGGCGGCGGGCGGATTCATTTCGATCGAGAGCGCACCCAGCCGTGGCACGACGTTCAAGGTCTTCTTCCCGCGCATTGGCGCCGGCGAGAAGCCGTACCCCCGGAACTCGCTCGTGTCGGTGATTTAGCGACCGCGGTCAGTCCCACTCGATCTCGACGCCGTGCCCGCGCGCTTTGTCACCGTGAATCGGGGTCACGAAGCCAAGCAGACAACCCTTGCCGCCGTCGCGAAGCAGGTGACACCGCACCTTGATCGTGTCGCCGACCTGCACGTCTTCCTTCTTCACGCCTCTCAGGAAGATGCCTTGCGGATTGGTCGCCTCGAGCGCCCACGTTGCCGGCTGCCCTTTATCGTCCTTGACGTCGAGATAGACGATCGAATGCGGAACGATGAAGATCACCTGCTTGACGGTGCCTTCCATCACGGTCCACTTCGAGACGTCGTAGTTGCCGTGCGAGTGATGAGCCAGGACTGGGATGGTCAGGCACAGTGCAAAGAGAGATGCAACGCCGAAAGCCGTGAACCGCATACTCGCCCTCCTGGGGTCAGACCCCTTCACATGGATGCACTCAAGGGGTCTGACCCCTTGACATGGATGCACTCATCGCGCCGGTGGTCGAATTACCGTTCCATCGATCGACGTAGTGAGGTCCCGAACGGTGTGCGGCGGCAACGGCGAAGGAAACTTCCACTCGCCGTAGCCCTCGGTGTACATGGTGCGATAGCGAATGGCGAGTCCCTTCTCGTCGGCCCACGCCAGTGACTGCATGAACAGGATCGGCTCCGGCATGCCCGAAGGGACGGTCGCCTGGTGAATGTAGAGGCGCCCGGCATGCTGATGCACGGCGGCGAACGTGCGTGACTTGTCGGCGTTCGTTATCTGGAGCAGCCGCCCCGAGACCAGCTCGACGAAGTAGAACATGTAGCTCGTCAGCTTGATGCCATCCTGTTTGATGAGATTCCAGACGGCGTAGTCGGTCGCACCGGCAACGTCCATGCGAAAGTCGTTTTGACAGGTATCTCCGTCGAGCTGATTCGCCCCCTTGGCCGCCTGGCACTTCGCCGCTCTGTCCGCATGAAGCTTCTCGATGTTCCGGTAGTCAACCACCGTAGTCGAGTAGCGGCCCAGCGCGTCCGCAGCGCGGTACACCTTTGCCGGCAACGGCTGCTGAAACTGGCTGGTGTACGTGATCGTCTCGATCTTCGGCTGGCCCGGGTAGTTCGAACTGAAGCCATCCTCAGGACTGACGAAACGCGCCCAATCCTGGGCAATGGCCGGCTGCGAAAGGGCAAGAATCAACGCCGCAGGAATCATTACGCGCATGCGTCCTCCTCGGCTCCAAGGCGGGGCGGCAAGGCCGGTCCAGTGGTGTCAGATACTGCATAAAACAACGACCACACGCAAGCTATAATCCGCGACCTGATGGACATGCGATTCTTCCGTCGCACTGCCGGCATGGCGTCCTTCGCTGCCCTCGTCGGCGTGATCTTCCTCATCGGTCTGGCTGGACAGTCTCGCACCGTCACAGACCGTGTGTACTCGGACGCCCAGGCCGCGCGTGGCCAGCAACTCTACAAGGCGCAATGCGTGACCTGTCACGGCGAGGCGCTTGAAGGTGTGGTCGGACCACCCCTGGCAGGGAGCGGTTTCCTGTCGACATGGAGTGCTCGTTCGGTGGCCGATCTTGTCGACAAGATCGAGAAGACGATGCCTCCGCAGGCGCCAGGCAGCGTAACGAGGCCTCAGGCCATCGACCTTGCTGCGTACTTTCTGAGCGCTGGTAAGTTTCCCGCCGGACCGACCGACCTGACGGCGGCCGCACTCGGACAGATAGCGTTCCCGGCGTCGCAGGGAGCTCCCGCGACCGCCGCCGCCGGCTCATCGTCGTTCGCAGTCGCCGGCAACCTGGCGCAGCTGATGCGCGGTGTGACGTTCCCGAATGCGAACATCCTCTTCAATGTTCAAGTGAAGGATCCCGGCAAGGAGAAGCCGGCGATGCCGATACCCTTCGACTACGTCCAGTGGGGCACCACGGTGTACTACGGATGGCAGGCGGTCGATCAGGCTGCGCTTGCACTCGTCGAGACGGCGCCGCTCTTCCTGCTACCGGGGCGACGATGTGAGAACGGAAGGCCTGTTCCAGTCGATCGCGCGGACTGGAAGCAGTACACGGCCGCACTCATGGATGTCGGTCGAGCCGCGTACAAAGCGGCGCAAACGCGGAACGTCGACGCCGTCGTCAAGGTTGCCGATCAACTCAACGAATCGTGTGCGAACTGCCACAAGGTGTACCGCGATGGCACGCGCGAAGGAAACACCGCGGGCGCCTCCCGGTGTCAGTGACCGTTCACTTTTCGGTGTCAGGCACCAGATCGTGAACGGACAGCCGGCAATCGCGGAATCACCGCGAGCGGGGCGGCGTCGGTTGTCCGTGATGGTATAGCGTGCGATAGCGAATGCTCTTGCCTTCGGAATCGATAAACCCCAGCGCCTGCTGAAACAGGCCAGGCTCGGGATCACCGGCTGGAACAGTCGCTTCCCCGATGTAAAGCCGGTCGACGTGCATGAAAATCGAGACGAAGGTTCGAGACTTGTCGGGGTTGGTCAGCTGCAGCATGTGCCCCTCGACGAGATCGATGTTCGTCCAGATGAACTCCGTGATGGCAGCATCGCGCTTCATGAATTCCCGCGTGGCGTAAATGAGCGCGCCGGCGTAATCCACTTTCCAATATCCAGCGCCGGTGGAACTGGTCGGATTGCTTCCTCCGAGGCACGTCTCTGCACCAGCGGGGCAGTTCTTCGCTCTCTCCGTCAGAATTTTTTCAATCGGACGATAATCGACGACGGTCACAGAGAAACGACTTCGACCGAGCGTCGCGCTGTAAACGCGGGCCGGCAGGTCCGCGCCGAACTGAGATTTATAGGTGGATTCGGTGACGCGCGGTGCGCCGGGAAACGCCGTGGAGAACAGATCTTCTCTGCTGACGAACTCCGTCCATTCCTGCGCGAACGCTGGCGCCGTCATCGTCACAATGATCGCGGCGGCCACGACGTGATTCAGGCGCATAGGCCTCCTGATTTGCCGCGGGCGAGTCTGACGACTCGCCCCTACGAAATAGAACTATCGGCCCGCGGGAGGAGGCGTGGCAGCAGCACCACCGCCGCCACGTCCGACGATCGCGGGAACCGGGTACACGCCCATACCGTGAAACGAGTTCGAGTAGATCGACTGGTAGCGAATTCCCTTTCCGTCTTTGTCGACCCATCGCATCGATTGCTGGAAGAGCCCCGGCTCGGGATAACCGGCTGGCACGGTGCCCTCGAGGATGTACAGCTTCTGCTGGTGCATGCCGATCCACGCGAAGGTACGCGACTGGTCGGCGTTGTTAGTGAGCTGGACGATGTGCCCCTCGACGAGATCCTGCCAGTCCCAGGCAAGGTAATTCAGTTTGACATCTCGCTGAAGCAGCTTGAAGGTGGCGTAGACAATCGCGCCGCGCTCGTCGTGTCTCGCGTATCCGGCACCAAGCGCTTCGGGAGCGTTGGCGCGGCAGTTCGCGTTGCCGGGAGGGCACGTCTTGGCGCGCTCGATGCCTTGCTGCTCGATGCCGCTGTAGTCGACCACCGTCAGCGAGTATCGTTCTTTGCCCTTCTCTGCGAGATAGATCCGTCCTGGAAGGATGTAGTTCAGTTGCGACGTCCACTTTGTGTCGGTGACCGTGGGCTTGCCGGGGAAGTTCAGCGTAAAGCCATCCTGCAGGCTGGTGAACTCCTCCCATTCCTGCGCGGCGACCCCCGCGGGAATCGACAACAGCCACACGAACACGAATGCTCTAACACGCATGACGTGCTCCGCAGGCGGGCCTGACGGCCCGCCTGAAAGTTGAAAACTCCTAAAAATCGCTGGGCGCGGGCGCGTTCCCGCCGTCCCAATCCTTGATCGAGCCGTCGCTGGTCTTCAGGAATCCAAGCAGACACCCGTTGGTCTTATCGCGCAGCGGATGGCAACGCGCCTTGATGCGATCGCCCGTCTTGATGGACTCCCGCGTCACACCAATCTTCTCGAGCTGGCCGCGAGTGGTCGCTTCGAGCGCCCACACCTGCATCGCTCCGCTCGCATCCTTGACTTCGATATAGAGCCAGGAATGCGGTGTGAGCAGGTGCAGTTCTTTCACGACGCCCTCGATATCCCTGAACGTTTCGTCGTACTGACCGTGCGAGTGGTGCGCCGCTGCTGACAACGTGAGACACACCACACCGGCGGCCGTAAGAAATGAACTCAACCGCACGCAACCCTCCTTGAGGCGCCCAGGCCTCGTCCCAGGATTCAGAGAGACACCGCGTGCGCGCGATCCTGCCACCAAACGCGATAAAACCCAAGCCGGAGCCCCGAATCGCGCCGGGTTTGCCGGTCTAGAGAACTCGACCCGGCCTGCCTATCGCCTCGTGACCAGATTGCTCCGCTGACATGGTTTCCCTCGCTCGATTGCATGCGTCGTCGTTTAACCGCCGAGCAAGGAGTAGAAAATATGCCAGCTTACTGCCGAGGCGTTGGTGACGTCGGGTTCGCCGGAGCTGCCAGATTCTTCGAGAAGAAGGGGAGTACGTGTAGTTCGATCCGGTCCTTCACCCTGTTGGTGTGGTCGCCGTCGTACTCTTCGTAGCTGTGAGGGACCCGCAGTCGCGTCATGGCGTCGTGCAACTGCTTGTTCGACGCGAGCAGTCCATCGGCAGTACCAATCTCGATGGCGATGGCGTAGTACTTCTTCAGGTTGTCCGCGTACTGGTCGATCGTCTCGAGCGGCGAGTTCGTGACCCATTTCGCGACGATGTCGGGCCGCACCTTGCCGTCTTTGACCGGGAGATCGAGATAGAGCGGAGGGTTCTTCGGATTCGGCGACCATGCGGCGGCCGAAGCCAGGTTCACCGAGGGACCAAAGCCGCGGCCGCGTGACGCTTCGTCGGCCTGCTCTCGCGTCTTGATCGCTTCTGATGCCGCCATTGCTTCCGGATTCGGATTGCGGTTCGCGGTGAGGCAGCAGGAACTCATGAGGTAAAGGCCGAAGAAGACATCGGGCCGCTTCATCCCGATACGCAACGCGCCATAGCCGCCCATTGAATGACCGGCCAACCCACGGCTCATTCGATTGGCCAGGGTCCGGTAATGAGTATCCATGTAGGAAACGAGATCCTCGGCGATGAACCGCTCCCAGTCGCCGATGGTAGGCGAGTTCGAATACATGCTGCCCTTATGCAGCGTGAACGCGTTGGGGGTGACGACGATGGCCGAACTGAAGCCTTGAGCGGCCGCAAGCCTGTCGCTGCTCTCGGCTAGCGTGGCCAGGCGAGCCGTAAACGTATCGTCTCGTCCGCCGTAGCCGTGCAGCAGGTAGATGACAGGAAAGCGTCGATTCTGATCGGCAGCATAGCTCGGAGGTAGATAGACCGTGGCCTCGCGATCGGGGGAATCGCCTTCGAGGTTGCCCTCGAGCGCTTTGCCGTGAACGGTGATCTTCTCGACAGTCCCGGTACCGCCCGCAGGCCGCGCGGCGCCGCCGCCACCGCCGCCGCGGCCCTGCGCATCCAGGATAACTGCGGCGCTCACCGCGAGAGCCGCAACGCAACCCAGCAAAGCTTTGGAGATTGGGAATTGGAAGTTGGAAGTTGACATGCTTTTCACCTGACACGCACGCGATCTCAAGGATCGAGATAGAGCTTCTGACCCGGTTTCACATCGAACGCGGGGTACCAGGCGTCGAGGTTTCGTACCGTGTCCGCCCGATATTCGTCAAGCGCCTGGCCGTCCATCAGGACGAGCTGCCGTGCAAGCGGCTCCCGCAGCTTGGTCCTAGATCAAAAATCATCGGGGTCGATCTTACTGATTGGGATCGGCGCTGCCCACCAGCTCGAGGTTCAGCCCGTTCGGATCTTTCACAAACACGTTGCGGATCGTGTCGCTCCATTCGACGAGCTCGCCATTGCGCGACAGCACGCGTCCGCCGGCGGCCTTGTGCTTGGCAAGCACTTCGCGAATGTGGCCGACGCGAATGGCCATTCCGCACGCATTGGCATCGGTGACGCGCAGATCGAACGGCTTGCGGGGCACGCCCTTGACTTCGATCACCTCCAGGCGTGCCTGGCTGCCCGGGATGAGACCGCCCGCCATCCGGTACGAGGCGCCCTTGGGCAGCCCCATCAGATCGAGCATCGCGTCGTCGTTGGCGAATGCCTTGTCGGCCTGGAGGTCGACGCCGAGGACGCCGTTCCAGTATTTCAGGGTCTCGTCCATGTCACGAACGGTCAGGCCCAGGATGGCGCCAAGGACTGGACCCTCCGGCGCGCCGGCAGCCGGCGTCCCCTGGATCGCCTGGACGAAGAAGCCGTCCGGGTCGCGCATGATGATCGACTTCGCGCTGCCGATCGACGTCGGCGCGGTCACCGCTGCCGCGCCTTTTGTGATGATGGGCGCGTTCACCTTCTTTGCTGCCGCCACGATGGCGTCGATGTCACGCACGATAAGCTTCAGCATCGGAGCGCCTGGATCGGCGATGTCGGGCTGCTTGTTCAATTGGCGCTCGACGTTGCCGAACTCAGTCAATTCGAAATTGAATGCGCCGTTGATGCGTGTCATCGCGACGCGCAGCGTGGCACCGGGAGAATCCGTCAGGATTTGGGGGCCGGTGCTCTGGAACGGCCGGACCTGGCCGGTGAGACCAAACACCCCCTGATAGAACGCCAGTGTTTTGTCGACATCGTTCGTCGAATGAATGGCGTGCATCAGGCCGATGACACCGGTCTTGTTCGTAGGATTCGGCACTTGCCCCTGACCTGCAACCACGAGGGTGGCGAGCAGGCAGGTGGCCGCCACGGTAGAAAGAAGGCGCATTGACACTCTCCCCTATGTGCGTATCCGGGGACTGAGGATACACCGGCGCCGCTATTGTTCGCTGAGGATCGGGTAGGGGTTGATGGGTTCGCCCTTCCACCATTGGCGCTCCGGCGTCAGGCGAAAGATAGCAAAGTGCAGGTGCGGTGCATCAGGTGATGCATTGCCGGTGCTGCCAACATAGCCGATCACGTCACCGCGCCGAACGGCCTGTCCTTCGTGCAGCCTATCGGCATAGCGATCGAGGTGCGCGTAGTAATAGGTGAACGTCTTTGTCGGATCGAACTGGTAGATTGTCAGACCGCCGGCTTTGCTCGTGAAGAGCTTCTCGATGCGTCCGTCTTCGACCGCGACAACGGGCGTGTGGCGCGGCGCCATGATATCGAGCGCCTCGTGAGCGCCCGACCCGCGCGCGTCGGAGTACGTGTCGCGAAGATCGCCGCGCTTCACGCCCTGGACAGGTAATTTCAGATCGCGATCGCGCAACGCTTGCACGGCGTCCGCGTTTGCCACCGAGCCCGTCATTGCGGCCGGGACGGTCTCGTCGCGCTCTCCTGGTCTCTCGACCGCGCGCGGTTCGGCGGGATCGTGAGCGGGCTCGGGATCGGGCGACTGTTGGATGGCGGCCCGAAGCGTTGTCTCAGCGTCACCGCGCAGTACGCGCCACGACAACACACTGCCCACGACCGCGCCGATGCCGAAGCTGACTCCGATGATGAGAGCGAGGCGCTGTACGCGTTTGATCTGGCGGTGTTGCACTCTCATTGGAACACGACGGCAGTTCCAGGCTTAGCCCACTCGAGCACCCGGCGGACGTCCCAGTTCGTCATCCGCACGCAGCCGTGCGATTGTGTGTGGCCGACGGTCGATGGCTCCGGCGTGCCGTGGATACCGTAGTGCTCCTTGGTGATGTCGATCCAGGCGACGCCGACGGGATTATTCGGACCAGGGTGAATCGTCGCCTGGGAATGAGTGGGGTTCGCATCCCAGAACAGCTTCGGGTTGTAATGAAACGCCGGCATCTGCTGCACCACCGTCACCTTCCAGGTGCCGATCGGCAGAGGGTCGTGGCTGCTGCCGGTGGTCACCGGCGCGTAGAACAGCACGCGCCCACTCTCGTCCTCGACCGTGAGCGCGCTCGAGCGCTTCGTCACGACGATTCGAATACCCGATGACGCCCCCTCGCTCTCATTCTGTGTGCTCTGTGTGGTCTTCGTGCTCTTCGGGTCCTTCGTGATCTTCGTGTGTGTGTCCTTCGTGATCTCCGTGACCTTCGTGGCGTTGACGTTTGGTACGACGACTTGCTCGCCTGCGGTCGCAAACGTCTGGCCTTCATTCACCGTCTGCAGCAGCGTAGGGCTCACATGAAAAGTCTCCGCCAGCGCCTCGAGTGCATTGCGATAGCCAAGCATGTCCAGTTTCGACTGCGCGACGAGATCCTTTGGAATGTTCGGTTGAAATGGGCCGGCAACATCCGCCTCTGTGAGTACATACGTGACGACCGCCGGTTGATCGCCGGCGTCTTCGTGCAGTCGCTCCGCGGTTGCTTCGTCGAGGAGGCCCGAGACGCTCAGGCCACGGCTCTGTTGGAATGCGCTGAGAGCCTTTTGGAAATTCGGTCCGGCCTTGCCGTCGATCTCGCCCGGTGAGAAGCCGGACCGATCGAGCATGACCTGCGCCGCGAGCACCTCGGAAATGATCGGCGTAGAACTTTCTGCCGGCGACCTGCGAGGCTGTTTCGCGCCGGGTTGTTGCGCGAGCACGATCGCGGATGTTATTGCCCAGATAAGTAGAGTCGCCCTCAGCATCACAATCTCTCGTGCAAAAGCGACGACCTCAACTAATGTTGTGACTGAGCAATGGGCGAGCTGTTCAATGGGCGAGGAGTAGAGCGGCAGTGACTATCCGAGCAATGTGCCGAAGAAACAAGAAAGGAAGAGCAGTTTCCGGCGGAATTACGGACGTGTCGCGCGAGCTACGGAACTGTCCGATAGTTGTGAGCGACGACCACGGCGTATGCCGAGTTGAGCGCGGCCATCAGTGCTATCGCCCCAACACGGCTGCGACCGCGGACCTTGTCGGCAACTGCAATAGTGGAAACAGCGACGCCCGCCTTGATCGCCACGAGCGCCGCTGGTTTGTCCGCGAGACCTCGCAGCAGCGGATTCTGCTCCACGCCGCCAGCGCGCACGGCGCGAAGCGTTGAATGGGCGTCGAGCATCTGCAACGAAGCAAACGACGCGTATAGTGGCACGAGTACACCCCGGGGCGATGACGGTGCAGATCGCAGTTCAAACGCCGGCTCGCCGCCAGTGGCAAGGTCTGAGCCTCCTCTCAAGACTGATGGAGGGGTCGACGAAGGAGCGGGGGACTCCTGCGCCCGCGCCGTGGCGGCGACGAGCGCCAGACCAAGACAAAACAGGCACACGCGTCCACCCTTGCGGACTCGGAATGACATGATCAACCTTTCCGGTCCGCCATGCGGACCGTGACAGCTGGGTCACGTCTTTCCGGGTCGCGGCGTGCAAGCGGATACGATTCCGCTCCGCCTTGACGCGCTACGCACCAGCCTTCGAGCTATCGAGTGTCGCCCGGAGGCGATCACACAATGTCAAGGCGGTTCAAGCGCCATGCCAAGCCATGGCCTCGCCTTACTCGATCGAAGGCAGGCGATCGCAAGGCGTAGAGAATTTAGAAGGGGTGGGAACGGAGAGAGGGGGCGGCTAAGGAAGGAGGGCCGGGCGAGTAGACCGCGGGTCGCGATGAAGCGCGATGCCGAGAAGTACCGCAGCAAGCGCCGCGTTCCCAGGCATCTGCAGACTGAACTCTACGATTGACTGCAACGCGATTGCGATCAGCCCCGTGACCGCGCCGAGCCTGATCCAGTAACTCGATCCACTCGAGTCCGCAAATTGGCGTCGCACGTCTCTCGCAAGTGTTGCGATCGTGCAGAGGATGGGCATACCCAGCAGGAGGCCACCTTCGGCGGCTACCTGCAGATAGTCATTGTGCGCTTCACGTAGATGGAACCCGGGCACGCTGGTCTGGTAGAAGAGCGTGGCAACACCGTAGGTATTGAGGCCGCTTCCAGTGAGCCAAAAGTCGCGAATGATTTGCCACGTGTCCTGCCAGATCGGAAGGCGCTCGTTGATCGTGGCAGGGTTGGCGCTCTCGAAGCGCGCCACCACTGTATCCACTCCCACCCAGCCTACGACGAACAGGACGAGACACACGAGGTAGCCAACGACGACGAGGCGCCCGGATTCAACGGGCAAGCGGCGGGTCGCCCACCAGCTCGTCATCGAGACGGACGCGACGAACGCCACTATGCCGGACCGCGACATCGTGAGCATGAGCGAGAGCGCCATCACGACGGCCGCGGCACCCAGGATCAGCACGTGGCTCGCTTCGGGAGAAGACAACCAGAGGACGCGATTCCGCCAACTAGAGCCGACTCTCGGCATCGCGCGTGCGACGTTCGCACAGAGCAATCCGAAGGTCACGGGCAGGGCCATCAGCATCCATCCCGCGAAATGGTTCTTGTTGACGAATGGACCGAATGGGCTGCCCTTCATGAGCGGCGTCCAGAAGCCATAAATCCGACCGTCATACAGCGGTTGCTGCACGATGCCGATCAGGGCGAGCAAGATACCGATCCCGGAGATGACGGCGGCGATGCGACGGGGGCCGGTCGCCGACACCGTCCTCGCTATCCCGAGCATCACCGTCGCGAGTGCTGCGTACAAAGCCAGCGCAGTCATGGTCGCGGCGGGTGCGATCGACAGCGCGTGGTGCTCGACGGCCCGCGCGGCAAACGGGATATCGAGCTCCGCCAGCAGGTTGCCGGCGTGCGGAGACAGAACGGCGAGAAGCGGGAGAGGAAGCGGAAGCAGCTGGACAACGGTCGCCGCGGCCACGCTTGCGAGACAGACTGCCGCAGCGGAGCTTGGTAGACGGGGTAAGTCGCTGCGGCGGCACAGGGCATAGATGCCGCACACCAGACACACGACTGCCAACGGCCAATACGCCCATGGGTAGACGGCGCCGAAAGACAATGCGCCCCACGCCACAACGATGGCCGTTGCGATGTGAATTGAGTTGTACGGATGCCGGCGCGTGCGAAACGACTCTACATGTGGCGCTTCGTGGGTCACCGTCCGTCGGTTGCGCTCGTGCCGTCACTGAGCGCCGGCAACTGCGGAAATGCTCCGTCGAGAGAGCGTAGGTCGGTGTCGACGATGTGGTCGAGCGGCACGGCGCGCTCGAGTGGCAACAGCCAGCCGCGCCACCCGCAGTCGGCGCAGCGGAACGGACGCGTCGGCGTATGCCATTTTCGGACGCGTTCATACACTCCATTGACTCGCGATCGATGCGTGTGGCGTCCGCCACACCGAGCGCAGGGCTCGGACTCGAGGATAGGGACGCTCAGCGTAGCGGCGTTGAAAGCCGCCCTGATTTCCGAGGCGCCCGTCGACGCCAGGGCGATCGATACCGCACCCGCTGCAGCTGCGGCAGCCGGCTGCTCACGCAATCGTTCGAGCCGCACGTGCATGCGAAACAACCCGATGCCAGAGCGTTCGCACGCGCTTGCGATTCTTGCCTCGCATGCCAGCGACAGGGCCGGCGACACCACGACCACGGCCTTGACCGCGTTTGCCACGATAAGTGATTCGAGCTCGTAGGAGCGTCCCAACACCGGTAAACCGCCGAGGAGCCTTCCGGTCCTGTCAGGTTCGTCGTCCACAAACCCGATCGGTCTCAGACCAGCACCTGGATTGTCGAAAAGGTCCTCCGCCGCAGCGATCCCCTGCATGCCGGCACCGTACAGCAGCGCGGGAACTCCTTGATGGCTGGCACGCCGCTGGCTTCTGCGCAGCACCACGTACGAGGCACGCGAGGTCGTCACCAATACGGTCGTGAGGAGCCCGTAGATCAAAAAGAGCGACGCGGGCAGCGCAACTGGTGCGAGCAGTGGATGGACGACTGCCCCGGTCACCGTCGCAGCGATGGCGGCTCCGCACGCGCGAGCCAGGTCCGAGACGTCGGCGACGCGCCAACTCCGCCGGTAGATGCCGCTGCACCAGAAGCATACGGCGGTCAGCGGTGCGAACAGGGCGACAAGATCGAAGAGTTCGTCAACGCTCGCGTGAAGGTTCCAATCATCGAGCTTGAGTCCAATGGCGAGGTATGCGGCGATGGCCGACATGGCGAGATCGGCGAAAACGATGAACATCGACGTGTTGAAGGCCGGCGAATCATAGACGCGAAGCATCGTGCCGCGGCGGATGAACGCGAATTCGTCATAACCGAGACGACGGACGCCCACCGCGCCCGCGACCAGGACCGCCAGGATGAAGAGCGCAGCGTGGTGCGCCTGCAGGAATAGCGAGAGAAACGCACCCACCGCGCAGACCACTCCCGCGCCGTAGAGAATCAGCACGGCGCGTTCGTGGTCGATGCCGTGCGCGAGCAGTCGATGATGAATGTGATCGCGATCGGCGACGAACAGACCACTTCGGCCGGACTCGAGGCGGCCGATCGTCCGGCGCGCCAAGGCGATCAGCGTATCGGCGATGGGCAGCCCCATGATCAAGACGGGGACCAGCGCGGCGAACCCGGATGAAAGGGTGGAGCCGCCTTTCAGCGCGAAGGCGCCCAGGCAGAATCCAAGTGCGGTGGCCCCGGCATCACCGAGGAAGAGTCGCGCTGGATGCATATTGAAGGGGAGGAAACCGGCAAGAGCGCCCGCCACCACCAGCGCCGCACTGGCCATAATTGGCTGACCGGTGAGGCCGAACACGGCCGCCATGCAGACCGCAGCGATCAGGCCAAGTCCCGCTGAGAGACCATCGAGGCCGTCGATCAGGTTGAATGCATTGGTGACGCCGACCAGCCATATGACCGACAACGGAGCCGACCACACACCGACGGGAATGGCCACGTCGAACAGGTGCAGCACCTCACCGAGCGAAACGCCGCTGGCGACGGCCGTGGACGCTCCGACCACGTGCACCAGGAACTTACGGCTCGCGCGCACTCCTTTTACGTCGTCTAGCGTCGAGATTGCCAGGATTGGCAGGCCCCCCACGATCAGACCGATTGACAGCTCACGCGGCAGGGATACTCCGAAGAGCCATGTCGCAGCTGCCCACACGGCGCCGCTCGCGCTGACGACTGCCAGACCACCGAGGCGTGGGATTGGCACCGTATGCGTCTTCCGGTGCCCTGGCATATCAATCGCGCCGACGCGTACGGCCAGCCGCGCAGTCAGCGGGGTGATGGCGTAGGCCAGCGCCGCGGCGACTCCTGCGGGCAGAACGAACCAGAGCGCGGTGTTCACACGATCACCGAGTTATCGCCGTCCGGCGTGACGCGACCGGTGCAGTCGCTGCGACAGCGATGGTCTCGAGCAGCGCCAGATAGCGAGAGGCCCAGGCGCGACGGCTGAATTCGCGTCGCACGAATGCGGCTCCCGACTCACCCATTGCCGCGCGCAGCGGACGATCGCGTGCCAGCCTGTAGACCCCATCGGCAAGTGCAACGGGGTCTGCCTGAGGAACCACCACACCCGCCTGGGCTTCGAGCAGCGTATTGCGGGCCTCGCCATCTACGCCAAGCACGATCGGCCGGGAGGCGGCCATCGCCTCGAACATCTTCGACGGCAACACGGTCCTGAATACCTCCGATGGCCTCAGGGTGACCAGCATGACGTCGCTCGCCGCTAAGAGCGACGGGATACGCGTGCGAGGCACCAGCCCCGTAAAGCGCAGGTTGCTCAAGCGACGGGCCGCTGCATCGGCGCGCAGCATATCGAGCTCCGCGCCGTCCCCAACAATCAGGAACCGGACCTCCGGTGCCCTGCTTTGAAGCTGTGCCGCCGCATCGAGTACGGTGCGAAGATCGTGTGCCATGCCAGTCGTGCCGACATAGCTGACAAGTACGTCGTTGGGTGCCAGCTTCAATTCACGACGCATTTGATCACGGTCGCCGATGGACCAGAATTCCGGGATGATGCCGTTCGGCAGGTAATGCAACTTGGCGCCGTCGACGCCCCGTGATTCGAGCGTCGTCACGAAACTGCGCGTGAGGCATGCGACGGCTGCAGCGTCGCGATACAACCGAAGCTCGACACGCTCCAGCCACCGCAGTGGCAGCGATTGCCGTTCGAGCACCCCGAGAGCCGCAATCGACTCGGGCCACAGATCGCGCAGCTCGAACACCCACGGCATGCGTCGTAGTTTGGCAACCAGCCACGTCCCGGCGGCACAAAAGAACTGTGGAGACGTACCGATGGCGACGTGGAAGGTGCCCAACCTCCACGCGCGCCACGATGCTGAGACCGCAAAGGACAGGTAGTTGAGTGTCCGCTTGACGACTCCCCGGTTACCCGCAAGATATGTCCACACGCGATGCACGTGAATGCCATCGATCGACTCGCGTCGATACCACTGGCGCCGGTATCCGGGAAATGGTTCGCCAGCCGGATGGCTCGGCATACAGGTCACGACGTGGACCTCATGGCCTGCGGCGACCCACTCGCGGCAATGTTCGTGCGTGCGCGTGGCTGGCGCGTTGACTTCGGGCGGAAAGTAGTGCGTCAAGAAGAGGATGCGCATGTCACGGGATTCGCGCGCCGGGCCCCCGACGAGGAAACGAAGGACGACATCAGTAGTGGCGGAGTTTGAAACAGGCTTTCTCGACAAACGCGCGCGCTCTCGAGAACGGTTGTCGCGCGTAGCGCTCGAACTGTGCGGCGAGTGTAGCGAACGCGTCTATCCCGGTCAGGTCGTACAGCACGCGAAGCTGCACCGCGTGAAGCCGGTGGTAGTAGAGGCTCGCGAGCATTCGGTGGTCTGGCGTCGGTGCCTCGTACAACGACCACCAGCCGGTGTCGAAGTCGTCAAGCCGTGCCGCGAGCGTCGTGACACATGTATCCCATAGCGCTGTTGCACGAGGACGGCGGCTCCACTGCGCGTAATCGTGCACGCCCCATAGTGCCCAGATGAACCCGTTCAGAATATGGCTCGGTGGGTCGACGATGTACTCCTCGATCCACGCCTCTCCGTTGCCGCTGGTGGCGAGCACGCCGCCTCGCGATATCGGCAGCTCGAGCGCCTGGAATGCACGATGTGCCGCAGCGGCGAACGCACCGTCACCGGTCTCGGCCGCCGCTCGCACCAGCATCGACACGCCGTTTCCCTGCGCGAGTCCCGAGTACCACGGCGCCTTGAGCACTTTCCGGTACGGCCAGTCGAAATGGTGGAGCCATACCGGCACGCCGAGAGCGTTGGGCTGCAGAGTCGAGGTGAGCCACCGCGACACCGAAAGCCACGCCGTGCGATCTCCATCCTCGCCCGCATCGCACCAGCGGTTGAAGCGCGCCAGCCCGTACTGGGCGACCGCGATCGGGTTGTACTGTCGTCCGATGTTTCCGCGATAGTCGAGGAGTGGGATGCCGTCGGCGTCGAACGGGCCCGTGTAATCAGCCTTGCCACGAAAGCGCATGAAGTACTGGCGCGTGTCGCTGCGAGTAGCAGGATTGACCTCCGGTTGTTCGTGCCAGAACGACAACGGCCCGGACGCAGGGCGCCCGTACACCTGGAGGATACGCACAAGGTACTCAATGCGCGCCAGTGATGGCAGCCGGGACGTTGTGATCACGTGCGACGCGGAGGTGTCCATCACGGCACGCGGACGGGGCCGCCAGACTCGAGCGACCGGACGATCGCGAACGTGGCGCGTGTGGTGTTGATGGCCGAGTCCAGCGACACGGGTGAGGCCGTCCGAGAGGATACGGCGCGGACGAACGCGCTCACTTCCGCGGTGTGGCCCTTGTTCTGCCGCGCCAGCATACCCCCGTGCCTCGATGGCAGCCCTCTTCCGCTGACGCGTGCACGCCGAAAATCGTCGATTGTCGCGAGGCGTCCGCCGCCGAACACCTCGATGCGCTCTTTCGGTGCCGCGCGGTCGCCGTCAATCATGTAGGCGACCGTCGCTATCGACCCGTTGGCCATCCTCAAGCCGATCATCACGTCGTCGGGACCCGCCGCCGAACGTGTGACCGAGACTTCAGCGATCGATGAATCCGCAAGGTGTGCGCAGAGATCGACGAAATGACATACCTCCCCGATAATGCGTCCTCCGCTTTCCTCTGCACGGGCGATCCAGCTCTCGGGCGGCACGCGGCCCGCGTTCACTCGGTACACGATGCTGATGGGCACGCCGGCCATGGCGCGTCGCACGGCATCGGCCGTGGGCGCAAAGCGGCGGTTGAAGCCGACCATCAGGAACGGCGTCTGCCCAGCGACGCGCAAGGTGTCCACGACGTGGACGATGCGGTCGAGTTCGGCCTCGGTGACACACAGCGGTTTCTCAACGAGCACGGCTTTGCCGGCTTCGAGTGCATCGATCGTGAGCTGTGCATGGCTGTCGTGCCGCGTGGCGATGACGACGCCATCGCAGTCGCTGTCGCGCCAGACCGTATCGACGGACGTCGAGTAGGTGGAGAAGCCAAACCTCTCGGCCGCTGATCGCGCCGATAGCCCAGTCGCTGTCACAACCGCCCGAAGGCTGGCACCTTCGCGTGTCAGGGAGGGCAGGAGCACGCTGCGCGCGAAGGCGCCGGCGCCGACGACGCTGATTCGCGCGTGCCCTGACGCCCGCCCCTCATGCCGCGTCTGGATGAACGCGGATTCGGTGGCGGCGTGGGTGGGCGCGTGTGCGTAGTCGATCAGGATGCCGAGGGAGTCGCCCTTCGCCAGCGTTTCATAGGCCTCGGCGCCGTGCTCGATCTCGAATCGATGGGACACGAGCGGACGCACATCGACGCGGCCGTCCGCAACCAGTTCGAGGAACGTACGCATGTTCTCCCGCTCCGTCCAGCGGACGTAAGCGCGAGGATAGTCACGGCCCAGTTCCTCATAGTCAGGGTCGTAGCGTCCGGGCCCGTAGCTGCGCGACACAACAAGGGAAAGCTCCTTCCGATACAACGTCCGTCTCGGTAGATCAAGCCCCGTGGCGCCCACCGCGACGATCCGGCCCTTGTCGCGAGCGAGCTCGGCGGCCAGCGCCGCGGGATCGCTGCGACTGGTCGCGGCAGCAATGAGGACGAGATCCGCGCCGAACCCGCCACTCCAGTGCGAGACAACTGCCTCGGCGCCGATCGGTTCCATCGCATCGTCGGCGCCGAGCGTCCGCGCCAGATCGCGGCGAGCCGGGTTCGGATCGATGCCAAGCACTCGGCACCCCTGCGCGCGAAGAATCTGCGTGGCGAGCAGACCGATCACGCCGAGGCCGATCACGACGACGCGCTCACCAAGCTGGGGCGCACCCAGGCGGACGCCGTGCAGCGCAATGGCACCAACTGTTGTGAACGCCGCCTCGTCGAAGCCGACGTATTCACCCGAGCGGCGCCGCGGCACAGGCACAACCAAATTCTTCGGGACGTAGTTGATCTCGGCGTGGGTGGCGTACGTCGCACCTGCACATGCGACTCGATCGCCGACCTCAACGTCACAAACACCCGCTGCGACGGCGAGCACCGTGCCAGATGTCGCATATCCGGGCGCCACGGGTTCGTCGAGGCGTGCGAGGGCCACAGCCGCCGTTTGCACCAGGCCATCCCGGCGAACCTTGTCGAGCACCTGCTTCACCAAGTCAGGCCGCGAACGCGCCTTGCCGACAAGTGAGTTCCGAGCAAACTCCGCCGCTGCGCGTTCGGTGCCGGCTGAAATGAGCGAGACAGCGGTCTGCACCAGCACGCCTGGGCCGATGAGCAGGGGAGGCGGAACGTCGAGGACGCTCACCACACCGGTGCGCATCGATTGCACGAGCTGTTTCATGGCAGCGCCGTCGCCGGGCGTTCGTTCAGTCGGGCCTCTGTGACATCGGATACAACGAATCTCAGTTTCCCCGACGAGGTGCGAGGGAGCGACGCGAGATGCTCGACTTCGATTCGGAGGCTGGTTCCCAGCCATGTGCGCGCCGATGTCAACAGCGCCTGCTCGTCTCGCGAGGTGAAATCGTTCGCGCTGACGAGGCGAAGCACTACTCGGGTTGGATCGGGCTGGTAGATCTGGGCCTCGCGCACGCGCACCTGGTCCTTGAAAATGTGATCGAGGCGGCCAACCATCGCGCCGCTTGGCAACACGACGTAGTCCTCGCGCCGTCCGTCAATCGCATCGATGATGCGGCCGGGCCTCCCGCAGCCGCACGTCTGGCCGGAGACTTGTGCGATGTCGCCGACGTCATAGCGAACCAACGGAAAGGCGCGGTTCGTCATATTCGTACCGACGATCCGGTAGCCGGTTGGGCGATCGACGGGAACGAACTCGACGAAGGCGAAATCTTCATCCACATGCAGCCGGCCCTCGGGGCACTCCGAGGCATTGGCGGCACCCTCCGCCATGCCGTAGTGCTGGCGAGGCCGTACGCCAAATGCGCGCTCGATGAGCTCGGCCTGCGCGGGCAAGAGGTTCTCGGCCGACGTCGTGATCCAACGTACCTCGTAACCGATGGACTCTCGGTGCTCGACCAGGAATCCGGCCAGCAGGGCGAGGAGCGATGGATACCCGTGGAGCCAGACGAGACGCCGCCGGGCCAGTTCGGCGACATACGCGTGCCACGTGTCGGCGCTGATGTGCGAGCCGCTGAAGAGGACCTGCCTGCCCGGGACGTTGTAACGCCAGTACGGTGCCCGACGCCGCCCGATTGGCACAACGGGCCTCCCTCCGAAGTACCCACACCATTCTTCACGTCGAATGCCATGCCACCGCCGGAAGCGCCACCAAGTTGCCCACTGCTGCTGAACGGCGTGGTTCGTCACCGGGAATCGCAGGCCCATGCCGGTCGACCCGCTGGTCGCGACGATCTCGGCGGGCCGTACCATGGGCGGCGCGATGTCGGCGGCGCGAGCTTGCACCGTCTGCTTGTCGAGGATCGGCAGGTCCTCGCTGCGAAAGGGACAACCCTTGGCAGCCGATTGAAACGACGGTTGCCGACCGTAGAACGCCGAGGCGCGCGCAGCATCCGAGACGAATTGACAGAACAGCCCGTCGCGCAGAGCGACGATGTCGGCCGCCGGCTTCGCGCTCCGCGCCTCGGCCTCGCGGAGGACAAGGCCAAAGTCGTGGCCGAAGCGCGCCCGCTGGAGCCGATACCCCTCCAGTGAGCAGACCAGATGTTGCACGCTCGACGGGAGCCAATCGTACATTCGCACAACCGTGTGGTTCACGACGTCACCCGGTGGTTTCAGCCGCGCCGCGCTGTGCATCAGCGCGGAACGCCGACAGGTCGGGCCATCCACGGTGCGGGCGAAACCCGCCACGCACCGCTGCCTGCACCTCGTCGACAGGAATCTCGGCACCGACGCGCTCGTCGTGACATGTCAAGAGGTGGAGTGGCGTACTTGCGATTGGCAGCACATGGTCGTCGAAGGCTCGACGTACGATTGGAAGCCGTTCGATGTCGAACCCCATCACTCGCGCAGCTACTGCGTCCACCTCCGCCGGGTTATTGCCCGCGATGAGCACGTTCGAGAAGACCGGTTCGGGATCGATGGGCCCATTGCCCTCGCCGCCAACGATGCCATCGACGATGCAGAAGTAGCGCTTTGGCTGCGCCGCCGTCCGGAGGCTGCCGTCGCGATTGGCAAACAGCAATGCGCGATTGAGATCCAGGGCCATGCGCCAACAGGTATCGTTGCCCTGCCAGTTGCCGTTACGGATTGTCGGCCGGTCGTGGTCGAACATCGTCGCCCCGCCCCGGCGTGCCAGGCGGTACAACGGAGCTCCGAGTGCCGGCGCTTTCAACGCGGTGATTTGGACGAGCGGCTTGAGCCGCGTTTCGACCCAGTCCGCCCAACCGATTGATGGACGCTCGTCGCCGCCATTCGCCGGGCAGCCGTCCGTGTGATGAGGCAACCAGTTCTTGTCGCCGTTGATGCCGACTAGATTCTTGAGTGCCGCAGTGATGCCGGTCTTACGGTGTGTCTTGAGTTTTGGCAGATTGATGAACAGGTCAGCGTCGAGCGGAGTGCCGGCCAGCAGATACTCGTGCCGCACACCGCAGTGGTGGCGGTTGACTCCCTCCCGGTCATAGTCCGCTCCGTAAAAGCGGCCCTCACCAGAATGCCGGTACAGGCAGCTTAGCGATCCAAGGTCGACCGCGGTGTACCCGCGTGGATCCTCGGCATTGACCTCTCGACGGACGATAACACCGGCCTCCTGGATCCAGCGCTCGCGCCGCAGATCGAGGATTTCGAGCTGGAAGGTTGGCCACTCTGCTCCTACGCGCGCGAGCCGCTGTCGCAAGCCTCCTCGATCGAGAATCGCCTCGAAGTCCGCGACGGTATGTGGTGCGTCGCAGACGCTGACTACCGCGCGGCCAGCGGTCAAAGCCGCGATGGCGCGCACGACCTGCTCGACGAGGTCTGGCGAGGTGATGAGCGCGTCCCAGGAGTCGCTCGATTCAGCACGGTGCTGCACCCAATTCGGTTTCACGACGACGTGAATCGGTCGGTGAGCAGGCATTGCCGCCGCAACTTCCGGCTCGAGAAGCCTTGTGGCCAGATCGAAGAGATCGTGGCGGTCGCCGGGAATGATTCTCACCGATCAGGTTCCGCGCAGACGAGATGCTGGGCGCACACATCGTCGAAGGGTTCCGGACACATTTCGCGCATCGGCCGGACGACGATCGATCCAAAGCCCGCCGCCTTCAACATTGCTCGGACACGCTTTTCACTGCGCGTGAAGCAGTTGAGCCCGTACTTGAGCCTCACTTGTCCAGCAAGCGAGACGTCGCGTCTCCATTCCTCTTCGGTCCGCCAGCCCTCTGCATCGAGAACGATGTGAAAAAGAAGCCTGCCTGCCGGCCTGAGCTTCTGCCGGAGAGTGTCAAAGACACGCTCGAGTACCGAATCCGTCAGGTGCTGCGCGACGGCGACCGAGTACACGAGATCGACGGTGGCGTTTCCGATTTCAGCCATGTTGGCCGTATGAAGAAACAAAGCGTTTGGTACTCCATTGATGACCCGGGCGCATTCGAGGACCCCGTGCGAGATGTCTACACCATAGACCGTCTTCGCAAGGCCGGCGACATAGTGCACAAGGAATCCGGGACCGCACCCGTAGTCAAGAACGACCTGCTGGCGGTTCACATGCGGTCCAAGGACCAATTCACCGAGCTTCTCGCGTGTCGCCCGGTTGCGTTCGAACTCCCGCTCAGTGAACTCGGCGTGCGACAATCCCTCGTACTCGGGACGACGATAAAAATAGTGCGGGCTCAAGCTCAGAACCCACAGGGCGAGACGACGCCTGCTGCGCGACGGGGCATTGCGAAGCAGCACAGCGATCCATCTGGCGTCGAGGAACGATTGATCTTCCCGACCAATCGTGAGCGCGCTCAGCGCCGGGTTAACGTAGCGGGTGAACATTCCTGCCTGTCATCAGAGCGCGCCCCCGCCTGCTCAATCAACGATGCCTCAGGCCTCGCTCACCGCTTGCCGGTCGGAGTGGCTCGCGAGTCGCGCCGCGATTCCGGCAGCTCGGTAGATCCCGCACAACCTGGCACCCGCGCGCTCGAGCGAGAACTCCCGCACTGCGCGACATCTCGCGGCGTGCGACATCTGCCGGCGGAGATCCGCGTCTGTGCCGACACGGACGATAGCGTCGGCTAGGCCCGCGACCGATCCGACTGGTGTCAGCAGACCTTCGACACCATGGGTGATGAGTTCGGACGGGCCGATGCAGGATGTCGTTACGATGGGGAGACCCGACGCCATCGCCTCCACGACGACGATACCTTGTCCTTCCTCGTTGGAGCTGAGCACAAATGCAGCGGCGCCGCGGTAGATGTCCGCGAGCTGGGGACGACCAAGCGGGCCGATGTACTCCACGTTGTCAGTCAGGTGCAGCGCCGAGACCAACTGCCAGCTGTCTGGCGGCGGCGGAGCCGGCCCGGCGAGTACCAGCCTGGGCAGGGTCGGCAAGCGGGTCCGCGCCCGCGCGTACGCGCGCAAAAGTAGGGAGATGTTCTTTCGCGGGTCGTCCAGCCGCCCCACATTCAGCAAGTAGCCCTGATCCCGATACGGGCCGGGAGAGAAGAACTCGGTGTCAACACCGGTGTGCACGACCTCGACAGGCTTCTCGGGACCCACCAGTGCCCGGACCTCGGCACGGCGCGTATCGTTGAGTGGGACGATGACGTCGGCGCGGCGAAGTGCCGTACGTTCGACGATGCCGACGACTGCTGTCATTACTCGTCGCCATAGGTCAAGGAGTGAGATCCGGCTCGGTGCCTCGGGTCGCCTTTCGTGCCTGACGAGCGACGCGAAGTGCACGACCACTGGGCCGGCAAACCGCCTGACGGCGTGAGCCACCGCCGGAGTACCGCAGACGACGTGGACGACGTCGCATCCCTCGACGAGGCGCAGAATCGCGCGTCGACCGGCGTACCGCGCGACCTCCAACTCGGCTCCCACGGCGCCGACATGGTCCACGATGAACTCCTCGTCGGTGTAGCGCGAGACGAGGGGGCGCCGCCATGTCCGCGGCTGGTGCAAGAGGATGCTGGAAGCGTCTTTGCGAGAGGTTGCGAGCGAGACGATTTGCACCGAGGCGCCGAGATCGTTTCGCAAAGCACGCGCGACGAACAGCGCCTGTTCGCGGACTCCGCCGCGGATCCGCAGGTCGGGTGTGACGATGGCTACGCGCATGGCTCGGTGTCGTTGGTGCGCGAGATGTCGAGCACCGATTCAGACCGCCGGCTGCGTTCCGGGGTCAGTCCACCCGCAACCTCATCGATCAACCGACGTAGTGACGCAGCGCCTGCGACACCGTCCTCCCACACGCGCCGTGCGCGCGCCCTGGCCCGCCGTCGCAGCGCCCGGTGTGCCTCCGGACCGAGAGCCAGACACTCGCCAAGCGCGGCCGTCCAGGCGTTGTGCTCCAACGGTACGTCCCAGCCGACACCCTGCTCCCGCAGCCCTCGCCAGGGCGTGCGGTCGCTAATCAGCACCGGACAGCCGGCCGCCCACGCTTCGACGATGATGTGACCAAAGCTCTCGCCGTGTGTCGGCAGGATCATGAGGTCATACCCTGACAGGCGTCGCTGAAGATCGTGGTGCGTTGTCTCGCCCGCGTACGCCACTTTCACGTTGGACGGCAGGCGCTCGATCGCGGCCCGACACGTGGCCCAGTAGGTTGCATCCTCAGGAGGACCGATGATGTCGAGGTGAATATCGCCGCGGCAGCGGGCGAGGACCTCGAGCAGGAACAGAAGGTTCTTCATCGGCGCAATGCGGGAGGCAAACACGGCGCGGAGTTGGAACTCGGACTTCACGCCCCAGCCTTCGTCCGACTCCGGCATCTCCGCCACGCTCTCAGGAACGCAGCTCACCCGCTGTGAGCCCACCATCTGGTGAATGTCCTGGCGCTCAAACTCCGACGACGCAAGCCAGTAGATTCCCGGCAGGCATCCTGTCCAGCGCAGCGCCCACAGGGCGATCGCCTTCCGGTGTGATTTCATGGCCAGTGCGGTTGATGCGAATTCACCTCGAGGCGCGAGAAGGACTGGGCGCCGGATACGCCCTATCCGCCGGTAGGCGAGCACGCCGATAGAGGCCCTCGAAAAAAAGCTGTTCAACCAAATGACGTCGCAAGCGGTGTCAGCAACGCATCGCTGCAGCAGGGCGGGCGTGAGACGAGGGACGTACAACACGCGGCCAGCTGTGCTCTCAGTCCAGCGCCCCACCACGACATCGCGGTACTTCGAGCCATCGGCATCGTGGTCGCGGGTCACCAGAAAAAAGTCGGCATCCGGCGTGAGCCGCCTGATCGTGTTGCTGATGGCTCGCACCGGGCCCCCGGCTCGGAACCCTGGCAGGAAGTAGTCAGCGACCACGAGGACACGCGGCCTGGTCATGGCCTGCTTGTCGACCGTGTCAGGGGCATCTTGCGTGTAGAGGTGAGCACGATGAACGTTGCTGCGAAGACGACCGCGCGTTGAACGAGAGTGATGAGATACGAGGAGAACTCGGGCTCGATCTGGAGGATCGTGGGTACGAGCGCCAAATACACCAGAGCGAGACGAGAGTTATCGAGTCGGCGACGCACCACTGCTAGAACGGCCCCTGTGATAACCATGGCCACTAGCGCGCCGGTCCACCCGTAGAACAGATATCCTTCGCTGAAGATCGTCATCGCCGAATACGAAGTCGTGTCCTCTTCGAGGCCGCGAAAGGTGGAGCTGAACCAGACACCACGCGAGAGTGTGGGCTTGTCGGGCCAGAGCGCCCTAGGGATGAGACCCGACGGCAGCGTCAGGAATCGCTCGAACCCCTCGTAGGGCACGACCGCCGGCGTGAGCGCCATGACCAGGCCGGTGGCGCTCGCAACCTCGGATTGACGACCAAAGAATTTGCGGTACGCCGTATCGAGACTGGACAGACCGCCAAGCCAGTACGTTCTGGGAGCGGCTAGTGCATCCGCTGCGCTGGCTGCTTCCCGGGTTCCGATGACTCCTTGCTGGTCCTGACGGATGGACCTGACCACGGGCACGAGCGTCGCCACGATGGCGACGGCCATCAAGAGCAGAAGGACGTAACGGGCTCTCAGGCGGTCGAACACCACCGCCGTCACGATGCACAAGACGACCGGCATGATCACCGGCGTGAGGAAGCCCGACGAGACTCCCAGCATCAACTCGACGAACAGCGACATCCCGAGCCAGACGTACCCGGTACGCCGCCGCACGACATGCGCGACGAGCAGTGCCAGGGCCAGGTAGCGAAGGTCTTCGACGTACCCGATCCACTGAGCAAGCGGCTCCAACGATCCCCACGCCGTGAGATCGGTTCCGTAGGCAACCCCCAGAGTGCGCAGATGGAATCCCCGCACGGCCGTACTGACCAGATACAAGCCCACTAGCCGCTGCAAGGCCAATGGTCGGTCTGTGTTCCCAGCCCCAGCGCGGCGACCGAGTGCAAATGACGTCAGATGAAAAGAGAGCGACAGCGCGGTAAGGGCAACGCAGGTCAAGAGCAGTCCGCTCATGAGCACCGCCTCACCTCCCTGTGTAGTTTCGAAGTTGCCGAGCAGAGACGCGTCGAAGAACGGGGCGAGGGCGGGCGCATAAATCCAGGCCAACGCCCAGCCGGCGATGAGCGCCGGCGGGGATGTCCATGAGGGCAGGGCACCTACGCGCAGGCGCGTCGACTCCCAGAAGGTCAGCACGCCGATGTAGGTCAGGCCCAGGCTGTAGAGCCACAGCGCCGAGTTCTCGAAGCCGAGGCCGTTGACACGAAACGCCGCAACGACGAGGAACAGTCCCGCCACAATCAGTGCGGCGGCTAGGCCGAATGCGTTCGGTAACGTCGCCTGCGAAGCGGTCGCTGGGACCGTCGCGGGTTCAAGCGCGGTGCCGTGAGAAATCATCGTTATGCGACCGGGTCCAGGGTTGGCGGTACTCCCGCCGTGACGTCGATTACGGCGTTCTCACCTGGCGTGCGTAGCTGGCGCCGCTGCACGATGAGAGTCGCCGAATACGCCAGCACCGAGGCACAGGCTGCTCCGACGATGCCGGCTAGCGGAATCAGTGCGGGAAGCGCGATCGCCGTGACAGCGAGCCCAACGCACTCGGCCCTCAGAACCGACCGCGGGCGGCCGAGGCCGCGGAGACACTCGGCGCCCACGGAATTGAGACTCGTGATCCCGCTGGCAATCACGAGTACCAGCGCGGCGGGAAGGGCTGACCGGAACTCGGCACCGAAGATCAATGGGAGCATCAACGGCGTTGCGGTGAGCACCACCAGAGACGTGGCGATCGCAACCGCGGCGCCGGCCCGGTAGACGAGACGAGCCTTTCGGTGACTATCCTGCGCACCGGCAAGCGCAGGCACTGCGCCGTGCGCGATGACTGTCGCCAGTGGTTGCACGGCCGTGCTCCACGCCATTGCCACCACATAGAGTCCGAGGGACCTGGTGTCAAGGACGACAATCATGATCAGTTGATCGAGCCTCAGGTTGAGCCACTGCGGCATGGCTGCCATCATCGTCGGCGTGCTGTAGGCCAGCATCGGTCTCACGAGATGGCGATTCGGAGCGGAGGGCCCTGACAGCATCCGCCAGGCATACACGTGACTCACACACGCGGCCAGCCCGGTCGCGCCTATGAAACCCCGGGCGAGCGTCGGGACGTTCGCATGGCTCGTGCCCTGCACGGCCATGAGCGTGGCCAGCCAGGCAAGTGGTGTGATCAGCCTCAACGCGTTCCAGGATCGGAAGTGACCCACGCCGCGCAGCGCCTGCGATGGCGCTACCGACAGCGTCAGCAGCGGTACCAGCGCGAGAGACAGCAGCGCAATCTGCTGCACCTCGGTCGCCTGACCGCGCAGCATGCGAGGAAGCAGCCACAAACCCGCCGCGACCGCGAGGACAGTGAAAGGTACAGCGAGCAGGAGACCCGTGGCGAGCGCGGCGCGCGCGCGCGACGGAGCCTGGGCCGCGAAATAGGCGATCGCCTCCGTTAATCCAAAGCTCCCGAGTGTCGCCAGAAACAGTGGCCACGCCTGGGCCGCGGCCAGTTCCCCCCGGCCTTCGGCACCGAGCATCCGCGCCGCCAGCGTACCTGTCAGCAACCCGATGGCGGCGAGCGCGGCGTTGGCGAAAGCTGTCGACGCGAAAGGCCGCGCATCAAGGCTCGAGGGCCAGAGGGTTTCAAGCAGGCGATTCTTCACCGGTCGCTTCCTCGAGAAGCCGCACCCCTATACTCACTGGGAGACAATCTCGAATGAGTTGGCAGCAGGCCTACCTCGCACGCTTCTACGGCCGATCACGCAGGTGGGTCGACGGAACGACTGAGTTCCACGCCATGTGCGCCGCATTGATCCCGGCCGGGTCCGACATTCTGGAGATCGGCGCCGGTCCATCGAACCCGACCTCCCGCTACCTGTCTTCCCTCGGACGTCTGTCCGGTTTGGATATCGATCCAGCCGTGCGGTCCAACGACGCCCTGAAAGAGGTGCGCGTGCTCGAAACGTGGACCTATCCATTCGCCGACGCCTCTTTCGATGCCTGCGTGTCGAACTATGTACTCGAACACGTCGAGGATCCGGTCGCTCATCTCTCGGAGGTTGGTCGGATCCTGCGTCCACGTGGCGTGTACGTGTTCCGCACGCCCAATCTGTATCACTTCATTCCGCTCGTCTCCCGACTGGCTCCGCACCGGTTCCATCAGGCCGTCGCCAATCGGTTGCGGAACCTGCCACGGGAAGCGCCCGACCCATACCGCACCTACTACCGGCTGAACTCACGCGGAGCGATTACGCGCGCCGCCACACGCACAGGCCTCCACGCTCGCGAGCTCCGAATGGTGGAGAAGGAGCCTTCTTACGGGATGGCATCGAAGGTCTTGTTCCTTGCTTTCATGCTCTACGAGCGGGCCGTCAATTCGAGCGAACTCCTCGCTGGCCTTCGCGTCAATATCTTCGGAGTGCTGGAGCGGCCCCACGATTCATGATGGTCGTGCCCCATTGGTCTGCACGAGCGCCAGCGCCTGGGCCAGACCCGCACCATGAGCCAACGCTTGATGCGCTCTGCCGATACGCGACGAGGCCTCAGCCATCCGTGCATGGACATGTTCTTCGAGCGTGTCTACGATGCAACGCGACAGGTCGCTCACGTCACCGCAACGGTAGACGAATCCGTTGATGCCAGGCTGCACATCGTCGGTCGGTCCGTAGCTGCCACACCGGTCGGACAAGACCACCGGAAGACCGCAGTAGATCGCCTCGGTGATGGCGAGTGAGTGCGGTTCGTTGTCGGAACAGTGAACGTAAACGTCGGCGGCACAGTAGTACTCCGCCAGGAGGTGCGGCGGCACGAAGCCCGCGAACACGACACCGCCTGGCTCGAGGCGATGTGCCATGGCCCGTAGTGAGGCTTCGTCTGGTCCGCTGCCTGCGAGGAGGACAGTGACATCGTTCCGCTGGCCCTGAAGTGAGTTGGACAACCTGACCAGGTCGGCCTGTCGTTTCCGAGGAAGCAGTTTGCCAACAGTGAGAAGCACTTTGTGATTGGCCGGAATGCCTAAGGCGGACCGGACCTCGCGCCGGCAACACTCGCGCCGGGCGACGATCGAATCGTAGTAACCGACGTCAATAGGCAGGAAGCAGCGGACGAAGCGTTTGTCTGAGATCCCATAACGACGATAGTACGCTTCGTTGGCATCACCGAGAGTCAGGAAGAGCGCCACGTTTTTCAGGAGGGAAGGAACGACGACGGCCTTCAGCGCCTGCACTGGCCAGCTCCGTTGAGCGCGCAGTTCCGAATCGGTTGTCATCACTACTGCTGCACCCAACGCTCTGGCCTCACGAACCGCACGACGTTGTAACCGCTGCGAGTAGCCGTAGACGGCGACGACGTCGGGTGAGAATCTCGAGAGACTGTCACCGACGTCCGGCGCATCGATCTGGTTTGTCACGGGGTTTCCCTTCGCGTCGCGCAGGAACTCGTGTGGAAAATCGAGCTGGAGGTCCCACTTCACGTCACGGTCAAAGCCTGCGTCGCCGTAAGTCGACAAACCGTAGTCAGATGCAAAAAAGACTTTGAGGTCGACGTTCGGCAGCTTGGCCCAGCTCGTGTACTGCGGACAGAAGTGCTGAATCGGGTGCGAAACCACCACGGCCACGCGCAACATGCGACTCATGTCACAGCGTTGGTCGGCTGAAAGGGAAGCGACAGCTCACACCGTGTGCGCGACCGCTCACGTGCGTTCTGCGGCGGCGTAGTACTCGGTGTACTCGCGTCGGTAGTACTGCGAGTAATAGTAGCCATGCCGCTCAATCTGGACTCGGTTCAACACGCCCCCTGCCAACACGACCCGGCCGCGTCTGAGCTGTTCAACCGCGCGGCGTGCGATCCGGTAGCTGGTCATCTCGGCGCCGATGACGAACACGACACCGTCGGCGAGGCTCGCCAGAATATTCGGGTCCGTTACAGCCATGACCGGAGGGGAGTCGATGATGACCCAATCGAACTGGTTGCGGATGGATGCAAGGAGATCCTTGAAGCGCCGCGATCCGAGCAGCTCGGCGGCATTCGGTGGTACGCGGCCAGCTGTCAGGACCCAGAGACCCGACACCTCGGTCGGACGCACCGCGTCGCTCGCCTTCGCGTCTCCGACGATCGCGTTCGAGAGGCCTGGTTCCTGCTCCTGCGCGATGACCTCGTGCACGCGCGGGCGGCGCAGATCGCCGTCGATGAGCAGCACGCGCTGACCAAGATGCGCGAAACCGATAGCGAGATTGCTCGCCACGATCGTCTTGCCCTCTCGTGGTCCTGAGCTGGTGACGACGATGACGCGGCAACCTTTCTCGGGCGAGGAAAACAGGACGTTGGTGCGCAGCGCACGGAACGCTTCGGCGAAGTTCGGCGGGACGCCGCTGCTCAGGAGCGGCTCGCCGTTATGCCACGTTTTGCCAAGCGCGGGAATCAAGCCGATGGCTGGAAGGCCGAGGTGTGTTTCGATTTCTTCCGGCGTTTTGATGCGGCTATCGAGGTATTCGAAGAAGAAGGCGATGCCGCATGCGAAGAACAGCCCGCCGCACATCGCGAGCGCCAGGCTCAGGAATACCCGCGGCGCCGCGGCCTGCCGCGGCACCTCGGCGCGATCGACCACACGGATATTGCTCGACTTGAGCTCTCCGGCGACACTCGTTTCCCTCGACCGTTGCATGAGGCTCTGGTAAATCTGCCGGCCGCTCTCTACGTCGCGCTCGAGGACGCTGTACTCGATCGCCTTGCGATTCATGGCGAGAGCCTCGGTTTTTTGCTGGTTGAGGGCGGCAGTCAAGCTGTTTTCCTGGGCCAGGGCCGCTTGGTACTCGGTGCGCACCGCTTGCACGACCTTGGCGATTTCCGTTTTGAGCGCCGATTGGGTGTTCAGAATTGCCGATCTGATCTTCACCATGTCCGGGTGCCGGTCGCCCAGCCTCTCGCCCAACTGAGCCTGTTGCCGCTGGAGAGCCGCGAGCTCAGACTTCTGTTGCTGGATGAAGGTGTTGCCGAGGATCGCCGGGAACGTGTCGAGCAGCGCCGGATCCTGCCCGCCTGCTTCCAGCTGTCGGTACGTCGCCTCCTTCAGCAGCCGCTCGGTCTTGGCACGCGTGACTGCAGCGTTCACGTCAGCGAGCTTCTGCACCACGATGTTCTGCCGATCCTCGAGTGAGATCGCATCGTTCTGCTCGCGATATTTCTGGAGCGCCAGCTCCGACGTCTCGACTTGCCCACGCTGCTCGGCGAGCTGGCCCTGTAGCCAGTCGCTGGCATCTCGCGATGCAGTGAACTTGTACGCGAGGCTCTGCTGAATGTAGTTCTCGGCGATGCTGTTGGCCACAGCCGCGGCCTTGGCGGGATCCTGGAGACGAAACCGAATGTCCACCAGGCGGCTGTTGCGCACTGGAGCAATCGTCAGGTTCTCCAGAAAGCGGTCGATCACGCGCGACTGCGTAGCGCTTTGATCGATGGGCTCCGGAATTGTTGCGCCCCTGTCATGCGCAAACGGTACGAGACGTCGCACCAGCGTGCCCATCTTCGAGAAACGGCCGTCAGGGTCGCTGAAGAGCGGGCTGTTCCAGAGTTGCAAATCCTCAATCGTGTCTCTGGCTAATGTTCGGCTTTGCAGGATGCTGTACTGGGTCTGGTAGTAATCGCTCTGCGCCTGCGCCTGGTCGATCACTTCCTTGAAGGAGACGATGTTTGGGGCGTTCGACTCGATCAGGATGCGAGTCCGTGCCTCGTAGACCGGCGTGGTCGTGAAGATCTGAACTATCGCGGCGAGCAGGACGAGCAGAAACATCGTCGATGCTACCCATCGTCGCTTGTAGAGCAGGCGAATGTAATCGAGCAAGTGCACGTCCGCGAGCGTACGTTCGTACACGGGTGCTCGCTGGGTGGCTGTCATCTCGCGCGCCGGAGGCCCGGCGGCTGGTCCGGCGCCATCGGCATCGTGCTCGAAATGTTCGGGATCCGCCATTTAGAAGTACCTCTCGGGAACGATGATCGTGTCGCCGGGCTGCACGATGTCATCGAGCTTCACACGCAGCTCCGTTCTCTTGCCCTCCACCAGGCGCGCGATTCGAATGCGGCTCATAGCCCCTCTGTCTGTGACCCCCCCAGCCAGCGAGAGCGCCTGGAGCACAGTCACGCCGCTTTGCAGCGTGTAGGCCCCCGGACTGTGGACGTGCCCGAACACGTAGACCAGTTCAGCGCGCGGCACGAAGATGGTGTCGCCGTCCCGGAGAGTCGCATTTTCGGAAAGTCGACCGCTTTGTAAGGCTTTGATGTCGACGCGGATCACGTCCACGCCGTTCTTCTGGTCCGGGAGAACCGGCCCGCTACTCCGGCTGCCATCAGAGGAACGCACGATGAGCGCTTCGCCGGCGGCGTGCTCGGTTGTGGAACCGGCGCGCGCCAGCGCCTCGATGAGTGTCATATCTCCCACCAGCGGATACGGGCCAGGAGCGCGGACCTCTCCCACGACAAAGATCCGCTGACTGCGGTACTGCTCCACCGACACGCTGACCTGCGGATTCTTGAAGAACCCGTCCGACAGCTGTGTACGCAGGGCCTGCTCCACGTCGCGCAATGACATGCCACCGGCCTTCACCCGCCCGATCAGCGGAAAGGTGAACGTGCCGTCGGCTTCGACTGTGTACTTGCCGCTGAGGTCCTGCTGATCGAAGAGCGTAATGGCCAGCACGTCCTGCGGGCCGACGATGTAGTTGTTGACCTGCGCGTGCACCGCGAGGTGGAGGAGGAAGAGCGGCAGAAGCGTCGCCAGAACGCGCCGAGAATGTTCAGCGTCCATATGTCACCGACAGACCGGTTCGAAAGCCTTGATACTCCCGCAGGCGAATCGCGGAGCGGCGGTGCTCCCGATCGATGTCGATACCGACGCGGACGTCGGGCCCAAGCCGATATCCGACGCCCCAGCCCAGCATCCCCACACGATCCACGCGATCAGGCAGGGAACTCGGCAGCCAGACTGCCGCGCGGTACGCGAACCGTTGCGCCCCGAGGCGTGCCCTCACGTCCCACCGCAGCGTCAGCTGTGGGGTGACGGTCAGCATGGCTCCCGTCACCACGTAGTACGGGTAGGTCGGCTCCCACGAGTAGTCGACATCGCGAGCACTGGTCACCTCGAGCTGAGTGCGCGAACGAATCCTCGATGTTGCAGCAACCGAGGCAACGATACCGGAATAGAGCGGGAAATCGCCGCCTATTCCGGCAAATCTTCGATAGCCGACGCGGCCCCGCCCAGCGATGAGTGCAGTGGGCGCGAGGTCGAAGCCCGTATCGATGCGCCAGCTGTTCGCGTCGCGCGCAGGCGTGTAGACGAAGCGGTCGCGCGCTTGTTCCCCAGACACGACCCACGTCGTCAGCGCTGTGAGGGCATAACGGAACTCGCCGCCGAGCGCGGTCGTGTTCCGGTCGAGCAGCTCGCGCAAATTGCTTCCGAGGTACAACGCATCCGGCTCATGGTTGTAGGTGCTGTAGCGCGCGTTCACGCCAACGCGCGTCCGACTGCCAACGCGCACACCAACGCCGGCACCGAGATCGCTCGTGATACGTCGGTACCGCAGATCGATCTCGTAGCCCCATCGTTGCCGGCCGGATGCGGCGGCTGCGGTGATCCACGGCGTGACGCGGTTGCCGCGGACTTCGAAGCGCGAGTCAACCACCCCGTCCACGCTGCGCTCGCTCGCGTACTGGTGGAAGTACATGAGGTCGGTGCGTGTAAAGACGTGGAGCCGCGAGCGTCCCGCGCGCAGCCAGGTGTCGAGCATCGGGGATACGGTGAAGGTGAGGTCCCGTCTCGGATCGTCGAAGTCGTTGAAGACGTTGGTGTCGACGCCGAAGCCGGTCAGCGCGATCGCCGGGGAGAGGCCAATCGGGCCGGTCTGAAAGCGCGCCCTCTCGATGGGATCGTCAAGCGTCTGCGCGGACAGGGAGGTTGACAACACACTCGTCAAGACGAGAACGGCGAGCGTGCGATACACCTAAGATTCTCTAGGGCCAATGACTCGACACGTTATCGCGGCCATCCTCTCGATCGGGCCATCCGGGCGTTAGCGCGATCCGCTGGCATCCGGAGTACTGGAGGCGGTGGAACCGCCAGACGAGACGAGTGCCGCGGTACCGGCTGCCGCGGCAGCGACGCCCAATACCGTCAGCACACCCCACGTCTGCCAGTATCCCGCCACGTCGGAGGTACAGGTGATGCGCACCGGCTGCGTCGTCGCATTGAGAACCACGCTCGAAGTCCCTATCACTTTGCCGTCATCCACACACTGCAGTGTGTAGGTCTCATAGCGAGCCGGTGGAAAGGTGAATTCGCCGTTTTTTGTCGACACCGTCTTGCCGACGACGACACCGCTCGGATCCAGGAGCTGCATCGTGATGTTCGAGAGCCGTCTGCCACTGGACGAGGCGACCGACCCAGAGACGACGGCTGACCCCTGCAGGACGACGCCTCCGAGTGTCCCCGGCGCTTGTGTCTGGGTTTGGGCCCAGACGGAGCTGACGGGGAAGCACACCAGCGCACAAGCCAACGTGAGGCAAACCACCGCTTTCATGTCGGTTCTCCGTGCCAGGCTCGAGACTCCGGAACGCAACCCATTGAGACGAATACCGAGTCCATCATTGACGGCGTGTCGCTGCTGCTTCGACAAAGGTTCCGTCGCCGTCAGGATCCGTTTCGACTCGCAGGACAGTTCCCTGTGGACTATACAGGAAACGCCGGTTCGGCGTGCCGCGAAATGCATCGTCGAATGCTGCCATGACGATCGAAGGCGATTGGCCGGCAGCGGGGTGAGCGTCCACGGCGTACGTCTCCCACTTGTCTGTTCGTCCGTCGCCGTTGGTGTCCTCCTCGACGCGCGCGAGCAACTCACCTTCGTAGTACTCGGTGCGATTGAAGTGTCCATCGCCGCGAGTGGACATTTCGATTCGTTTCATCGCGCCATCCATCGCGAAGAACGCGATCGAATCCATGACACCGTTGTGTTGACGGGAGAAGCCGACTCTTTCGAGACGGCGGTCCACACTGTAGAACTCCCAGCGATCGACTGTGCCGTCCTCGTCCTCGTCCACTTCGATGCGCTCGACATGAGTTCCGTCCATGATGCCGACGGCGTCGTTGCGTCCGTTGTGAGTTGTGTCGAACTCGATTCGCTTGAGCCGGCCGCTCTCGGGGTCGTACTGCGCCACGGTGGTGTCGCGCGGAGACGACGGCGGGGCAGAACAGGCGGCCAGCATCACAGAGAGGGCAGTGAACCCAATGGCCACACCTCGACCGACGAGAGAACACGCAGGGTCAGGCACTGCTCCGCCGTCTGACTTACAGTCCACGGGCCAGACCGCAGCCTTGTTGGACAAGAGGTCGACTCCCCCAATGAGGAACCCCGCCTTGTGCGAAACTGAAGGAGCGA
>Ga0209382_10000794_pt1 | contig 51113 bp, 57 predicted proteins | sample SoiMetdeltSBSDD5_FD_187599 | JGI IMG/M metagenome (GOLD analysis project Ga0209382, IMG submission 187599) | Bulk soil microbial communities from a Populus tree surrounding site in Tennessee, USA - Soil MetaG P. deltoides SBSDD5 (SPAdes) (version 2) | ecosystem: Environmental > Terrestrial >...
CCACCCCGCCCCGTCCACCGCCCTGCCCGCGCCCAGCGCCACGCTTCGCGACGCGCTCCTGGATCCTCGCCAGTGGTGCCTCAACATCTCCTGGCTCCTGATGGGCGGCCTCGCCCTCATGATCAACGTCCACATCGTGCCCTTCGCGCGCGACGCCGGCATCAGTCTGGCCGGAGCCTCCCTCACGCTGACCGCCTACGGCCTCGGCGCGGCGGGCGGCCGGCTCCTCGGCGGCGCCATCTCGGACCGTGTGGGGCCGCTCGCGACGCAGCGCGGGGCCTATCTGGTGACGGCGCTCGCCCTCTTGAGCCTCCGCTGGGCGCCCTCGCACCTGGCGCTGCTCGCCGCGCTGGTGGCGTTCGGCGCGGGGTTCGCCGCCACCGACACCATGGTGGTCAAGGTGGTCCCCGATCTCTTCGGCGTGCGCGCCATCGGCGCCATCATGGGCGTGCTCACGCTGGGCTGGCGCTCGGGCGCGGCCCTGGGACCGGCGACGGCGGGCTTCATCCACGACGCCACCGGGTCCTACGATCTGCCCTTCGGCGTGGCCCCCGCCGTCGTCCTCGCGAGCTGGGGGTTCTTCGCCCTCGCGACCTCGCAGCGCACCGCTTAATAGCCCAGGGCGCGGTCGACGAGGTTCAGCAGAGGCTCGCCGGCGAGGAAGCGGCGGAGATTCTCCGCGAAGAGGTCGGTGCACTTGTCGTCATAGCTCGGCAGGAAGCCCGACACGTGCGGCGAGACGATCACGTGGTCGAGGCCGTAGAGGGGATGGCCCGCGGGCGGAGGCTCCTCGGTGAACACGTCGACGGCCGCTCCCGCGAGCCGTCCCTCGCGGAGCGCGTCGGCGAGGGCATGCTCGTCCACGGTGGCGCCCCGCCCCACGTTGATGAAGAACGCGGTGGGCTTCATGCGAGCCAGCGCAGGGGCGCCGATCATCCCGCGAGTGGCCGGCGTGAGGGGCGCGCACATGACGACCACGTCGGAGCGCGTCAGCAGCGCGTCGACCTCCTCGGGCGCGAACCACCCGGCCGGGATCGCGCCCTCGGGGTCCCCGGTGCCGGGCAGGGCGTACCCTGCGTCCGCGCGCCGCGCGGGGTCGCGCTTGCACGCGAGCACGGTCATGCCGAAGGCGGTGCGGGCGATGCGCGCCAACTCCCGCCCGATGCTGCCGTAACCGATGATGCCCAGTGTGGCGCCGCGCACCTCCACCGGCACGAAGAGCGGCCACCGCTCGAGGTCCGGGGGCCAGCCCCCGCGCGTCCGCCACTCCACCATGCGGGGCACGCGATGAGCAAGGGCGAGGAGCACGGTGATGGCGTACTCCGCGATCGCCGCGGCGTGCACCCCGCTCGTCGTTGTGAGGGAGATCGCGCTGGCCGTGTACAGGGGATGGGCGGCGAGGGCATTGACTCCCGCCATGTGCAGCTGCACCCACCGGAGCGCCGGGGCGCGCGCGAGGTCTACCGGGGGCGACCCCGCGTAGAGGACGGCGGCGCGTGAATAGTCGGCGGACGCCGCGTCGCCGCGCGTCACGCGGAGGTCCGGCGAGACCGCGCGCAGGCGGTTCAGCTGGGCCTCGCTGAACGGCATCGTGACGAGGACGTTGAGCACGGCCGAAGGGCGGTTCGGCCTCCTAGCCGGGCGCGGCGCCCTGGGTACCGGTGTAGAGCGCGTAGAGCGACTGGCTCGCCGCCATGAACAGGCGGTTGCGCTTGGGGCCGCCGAAGCACACGTTGCCGCAGATCTCGGGCAGCCGGATACGGCCGATGAGCTTGCCGGCCGGGTTCCAGATGGTAACGCCGCTATAGCCCACGTTGCGGCCGGCATTGCTCGAAGCCCAGAGATTGCCGTCCACGTCGCAGCGGAGCCCATCTGGGCCACACTTCACCCCGTCGACCATGCAGTTGGTGAACACCTTGCCGTTGGTCGCCTTGTTGTCGCTCGTCACGTCGAAGACGAAGATCTCGCCCTTGCCGCCCGGCCCGGTGTCCCCCGGCCCCCGGCCCGTGCTCGCGACGTAGAGGCGCTTGTAGTCGTGAGAGAAGCAGAGCCCGTTGGGATCGGGCACGAGGTCCTCGCCGATGACGAGATCGACGCGCCCGCTCGGATCCACGCGGTATGTCGCCGTCGGCAGCTCGCGCACGGCCGTCCCGATCTCGGGCGGCTGTCCCAGGCGGTTCTTCAGGCGGCCGGCGCGATTGCTCGGCCCTCCCGCCGCGTCCGGCGTGCCCTCGTAGAGCTGGCCGCCGTAGGGCGGGTCGGTAAACCAGTAGCTGCCGTCCGGATGCGGCACCACGTCGTTGGGCGAGTTCAACCGCTTGCCGTTGAAGCGCTCAGCGATAATGGTGGCTGAGCCGTCGTTCTCGTAACGCACCACGCGCCGGGTGAGGTGCTCACAGGAGAGCTGCCGCCCCTGGAAGTCGAAGGTATTGCCGTTGCTGTTGTTGGACGGCGTCCGGAACACGCTGACCTTTCCGTTGTCCTCCAGCCACCGCAACTGGCGATTGTTCGGGATGTCGCTCCACAGGAGGTAGCGCCCCTGGCTGTTCCAGGCCGGCCCCTCCGACCAGAGTGCGCCGGTCCAGAGCCGCTGGATGGGGGCGTTCGGCTGGCGCAGGCCGTTGAACTCGGGCTCGACGGTGAGGACGTCGGGGTCGGTGAAGTACACGTTCGGCGGCGCGTTCGGCCCGAAGTCGCGCGGCGGCGTGGTGACCGTGCTGGGTGGCGCCATCGGCCCCGCCGGCGGAGTTTGCCCGCGCGCGAGCCCCGGCGCCAGGAGCGCCGCGGCACCCGCCGCCCCCATCGCGGTGATGAGTCCGCGCCGCGAGATCGTGCTGCGTCCGTTCCGGTCGTCCGCGTCCTGAGCCATGCGCGATCCTCCTTGGGTCCGGCTCGCTGCGATGAGGTGCCCGGCTGCGCCGCCACCGTAGCAGACGTGCTATCGTCCGGCAATACAACATGACCACCGTGCCGGCACGAGGCCACGGCGCCCGCGCCATGCAGCTGCCATGCCTCGCCGTCGTGGCGCTCGTCGCGTGCGTGCTCGCGTTCCCGTTCATGCTGTGGGGCTTCCGGACCTACCAGCTCACCTTCGCCGCGACGCACGCCATCGCCATCCTCGGGCTCAACTTGATCTCGGGCCAAGCGGGCCTCATCTCGCTCGGGCACGGCGCGTTCTACGGGCTGGGGGCCTACACCATGGCGGTCTCGACGCTTCAGGGGGGCATGTGCGCCTACGCGGGGATCGTTGTCGCGGCGCTGATGTGCCTGGTTGCCGGGTACCTCTTCGGGCGCATGGTGGCGGGGCTCGCCCGCTTCTATCTCGCCCTGGCCACCTTCGCCCTTGCCCTTGCCGTGCCGCAAACGCTCAAGTCCAGCTACCTGAGCCCGTGGACCGGCGGTGTGCAGGGTCTCTACCTGGAGCGGCCGGGCGCGCCGTTCGGGTTGCCCGTGGACCACGATCAATGGTGGTACTTCGTCACCTGCGGCATCCTCGGCCTGCTGCTCTGGATCGCACGCAACCTGATCGCGAGCCGAGTCGGTCGTGCCTTGCGTGGGATGCGCGACCATCCGGTCGCCGCCCAGGTTGCGGGCGTCGACCTCGCCCACTACTCCGCCGCGGTCTTCGCGGTGGGGGCCGCCTACGCGGGGATCGCGGGCGCGCTCGCCGCGCTGCTCCTCGACTTCATCGCGCCCGAGAGCTTCACCTACTGGCTCTCGATTCTCTTGCTGGTGGGCTCGGTGTTCGGCGGCTTGACGTCGATCTGGGGCGCGCTGGTCGGGGGACTCTTTCTCCAGTTCTGGCCCGACATCGCCGGCACCGTTTCTCGCGATCTGGTGCTCCCGGTGTTCGGGGCGCTCCTCGTCCTCTCGATGCGGCTCATGCCGGAGGGCGTCGCGGGGCTGATGGCGGCGTGGCGGCCGGACCGCCGGCGCTAAGCGCCCCCGCCCCAGCCGCCCCCCGGCGCCATGCCGCTCGGCGCGAGCCGTGGCGTCGCGCTAGGATGGGCGCGTGAGCACCCCCGCGCGCCCGCCCGCCCCCCGCTCCCGCTGGCGCGCTCGCCTCCACGAGGTGATCTTCGAGTCCGACACGGCGGCGGGCCGGGCCTTCGACGTCGCCCTCCAGGTCGCGATCCTCGTGAGCGTCGCGGTGGTGGTCCTGGAGAGCGTCGCCGACATCCGGCGCGAGCACGGCGAGATGCTGCGGGCGGTGGAGTGGACGATCACCATCGGCTTCACGATCGAGTACGCCCTGCGGCTCGTGGCGGTCGACCGCCCGTGGCGCTACGCGCTCAGCTTCTTCGGGCTCGTGGACCTCCTCGCCATCGTGCCGACCTACCTGGCGCTGCTGCTGCCGGAGGCGCACTCGTTGATGGTCATCCGCGCCATCCGCCTCGTGCGGGTGTTCCGGATTCTCAAGCTGGCCCGCTTCCTCGGCGAGGCCCAGCAGCTCGCCCAGGCCCTGCGCGCGAGCAGCCGGAAGATCATCGTGTTCCTCGGCGGGATCGTGACCGCCATCATCATCATGGGCGCCGTCATGTACCTCGTGGAAGGAGAGGAGCACGGCTTCACCAGCATCCCGACCAGCATGTACTGGGCAGTGGTGACGATGACGACGGTCGGCTACGGCGACATCGCCCCGAAGACCCCGCTCGGCCAGCTGCTGGCGGCGGTGCTGATGATCATGGGCTACGGGATCATCGCGGTGCCCACCGGCATCGTGTCGGTGGAGCTGGCGAAGACGCCTCATGCCGTGTCTACCCAGGCCTGTCCGGCCTGCAGCGCCGAGGGGCACGACGTCGACGCGATCCACTGCAAGTACTGCGGCGCCCACCTCTGACGCCATGGTGACGTGCTATCCTGCCGGCAAGACGCCATGACAACCGTTCCGTCGCGTCGCGAATGGCCGGGCGAGACGCTCGCGCGCGTGCCCTACTGGGTGTACCAGGACGAGGGTAACTACCGCGACGAGCTTCGTTGCATCTTCGAGGGGCCGGTGTGGAACTACGTCGCCCTCGAAGCCGACCTGCCGCGCACGGGCGACTACCGGACGACGTTCGTGGGCGAGATGCCCGTGATCGTCGTGCGCGGCGAGACCGGCGAGATCCACGCTTTCGAGAACCGCTGCGGGCACCGCGGCGCCCTCATCGCCCTCGACGACTGCGGCTCCACCGGCAAGCGGTTCCAGTGCGTCTATCACGCGTGGAGCTACGATCTCTGCGGCGAGCTCGTGAGCGTGGCCTTCGAGAAGGGCGCCAACGGGCGCGGCGGCATGCCGGCGTCCTTCCGCAAGTCGGAGCACGGACCGCGCCGCCTGCGCACCGCGACGCTGGGCGGCCTCGTCTTCGCCTCCCTGTCGCCGGCGGCGCCGCCCTTGGAGGACTATCTCGGCGAGGCGGTGCGCGCCCGGCTGCTCCGCGTGCTGGGCCGGCCGGTCGAGGTGCTCGGCCGATTCGTCCAGGCCTTGCCCAACAACTGGAAGCTCTACGTCGAGAACGTGAAGGACACCTATCACGCGAGCCTGCTGCACACCTTCTTCAGCACCTTCCACATCACGCGGCTCACCCAGGGGGGCGGCGTGCTCGTCAGCCCGGACGGCGCCCATCACGCCAGCTCCACCATCGACCGCGGGGACGATCGGGCCAGCACCGCGTACCGCGACCAGGGAATCCGCTCGGAGAAGGAGCAGTATCGCCTCAGCGACCCGAGCCTGCTCGACACCGTGAAAGAGTTCGGCGACGACATCCAGCTGCAGATCCTCACCGTGTTCCCGAGCCTCGTGGTGCAGCAGGTCTACAACGCCCTCGCCGTCCGCCAGGTGCTCCCCAAGGGCCCCGGGGCCATGGAGCTGCACTGGACCTACCTGGGCTTCGCCGACGACAACGCGGAGATGCGCCGGCGCCGCCTCCGCCAGGCCAACCTCGTGGGGCCGGCCGGCTACGTCTCCATGGAGGACGGGTGCGTGGGCGGCTTCGTTCAGCGTGGCGTCGCCGCGGCGGGCGATACTCTCTCCGTCGTGAACATGGGTGGCGAGGGCGCCGAGTCGCAGGACACGCGCGCCACCGAGGCGGCGGTGCGCGGCTTCTGGAAGGCCTACCGCGGGTACATGGGCTGCTAGCCATGCTCGAGCGAGTCGTCCTGCTCAATGCCGAGTACGCCCGCGCGATCGACGACGACCGCCTCGAGGACTGGCCGGCCTTCTTCACCGATCCGTGTCTCTACACCATCACCTCCGCGGACAATCACCGCCGCGGACTTCCCGCCGGCGTCATCTACGCGGACTCGGTGGGGATGCTCAAGGACCGGGTGGCCGCGATCCGCGAAGCCAATGTCTTCGAGCGGCAGTCCTACCGGCACCTGGTGGGGCTGCCCGCCCTCTCCGGCGAACGCGCGGGGGCGATGCGGACGGAGACGCCGTTCCTGGTGGTGCGCACGATGCGCGACGGCACCATGGGGCTCTTCGCCGCCGGGCGCTACGTGGACGCGATCGTGGAGGAAGGCGGCGCCCTCCGCTTCCGCGAGCGCGTGGTCGTCTGCGACAGCAGCCGCATCGACACCCTCCTCGCGATTCCTCTCTAGGAGCTCAGCCATGCGCGTCCTCGGCCTTGGTCTTCTCGCCGTCGCGGCGCTCACGCTGTCGCCGGCGGCCCCCGCCTCGGCGCAGGACGCCGAGACGCTCTTGATGGCCAATCTCCGCTTCAGCACCGACGCAGCCATCGCCAAGGGCTGCACCCGCATCGGCTTTGCGAGCGACGACTCGTTCAAGGATCTGCGGCGAAAGATCGTGCGTACGGGCGGCGACACCGCCGTGCTCTCGTTCCGCGTCGACGAGCTGGACCGCGTACAGGCCGAGATCTACCGCTGCGCCGCTCCTCCGCGGGCTCCGGGGGCCTCCCCTCCGCCTCCGCCTCCGCCACCTCCCCCGCCCCCACCACCCCCCGTCACGCGCTAGTAGGACGGCCGGGCGCCGCCCCGGCTGACGTGGCACGGCAGCGCTGTCGGAGAGTGTCCGTCCGGGTGGCGGCCGCGGCCCCGTAACCCCGCGTCCTTCCGAGCGGCCCTTCCCTGGCACGGCGCTGGCAATCCCGGGGGCCATGGTGCGCCGCTCGCTGTCGCTGGGCCTGCTCGGGCTCCTGGCCGTCGTGGCGCTGGTCCTCGTGCTGCGCCCGGGACCGTGCGCCCGGCCCCTCGCCTATCGCATCGACACGTTCGACGACCGCTTCGGGATCAGCCGCGAGGAGCTTCGGGAGGCCCTGCGTCAGGCGGAGGAGGTGTGGGAGCGCCCCTACGGGCGCAAGCTCTTCATGGAGACCTCTACCGCTCGGCTCGCCGTCAACCTCCACTACGACGAGCGGCAGCAGCGCACCCAGACCGGCACCCGCCTGCGCGGCTCGATGACCGAGACGCGGGCGTCGCACGAGGCGGTGGGCCGCTCCTACGAGGAGTGGCGGGCCACGTACGAGCGCCGACTGCGCGACTTCAAGGACGGGCAGGCCGAGTACCAGAGCCGCGCCCAGGCGCTCAACGCCCAGGTCCAGGAGTGGAACGCGCGCGGCGGCGCGCCCGCCGACGTGCGGGCCACTCTCGAGGCCGAGCGGAGCCGTCTCGCCGACATGCGGCAGCGTCTGGAATCGGACCGCGCCGCCCTGCAGGGGCTCGCCGCCACGGTGAGCGGGCTGGCCGAGAAGGGCAACACGATCGCCCAGACCCACAATCAGAGCGTGGCGACCTTCAACGCCCTCTACGGCGCACCCCGTCAGTTCCACAAGGGCGAGTTCGACGGCCGTCAGATCGCGGTCTTCGAGTTCCACGACAGCCGCGATCTCGTGCTCCTCCTCGCCCACGAGCTCGGCCACGCGCTCGGCATCCGACACGTGGAGGACCCCGCCTCCATCATGCACGCGGTGGCGGGCGGCCAGCCCGTCGGCGCTCTCGTCGCCGCCCCCGCCGATCTCGCCGCGCTCCGGAAGACCTGCCGCCGCTTCTTCTAGAAGCGCGCGCTCGCGCCTCAGCCGCTCGGGGCGCTTGGGGTGGTGTGGGACAATGGTGGACGCGATGACAACATCGCACGCCCTCGCCCACCGCCCGGTGCGCCTCGTCGCGCTCGGCGCGCTCGCCATCGTCCTGGCCATGGCCGCGGCCCGCGCCGAGGCGTCGGCGCCGCTGGTCCGCGTGGATCTCCTGAGCGAGCAGGCGGGCCTCACCGCCGGCGGCGAAGTGTGGATCGGGATACGCCAGCGCATCGCCCCCGGCTGGCACACCTACTGGACGAATCCCGGCGATTCCGGCGAGCCGATGACGATGGAGTGGACGCTCCCGCCGGGCTTCACCGCCGGTCCCCTCGTCTGGCCCCACCCCGAGCGCATTCCCGTCGGCCCCGCCATGAGCCACGGCTACACCGGGGAGGTCGTCCTGTTGACGCGGCTCACCACGCCGCCGGACCTCGTTCCCGGCCGTCCCGTCGCGATCGGCGGCCGCGCGGGTTGGCTGGTCTGCGAGAAGATCTGCATCCCCGAGGAGGCGCGGGTGGAGCTGATGCTGCCGGTGCTCGCGGGCCGCGCGCCCGCGTCCCCGGACGCGCCGCTCATCGCTCAGGCACGCCGCGCGGTGCCCGTCCCCAGCCCGTGGCCGGCCACGGTGTCGGTGGCGCCGGCGCGCGTCGTGCTGACGCTCGCCGCGCGCGAGCTCAGCGCGGGCGCCATCGCGGACGTCTGGTTCTACCCGGGTCAGTGGGGGCTGATCGAGCACGCCGCCCCGCAGGAGGCGCGTGTGGACGCCCGCGGCCTCACGCTCGTCATGGCGCGCGGTCCGCTTCCCGCCGCCGCGCAGGCGCCGGTGGAGGGCGTGCTGGTGGTCAAGGAGCGGATCGAGGGGGGAACGGTGAGCCAGGCCTTCGTGATCCGCGGCGATGCGGAGCGCGGTACGGGAGATCCATCCGTCCTCTCCCTGGCCGCCGCGATCGGGCTGGCGCTGCTGGGCGGGCTCCTCCTGAACCTCATGCCCTGCGTGCTGCCGGTGCTGTCGGTCAAGGTGCTCGCACTGCTGGGGCACGCCGACACCTCCGCGGCGGCGCTGCGGCGGCACGGCCTCGCCCACACCGCGGGTGTGCTGACATGCTTCGTCGCGCTGGCCGCGGCGCTGCTGGCGCTGCGCGCGGGCGGCATGGGCGTCGGGTGGGGCTTTCAGCTTCAATCCCCGCTCGTGGTGACACTGCTCGCCTACCTCTTCTTCGCGCTGGGGTTGAGCCTCTCCGGCGTGCTCAGCGTCGGCGGTCGTCTCGCCGGCGTCGGACACGCGCTCGTCGCCCGGCCCGGCTACGCCGGCTCCTTCTTCACGGGCGCCCTCGTCGCGGTGGCAGCCACGCCCTGCACCGCGCCCTTCATGGGCGTGGCCACCGGCTTCGCCCTCACGCAGCCGGCGCCGAGCGCGCTCGCGGTGTTCCTGGCGCTGGGGCTCGGGCTCGCCCTGCCCTATCTCGTCTTGAGCCTGGCGCCGGCATGGCGGCGCTGGCTTCCCCGCCCCGGCCCTTGGATGGAGCGCCTCAAGCAGGTGCTCGCCTTTCCGCTCTACGCGACCGTCGCCTGGCTCGTCTGGGTGGTGAGCGAGCAGGCGGGACCCCGTGCCACCGCCGCCGTCCTCGCGGGCCTCGTCCTGATCGCGTTCGCCGCCTGGATGCGCGGGATCTCGCAGGCCGCCCAGGGCCGCCGCCGGATCCTCGCCGCGGCGGCGGCGGCGGCGGGATTGGCGCTCGCGCTCGCCGTGGGCGGCTTCACCCTGGGCGCCCCGACGCCGACGCCGGCCACGGCGGCGGCAGACGGCATCCCGTGGGAGCCGTGGAGCCCGCGTCGCGTCGCCGCGGCGCGCGCCGAGGGCAAGCCCGTCTTCGTCAACTTCACCGCGGCGTGGTGCATCACCTGCCTCGTGAACGAGCGCGTCGCCCTGCGCTCGCCGGCGGTTGCGCGGGCCTTCGCCGGCAAGGACGTGGTCTACCTGAAGGCCGACTGGACGAACCGAAGCCCGGAGATCGCTGCCGCCCTCGAGGGGTTCGGCCGGAGCGGCGTGCCGCTCTACGTTCTCTACCCGCCGCGCGCCGAGGCCACCATCTTGACACCTGTCCTCACTGAAGGAACCATACTGGAAGCGATCGAGAAGCTCTGAGCGCGATCGCACACAAAGGAGACGCCATGCCGAATGCCCGCGTGACCCGCCGCCGCTTCCTCGCCGACACCGGACTCGGCGCCCTCGCCGCCGCGGGTGCCCTCGCCGTCAGCAGACGGGCCGAGGCCGCGGCCCAGGCCAAGGTGGGCGCGGCCGCTCCCGCCTTCGCCGCGCCGGCGACGACCGGGACCAATCAGAGCCTGGGCGATCTGCGCGGCAAGGTCGTCGTGCTCGAGTGGACCAATCACGATTGCCCGTATGTGCGGAAGCACTACGAGTCGGGCAACATGCAGGCGCTCCAGCGGGAGGCCACCGGTCAGGGCGTGGTGTGGCTGAGCATCATCTCCTCCGCGCCCGGCACGCAGGGTTACGTGACGCCGCCGCAGGCCGACGAGCTGACCTCGAGCCGCAAGGCCGCGCCCACCGCGGTGCTCCTCGATCCCAAGGGCACGGTAGGCAAGCTCTACGGCGCCACCAACACCCCGCACATGTACGTCATCGACAAGGCCGGGGTGCTCGCCTACGCGGGCGCCATCGACGATCGGCCCACGAGCCGCAAGTCCGACGTTCAGGGCGCGAACAACTACGTCCGCGCCGCCCTGCAGTCGGTGGCCGCGGGCGAGCCCGTGAAGACCCCGGTGACGCGCGCCTACGGCTGCACCGTGAAGTACGCCTGATCCGATGGACGCGCCGCTCACGCGCCGCCGGCTCCTCCACCAGGTGGTCGGGGGGCTGGCGGCGAGCGCGGCCGTCCATCGCGGAGCACGCCCCGTCCTCGCCCAGGTCGGCGAGGACGGCCGGACGGCCATCGCGGGCGCGGCCGCCGCTTTTCTCGCGAGCCTGCCTGCCGACGGACAGCGGCAGGCCGCTTTTTCCTTCGCCGACAAAGAGCGGCAGAACTGGCATTATGTGCCGCGCTCCCGGGAAGGTCTTCCCTTCAAGCAGATGCCGCGGGCTGCGCGCACCGCCGCCCATGACCTCATGAAGGTCAGCCTGAGCGCGGTCGGCTACAGCAAGGCGGTGAACGTGATCCGGCTCGAGGAGGTGCTGCGGCGACTCGAGACTTTCGGCGGGCTCCTGCGCGACCCGGAGAACTACGCCCTCACCATCTTCGGCACGCCCGGCCCCGGCGCCCCGTGGGGCTGGCGCCTCGAGGGTCATCACCTGTCGCTGAACTTCACCATCGTGCCGGGCAAGCCCATCGCAGTGACCCCCGCCTTCCTCGGCGCCAATCCCGCGGAGGTCCGCACGGGACCACAGCAGGGGCTGCGGGCGCTCGCCCGCGAGGAGGATCTGGCGCGGGCTCTCGCCCAGAGCACGGACGCGCGGCAGCGGCCCCGCCTGCTCATCGGCGGCCAGTCCCTCGGCGATATCGTGAGCGGGCCGGGGCGTGGAGAGCGCCTTACCACGCCGGCGGGCCTGCCCCTTGGCGAGATGACCGGCGACCAGCGGGACATGGCGCTCCGCCTCGTGGAGGAGTACGCGCGGAACGTGCGCGCGGAGATCGCCGACGCGGAGCTGCGCCGCCTGCGGGACGCGGGCGTCGAGCGGCTGCACTTCGCCTGGGCGGGAGCGCTCGAGCCGGGCAAGGCGCACTACTACCGCCTGCACGGCCCGACCGTGCTCATCGAGTACGACAACACCCAGAACGACGCCAACCACATCCACTCGGTGTGGCACGACCCGCGCAACGACTTCGGCCTCGACCTCCTCCGCGCGCACTACCAGCACGGGCACCACCACCGCACCGGCTAGGACGCGCGCGGCTCGATCCTGATCGCGAAGTCCCGGCTCGGCTCCCAGTGAAACGGGCCCCGCAGGGGCGGGCCGTCGGACACCGCCGTCAAGTCGAAGTCCCGCGCCAGCACGTCCACGAAGCACCGGCTGGTGCCGAGGGCGATGTCGCTACCGAGGCAACGCCGGTGGTCCATGCCGAACGGCGTGTACTGATCGAGCTCGTACTGGCGCGTCATGAAGCGATCGGGGTCGAACCTGAACGGATCGGGGAAGACCGACGCATCCTTGTGCCCTTCCCAGATCCCGACCCAGACGACACTGCCCTGGGGCACGAGATACCCGTCGAAGGCGATGTCGTCGGTCACCCGCCGCAGCAGCACCTCGCTCTGCGCCAGGCGCAGCGTCTCCAGCACCACCGCGTCCGCGAGCCGATGCGCACCCGGCGAGCCGGAGGGGGCATCGCGCAGCCGCTGGAGAACCGCCGGCGTCTCGCTGACAAACTTCATGATCCAGCGCCAGAGGCTGTACACGTCGTGGTTCGAGGATTCGAGCATGTAAAGCAGGTTACCGAAAGCGGTTGGATCGAGCCAACCCTGCCCCAGCATATGCTTGAGGACACTCGGCGGATGCCGGTCCGGATCGCGCCGCACATCCTCCACGTGCGCCTCGACCAGCGCCCTGATCTCCGCGAACGCCGCGACTTCGTCCCCGCGGATCGCGTATGCGGGGGCGGTGGGGCCGAAGCGTCGATAGGCCGCCTCGATCTCGGGAACCCGCGAGGATTCCGCCTCGAGGCCCAGGAGCAGACGCAGAAAGACCCGTGTGCTCATCCGCCGCAGCGCCTCGCTTATCGCGTCGCGAGCGACCGGTCCGGCCGCGGATCGGTGGGTCAGTGACCGGAGGCCCTCGTGTATGAGGGCGCGCATCGGCGCCTCGTGAGGCTCGAGCGGCGTCGCCTGTATCGCTTGCAGGAAGACGCGCCGGTAGCGGCGGTGCGTCTCCCCCTGCATGCCGCGTATCGCCCCACCCGGGAAAAGCGGAGTGAGGTTAGGCGTCCACGACGACAGCCGATCCTCGTTGCCCTGCAGGAGGCGGCGCGCCCGCGCGTGCCCGACCACGAAGGTCATCCAGTGCCCGTTCCACACGGTCTTGAAGAGGGGGCCGAGGCGTCGGGCCGCCTTGAGGAAGGCGAACTGGTCGGAGTGTAGGAGCCGGTCGAACGGGCAGAGCCGGCCCGGCGGAAGCCGGAGTCCGCCCATCGCTGCCGCACGCGCCCGAAAGGCCCGCCGCCGCGCTCGCCAGTAGAGCCACTCGCGGAGCCGCTGCCGGATCCTTACGCCAGGCACGGAAGCACCGTGGCCGCGAACAGCCGCGTCCCGTCCGCGCGCGGCACGTCGGCGAAGTTGACGGTGAGCCGGTGCGCTCCCTGCCGGACGATGTCGAGCAACGTCTCCGTCACCTGGTCCGGCGTGCCGACGAGCTGGATGTCGTCGAGCGAGCGGGTGTCGGGCCGGGCCTTGACCCGTGCGACCTCGCGCTCGGTCTCCGCGATGAGGATGCCAACCCGGATCACGTGCCGGACCGCATCGTAGTCTCGCCCCACCTCGCGGCAGTGCCGCTTCAGCACCTCCCGCTTGTGGGCATAGGCCTCTGCTCCACGATACGTATAGTTCCACCAGTCGGCATGCTGGGCGACGACCCGGAGGAGGTATCTCTCTCCCGAGCCGCCGACCATCACCGGCGGAACCGGGCTGGGGCGCGGCTCGCAGTGGGCCCCGTCGATCTGGTAGTGCTCGCCGCGATGGGTGGCGGGGGCGCCCAGCCACATGGCGCGGATCAGCTCGATGGCCTCCCCGAGCTGGGCGATGCGCGTCCGGGCCGGCGGAAACGGCCAGCCATACGCCAGGTACTCCTCCTGGTTCCACCCCGCGCCGATACCGAGGACGACGCGGCCGCCGGACAGCGCCTGAGCGGTGGCGACCATCTTGGCGAGATGCGCGGGATTGCGAAAGCTGTTGCAGAGCACCTCGTGGCCGCACAGCTTGTCCGGATACCGCGCGAGGGCATAGGCGAGCAGCGTCCAGCCCTCCGCGACCTTGTTGCCGCCGTACTGGACATGGTCGGGAAACCAGAGCGAGTCGAACGGCGCGGCCGTCTGGTCGAGGTAGGGAAAGGTGTGCTCGACCAGCCGCGACCAGACATTAAGTCCTACAGGAGTTGGAAGGCCGACCGGGACTGGCATCTCAGAAGTGCTCGAAGGCCGCCGGCTCCCGCTCCATGTTGAGGCGGAGATCCGCCATGAAGACGAGGTAGGGATGCGCCCCCAGGGCGATCAGGGGATCACGGTTGAACGCGCGTAGGGCCGCACGCGCCTCGGCGCCGAGCGACAGCTCGTCCATCGCCGTCTCCGGATCGGCCAGGAAGCGGGCGCGGTAGTCGGCGTCGGACTTGAGCTGGAAGAGGCAGCGGTTCAGCGGATAGGCGCCGGCAGGGGGGAAGAAGTAGTGGGTGCTCATCGCCCACCGCCCGTCAGGGGCCAGGTCACCACCGCATTGCCATGGTGCCAGGAGGGCTCGTAGGCGATCACTTCCGCGCGCCCCGGCCCGACCGCGCCGAGCAGGGTGATCCACGTGCGGAGCTCCACGTTGCCGGCCTTGTCCAGTTCTTCCCCGCTCAGCCGGGCGGTGTCAGCTCCCCGGCCCTCCGCCAGGCTCGCCAGGAGCTGCCGGTCCCAGTCGAAGTCGGGCGAGGCGTAGCGATCCGTGCCCGGGTAGTGCGAGAGCCCGCCCGACGCCATGAGGGCGACCCGCTCCGGTCGCGCGTCCAGGATGGTGCGGAGCGCCGCGCCCCACGCGTAGCAGCGACGAGGCGTCGGCTGGGGCGGCAGGTACACGTTCACGTAGAGCGGCACGATGGGCAGGGCGGGCTCGGGCATGGTGAAGTGCAGCGGCACATAGAAGGCGTAGTCCAGTCGCACGTCCTGGCTGTAGGCGAGGTCGAACTCGCGCTCGATCCCCTGCTCAAGGATGGCGCGCGCGAGCGGCTCGTGTACGGGGAAGGTGTACGCGTAACGCCCGAATTGCCCCGACACGCTGGCCCCCGCGTACACCGCGAAGGCCGGCACTGCGTTCAGGAAGAAGCCCTCGATGTGGTCACCGCCCAGCACGCAGATCACCTCCGCGCGCGTCTCTGCGAGTAGCCGCTTCACCTTGGCGTAGGCGGCGTGCACGCGAAGGACGAGGTCGCGGTCCTCGGTGTCGGGGCGCACGAGGAGCTGCGGCGTGTGCGGGCAGGCGACGGCGGCGACCAGCGGCATCGTCAGTTGAGCCAATGCCGGGTGAGCCCGGCCGCGTACTTCGCGAGAAGGTCGTGCATCTCCCGCATCGCGGACTCTGCGGCCCGCCGATCCTCGGGGGTCTCCAGGTGTTTGAGGATGGTGGCCTTGGTCTCGCCCGACTCCTCGGCCTCGACCGCCTCATGCACGGTGTAGTTGGCGCCGCCCCACTCGGGGCGGACTCCGTAGTGCTCGACGAGGGCCTTACCCACGGTCTGCGCGATCTCCACCACCTCTTCCTCGAGCAGCGCGGTGGCGCAGAGGGCCGCGGTCCACGGGACGTCGTACGCGAGCCGGCGGAAGAAGTCCACGATGGCCGCCATCTCGGGCACCGGACGGATGCGGTCGTAGACCTCGCGGCCGTAGCCGAGGTCGTCACCGATGCGACGATACAGCTCGTCGTGGTCCGGCGTGCCCCCCACACGGCCCTGGAAGTAGCCCAGATCCTCCACCAGGAGATGCCGGGCGCAGTCCTTGCGGACCTCTAGGTCCTCGCAGCGGGTGTGGATGCCGCTGAAGATGCGGGGGAACCACGCGATGATCATGTAGTGCTGGCTCATGTGACCCCACACTTGCTCGCGGGTCAGCGTACCGGCGGCGAAGCGCTTGAAGTACTCCGACTCGCGAAACGGGCTTTGCGCGAGCAGCTCGGCGGTCAACGAGTCGTACCACTCCTCGGTCGTCATGGCGGGCCTCCTTCCCGGGATTCTACCCGATCGCGGGGGCTTGACGCTTCGCCGTCCCGCCCCTAACGTAACGCCATGTTGAACCCATGGCGGGCGCTCATGGGCCTCCTCGCCCTCGGCCTGATCACCGCGCCCGTTGCCCCCGCCCAGACTCGCGTGCGGCTCGTCCTCGACTGGCAGATCCAGGGCCCGCAGGCTCCCTTCATCGCCGCGAAGGGGATGGGGGCGTTCGCCGCCCAGGGGCTCGACGTCACCATCGACCGCGGCACCGGCTCGCAGAAGACCATCGAGCAGGTGGCCACCGGCGCGTACGACATCGGCTACGGCGACATCAACTCCATGGTCGAGTACAACGCGAAGAACCCCCAGAATCCCCTCATCGCGGTGGGCATCGTCTTGAACACCCCTCCGTTCGCGCTCCTTTCGCTCAAGAAGTACGGGATCACGCGCCCGGCCGATCTCCGCGGCGCGTCCATCGGCGCTCCCGCCGGCGACGCGCCCCGCCGGCTCTGGCCGATCTTCGCGCGGAACGCCGGGGTGCCCGCCGACAGCGTGGCCTGGACCAACATGGCGCCGCCGCTCCGAGAGCCCGCCCTCGTCCGGGGCGACGTCAAGGCAATCTCCGGCTTCTACTTCACCGGCTATCTCAACCTCGCCGACAGTCTCCAGGTGCCGGAGAGCGAGATCGTCGCCTTCAAGTACAGCGACTACGGCATCGATCTCTACGGCAACGCGGTGCTGGTGCGGGTGGCCTGGCTCGCGCAGAACGAGGAGACCCTTCGGCGCTTCCTCGCCGCGTTCACCGTCGGCTTCAAGGCCACCCTGCAGAGCCCTCGGGACGCGATCGTCCACGTGAAGGCGGCCGAGCCCCTCGCCAGCGAGGCGCTCGAGCTCCGGCGGCTCCAGCTCGCGATCAACGCCAACATGCTGAACGACGAGGTGCGGAAGAACGGGCTCCTTGGCATCGATCCCGGGCGCATGCGGCGAGCCATCGACCAGCTCGTGTCCGCGTTCGAGCTGCCCTCCACGCCTTCGGTGGCGCAGGTCTTCACCGAGAAGTACCTTCCGCCGGCGGCCGCGCGGCGGCTCGAATAGCGGCGGCTCCGGAGCCCGGTCATCTCCGTCGAGCTCCGCGCCGTCGACTTCGACTACCCGACCCCAAGCGGCCCCTCGCGCGCGGTGGCCGGCGTCTCCGTCCGCGTGCCGCGCGGGACTACCATCGCGTTCGTCGGGCCGAGCGGCTGCGGCAAATCGACGCTGCTCAAGCTGATGGCGGGGCTCGTCACGACCAGCCGTGGGGCGGTTCTCGTGAACGACGTGCCGGTGACCGGCCCACTCCGCAACGTCGGGATGGCCTTCCAGAATCCGGTGCTGCTGCCGTGGCGCTCGGTGCTCGGGAACGTTCTGCTGCCGCTGGAGATCCTGCACGGACACGGCGAGCCGCGCGTGCCCGCGCGCGAGCTCTGGGAGTGGCGCGCGGCGGAGCTCCTGGCCACGGTGGGGCTGGCCGGCAGCGAGGGCAAGCACCCCCGCGAGCTCTCGGGGGGCATGCGTCAGCGGGTCAGCCTCTGCCGCGCCCTCGTCCACGAGCCCGAGATCGTGCTTCTCGACGAGCCGTTCGCCGCGCTGGACGCGTTCACCCGCGAGGAGATGTGGGAGCTCCATCAGCGGCTCCGGCAGCGCTGGACCTTCACCGGCGTGCTCGTCACCCACGATCTGCGGGAAGCGATCTGCCTCGCCCAGACCATCTGCGTCATGGCGGGATCGCCCGGACGCATCGCGCACGTGCACGAGGTCCCCCTGCCCTACCCCCGCACGCTCGCGCAGGCCTACGGGCCCGAGGCCACCGACCTCATCCGGCTGATGCGCGAGCAGATCCGGTCCGCGCGCGAGGCCGCGTGAGGGCCGGCCGGGCGCGCCGGCTCGTCCTTCCCGTTGCGGCCTTCGCCGCGCTCATCGTCCTCTGGGAGGGGCTGGTGGTCGCGCTCGACGTACAGCAGATCATCCTGCCCCGCCCCAGCGCGGTGGCCGCCACCCTGATCTCGACGGCGGGCCCCATCCTGCATCATGCCCGCCACACCCTGCTCACCACCCTCGTGGGCTTCGCGGCCGCGGTCGGGCTCGGGCTCCTCCTCGGCTTCGCCATCGGCGCATCCGCGCTCGTGCACGAGGCCCTCTACCCGCTGCTCGTGGGCTTCAACAGCGTTCCGAAGGCGGCCCTGGTGCCGCTCCTCGTGATGTGGTTCGGCATCGGCGCCGTCCCCGCCGCCCTCACCGCCTTCCTCCTCGCGTTCTTCCCCATCGCGGTGAACGTGGCCGTCGGTATCGCCACGCTCGAGGCGGAGCTGCGCGACGTGCTGCGCGCGCTGGGCGCGTCCCGGTGGCAGATCTTCGCGAAGGTCGGCGTGCCCCGCACGATGCCGCTCTTCTTCGCCTCGCTCAAGGTGGCCATATCCTCGGCGTTCGTGGGCTCGGTCATCTCCGAGACGGTGGCCTCCAATGCCGGCATCGGCTACCTCATGGCCGTCGCGGCGTCCGACTTCAACACGCGGCTGGCCTTCGCCGGCCTGCTCGTGCTCGCGGTCATGGGCGTGGCGCTCTACGGGCTCTTCGCTGCCATCGAGCGGCGCATGACGGCGTGGGCCTACGAGTGACGGGCCCGCGGCTCGACGCCGTCCCCGACCGCTGCTAGACTTCCCCCGCCCCCATGAGAGCCAGCGTCGATCGCATCCTCACCACGCACGTGGGCAGCATCCCCCGCCACCCCGCCCTGCGCGATCTCCTCGTGCGCCAGGATCGGGGCGAAGCCGTCGATGAGGCCGCCCTCGCGCGCGAGGCGGAGACGGCGGTGCGGGAGGTCGTGCGCGGGCAGCTGGACGCCGGTATCGACATCGGCAATGACGGCGAGCAGCCGCGGGCCGGCTTCTCCACCTATGTGGCGCGGCGCATGCGAGGCTTCGGTGGGGCCAGCCGCCGCCTGCCCGCTCAGGAGTTCGCGGAGTTCCCCGACTACGCGGCGATGCTGGACCGCCGCCGCGCCGGCGCCGCGCGCATCGGCGACGCCCCGCAGGCGATCGGCCCGGTGTCCTACGACGATCTCGGCGAGGCCGAGCGCGAGTGCGACCTGTTCGACCGCGTCGCGAAGGCGGCTCCCCGGCCGTTCACCGAGCGCTTCATGACCGCGGTGTCGCCGGGCACCGCCGCCACCATCCTGCTCAACGCCCACTACGACTCCCACGAGCGCTACGTGATGGCCCTGGCCGACGAGCTGCGCAAGGAGTACGAGCTGATCCACCGCCGCGGCTACGTGCTCCAGCTCGACTGCCCCGACCTCGCGATGGAGCGCGCGCGCTTCTTCCAGGGCGACTCGCTCGAGCGCTTCCAGCAGGCGGTGGCGCTGCACGTCGAGGCCATCAACCGTGCCACCGCCGCCATCCCCCCCGACCGCATCCGCCTCCACCTCTGCTGGGGGAACTATGACGGACCCCACGTGCACGACGTGCCGCTGGAGGCGGTGCTGCCCATCGTCGTCCGGGCCAAGGTCGGCGCGCTGTCCCTGCCCCTCGGCAACCCGCGCCATCAGCACGAGCACCGCGTGATCGCCCGGCACGGCCTGCCCGCCGGCATGCTGTTCCTTCCCGGCGTGATCGACACCACCACCAACTACGTCGAGCACCCGGAGGTCGTGGCCGACCGCCTCGTGCACGCGGTGGAAGCGGTGGGCGACCGCACCCGCGTGATCGCCTCCACGGATTGCGGGTTCGGCACCTTCGCCGGATCCGAGATGTGCGCGCCCAGCGTCGTCTGGGCCAAGCTCCGCGCCCTCAGCGAGGGCGCCGCCCTCGCCACCCGCCGCCTCGGCAGCCCATAAGGAGACCGTCATGCTGTTCGAGCTGCGTCAGTACCACATCCGTCCGGGGCAGCAGGCCAGCTGGGTGAAGTGCATGGAGGAGGAGATCATCCCCTTCCAGGTCAAGATGGGCATGGTCATCCTGGGCAGCTTCGTGGGAGAGGAAGACGCGTCCGTCTACGTGTGGATTCGGCGCTTCGAGAGCGAGGCCGAGCGCAAGCGTCTCTACGATCTCGTGTATCAGAGCGACTATTGGAAGAACGAGATCTCGCCGCGAGTGCCCACGATGATCGACCGGGAGCAGATTAAGGTCACGCGGCTCACCGCGACACCGCGCTCCCCGATTCAGTAGCGGCGCCGCTCGCGCGGTGGGCCTCCCTGAGCACCCGCGCGGCCGAGCTTCCGAACAGCGCCGCGATGGCCAGGCCGACCGCGAGGTCCGGCCAGCCGGACCCGGTCAGCCACACCACGCCCGCCGCCGCGAGCACGCCCCCGTTGGCAATGACATCGTTGCGCGAGCAGAGCCACGCCGAGCGCATGTTGACGTCGTCGCCACGCCGCCGCCAGAGGAGAAGCAGGCACAGCACGTTCGCCGCGAGCGCGATGCCGCCGACCGCGCCCATCACCTCCGCCTCCGGTAGCGCCCCCCGCGCGCTCTTCAGGACGGCCTCGGCCAGCACGCCGGCGGCGAAGGCCAGCATGAGCCAGCCTTTGACGGCGGCGGCGCGCGCCGTCCACGCGGGGCCGCGCCCTACGGCGTAGAGGCTCACGCCATACACGATCGCGTCGCCCAGCATGTCGGCAGAGTCGGCGAGCAGCGCAGTGGAGGCGGCGAGCAAGCCGGCCACCGCTTCCAGGAGAAACATGGCGAGGTTCACGACGAGCACGATGCGAAGCACGCGCCGCTGCGGCTGGGCCACGTCTGTGATGACCGCGCAGCACTCGCTCATGCCGCGGCCCCATTCATGAGCCAGTCGAGGATGGCCGGGTTCTCGTCGCGCGGATAGGTGTGCGACAGATCCTCGATCTCGCGGTACACGACCGCCGCGCCCACCGTCTCGAGGGCCTGGCGGGCCATCCGGGCCGTCTCCACCGGAAACATCCAGTCCAGCGCGCCGTGGACGAGATAGATGGGCCGTCCGCGGGCGCGGGCGAGCCGGCCCCCCGCGAGCAGCAGCGGGTGGAGCACCCCGCAGGCGGCAGCGAGATGCGTGAAGGGCATGCTCTCCCCGAGGCCGGCGAGCAGCGCGTAGGTGGCGCCGTCGGACATACCGGTGAGGAGGACGCGCCCGCGGTCCAGCGCGTAGCGCTCCGCCACCGACTCGATGGCGGCGACGATGGGCCCGGCGTCCACGTCCTCGCCTCCCATGATCGACCACGTGCGGTCACGCGAAGTCGGGGCGAGCACGAGCATGCCCCGCGCGCGCGCCTCGCGCAGCCACACCCACAGGTAATCGCGGCCGTGGCCGTGCCCGCCGTGCAGCGCCACGACCAGCGGCAGCGGCGTCCGACCGTCCCAGATCTCCGGCACGTAGAGGGAGAATCCGCCCCGCTGGTCACGCTCGTTGGCGGCGTGGAGCACGCCGCGACGCGGCTCGTCCTCGCGCAGGGCCGCCTCCCGCAGGCGGGCCACGAGCGCCTCGTCGTCGCGCCGCGCGGGCTCGAGGAACCAGCGGCTCACGGGGTGGAGCGCGGGCGCCAGGGGATAGAGCGCCTCCTGGATCGGCGCGAAGCGGCGCAGCGCGCGGTAGAGGCCGATGGGCTCCTCCGGCGCCGCGGCCGCAGCCGCGAAGGCCTCCAGCAGGCCCAGAATTTGCCGCGCCACCTCGACGAGGCGGCCGCGCATGAAGTCGAGGTTGGCCGGCCACGCGAACCCCTCGAACTCACGCAGCGCGTCCCGAAGCGCGGGGCCCTGCGGGGCCAGCGTCTCCGCCAGCTGCGCCGTCAAGGGGGGAAAGAGGTGACGCTGCACCCAGCCGATGCGCTCGAGCGTGCCGAGGAGCGGGCGCAGCAGACCGTCGAGGCTCGCGGTCACGTCGGCGGCGGGAGGCATCGGTACCATTTTCTCCCGTGACTTCGCCGGACCGATCGGGTAACGTTCGAGAGCGAAAGAAGAAACGCGTTCGCAATCCGGAACGGCCGAGCCGTTCGCGCGAGGGCCCACATGACCGCCCAACCGATCAGCTGGTCAGAGGAAACCGTCACCGTCGCCGGCACCACCCTGCATCTTCGCAGCGGCGGTGCGGGCGCGCCCCTCCTGGTGCTGCACCACGATATCGGCAGCCCCGATCGTCCCGCGCTTTACGAGGCGCTCGCCGCGCGCTTCTCCGTGCTGGCGCCCCACCATCCAGGCTACGATCAGTCCCCGCGGCCGGCGTGGCTCCGGAACGTGCGCGACATCGCCGTCATCTATCAGGCCTTGCTCGCCGAGCGCGGACTCAGCGGCGTCACCTGCGTGGGGCTGGGGTTCGGCGGCTGGATCGCCGCCGAGATGGCCACCATGGCGCCCGCTCAGCTGCGCCGCCTCGTCCTGGTGGGGGCCATGGGCATCAAGCCCGAGCGGGGGGAGATCCTCGACCAAGCGCTGGTGAGCTACATCGAGTACATCCGCGCCGGCTTCCATGAACCCGCCGCGCTCGACCGCGCCTACGGAACGGAGCTGCCCACACCGCTGCTCGAGCGCTGGGACGTCAATCGCGAGACCACGTTCCGGATCGCGTGGCGGCCGTACATGTTCAATCCGAGCCTGCCACACTTGCTCGGGGGCGTGCGCACGCCGACCCTGGTCCTGTGGGGCGCGGAGGACCGCGTGGTGCCGCTCGAGTGCGGGGAGCACTACGCCAAGGCCATGCCCGCGGCGAAGCTCGCGGTGATCGAGAAGGCGGGGCATCTGGTGGACATGGAGCGGCCCGCGGAGGTTGCGCGGGCCATCATCGACTTCGCGGGATCCTAGGAGCCGGCCATGCACCTCATGTACTTCACCGAGCAGCCCATGTCGGCGTATCCCGAGGACGAGGGCCGGAAGTTCGGCGCCACCGCCCTCATGTTCTCGAACCGCCACTTCGATCCCGTGGCGGGCAGCCGCCTCTACGGCCAGTACATGGAGCACTACAAGCTCGCGGAGGCGGTGGGCTTCGACGGCATCATGCTGAACGAGCACCACAACGCGCCCTTCTGCATGCAGGCCAAGACCAATGTCTTCGCCTCGATCCTGGCCGCCATAACTGACCGGGTGAAGATTGTGCTTTTGGGCAACCCGCTGCCGCTGTCCGAGGACCCGCTCCGCCTGGCCGAAGAGCTGGCCATGATCGACATGGTCTCCAAGGGCCGCCTGGTCTCCGGCTTCGTGCGCGGCGGCGGCCAGGAGCAGCTCGCCACCGGCGTGAACCCCGCGTTCAACCGCGAGCGCTTCGAAGAAGCCCACGACCTCATCGTGAAGACGTGGACGCAGCCCGGGCCGTTCCGGTGGGAGGGAAGTCACTATCATCATCGAGTAGTCAACCCGTGGGCCCTGCCGCTGCAGACGCCCCATCCGCGTATCTGGATCCCCGGAGTACTGAGCAAGGAAACCGTGATCTGGGCGGCCAAGCACCGCTATCCGTACATCGCGTTGTCCACCGCCATTCCCGCCACCAAGAAGATCTGGCAGCTCTACGACGAGACGGCGGCCCAGGTGGGCTACGTGGGGGGCCCTGAGAACCGGGGCTATCTCCAGCGCATCCACGTGGCGGAGACGGAGGAGAAGGCCCTGGCCAACGCGAAGCAGTTCATGTGGATGCAGGGCGAGTTCACCGGCCTCGCGCATCCGGTGTGGTCGAGCCCCTCCGGCTACTTCTCGCCGTCCAACCGCACCGCCTTCGTGGAGTTCGCGGTGGGGCGGCGGGACAATCCCCGTGCCGCCGCCTTCGAGGACCAGATCGCGGACCAGCAGATCATCGCGGGCACGCCCAAGACGGTGATCCCGCGGCTCCGGCGCCTGCTCGAGGAGACGCGCCCGTCCATCGTGGGGTTCTGGGGGAGCGACGGCTTCGTGAGCGACGCGGACTCGCGCACGTGCATCCGGCTCCTCGGCGAAGAGGTGCTCCCCGCCGTGCGCGAGATCGGCAACAGCCTGGGCCTGGCCGATCCGTTCGAGTCCAAGGCCCCCGTGAGCCTCACCCACACCGCGCCCGCCGAGCTCCGGGTTCCGCGGGCGTGACCGGGCCGCTGGACGCGGCGCGCGCGCTCGCGCCCCGCGTCCGCGCCTGCGCAGAGGAGATCGAGGCCGCGCGGGAGTTGCCGCGTCCGCTCTTCGAGGCGCTGGCCGATGCCGGGCTGTTTCATCTGCTGGTGCCACGCTCCATGGGCGGGCGCGAGCTGGACCCGCCCACCTACATCCAGGTGATCGAAGAGCTGGGCAAGGCCGACGCCAGCACGGCGTGGGCAGTGAACCAGGGCGCCGTGTACGCCACCTACGCCGCCCGCATGCCGCCCGAGGCCGCCCGCGCGATCTGGATCGACGTCCCGCGCGCGGTGGTGGCCAACACGCCGGCTCCCACCGCCACCGCGGTGCCGGCGCCCGGCGGCTACCGCGTCACCGGCCGCCAGGGCTTCAGCACCGGCTGCCGCCACGCCACCTGGCTGGCCGCCCACGCCACCGTGATGGAAGGGGGCGAGGCGCGCCGGCTTCCCGACGGACAACCGGACGCGCGCTACCTCTTCGTCCCCGTCGCCGAGGGCAAGCTGCTGGACACCTGGACGGTGCGCGGCATGCGCGGAACCGGCACCCATCACTTCGCGGTGACCGACGTCTTCGTGCCCGAGGCGCGCACGGTGCTCTCCGTGAACCCTCCCCTCTATGAGAAGGGCCCGCTCTACCGCATCCCCCGCACCCTCCTCTTCGCGTCCGGCGATGCCGCCGCCGCGCTCGGGGTCGCCCGCGCGTGCCTCGATGCCTTCGTCGACCTCGCCGGCGCCAAGAGCCCGCGGGGCTTGGCGCTGCTCCGCGATCAGCCGATGGTCCAGAACATGGTGGGCCACGCCGAGGCTGACCTGCGATCGGGCCGGGCCTTCCTCGTCGAAACCGTGGGCGCGATCTGGGAGAAGGTGAGCGCCGGCGAGGGGCTCACCCTGGACGAGCGCGCGGCGCTCCGCCTCGCCACCACCCACGGCATCCGCCTCGCGGTGGCGGTGGTGGATGCGGTCTACAATGCCGCTGGCGTCACCGCGATCTACGACGGCGCCCTGCTCCAGCGGCAGTTCCAGGACATCCACGTGATCAGCCAGCACCTGCAGGGACGGCTCGCCCATTACGAGCTGGTGGGCCGTCACTGGCTGGGGCTGCCGGTGGACGAAGCGCGCCTATAGCAGGTCGTCGCGCAGGGCCGCGTTCACCTTCGCGGCCGCCTCGTAGATCACCCAGTGCCCCGCGCCCTCGATCACGCGGAACGTCGCCGTCGGCGCGACGGCGGCGAGCGTGTCACGGTACGCGGAGAGGTGCGGGCCCACGAAGGCGTCCCGGCTGCCCCAGGTGCCCCGCACGCGTGCCCGCACCGCGGGCAGCGCGTCGCGGAGGATGCTGGACGTCGGAATCGTTCCCGATTTGAATCGCGCCCGGCGGAGATTCTCGGCCTGGACGCGCACGGCGAGGTCGTCCACCCGGCGACGGTCCCCGAACATCAAGCGGCCCAGGTTCTCCCGGTGCGCGCGCGCCGCCTGCCGCGCGCTCATGGCGCCGTCGAGCCGGACGAGTGGACGCGGCGGTGGCGGCGGCACGCCCAGGCCCCCCGCCCCGATCAGCACCAAGGTCTCGACCCGCGCGCCGAGCCGGGTGGCGACGAGCCCGCCGATGATACCGCCGAACGAGAACCCGGCCAGGTCGAGCGGGGCGGGCGCGGGCACGAGGCGCTCGACGGCCTCGGCGACGGCATCGGCGAGGGCGTCGGCGGTGGGCGGCGCCGCCGGCATGTCGGAGTCGCCGAAGCCGGGCATGTCGGCGGCGTACACACACGCGCGCCGCGCGAGCGAGGGGATGTTCCGGATCCAGTGCGCCCACGAGCCGCTCGCCCCGTGGAGCAGGACGAGCGGGCGGCCCCGGCCCCACACGCGCCACGCCATCGCGCCGCCAGCGTGCGGCGTCGACACCCGCGCGGCGCGGCGCTCGAGGCGCGCCAGCGCCGCCGCCGGCGCGCGCGCGGAGCCTATCTCTTCAGCCGCACGTCGTCGAGCGGGGCGGACCACGGATAGGGATCGATCAGCATGAGGGCCGGCTCGGCCACCCGCGGCCCGATCCCGCTCGGCCAGATGTACTCGAAGATGGGGCCGATGCGGACCCGCTCGTGCATCTGGCGCTGGATCTGGTGCAGCATGGCTTCGCGCTTGCCCCGATCCGGCTCGCGCGACTGCTGCTTGAAGAGCGCGTCGAGATCGGGATAACCCCCGTAGGCGTAGGCGCCGTCGCTCGGCAGCACCTCCGACAGACGGGAGGCGGCATTGCCGTAGAGGGCGCTCGAGCACACGCACACGCCCTTGAGCTTCTTCGACGACACGGCGGCGAGGAAGGCCGCGCGCTCCATCGGCCGCATCTGCATCCGGATGCCCACCGCGCGAAAGTACCCGACGATGGCCTCGCCCAGTGAGAAGTACGGGGGCAGCTGGTGGAACTCGCCCGCGTCGAACCCGTTGGGAAAGCCGGCCTCGGCGAGCAGCGCCTTGGCGCGGGCAGGATCGTATGGATAGGGCTCGATGGGCAGCGCGAACTCGAAGCTCCGCGGGACGAAGTTGCCGGCAGGGCGCGAGGCGCCGAGGGTCTCCGCCTCGCTGAGCGCCTTCCGGTCGATGGCGTAGTTTGCGGCCAGCCGCACCCGGCGGTCGTGCCAGGGCGACTTCGGATCCCACTGGTCGAAGAAGTCGAGATAGAAGACGGCGATACCGCCGGAGAACGCAAGCCGGAGGTTGGGGTCGCGCTTGATCTCGTGGGCCTGCGGCACCTCGAGGAGATGCGCGATGTCGACCTCGCCGCGCCGGAGCATGGCCACGCGCGTGTTGGAGTCGGGCACCATCTTCCACACGAGGCGCTTCACCGAGGGCGTCTTCCGCCAGTAGTGCTCGTTGGCCTCCATGACGAGCTCGATGCCGGGATTGTGGCTCACGAGGCGGTAGGGCCCGAGGCCGACGGGGTTACGCTTGAAACCGTCCGCGCCCACCTGCTCCACGTAGCGCTTGGGCACTACCCATCCCGCCCCGGACACGAGGCTGCCATAGTAGGTGAGGAAGTCCGGCCACGGCTCGTGCAGCACGAACCGCACCCGGTGCGGGCCGGCCACCACTACCTCGCGGACCCGCTCCTGAATGGCCCGCGCCTTGGCGCGGTGGAAGCTGAACTTCACGTCCTCCGCGGTGAAGGCGTCGCCGTTGTGGAATTTCAGGCCCTCGCGCAGCTTGAACTCATAGGTCGTGCCGTCCGTCGACACCGTCCATGATTCGGCGAGGTTCGGCGCGAGGAGATTCCCGGGCAAGGGCTTGATGAGCGCGTCGTGCAGCGCGTAGAGGACCCAGAACGGGGTGAGCTGGCCCACCGCCTCCGCGGGGTCGAACCAGTTGGGGGAGAGCGTGATGTAGAGCGCCCAGCGCATCTCGCCCTCGGGACGGGCGGACTGGGCGGGCGCGGACGCGCCCGCGCCGCTCAGGAGCAGCACGCACAGGACGAGAAGCGATCGCCGAGCGTACTTCATCGGGCACCTCCGCCGCGAAACGTATACCATGAGAAGCCATGAGCCAGGAGGCGCTTCGCAAGATCGCGCTGCAGGTCCGCAACTGGGGCCGCTGGGGACCGGACGACGAGATCGGCACGCTGAACTTCATCACCCCGGACGCGATCGCGCGAGCGAGCCGCCTCGTGACCACGGGGAAAGTGTTCGCCCTGGGCATCCCGCTCCAGCGCGAGGGGCCGCAGAGCGGCACCCGCCAGCGCTTCAATCCCATCCACTCCATGTTTCGCGACGGCGGCGACCAGCCGCGCACGCCGGCCGAGGTGGAGGCGATGCAGGGCTATGGCGGCTCCGACGACTGGATCGTCATGCCCCTGCAGTGCGCCACCCAGTGGGACAGCCTCGCCCACATCTTCGACGAGGGCAAGATGTGGAACGGCTACGACGCCGCCCTCGTCACGAGCAGCGGCGCCGCCAAGAACAGCATCGACAAGACCAGCGACAAGATCGTGGGCCGCGGCGTGCTCCTCGACGTAGCGCGCTGGAAGGGCGTGCGCGCGCTCGAGCCCGGCTACGCCATCACGGTGGAGGATCTCGATGGCACCGCGGCCGCCGAGGGGGTGACGGTCGAGCGCGGCGACATCCTCCTCGTCCGCACCGGCCACATGACCCGCTACCTGGACCGCAGCGACTGGCACTACTTCGACCTCGACCCTTTCCCCGGCGTCTCCGTGCACACCGCGCCGTGGATGCACGCGAAGGAGATCGCGGCGGTGGCCAGCGACAACTACGCCGTCGAGGTACGCCCGTCGGAGATCATCGGCTTCCGCAACCCGTTCCACGTCTGCGCGATCCCCAACATGGGGCTCACCCTCGGCGAGATCTTCTATCTGGAAGACCTCGCCGAGGACTGCGTCCGCGACGGCCGCTATGCCTTCCTGCTCGTCGCGCCCCCGCTGCCGGTGACGCGCGCGGTGGGCACGCCGATCAATCCGTACGCGCTGAAGTAGCGGCTAGGGCATACCCTTCATGTCCACCGGGGCGTAGTACCGCCGCGCGCCCAGCGAATCCACCCGCTCCCAGAAGTCCGGCAAAGCGGCGAGCCCCAGGTCGTTGACGCCGGCGCGCTGTCGCCACATGCACCAGGAGTCCGGGTGCAGCCGGCTCGCCTCGGCGAGCCACCGGTCGCCTTCGGCGGCGCGGCCCTCGCGGATCAGGTACTGCCCGAGACGGAACGCGACGTGCGCGCGCGCCACGTCCTCGGTGACGGGGGGCAGATGGGTGCGCGCGGCGGCGGGGTCGAAGGCGTGCTCGCTCGCCGCGCCCCGCTCCACCCAGTCGCGGATGGCGGCCAGGTAGGTGGCCTTCGCGTCGGCGGTGACCTTGGCGACCTCCGCCGGCAGCTCGCGCGTGGCGCGGTTCATCTTGCGAAATCCCTCGAAGGCGCCCGCCGGCTCGGCCGGGCGCACGATGCGGCCCGCCTCGTCGATCCACACGGCCTGGGGCACGTTCACCATGCCGTAGAGCGCGGCCACCCGGTGATCGCGGTCGATAAGGCAGGGATACGTAGGCCGGGCCGCCTCGATCCACGGCAGCGGATCGGCGGGGCGGCTGTCGAGCGCCACCGTGATCACCACGAAGCCGCGATCCTTCAGGCTCGCGTACAGCTCCTGCCACACGGGCAGGTCGCGGCGGCACCCTCACCAAGACGCCCACGAGACGAGAAGAACCTTCTTGCCGCGATAATCAGACAGTGCGTGCGGGCGGCCGGCCACGTCGGGCAGCGTGAAATCGGGCGCCTCGAGCGAGCGCAGCGACGCCGCGCGCTCCGCGGCGCCCTCGCCCAGGGCCCAGACCGCGCCCGTCTCGTCGTGTGCGACGGGATGGCCCAGATGCCGCCACACCGCCGCGAGGTCCACGGCCTCGCCGCGGACGATCTCCCCCTTCCGCGCGGGCGGAATGGGGACGCAGACCGCGTCCCGGCAGAGCCCCTCGGGCCGGAGCGACCAGCCGGTCGCCGCCTCGAGGGCGGCGGTATCGACCCAGAGCCGCTCCCCCTCCGCCCGGGCCGCCGCCAGCGTCACTTCCCCTTCATCGGTCAAGAGCACGGTCATGGCCTCACCCTCCTCGTCGAGACTGTATACTATCGCCGCCGTGCGACGCCCCCCTCTCATCGTCGGCGCCATGCTCGCCGCGCTCGGCGTGTTCGCGCTCGTCGAGGCGGCGCGGCTTCGGGACGGCTGGCAGGGAGCGCGGCTGATGCCCGCGGTGGTCGGGATGGTCCTCGTCGCGCTCGGCATCGCCCATCTCGGCTTGCCCGCGGCGCCGGCGGCCGCGGCGGTCGGGATGGAAGCGCGGCGGCGCGTGCTCGCGATGTTTTCGACGCTCGCGCTCTACGTGGCCGCCCTCCCCGTGCTCGGGTTCCTGCCCGCCACCGCGCTCTTCATCCTCATCCTGCTCGCCTGGCTCGGCGAGTTCTCGTGGCCGGTCACCCTCGGCACCACCCTCGTGGTGGCGGTGGCGAGCCATGTCCTTTTCCAGCGGTGGCTCGGCATGCCGCTGCCGTCGGGCCCCTTCGGGCGGTGAGCGGTCCGGCGCGGGGCCGCCGCTGAGCGCGCGTGGACACCGTCGGCCTCCTCCTTCAAGGCTTCGCCCAGGCCCTCACGCCGCAAAACCTCCTCTTCGCCCTCCTCGGCTCGGTGCTGGGGACGCTGGTCGGCGTGCTGCCCGGCATCGGACCCACGTCGGGCATCGCCATCCTCTTGCCGCTCACGTCGTTTCTCCCGCCCACTCCCGCCATCATCATGCTCGCCGCCATCTACTACGGCGCCATGTACGGCGGATCGACCACCGCCATCCTCGTCAACGTGCCGGGTGAAGTCGCCTCGGTGGTCACGACCATGGACGGCTATCAGATGGCGCGACAGGGCCGCGCCGGCCCCGCCCTTGCCATCGCGGCCATCTCGTCCTTCGTGGCGGGAACGCTCGGCCTCGTCGGGCTCACCTTCTTCGCGCCGCCCCTCGCCGATCTCGCCCTGCGCATCGGGCCGCCCGAGTACTTCGGCCTCGTGGTCCTCGCCTTCAGCGTGGTCGTGAGCATGTCCGGCCCCTCGCTGGTGAAAGGCCTGAGCGCCGCCGCCCTCGGGGCGCTCGTCGCCCTCGTCGGCCTGGATCCGATGTCCGGCGTGCGCCGGTTCACCCTCGGCACCACCACCCTGCTCGGCGGCGTGGACTTCATCGCGGTGATCATCGGCCTCTTCGCCATCACCGAGGCGCTGCTCGGCGTGGAGCAGCGCGTGGGGGCGGTGGCGCTGGCCCGCCTGGGTCGCCTCCTGCCGACGCGGGAGGAGATGTCACGCTGCCTCGCCACCATGGTTCGCGCCACTGGCGTGGGCTTCGCCCTCGGCCTCCTGCCCGGCTGCACGCCCGGGGCCATCTCGTTCATCTCGTACGACGTGGAGCGCCGGTGGTCGCGCACCCCCGAGCGCTTCGGCCGGGGCGCCATCGAGGGCGTGGCCGCGCCGGAGGGCGCCAACAACGCCACCACCAGCGCGGGCTTCGTCCCCCTCTTCGCCCTCGGCCTGCCCGCCACGCCCGCCCTCGCCGTGCTGCTGAGCGGGCTCATGATCTACGGGCTGCAGCCAGGTCCCCTGCTATTCGAGAAGCAGGCCGCGTTCGTCTGGACGGTGATCGCCAGCATGTACGTGGGCAATGTCATGCTCCTCGTTCTGAACCTGCCCCTCGTCGGCCTGTGGGCGCAGCTCTGCCGCGTGCCCTACGCGATGATGGCGCCCCTCATTTTGCTCTTCAGCGTGCTCGGCGCCTTCAGCGTGCGGAACAGCCTCACCGACGTGGGGATGGCGCTGGTGTTCGGCGCGCTCGGCTACGGCATGGTCAAGCTCGGCTACCCGACCGCGCCGCTCGTGCTGGCCCTCATCCTCACACCCATGCTGGAGCAGGCGCTGCGCCAGTCTCTCGGCATGTCCCACGGCGACCCGCTGATCCTCGTCACTCGTCCCGGCGCCGCCGTCCTCATCGCCGCCGGCTTGACTCTCACCGCGTGGACTCTCATCGCGAGACATCGGAGGTGAGCATCATGTGGCGCGTCCTCTTCGCCCTGCTCCTGCTCGGATCGACGGCGGCCTCCGCTGCCGCCCAGCCCGCCTACCCCACGCGGCCCATCGAGATCATCGTGGCCTACGCCCCGGGCGGGGGCGCCGACGTCGCCGCCCGTCTCGTGGCCGCGCACGCCGCGAAGACCTGGGGCCAGCCCGTGAACGTGGTCAACCTGCCGGGCGCGTCGGGGATCACCGGTACCCTGCGCGCGCTGGGCGCCCGGCCTGACGGCTACACCCTGCTCCTCGAGCCCCATGCCACCGCCTCCATGCTCTTCGCGGTGGAGTCCGACGTGCCGTTCAAGATGGACGGCAAGACGCCGATCGCGCTCATCACGTTCGATCCCGTGGTGTACACGGTGAAGGCCGATGCCCCCTGGAAGACGCTGCGCGACGTCGCCGAGGCGGCCCGGGCGAATCCCAAGACGTTCCGCTACGGTATCGCGGGCGTGTCGGGCGTGGCCGCCTTCTCGGTGTCCCAGTTCCTCTTCGCGGCGGGTGTGCCCATCGCGGAGACCAACCGGGTGGTGTTCACCGGCGGCGCGCCCGCCGTCACCGCGCTCGCGGGCGGCCATGTCGACTTCGCGGGGCAGCAGTGGAGCGAGTCCGGCGCCCTCATCCAGGGCGGGAAGATCCGCGGACTGGCGGTCGTGCACCCCACCCGGCTACCGGGCCTGCCCGACATTCCCACCGCCAAGGAGGCGGGCTTCCCCGATCTCGACGTGGTCGGCTGGCAGGGGCTGTCCGGTCCTAAGGGCTTGTCCCCGGCGGTGGTCGCGCGGTGGAATGCGCTCATCCAGGAGGCGGCCAAGGATCCCGCCTTCCAAGAGCAGGCGGCGCGGGTCAACAAAGTGCTCGCCTACCGCGGGCCGGAGGACTTCTGGAAGTTCCAGGAGGAAGAGCTGAAGAAATACCTGCCCCTCGCGACGAAGATGGGAATCCGGAAGTAGCGCGGCGACGGCCGCGCGGGAGGCGCTATGGCGACGAGACAGCGGATCGGGGTGATGGTGCCGTCCACGAACACCACCTGCGAGGCGGACTTCCAGCTGGTGGTCCCCCGCACGTTCACCGTCCACGGCCAGCGGCTTTGGCTGACCAATGACGCCCTCGGCGAGGACGGGATGAACCGGATGAACGCGGAGATCGAGAGCGGGGCCCGCTATCTGGCCACCGCCCGCGTCGACGCGATCTCGTACGGCTGCACCACCGGGAGCTTCTTCAAGGGGCCGGGGTGGGACCGCGACATGATCGCCCTCATCGAGGACACGGCGGGGGTGCCGGCGGTGGCGACGAGCCCGTCGGTGGTGGAGGCGCTCCGGGCCTTCGGCGCTCGGCGCATCTCGGTGGCGACCCCGTATCCCGAGTGGAACAATCAGCGGCTCCGGACGTATCTCGCCGCCCAGGGCTTCGAGGTGCTCAACCTCGAGGCGGAGCCCGAGGCCGCCCGGGCGGGCAATCAGGGCATCAACGACCAGGACCCCGCGCGAATCGTGGAGTTCGCCTCGCGCGCCTGCCGGCCCGAGGCCGACGCCCTGCTCTGCTCGTGCACGGCCTGGCGCTCGGTGGAAGCCGTGGAGGAAATCGAGCGGCGGACGGGCAAGCCGGTGGTCACCTCCAACCAGGCCAGCATCTGGATGACCCTCCACCGGCTCGGCCACCATGCCGCCATCGCCGGCTTCGGGCGCCTCCTGCGTGAGCGCGTCCCGAACATTGCGGAAGGCGCACGCGCCCGGATATAGTGTCGCGGACGGAGGAGAGTTCCCACATGGTGCGGAAGATTCGCCGTATCGTCACCGGTCACGATGCCCGCGGTCGGTCCATCTTCACCAGCGATGAGCCGTCGCGCCACGTCCTCACCATCGGTGGGCGGCCCGACTTCGCGCTGACGAACCTCTGGGTGACCGACGCCACGCCCGCCAGCAATGCGGGGACGGCCGACGCCGCCGCGCGGCCGGTCGTCCTGGAGCCGCCGAAGGGCGGCACCATCTTCCGGGTCGTCGAGTTCCCGCCCGAGCGCTCGGGCCCGGCCTTCGACCGCAAGGCCGCCTTCGCGGCGATGGGCGCCGATCATGCCCTGGATCCCGACGCCGGCCGCCATCCGGGCATGCACAAGACGAGCACGGTCGACTACGCGATCGTCCTCTCGGGCGAGATCTGGGCGCTGATGGACGAGGGCGAGACGCTCATGAAGGCGGGCGACTGCCTCGTCCAGCGGGGCACCAACCACGCGTGGGCCAATCGCAGCGGCGCCCCCTGCCTCGTCGCCTTCATCCTCGTGAGCGCGAACCCCGTCTGATGCGTGTGCGCGGCGCGCGAGCCGCTCGCTTCGGGGCGGCGGCAAGCATCGCCCTGGCCCTCGGCCTGCTCCCCGCCCCCGCGATCGCCCGGGACGGCGACGAGCCGCGCGGCTACATCGGCATTCGCGCGTTCGGCTCGAATCCCGGCACCGGGGTGCGCGACTACTACGGCGCCTCCGTGGGCGCGAACATCAACCGATTCCTCGGCGCCGAGCTGTCCGGGGACTTCTTCGAGCGCCGCATCGACGTCGGCGACGAGTTCTCCTCGGTGGGCGAGCTGGGGATCACCGCCATCGTGCCCCAGATCCGGCTGCGGTACCCCTTCTTCGACGGCCGCCTCGTCCCCTATCTCCTCGCCGGCGCCGGCGTCGCCATCACCGAGTTCAACGATCGCAAGGCGGGCACGTTCGGGCGGTCGGTGGACGCCGACCGCGCGCTCCCCGTCGGGGCGGTCGGGGGCGGGATCGAGTACTTCATCTCCGACTCCGTCGCCGTCGGCGTCGAGGTCAAGTACCTCATTGCCGGCGACAACGAGGTCAAGATCGACGGCGTGAAGTATTCCGACTCGATCAACTCGCTCATCGCCTCGTTCGCGATGCGCCTCTTCTACCCCGAGCGGCCGGGAGGCGTCGGGGTGGAGCCGCGCGCGGACGCGCCCCGGCGCCTGTATCTGGGCCTGCGCCTGGGCGGCGCCATCGTGACCGATCCCCACGTGTCCTCCGAGCTCGAGATACGGCCGGAGCCGCCCGCCATCGGGCCCCTCAACCAGTATTTCGGCGCCGCCCTCGGGCTCGACATCGGTCGCTACTTCGGGGTGGAGCTCGCCTTCGAGGGATACGAGACGACCATCGAGCTCAAGGGAAAGGGTAGTGTCAGCGAGTACGCGCTCTACGGGGTGGTGCCGCAGGCCCGCTTCCGCTACCCGCTTCTCGATGGCCGCCTCGTGCCGTATTTCCTCGCCGGCGTCGGCGTGGCAAGCGGGGAGACGAACGACCGCAAGCCGCAGGGCGTCGGGGTGGAGATCCGCAGCTCGGGCAGTCTCGGGCTCGCGGCGACGGTGGGGGCCGGGCTCGAGTACCTCGTGACCCGGCACGTCGCCATCGGGGCGGAGGCCAAGTACCTCTTCACCAGCGGGATGACGCTGAAGCTGGCCGGCGGTGAGAAGCACGACGCCGACCTGAACCCCGTCTTCCTCTCGCTCGGGCTTCGGGTCTACCTCGCGGACTTCTAGCCGCTCCCGCCGGATCCTTCCTTCCGGGTAAGAACTACAGGCCCACGCCCAGCGAGGCGACCAGCACCTCGACGCTGTGCTCGTGCGGCCTGCCGTCCTGGGCGCAGGGAATGAGCCGGTCCTCGCGCCGGAGGATCTCCCGCGGCGCGAAGAAGCGCGCCAGCTCGCCGGACTCGAAGTACACCACGACCTCCCCGCGCTCCTCGTAGATGCACCGATCGGTGAAGACGATGTGCGCGTGCCGGCCCCCGGGACTCGTCATCTCACGCAGCCGGCGAAACAGGGTCGGGCGATCCGCGCGGGCCACGTAGTGGATGCTTCCGCACGAGTAGACGAGGTCGAAGTCGCCCAAGGACGGTAACGCCGGCAGGGCGGACTCGATCCACCGCACGTGAACGCCGCGCTCGGCGGCGAGGCGCTCCGCCTTCCGGAGGCCGGCGTGCGACGGGTCCAACCCCGTCACGTCGAGGCCGTGGGTCGCAAAGAAGACGCTGTCGCGTCCCTCGCCGCACCCGAGATCGAGCACGCGGGCGCGGGCGGGAAGGGCGGCGAGCAGCTCGCTCGCCAGCGCCGACGGGGCCGTGCCCCAAACATAGGAATCCGGCGTCTTCTCGTATTCCTGGTCCCAGGGGCTCCGCGGCGACGTCGCGATGGTCATAGGCGCGCCTCTCGCGGGTACTACGAGCAACCCGCGTGCCGGACGTCCAAATGGAATCCTGAGTAGTTCCTTCTCGGCCAATCCTACCCGCGACGCGGTGGCACGGCTTTGGCAACTTTCGAGGCCGAGGAGGGGCCCGATGGTATCCATACAGCGTCAGTGGGGACTGGGAGTGCTCGGCGAGGGTCTGATGGTCGGTGGCATCGGCGCCGCCTGCGTCGCCGCGTGGTTTCTCGCTTTTGACCTCGCCGCGGGGATACCGCTCCGCACGCCGAGCCTGCTCGGCGAGATCTTGTTCAGCGGCGGGCGGCCGATGGAGAACGCGGTGTACCCGTCGCTCGTCGCGATGTACACGCTCGTGCACCTGGCGGTGTTCGTGGCGTTCGGCGTGCTGCTGTCGGGACTCTTCACCTTGGCAGACCGCGAGCCCGCCGTGCTCTTCGGCGCGTTCATGCTGCTCTGCTGCTTCCAGGTCGCCTTCATCGCGATGCTCAAGATCGCGGCGGAATGGGCGCTCGAGCCGATTCCTTTGTGGGCGATCCTGGTCGGAAACTTCCTGGCGACGCTGGCGATGCTCGGTGTTCTCTTCCCGCGGCATCCGGCGGCGTGGCGGCCCTGGTTCGGTCGACGTGACCCGCTAGAGGCCCCCCGCGAACAACCAATCAAATACCGGTGAGGGACATGACCATGAACGAGAACGGACGAGTGCTTCCATACCTGTTGCTCTGGATGCTGGGCGTTCCCGCCAGCCTGCTGGTCGTGCTGTTCCTGCTCGGCGTGGGACGCTGACGAAAGAGGAGGATGACCCATGGACAAGCACAAGCAGCCCAAGCGGCAAGTCGAGGATACCGCGGAGGCGGCGGAGCGGCAGCAGGACGAGCCCGAGCGCCGGTATCCCGACACGAATCGCCCGGACGCGCTGCGGCCCGGCCAAAGCCAGCGGGAGGATCCGGAGCGGCCGAAGAGTGAGAGCCGTACCGTCACCGCCGACCAGGACGAAGACATCGACGAGGACGACGTCGATCTCGACGATGAAGACCTTGGCGACGAGGACGAAGACCTGGACGACGAGGATATCGACGATGAGCCGATGCCGGCGCGGCCGGTGAAGTAGGCGGCCGCACCCGGCAGTGACGGCGGTGGCGGGGGCTCACCCCGCTACCGCCGTTCGCGCGTGAGGCTCAGGCGGCGGCGGGGGGCGGCGCTACCGCGTCCTCGTACCGGTGCCGCCGCGTGATCAGCCCCGCGTGGAGGAACACGTCCACGCTCGTCTCGAACGCCGGGCGGGCGATCTCCACGTGCGGCGTCCAGCAGCCCAGCCGCTGGTACGTGCCGATGCAGGCGGTGAGGGCGCCGCGGTCCACATCCTCGAAGAAGACGGCCTCCGCCTCGGCGATGACGGCGGCAGGGGTCGCCAGCACCCAGGCGCGCGCCTTGCGATAGGCGCGCATGAACCGGCGCGCCATGTCCGTGCCCAGCCAGGCCCGGGTGGCGGCCAGGCTCGAGAAGGCGCAGGGGCCGATGGCCTTCCCCACCGACGCCACCACGTGGCCCTTGCCCTCGTGCTCGAGTTGCTGCGGGGCCGGCCCTTGCAAGTGGACGTAGTCGCCCTCGCCCTGGGCGAACCGGGACGCCATCTCCGCGCTCGGCACGTTGACGGCCCGGATCGCCGCGTAGTCCAGGCCTCGGCGGTGACAGGCATACTTGAACATCGCGAGGGGCTGCCCACCGTGGTCCACCAGCACCGTCTTGCCCCGCAGGCGGTCCCACGAGAACGCGGGATCGGGCTCACGCCCGGTGAGGAAGAACCCGTCCATCTCGTTGATCTGCGCGAAGTGGACGGCGGGCGGCGTCTGGCCCTTCTCGATCGGCCCGAACGCCTGGGACGGCGCCGACTGACAGACGTGCACGGTGCCGTCGACGACGCCCTCGATCGCCGACTTTCCCGGGGGCGCCACCGAGTGTCGCGGTCGGAATCCCTCGGCGGCGAGAAAGCCGCCGGCGATGGTCGCGATGAGCGGCGTGTAGAAGGCGGAGAAGCGCGTGAACTGGATGCTGATGTCTTCGGCCATGCGACGGCTCCCTCCTCCATTACAATCGCCTCCGTATGCTCCCGCGTCAACTCCACCGGGCGCTCGCGCTCGTTCTCGCCGCCGGCGTGGCGGGCGGCTGCGCCGCGGCCGTGTCGGGCGACGTGGCGGGGCCGAACATGGCGACCAGCGCGCCCAACGGAGCGGCCGAGCGCATCCCGGTCACGGTGGCGCGACCGTCGGGCGTGGGCCCCTTCCCCGCGGTGGTCATCCTGCACGACTGCAGCGGGCTCGGCCCCCGGTCGAGCCACGCCCCCGCCCGCTGGGCGCGCGAGCTCACCGGGCGCGGATACGTCGTCATCATGCCGGACAGCTTCGGCACGCGCGGCTTCCCCAACGGCGTGTGCACCGATCCCGCGCCGACCCGCGCCGATGTCTCGCCGAGCCGGCGCCAGTGGGACGCCTACGCGGCGCTCGCCTATGCGCGGGATCTGCCCGAGGTCGACGGCCGACGTGTGGGAGTGATGGGCGGCTCGCACGGCGGCTCCACCACGCTGAGCGCCGTGGCGGCGCCTGTCAGCGCGGCGGATCCGCTCGTGTCCGCCAAGCGCGCCGGCTTCGCCGCCGCGGTCGCGCTGTATCCGGCCTGCGGCTTTCGGCTCGGCGCCTGGAACGGGGCGACGGGCAGCGGCATCTACCGGCCCGTCGCGCCGCTCCTGATCCTGACGGGGGCGCTGGATGACTGGACGCCCGCGGAGCCGTGCCGCCGCCTCGCCGAGACCGCCCGCGCCGCCGGCGAGCCGGTCGCCCTCAAGATCTACCCGGGCGCCCACCACTCCTTCGACAGCGCGAACCCGGTGCGCTATGTGCCGACGCGCATCAATCCGAGCTCGCCGACCGGGCGCGGCGCCACCACCGGGGGCAACGCGGAGGCCTGGTCGGACAGCATTCGCGAGGTCGCCGCCTTTTTCGACCGTCACCTGGCGCCGCCACCGGGCCCGGCGGCGCGCTAGCATGGCCACGCTCTGCCGCGCACGCACCACCGCGCTGGAGATCGCCTACGAAGAGAGCGGCGCGCCCGATGGCTTCCCCGTCGTCCTCCTCCACGGCTTCCCCGACGATGCGCGGGCGTGGGATGGCGTCGTCGGGCCCCTCGCCGCCGCCGGCCACCGTGTCCTCGTTCCTTACCTTCGCGGCTATGGCCCCACGCGCTTTCTCGACGCCGAGGCACCGCGGATGGCGCAGCAGGCCGCCATCGGGCAGGACCTTCTCGACCTACTCGACGTCCTCACCCTGCCCGCGGTGGCCCTGGCCGGCTACGACTGGGGCGGCCGCGCCGCGTGCATCGCGGCGATCCTGCAGCCGGAGCGGGTCCGCGCGCTCGTCACCATCGGCGGCTACAACGTCCAGAACACGCTCGCCCCGCCGCGCCCGGCGTCGGCGCGCCAGGAGCGCGCCTTCTGGTATCAGTGGTACTTCAACACCGAGCGCGGCCGCGCGGGGCTCGCCGCCAATCGCCGCGAGATCTGCCGGCTGCTGTGGCAGGACTGGTCGCCGGGCTACCGCTTCGACGACGCCACGTTCGAGGCCACGGCGGGCTCCTTCGACAACCCGGACTTCGTCCCGGTGGTGATCCACTCCTATCGGCATCGCCACGGCAACGCCCCCGGCGAGCCGCGGTTCGACGCCATCGAGGCGCGCCTGGCCGCCCGGCCCTCCATCACGGCGCCCAGCATGGTGCTGCACGGGGCCGAGGACGGCGTGGACCCGCCGGGCACCACCGACCGGGACCTCGCGAAGTTCCCGCCGGGCACCGAGCGGCGGGTGGTGGCGGGCGCGGGGCACTTCTTCCCGCGCGAGCAGCCGGGCGCGGTGGTCGAGGCGCTCCGGACGCTGCTCCGATAGCGGAGGCGGCTACTGCGTGCGGGGAGCCTGCAGCTGCTTCTTGATCGCCTCACGCTCGAGGTGCTCGCCCTGTAGCAGACGATAGGCGATGTAGTACTTGTAGATATTGCTCACGTAGGTGACGGTCTCGCGCCCGATCCGCTCGGCGGCGATGCGCTCCACGTTGTCGAACCACACGTTCTTGTCGAGCCCCCGCTTCTCCGCCTCGCGGCGCAGCGAGTTGACACGGCCGGCCCCGCAGTTGTAGGCGGCAAACGCGAAGAGCCCCTTGTTGAGATCGTCCATGGGCTCCTTGGCGTAGTACTGATCCACCATGAAGCGGATGTACTTCACCCCCGCGTGAATGTTGGGCTCGATCTGGGTGATGTCGCCGACCTTGAGCTCCTTGCCCGTCGCGGGCATGACCTGCATGACCCCGATGGCGCCCACGTGGCTGCGCGCGCTCTGATCGAGCCGCGACTCCTGATACCCCTGCGCGGCCATGAGGATCCAGTCCATCCCGTACTGATTGCCGTATCTCCGGAAGATCCGGATGAGCGCGCGGAACTTCTGGAGCTCCGCCTCGGACGCCGCGTTCTTCACGTAGCGGGTGTCGCGGAGATACTTCTGCAGCACGGTCCGCCCGAAGGCGCTCTTCTCCCCGTGGGTGCGGATGAAGGCGTCGAGCTCGGCCTTGAGCTTCGGGCTGTCCTTGCGGATGGCCCAGGCGATATCGCCGCCCGTCCGCACCGCCACCTCGGGGTGGAGCACGATCCTGGGAAAGATCTGGCGCCAGAAGGCGGCCTTGTGGCTGTCCACCACCACCAGCTTGATGAGGCCGGCGTTGAGCATCTCGAGGAGATCCTCGTCCTCGAGCTTCTCGGGGGCCGCGGTGAGCGCCACCTCCGCCCGGCCCGCCTTCTTGAAGCGCTCGTTGAGGGCCTCCAGGCTCTCCCAGTAGCTGCTGGAGGGGCGGACGAACACCTGCTGCCCGCTGAGGTCCTCGAGCTTGGCGACGGGCGGTGACGTGGGGCCGGTCACCACGATCTCGTTGATGTTGGTCAGCACGGGCGAAGTGAAATTCACGGTCTCGCGCCGTTCCTCGGTCACGGTGAGGTTGGCGGCCGCGATATCGCCCCGACCCTCGACGAGCCCAGGCAGGAGCCGGTCGCGCGCGGTCGGCACGAAGACCACGTGCACCTTCAGATGCTTGCTCTTGAGCTTTTCGTTCAGGGTGTTCTCGAACGTGGTGAACACGTCGTACGTGATGCCGCGCTGGGTGCCCTTGTCCACGAAGAAGAAGGTCTTGCTGTACGGCACCAGCACCCGGATCTGCCGGCGCTGGATCATGCCGTCGAAATCGCCCGTCCAGGGCTTGCTGGGAATGGTCAGCCCCATTCGCTCCTTCTTGGGCGGGGCGGGGGCGGCGGGGGACGGGGCCGACTGGGCGTGGGCCGACGGGGAGAGCACTGTCACGCCCACCGCCAGGAGCAACGCGCGGGTGGACATCGTTGGTCGCATGGAGCCCTCCCGACTGGTAGTCTAGCCCAAGCCCGGCACCTCGCCATCATCTTGACGCAGCGAAGCCCGCCGGGGCAGGATCGGACAAAGAGAAGGAGGCGCGCATGCCCCAGTCCGAGATCAGGATCGAGAAGCTCACGCCCCACATCGGCGCCGAGGTGCACGGCGTCGACCTGTCGCGGCCGCTGGACGAGCCGACCTTCAAGCAGGTGCACGACGCCCTCATCGAGAACTCGGTCATCTTCTTCCGGGACCAGCGCCTGACGCCCGAATCGCAGAAGGCCTTCGGCCGGCTCTTCGGGGACCTCGCCGTGCATCCCGCCGCGCCCGGCCTCGTGGAGGGTCATCCCGAGATCCTCGTCATCCACGCCGACGAGAACTCCAAGCACGTGGCCGGAGAGAACTGGCACTCGGACGTGTCCTGCGACCCCGAGCCCCCCATGGGGAGCATCCTCTACATGCAAGAGCTGCCGCCGGTGGGCGGCGACACCCTCTTCGCCAGCATGTACGCCGCCTACGAGACACTGTCGGAGCCGATGAAGCGCCTCCTCGAGGGGATGACCGCCATTCACCGGGGCGAGCACGTCTATCGCGGCCGCTACGGGGTGAAGGACGCGGGCAAGGTCTTCCCGGAGGCCGAGCACCCCGTGATCCGCACGCATCCCGTGTCGGGCCGCAAGGCGCTCTTCGTCAACCGCACCTTCACCACGCGCATCGTGCAGCTCAGCCGGCTGGAGAGCGATGGCATGCTCCGCCTGCTCTACCAGCACATCGAGACGCCGGAGTTCCAGTGCCGCTTCCGGTGGCGGGTCAACTCGGTCGCCTTCTGGGACAACCGCTGCGCCCAGCACCATGCGATGTGGGACTACTACCCGCAGCGGCGCCACGGCCACCGCGTAACCGTCAAGGGCGATCGCCCGTTCTATAGATCCTGACGCGACGCGGGCCGGAGCACGAGCACCGCGAGGCCCGCGAGCACCAGGGCCATCCCGCCCACGCGCAGAGGGCCGAAGCGCTCGCCGAGCATCAGCGCGGCGGCTCCCGCTGCGACGAAGGGGGCGAGGAGCGCAAACGGCGTAACGGAGGCGGCCGGGTAGCGGCGCAAAAGGAAGCCCCAGATCGCGTACGCGACCACGGTGGCCGCCAGCCCCAGGTAGAGCGCGGCGCCGATGGCGGGCCAGGAGGCCGCCGCCGCCGAGCGGACGAGGCCCCCGGGGCCATCCATGACGAGCGCGAGGGCGAGAGCGGGGATGGGCGGGACCAGGGACAGCCACACCGCGAGATTCAAGGGCTCCACGGCCGGGAGCCGTTTGAGGAGCACGTTGCCGACGGCCCAGCTGACCGCGGAGAGCGTGGTCAGGGCGAAGCCGACCGCGCTCAGGTCCTCGCCGACGCTTCCCGCGATCAGCATCAGGCCGGCGAACGCGACGGCGGTGCCGGCGACCTGCCGGGCGGTGGGGCGCTCGCGCAGGCCCACCGCCGCGAAGACGATCGTGAAGAGCGCCTGGGTCTGCACGACGATGGCGGCGAGGCCCGCCGGCATCCCCCACGCGATGCCGAAGAACTGGAAGAGAAACTGCCCGGTGTAGAGGAAGAGCCCGACGGCCATGAGCGAAGTCCACGGGATGGGCGGGCGCGGCAGCAGGCACGCGGGGACCGCGGCGACGAGGAAGCGGACGGCGGCGAGCGCGGGCGGCGAGAACGAATCGAGCCCGATCCGGGTGGCCACGAAGGCGAGGCCCCAGAGGACGGCCACGAGCACGGCGAGGCCCGCATGAGCGGCGTTCATCGGCGCCCGCGCGGACAGAGAGGAGCGACATCGTGAGCGACGGCAAGACGGCGATGACGGTCGTGTACCTGGCGGATGCCGAGGTCGTGTCGTTCGGCCCCAACGCCACCTATCAGCCCATTCTCGGCGACGCCGAGGGGAGCTTCCCCGTGCGCACCGGGATACAGACCTCGCAGCCCGGCTACGTGGCTCCCCTGCACTCGCATCCCTACACCGAGATCCTGCACGTCCTGGAGGGCCGGGCGGAGGCGTGGCTGGAAGGGGGCGAGGCGCATCCGACGAAGCTCGGCCCCGGGGACACGATCGCCATCCCGCCGGAGACCTTACATTCTTTCCGGGTCGTCGGCGACACGCCGATGCGGCTGCTGGGCACGCACGTCTCGCCCCGCCGGATCGTGAACTACGCGGACGGGAGGCAGACGGACGCGCGCGGGTACCGGGTCGAGGCGGGCTAACTCCGCCGGGCGGCGCTGTCCAAGAGACGCAGCACCGCCCATTCTTCCGCGCTCAGGCCGTTGCCGGGGCGCCCTCGGAGCCCTCCCTCGAGGGAGCCGTTCAGGTGGGCGGCGACCACGTCGGGATGGATGTAGCACTTCCGGCAGATGGTGGGGGTGTTCCCGAGCCGCGCCGCGACCTGGACGATCGCCGCGGCGAGCCGGCGACGCGCGTCGCCTTCCTGGCCCGGGCCGGCGAGGGCGAAGGCGGCGAGCACGGTGCCGCCCCAGGTACGGAAGTCCTTGGCGGTGAACTCCTCGCCGCCGATCTCGCGCAGATAGGCGTTGACGTCCGCCGAGTCGATCGCCTGCCGCTGCCCGTCCTCGTCGAGGTACTGGAAGAGCTCGTGCCCGGGCAGGTCCTGACAACGGCGGACGACGGCGGCGAGGCGCCGGTCGTTGACGTCGACGATGTGCTGCTTGCCGCCCTTGCCGCGGAACTCGAAGCGCACCCGCGCCCCTTCCACGGTGACGTGACGGCTCCGCAGCGTGGTGAGGCCGTACGACCCGTTCTCGCGCGCGTACTCCGCGTTGCCCACGCGGATCAGGCTCGTCTCGAGCAGCCGGACGACGCTCGCCAGCACTTTCTCGCGGGGCAGCCCGGGACGCTCGAGGTCCTTCCCCACCCGCTCGCGGATGGAGGGGAGCGCCCGGCCGAACTGAAGGATACGGTCGAACTTGGCCTCGTCGCGTACCGTGCGCCAGCGCGCGTGGTAGCGGTACTGCTTCCGCCCGCGCGCGTCGCGCCCCACCGCCTGGATGTGCCCGTGAGCGACCGGACAGATCCACACCTGAGTCCAGGCGGGAGGAATCGCGAGGCTCCGGATGCGCCGGAGCGTCGGGAGGTCGCGCACGGCCTGGCCGTCCGGGCCGGAATATCGGAACGAGCGGCCATGCCGCAAGCGCTGTATGCCCGGGCGAGAGTCCGAGACGTAGCGCAGCTGCGCGGCGTCCGCCGCCTCGCCGGGGTCGAGCGCGATCCGCCGCAGCCGCGGCCGGCGGCGGGATCTCGGCTGGGTCGGGACCAGGGCCAGGGCCATGGGGGCCTGATCAGCAAGCGATGTGCCATTGGAGCGTTCCATGGCGCTAACCCGCTGGAAAAACGGGCCTCCCACGTCTGGCTTCGCGGCGGCATGGCGGCTCGGTTTTGACGGCGGGCGTCACACCGCGTGGACGCCCCGGGTCACGCCGCGCAGCTTCTGCGCGCCCGGCCCCCGCCCCGCCGGGCGCGTCAGAGCGCGCGGAGGAAGGCCACCAGATCGCGCTTCTCCGGCTCGGTCAACCGCGTGCCGAGCACCAGGTTGAAGAACTCCACCGTGTCCTCGAGGGTGAGCAGCCGGCCGTCGTGGAGATACGGGGGCGAGTCCTTGATCCCGCGCAGCGGGAAGGTCTTGATCGGGCCGTCCATCGCGGCCCGGCGGCCGTTGATGGTGCGCGGGTTGTAGAAGCGCTCGACGCGGAGATTGTGCATGAGGTTGTCGGTGTAGTACGGCGGGACGTGGCAGACCGCGCACTGTCCCTTCCCGAAGAACACGGCCTGGCCCCGCTTCTCCTCGTCGCTCGCCTTGGCGGAGTCGAGCCGCCCGTCCCAGGCAAGCTTGGGCGCGGGCGGAAAGTCGAGCAGCGCCTGCACCTCCGACATGAAGTGCACCTGGCTACCCCGCTCGAGCACGTTCACGCCCTTCTTGGTGGCGATGACCGGATCGCCGTCGAAGTAGGCGGGCCGCCTTCCGAGTGATTGGCGTGGGGAAGCGGCAGGAACCCCGGCGGAAAGGCGTCGCGGCTGCGTATCTCGTCCGGGCTCAGCTGGTCGAGCGGGGCCCACGTCATCCCCGCGGACGGCTTCACCCGCACGCCCCCCTGCACCGACTTGCCGCGCGCCATCGTGACCCCGGCGGCGGGACGGTTCGCGAGATCGTAGCGCGCGTTCAGAAGGGTCTTGTGCCGGCGCGCGAGGTCGGGCTTCGCCGCCTTCATGCGCGCCATCACCTGCGCGAAGCTCTCGCGCATGACGACGGGGGCGTAGCTGGACGGCGGGGCCGCGTCCTGGGCGTATGCGATGCCGAGCCCCGCGCCCAGACCCAGCCCGAGCCAGATGGCGGCGCCGCGCCGCCAACTCCTCACAAGGTACCCGCCATCGATCCCAGTAACGCGAGCACCGATCCAATGAACACGACGACCGTCGCCCCCGCGGCCACGCCCCACCAGACGCTCGATCCCATGGTCGATCCTCCCAGCTTCCCGCGGGAGCAAGCGCCGTGCCCGCCTCTTGCACCTGGTCGTGGCGTCGGGCCCGGTCGCCCGCTGGGCCCCGGCGGAAGCGTCGTCGAACGAGGGACTTACGCGTCGCCGAGACGGTGGCGAACGCCGTGCGTCGGCCCCACCGACCCGGTAGAAAAGACACGGCATGGCGGAACGAATCAGCCCGGAGCACTCGGCCGCCTCGTACATTTCCCCCCGCCCGACTCGCGAGTCGCGACGCGACGCGATCAACGCGTGCCGCGGATGCGACCTCTATCGCCGGGCCACGCAGGTTGTGCCCGGCGAAGGCCCGGCCCGGCCGCGGCTCATGCTGGTAGGCAAGCGGCGCATCCACGACAAGCCCAACGCGCGCGAGGTCGAGGCCTGCCGGCCGTGGTTCCAGACCGAGCTCGACCTCGTGAAGCCGGAGGTGGTGGTGGCCCTCGGGGCGACCGCCGCGCAGGCCATCCTCGGCCCGGCCTTCCGCATCAGCCGCGAGCGCGGCCGGTTCGTGACCTCGCCCCTGGACGCGAAGGTGCTCGCCACCGCGCATCCGTCTGCGGTGCTCCGAATGCCCGACGAGCGGGCGCGTCGCGAGGCCATGGCGCAGCTCATCGCCGACCTGCGCGTAGTCGCGCGGGCCCTGAAGACGAAAGCCTCGGCCTAGCCGGCGGCGAGGCCGAGATAGGCCTGGCGGATGCGCGGGTCGTCGCGCAGGGTCGAGGCGGGGCCTTCGGCCACGACACGGCCCTCCTCGAGGACATAGGCGCGGGCGGCGATCTCGAGCGCGCGCGCCACGTTCTGCTCGACGAGCAGAATGGCCACCCCCTCGGCGTGGATGGCGCGAATGATCTCGAACATGTGGTCCACCACCGCGGGCGCGAGACCGAGCGACGGCTCGTCCAGCAGCAGGAGCCGCGGGCGGGCCATGAGCGCGCGGCCGATCGCCACCATCTGCTGCTGGCCGCCGGACAGCGAGCCGGCCAGCTGCCTCCGCCGCGCGTCCAGGATGGGGAAGAGCCGGTACACCCGCGCCAGGGACTCGGCGCGAAGGCGGCGCGCCTCCACGCGGTACGCGCCCAGGTCGAGATTCTCCTCGACCGTCATCCGCGTGAAGAGCCGCCGGCCCTCCGGCACCAGAGCGATGCCGTGACGGCACACGAGGTGGCTCCGCACCGTTGTCAGGTCCAGGCCGTCGAAAGCAAGCGCGCCCGCGCGCGCGCGCTCGAGCCCCGCGATGGTGTTGACGAGCGTGGTCTTGCCGGCGCCGTTCGGCCCGATCACCGAGACCACCTCGCCGTCGCCGACCCGGAGGGAGACGTCCCAGATCGCGGTGGCGTCCCCGTAGGCCACGGAAAGGCCGCGCGCCTCAAGCGGCATGCGACTTTCCCAGATACACCTCGATCACGCGCGCATCGGCCATGGCGTCGCGGGGCCGGCCCGCCGCGATCACCTCGCCCTCGTTGAGGACCACCACCCGGTCGGCCAGCTCGAGCACGGCACGCATGAGGTGATCCACGAAGACGATGCTGACGCCGCGCGCCCGGATGTCGCGCACGAGGCGCACGGCGCTCCCGATCTCGGTGGGGTTGAGGCCGGAGAGCACCTCGTCGAGCAGGATCACCCGCGGCTCGGCGGCGAGGGCGCGGGCGAGCTCGAGGAACTTCCGCTCGTGCAGGTTTAGCGCCCCGGGCAGCTCGTGCGCGCGGCGGCCGAGGCCGGTGAAGTCGAGCCAGCGGAGCGCCGCCTCGCGCGCGGCCGCGGCGCCGTTCCGCGCCCCGCCGAACATCGCCGCCACCGCCACGTTGTCCTGCACGCTCAGGTGGGCGTAGGGGCGCGGGATCTGGTACGTGCGCGAGACCCCGAGGCCGGCGATCTCGTGGGCGGGATGGTCGGTGAGCACGCGCTCCCCCAGGAGGACGCGGCCGCGGTCGGCCGCGTAGTGCCCGCTGATGACATTGATCAGCGTCGTCTTTCCCGACCCGTTGGGACCCACGAGGCCCACGATCTCTCCCGGGCCGACGGTGAGGCTCACGCCCTGCAGGGCCTGGATGCCGCCGAAGGCCTTCCACACGTCGTGGCACTCCAGCGCGCGCGCGGCCCCGCCTGCCACCCAACCCTCTCCCGTCGGGGGAGAGGGCAGGGTGAGGGGGGCCGCGGCCACCGGAGTCGCCGTCGCGCCGGCGGCGCGCCCGCGCCCCCACCAACGGCGTCGGAGAGTGGGCACGATGCCGTCGGGCAGGAGCAGGATCACCAGCACGAGGACGAGCGCGACGACCGCCCGGCCGAGGATGGCCTGGGCGCCTCCCGTGAAGGCGTAGAGCGAGGAAGCGATGAGGGTCGCCCCCACCGCCGGGCCCAACCAGTGACGGGCGCCGCCGAGCACGCTCATGAGCACCACGTAGAGCGGCACCGTGATGGAGAAGGTCTCCCCCACGGTGATATAGCTCACGTACATGGCGTGGATTCCCCCGGCGATCCCGGCGATCCCCGCGGAGAGCGCGAACGCGACCAGCTTGTACCGGTAGGTGGGCACGCCTTCGACCTCGGCGACGTCCTCGTCGTCGTGGATGGCGTAAAGTCCCGTCCCGAGCCGCGAGCGGGAGACGGCGAAGGCAAGCCCCACCGTGCCCACTGCGACCACGAGGGCGAGGAGATACAGCGTGCCCGTCGGCGACTTCACCAGGCGCGGCAGGGGCACTCCGCTCAGGTAGACGCCGGGGCCGCCGTCGATGCGCGTGTTCAACACGATGGTGGCCAGCACGAAGGTGACGGCAAGGGTGAGCAGGCCGAACAGCTCACCGCGCAGCCGTCGCACCCGGAACACCACCGCGCCGATGCCGGCGGCGACGAGGGCGGCGAGCGCGCCCGCCACCGGCAACGTCAGGAGGAACGGCACCCCGAACGCGGCGGTGAGGGTGGCGGTGGTGTACATGCCGGCGCCGAAGAAGGCGCCGTGGCCGAAGCTGAAGTAGCCCGCGTAGCCGCTGAGCAGGCTCCAGCTGGTGGCGAGCGCGATCCACGAGAAGATCAGATAGAGAAACGACTCGTAGAAGGCGGGCAGGCCGACGGTGGCGAGCGTGCCCATGACGGCCGCCGCGGCCACCAGCCCGACGGTGACGGCGCCGCCGCTGGCCCTCACGTCCGGTCCGGCCGCAGAACGAGGAGGAGGATGAGCACGGAGAAGGACACGAGGGGGGCCCACGCGGGCGCGACCACCGCCATCGTGAGCGACTCGCTGACCCCGATGAAAAGACCCGCCAGCAGCGCGCCCACGGGGTTCGCGAGTCCTCCGATGATGGCCACCGCGAACACCACCCCCACCCACGCCCAGATCTGCGCGGGGGCCAGCGTGGAGATCAAGGCGATGAAGGTCCCCGCGATCCCCGCGTAGGCCGCGCTGACTCCCGAGAGGAACAGCGCCTGACCGCGATGGTTCACGCCGAAGGCGGCGGCCATACCCGGGTCTTCCGCGCTTGCGCGTAGCGCCTTCCCCACATACGTGAAGCGCAGCCAGGCCCAGGTGCCCAGCGCGAGCACCGATGCGGTGAGGCACGCGGCGCCTTCGAGCACGGGGATGAAGAGCGGGCCCACGCGGAGGGAGGTGGAGGCGTAGGGGGTCTCGTAGCGGCGGAAGTCCGCCGTCCAGAACCATTGGATCAGGGCCTCGAGGATGACGGTGAGGCCGAAGGTGACGAGGAGCGACGTGAACTCGGTAACGCGAAAGTAGGCGAAGACGATGTGCAGCGCGACGCCGAGAAGGAAAAACGCGGGGACGATGGCGGCCGCGGCCAGCCAGGGCGGCACGTGAAGCGCGGCGCCGAGCTGATACGTCAGATAGGCGCCCAGCAGCGCGAGGGCGAAGTGGGCAAGGTTGACCAGCCGGAGCAGGCCCCAGGACAGGCTGAGGCCCAGCGCGAGCAGGCCGTAGAGCCCACCCGCGAGGAGCCCCGACACTACCGCCTGCCCGAGAAGGGTCAGGCTCGGCAAGCGCTCACGGAGGCAGGAGCCGGCCGCCGGGCGGGGCGAACTCGCGCGGCCACACCACCACCCACTTCCCGTCCTGCACCTGCTTCACCTTGAACAGGTCGTCGCCGTAGTTGTTCGGCCCGTCGAACCGGAGCCGTCCGATGAGCGTGCTCACGGGATTCTTGCGCAGCCACTGGCCCAGCACCTTGTCATCCAGGCTCTTGGTCGCGGTCACCGCCGCCTCGATGACCTGCCAGGCCGCGAAGGACCCCGCTGCCTGGGTGTCCACGTACGGATACGGCAGATTGGCCTTGGTGGCGCGCTCGCGGAACAGCGGAAGCAGACGGGCGGCGCCGGGATTCCCGGTAAACGGGGGATGCTCCTCGAAGATCGTCACGGAGAGCGCGAGCTTGCCGTCGGGAGCGAGCGCGAGCGGCCCGGGCGCCGGGAAAAGGTGGAAGTGGCGGGGCGGCACGTAGTCCAGCTTCTTCATCGCTTCCAGCATCTGATTGCCGTCCAGGCCGAGGGCGCCGATCCAGACCAGGTCGGCGTTGGCATCTTTGACGCGGGCCGCGATGGCGCCGAAGTCGCGCGTACCGAACTCATACTCGAGGTAGAGCGGCACCTTGAGACCGCGCTTCTCCGCGACCTCCTTCGCGCCCGCGGACAGGAACTGCGCGGACGGGAACTTGCTGGTGACGATGGCGACCGTCTTGGGAGGCTTGGAGGTCGCCGCGAGCGCGTCGAAGATCGTGGTGGGAACCGTTCGGTTCGGCTCGGGACCGAAGGCGGCGGTCGGGAAGTGCATCTCGTACTTGGCGAGGTGCGGCATGCCGAACGAGTGGTGCGCGTAGATCTTCTGGTAGCGCTCGGCGACGCCCATCCCGGCCAGGATGCCGCCCGTCGCGTACGGCCCGATGATGAGATCCACCTTGTCCACGGTGATGAGCTTCTCGTAGAGGCTCCGCGTGACGTCCGGCTTGGACTGGTCGTCGAGCAGCACCCACTCGACCGGACGCCCGAGCAGCCCGTTGGCCTTGTTCAGCTCGTCGACGTAGATCTCCCCCGCGATCTTGTGAATGAGCGCGGTTGGAGCCAGCGGCCCGGTGAGAGCGAGCGTTCCGCCGATGCGGATGGGCGGACCGGACGGCGCCGCCCCCGCCGTCGCCACGGAGGCGAGGAGCACCAGGCCGGCAAGGAGTCCCCGCCGGCCGATCCCACGAACGTGATCCATGCGTCCCTCCCCGATGAGGATTGAGCCCGTCGGCCCGCGAACGATTGTGCGCGAACAGTAGGGATTTCGCGGCCGAATGTCAATCCTGGAGCCGGGCTTGCTGTTGCTACATGAAAATGTCCGGGGGTAACGGCCACGTGAAAAGGTCCTCCTACCATGGAGACCTTCACGTTGAGTCGGAAAGAGCTGCAGCGGCC